>JGI994J12354_10001197_pt1 | contig 26340 bp, 26 predicted proteins | sample IntmicLarv3ML3BL_FD_12354 | JGI IMG/M metagenome (IMG submission 12354)
GTACTCGGATTCATCGTTTGTCCGCCGTATACGATGTTATCAACGCCTAAATCGTTGAATACGTTACGGATACCTTCACCTGCACAAACGCAGACAAATCCGTATTTTTTATCGGGTTTTTTATTAACTGATTCAATTTTTTCTTCTTGTTTTTCAGATTGAGTTTCTTTTTGCGATAAATTAGTATGCTGTTCTTTCATGTTTTCGACTTTTATTGCCGATAATGAGCCGTATTTTAACGCTTCGGATAATATTTTACCAGGATCGTTAGTATGTACATGAATTTTTATGATTTCCGAATCGTCTACGTAAACAACGCTGTCGCCCAAATTCATAACGAAACATTCGAACGCACTTGTCTTGCCTAAATTAAAAAATTCAGGTTTTTTATCGACAATACATTCCGTGCAATATGCAAACTTAATATTTTGTGTATCAAACGCTGCAAACGACGCTGTTCCTTGCTGCTGACCCGACAAATCGGCAGAATCAATTATAGTATTATGCTGAATAACGCTGTTCATACCTTCTATTACAGTCAGGAAACCTTTTCCGCCGGCATCGACTACATTCGCCTGTTTTAAAACGGGCAGCATTTCGGGTGTTTTTGCCAAAATTTCCGCTGCCGATTTGACCAATTCAGTAAATAACTCTTTTATTTCAAGGTCATAATCGGGGATAACAATGATTTCTTCGACATTCTGCGTCATAACGCGCATAACTGTCAAAATAGTACCTTCAGTAGGTTTCATAACGGATTTATAAGCCGCGTCAACTCCGCCTCTCAAAGCTTTAACAAAATCCTGCGATTCCGCTTGTGCTTTGCCTTTTAATTCTTTTGCCAAGCCTCTGAAAAATAAGGATAAAATAACGCCCGAATTTCCTCTTGCGCCTCTGAGCAATGCACCTGCGACTTTATCGGCACACTCGGATAAATTTTCATTCGAGAAGTTGAGCATTTCCTTTTTAGCGGCTTGTAATGTCAAAGACATGTTAATACCTGTATCTCCGTCAGGAACCGGGAAAACGTTAAGTGCGTTAAGATCTTCCTTAGCGTTTCCGACAGCGTTCGCTGCAGAAATAACCATGTCGCGATAGATTAAGCCATTTATCATGATAATTTTTACCTCTTTACGGATTTATAGATTATATTGGTATCGGTTAAATTATTAACTCGATTGTATATCATCGATATATATATTAACGCCGCTAACTTTAAATCCGGTAGATTCCTCGACGCCGTATGAAACTTTATGCACGATACTTTCGGTTATAGCCGGAATATTTATTCCGTAAGTTACCATAATGTGCAAATCAATATATATTTCATCATTTTCGCAGCGTACCTGAATTCCTCTGTCTGATGTATCTTTTTTGAACAATGACCATATTTCTTCCGAAACATTTTTCGCCGCCATTCCGGCTATTCCGAAACAATTTGTCGCAATAAGCGAAACGATATTTGTTATGACATTATCATCAAGAATTATCTCGCCCATGTCGTTTTCTATTCTAAGCATGTCAAGACCTCCAATCTTTTAAATAAATATAAAATCTCACCATACATTTTACACTATTTAACCGAATTATACAAGTACTTTTTGTTAATTTAACACTTTTTTTATATTAAATTCATAAATTTATCGAATTTACAAATGTACTTATACAAATAATGATATGCAAAAACGATTTTTTATGTTATAATAATGAACAAACATATAAAGGATTATTATGAAGTTTTTAATTTTTGCCGATTCGCATAGGTCCATTCAAAATATGATCGATGCTATTGAAAAAAATTCATATGATTGTATCGTTCATTTGGGCGACAGTATTGATGACATCGAAAAAATCGAAAAATACAGATTAATTTCATATGATAAAACTGTGTATAAAATTTCGGGAAATAATGATTATGTTCATTTTAATGCTATAAAAGATATTATTTTAAACATAAAAAACAAGAAGATTTTATTGACTCACGGACACAATTACGGCGTCAAATACGGATATAACCGACTTGTTTCATATGCGAATGAAATTAATGCCGATATTGTTTTATTCGGTCACACTCATTTTCAGGACGCTTTCGAAAAAAACAACTCATTATTTCTGAACCCGGGTTCAATCGGTTATTCGGGAACTTATGTTTTATTAAATGTTACTGAAAATGAAATAAACTATCAATTATTGACTGTTTAATAATTGATAGTTTTATACTTATACCACTTAAAAAGTGAGGCACTTTTTAAACAACGAATTAAAGCCGCTTTACAAGCTTCGCTTGTAATTGAAAACTGCACAATTTTCAAAGTAGTTTACTATATTTTTAAAATTAATTTTATTTGAAATATTTCGAAAAAATATCATCGATGATTTTCACATCGTCAGAAACGGCGTAATATACGTAAAAATCGAACGTTTTAACTTTGGTATTCTTCAATTTTTCGTGTTCAAGCGGTGCGTATGACATAAAAACATTGCGTCTGTTTTCTAAATAATTATTAAAACCCTGTTCCAACCGTTGCAGCGATTCGGCATCAGTTGCTTTACAAATAACAATTTCATCGGCATTAATACTAATCAAACACATTTGAATGAAAATTTCATCGAAATCATTGGGATTTAAACCGTAATATTCGGTTACGTCGGTTTTATCAATTGAAATAAATTCAGGCAAGCCGACCGATTGTTCAATTTCCGAATAAATTTCGTTAATATTGACATTAACAGTTTCATTGGGTTTTTCACATGAAATCAATATAATCGCTATAAAAAACAATACACAAATTATTTTAATATTTTTTATCATTTTTTTTCCTCATTATTATATAAATTTATTTTAATTAGAATGTTCCTTTTTTTTACGTCCGTTTTCAGGCCGTTCTTTTTCAATCTTTTCTTCTTCCAAACGTTGCTGTTCAGCTATTTCTTGCTGCATAATTTCCCATGCAATACGTTCTTCATCAGTCATGAAAGGTTCGTAAATTGCATGTGTTCTGATGTAATCAATTAAATGCACGTTCCCGATATCGCTCAGATGACACCGATCGTCATATGTCCAATTTATAGGAATATATCCTGTTTTATCTTTCAGAATTTCAGCAACATCGACAAAATAACATCGATTTTCATATGCAAATTTTATCAGCGAATTATTATATTTTTCAATTTTATAATTAAAAATATATTTTCGTTCTCCATTATGTGTATGCGGAGTTATCGGCAAAATTATTACGGTTATTTCAGGCAGTTTTTCCCTGATTGCTTCTAACATAACAGAATAATGATACAGATACTCGTCTATTTCAAAAAAGCCGATATCATTTATGCCTAACATAATATATATCTTTTCAATATCTTCAATTTGTTCAAGGATATCCTGTGGATATTGTTTTTCGCCGTTAAATACGGGATGCCAGGATGTTTCAGTGATTGGTTTTTGACTGTTGGCAGCACCTAAATTTATTGATGAAATAAAATGTGAACCGTTCATAAAGTCTTCATTTCCCGATTTACGGATTTTTGTCACATATCTTTGCAAGCACGCAATCATCGAATCGCCGAAAAATACAGTGTTTTGGAAATAATCGTCGTCTGCGTATTCCGTTTCAGGTGCAATCAATGCTTGCAATTCTTCCGAACGCTTGATCAACAAAGGACTCGGATAAATAAAAATTTCTTTGCCGAACTCATCGGTATTTTTATTCGGTTCTTCTGTATTTAATTTATAAATAATCTCTTCTTCGACTATTTCTTCCGTATTTTCCGCGAAAATTTCAGGTTCATCTTCTTCTGTTATATCAAAAAATTGATCGTCAACTTCAATGAAAACATCTTCGTAAATATCATTTTCGAAATCATTATCGTTTTCATTTAATATTTCATTAGGTATTTCGTTAAAATTCGGCTCATTTTGGTCAATATTATAAAATTTGCCATAAAAAAACACTGTTATCACAAAAATAAACAATATAATCGAAATAACTCCAAAAAATATAAATATAAAATTTAATATTTTTTTTACATTCATCTGACTCACCATATTTGCTGAAAATTAATTAAATAATATGTGTTCTCATGTAATTTATCCATTTTTCATATGCGTTGAACGTTAAATGCACATAGTCATCAGACGAATATTTATCAGGCAAATAACCTTCTTCGTCTTTCAAAATCATCGCAATATCGAGAAAATAACAGCCTCTTTCATGTGCAAATTCAATCAATGCGTCATTATATAAATCAAAGCGGTAATTATAGATATGCCCTCTTTCGCCGTTTCTTGTAACAGGGGTCACAGAAACGATTATTATCTGCACATCAGGATTTTTTACTCTGATTCTGTAAATAAAATCATTATAATAATTTAAGAATTTTTCCAATCCATATATTCCGATATCATTTAATCCTAAGCATATATATACTTTTTTTGCGCCGACTAATTCAATGACGTCTTCTGTGAGCATTTTTATACCCTGATATGACGGATGCAATGAACCTTTTTTTTCAGGGATTAATTCGTTTCCTTCTTCGTCTAAAACAGCCGGAACACTGTTTTTAACCGATTCGAGAGCATGATATACAGAAAAACTTCCGCCGACAAAAAATTTCAGTTCACCCATAAAATCAGGATTTTTTTTACGCTGTGATGTTACATATAGCTGTAATCCCAACGAAACAGAATCGCCGACAATCAGCGCGTCATTGAAATAACTGTCGTTAACCAATTGAGTTTCCTGAAGTTCCAATGCCAATAATTCATCGCTTCTGAAAGTATTCGGCATCGGAAAATCTTTTTTGGGTTGGGCAATATCTTCAGGTGAATTTTCTTCGTTTGTATTATTTTCCTGATTATTATTTTGTTCATCATATTGTTCGATATTTTGCTCAATATCTATCGGATTATCGGGTATTTCTTCGGGTATATCCTCGATTTCGATTTCCTTTGGTTCTATTTCAACGATTTGTTCTATTTCAATATCATTTTTAGAATCGGTTATTGTGTTTTCTTCTTCTGAATTATTTCTTATTTCATCGATATCTATCGGATCTTTTGTATTATTATAAAAAGTCAATGTTAAAATAATAACAAAAATCATGGCAAAAATAGTAAGAACAATACTTACATGATGTTTTTTTCTGTTTTTTTTCATAATTTTTTTCATAAAAAACCAATTCTTATAATATTTATATCATTATATAAGACGAAATTAATCTATAAAAGTTTTCAAAGCTGTGAAATTTCCGCAAATTTTTACGCGCCCGATTTCAGCCGGAATAAAAACGCTGTCACCTTTTTCAACTTCGATATCACCGATTGTTCCCGATCCGTCGATAACAGTTATCGTCGTAAAACTATCCGCATGAAAAATCGACGAATCACCGTTCAAATCAATTTTATTCACGGAAAAATATTTACAAGAACACAATTTTTCGATCACCGAATTTTCATTTTCTACGCATTTTCCTTTTTTTCTTGAAAATTCTGTTTTCCCCAAAAACGCAACATTTGCTGCTTTTTCGACATGTAAATCACGTAATTTTCCGTCTGCACCGACACGATTATAATCAAAAACACGATATGTCAAATTGGAATTTTGTTGAATTTCTGCAATAATAATGCCTTTTCCGATCGCATGAATGAGTCCTGCTTCAATAAAAAACGTATCACCTTTTTTAACGGGAACATAATTTAAAATGCTGTTCAATTCACCTGTTTCCGCCAATTGTAAAAAAGTATTTTTATCAACGTCTTTATTTAGTCCATATACCAGTTCTGCACCGTCGTCAGCGTCAATTACATACCAAAATTCGGTTTTTCCGAAACTGTGTTCATTTTCCAGCGCATATTCATCAGACGGATGAACCTGAACCGACAATTTATCTGACGCGTCTATAAGTTTTACTAAAACAGGAAAAAATTCGAAACCTTCCGCTTTTCTACCGATAGCCGAAAGTCCCCAAATATCCAGCATTTCGCTCAATGTTTTCCCTGCGAATTCGCCGTTCCAAACGACGCTTAAACCATCGGAATGTGTCGAACATTCCCATGTTTCAGCAACTTTTTCCAAAGTTGTCTGTTTATTAAATTGATTCTTTAGCTTCTGTCCGCCCCAAATATAGTCTTTGTAAGCAGGTTTTAATTTAACAATATACATAAAATCCCCGTAAATTTACAGATTTTATGTATATTATACATCACTTTTATTCAACATGCAATATATATTTATAATAAAATAAATATTTTCGCAACTTTTTTCAATTTTTTTGCTTAAAACATTGCATTTTTGCATAAAATTTTATATAATATAATATGTGTAAAAATATACATAATTAAATTAATCTCTAAGGATACCTATGACTAAAAAAAATATATTAATTTTATCAGCAGGCATTATGCTGTCAACCGCCGTAATAATCGTAGTATTAGGTTTTTCAGGTGTTTTTACTTCGGAGTATACCAAATATGTCCGGATAGCCGAAGATTTCAGGAATAACGGTTCGTATGAACGTGCTGATATTGCTTATGACAATGCCCTTGAAATGAATCCTAAAAAAACCGACGAAATTAAATCTTTAAAAATTATTTTATATGATATGTGGACAGATAATCTGTTTGCCGAACAGGATTTCAGCGATAAACATTTGGCTCTGTTGATTTCTTTAGTAGAAATGCAGCCGAAAAATGTCTTTTTTCAATTAAAAAAAGCGAATTTACATACTATCCGTTCCGAATTCGACTTTGCCGATGAATTATACGAATATTGCATAGCTAATTTCGAAAATGAAGACGCTGTTTATTTATCACTTTGCGATTATTTTTTATTTCGTGAAAATCGTTTATCTGCCGTGAATGTTATTAAAGACGGTTATGAAAAATTGAATTCACAAAAATTATTTGACAAATTATCGAAGATTATTCCGAAAGCTCCCGTATTTTCCCATTCAAGCGGCAATTACGACGAATATATTAATTTGGAAATAAAACCGGATACCGACGATAAAAATAATGATTTTGTTGTTTGTTATAACTTTAGTAATTCATCATTGGATAATCCTAAAGACAGAATCTATGATAACCTTATAAATTTTTCCGATATAAACGATTATGAAACAACATATACAATTTCAGCCGTTTGTATCGACAAACACGGTATTCCCGGCTTTACAGCGACCGAAATATTTAATTTCAATGTCCATTATCTCGCTGTTGAATCGATTAGCTTGCTGAACGAAAAAGATATCGCATTAATTGAAGAACAATCCATTCAACTTGAGTTAAAAGTTTATCCGTTCAAAGCGAATAATAAAGACGTAATTTGGAGTGTTTCCGACGAATTTTATGCAAAAGTTTCCGAAACGGGACTCCTAACCATAGAAAAGTTCACGGAAAACGGCATCGAAAAAGGTGAACCCGATCCGGCAGTCAAGTCCGAAGCCTATAAAAAACGCAGGATTTCCGAAGAAAATATCATCGTGACTTGTTCGTTGAAAAATGCACCCGAAATCAAATATGATTATGAAATAACCGTCAAACCGTACATTGTCAAACCCGACGAAATCGATATAGAAACTCTCGAATTCAAAGAGCATGACATCGTCACAGATTACAAAAAAAATAATGACACAATCGGCTATATTTATATGGCGAAACCCGAATCTGAATATAAGGACGACACGACTAAAGCCATTGATATTGCGTTGGTTCAGACGGATAATAACGAATATTATTTAGATCATAATTTTAATAAATACGAATCTTCCAACGGCTGGATTTATCTCGACTGTTATTCCGATATAACCGACGAACCGAACCAAAACATCGTCATATACGGACACGCAAAGAGTTACGAAGCTCTCGGTGGAATTAAGAGAATGGACGTTTTTCCGTCCTGGTACAACGACGCGAACAATCATTTTATATACCTGAATACCATTTACGGAAAATATATCTACCAGATTTATTCATGGTACGAAACCACCGATAAAGACCTGATAAACTACGAAACCTACAGAAAACAGATTTTCGAGGACGACATAGATTTCCTCGACTATTGCATACGAACCGAAAATGCGAATAAACTCCCCAACATGCGAAAAATCGGCAATTTCCAACCTACCGACAAGATTCTGACGTTCTCCACTTGTAAAGGCGTAGACGACGAATCCCGCCGCGTAGCCGTCCACGCAATATTAGTAAAATTCGAACCCAACGACATCACCGAAAAATTACCCGGNTANGTCCGCAAAGAAATAATTCCCGAAGTCGAAACGGTTGATATTACAGAATTTTTGGATTAAAATAAAAAAACAATTGCCGTCGGAAATGATGGCAATTGTTTTTTTATTTTCTAATTTCACGATACAATATCCAAAACATATATTCCGTCTTTTTCAGAAAACCACGCGATAAAAGCTTCCCATGTGCCGTCTTCCAAAGTAACTTTAAATTGAAACCTATATATATTATCATCAGCGCTTAAATCTGAATAGGTCAGCGAAACGATGTTGCTTTCGAACATTTTATTCCATTGTACTACTTGCGGTTCATCTTTTTCTGTCGGTTCATTCACAACGTAAGGACTTTCACGTTTCATTTTAGAAATCATAATCCAATCGTTTTTCAATAACGCCGATTCAAGTAATGATACAAGCGTTTGTTTATCACGGCAAGAATCAAGCGAATCTTGATGAATCCGACATGGAAAATCTTCGAAATATGGAGTTTTTATATAATTTTCAATGTCAAGTTCTGCAAATTCTTGATTGAATTCTCCGAAAGAACGTAAATAAAAACGATTATTTTCTTTTTCAATATAACAAATAAGACCGCCCGAAACATGTGGTAATGAATAAATTCTACTGCCGGAAACTAATCTGGTGTATATATAACCATTTTCTCCGATACCAATATTTCTTGACATAAATATTGGTTGAAAAATCTCGATAGCCATAAGCGGGTCGGATTGCAGTTCTGTATATTTATCTTCGTCCAAAAGCAAATTTAAGGTTTTATAATCCCCGTTTCTCAAGGTTATGACAAAAACCTCCAATACTGTTTTAAAATCGGATATAGTTTCAACAGCTTTTTCAGAAAGACTTCCTATATATTCTTCCGACGAAAGATATTCTAAAACAGTTAATACAACATCTGCTTGTTCAATTTTTTCAGTTGATTGGATTTCGATTTGTTCAGTTTCATTTAAATCATTTTGATTGAAAAGTATATCATAATAATTAAAAAATATATTGATAATTATACCAGTTGTTATTAAAACCAAACTAAACAACATACCTATGAATATATATTTAGCGTTTTTCATGATTTTCCTTTATAAAAAATTATTAAAACGAAAATGTAAATTATTATTTTAACTATTAATTTATTAAGAATTCTTATTGTCTTGTAAAATATATATAGTTAAAAATGTTTTATAGTCGTAAAATATAGCTGGAAATAGTAGTAATATTTAATGGATAATTCCAACGATCTAAACTATGGCATGTATAACATCTGATTGAACTCGATGCATCAGTGCAAATGTATACATGACCACCTGAATTTGTATATAAAAGATTCCCCAAATAAACACTTTCATTTGTATAACAATTTGGTCCATATACTTGACTACCAAATAAAGTATTTAGAGCAGATCGCTGATTTGAACAAGATGACCATCCCGCTGAAAAGGTATCATCTGTTGTACAAGAATGTGATGAATAATTTCCATTTTCATTTGCTTTATGGGAAGTAGTAGTACATGGAGTTCCATTATCATTATAATACCAAAGACCTGAAGTTGAAGTCATGGAAAGATTTCCAGCGGATAAACATTGCGAAACAAAATTAGCACAATCACTACTACTACCGACATTTAAATTTTTATATTTTCTATTATATGCTAAATATCCTTTATAACTCGTACTATCATATTCAGAACTATATCCTCTAGCATATTGTACGGCTAATGAAACACTGTATGATTTTGACTCTGTAACATATTTACTTATATCTTGTGGCACTGCATTTAGCAATTCAATTTCTTCGGCAATTGAATAAATATCTGACCGTTTTGTTGTTGAAACCCCTGAAAAATCTTTTTCATAATATTCATCAGACAATATCGTCATTGTTTCAAAATCGATATAAATATTATGTTCCGTTCCATAACCCGATTCTATCACATTTAAAGAATCGTTAAAAAACCAAAATAATGATATACCTTCTAAAACGAATAAATGTATAATATTTTTTTCAAGTTTATAATCAAGAATTTCATATTCGACTGAAGCTTTAAGTATGGTCAAATCCATTGCTTGTAAAAAGTTTGAGATTCCAACCATACGGATTGCCTCTAACTCAATTAATTCGCTAGACATAAAATTTTTCAATTTACTTTTTCCATTAATAGATTTATTTAATTCTACTTGTTTATTTGCACTTAAAATTGTATTTGTTCGATATTGAAAATATTCAGATATTATTGTTTCTGCTTTAATTTGTAACTTATTATCAATTTCTATTTTATTGTTTTCTACTTGAGCATTTGTTATAATAACAATTTACAATATCATTATAAACATTAACATAAAAGAAATCATTTTTTTCATTTTTGTATCCTCCATATTATTAATTAAAATTTTTTATTTATATCATTTATTTTTCCGATTAGTACATTATAATAAATTTATAATGTACCCTGATATATAAAAAATAAAAACTTTCTTGCGGTCTGTATAATTAATTTTGTCTTTTTTCATTTTATTCACCAAAATAAATTAAAAAATTATTATTTATTAATTTATTATAGCATATTTTTACAATAATAGCAAGTGATTTTTGTTAAAAAGACGTCCTGAAAACCACCAACACTGTTTTCAGGACGTCTTTATATTAAATTATTTCAATCTATTTTCAAAATCACTGAGCTGTTTTTCCAGTTCTTTCGGTAATGTATCGGGGAATTTTGCGTAGAATTCTTTGACGCCTGCGATATCTTCCAGCCAAAGATTCTTGTCGATTGAAAGTAAGTCTTTCATTACTTTTAAGTCAATGCCGTCTTTTTCAAGTCCGCTGATATCAATGTCCTCAGCATTCGGCATGTAACCGATTTCGGTTTTGTTGGCGTCAACTTTGCCTGCACAACGATCCAAAATCCACATAAGAACACGCATGTTTTCGCCGAAGCCCGGCCAGATGAAATGTCCTTGGTCGTCTGTTCTGAACCAGTTGACATTGAAAATTTTAGGAGCATTCGGTATTTTTTTGCCCATGCTAAGCCAATGTGCGAAGTAATCGCCGATATTATATCCGCAGAACGGAAGCATTGCCATCGGATCGCGTCTGACTACACCGACCGCACCTGCAGCAGCGGCTGTCGTCTCGCTCGCCATAGCCGAACCGACGAATACGCCGTGTTCCCAGTCAAAACTTTGATATACAAGCGGAGCTGTTTTTGCGCGTCTGCCGCCGAATACAATAGCATCAATGGGTACACCTTTAGGATTTTCGAATTCCGATGAAATACACGGGCAATTTTTCGCCAAAGCTGTAAATCTCGAGTTGGGATGCGCGCCTTTTTCGGTCGATGTTGTGCCGTCCCATTTTTCGCCTTTCCAGTTGAGAGCATTTTTCGGCGGATTTTTATCAAGACTTTCCCACCAAACTGTATTATCGTCCAAATTATGAACAACATTTGTAAAAATTGTATCTCTTTCGGTTGAATGCAAAGCGTTCGGATTGGATTTCAAGTTCGTACCCGGTGCAACACCGAAGAATCCGTTTTCGGGATTAATCGCATATAAACGTCCGTCGTCGCCGATCTTTAACCATGCGATGTCGTCGCCTACACACCAGACTTTGTATCCTTTATCTTTATAAATTTCGGGAGGAATAAGCATTGCGAGATTGGTTTTTCCGCAAGCCGACGGGAAAGCTGCCGCTATGTAACGGATGTCGCCGTTAGGTGCTTCGATTCCTAATATCAGCATATGTTCAGCCAGCCAGCCTTCGTTGCGTGCGAGATTTGAAGCAATACGCAGTGCGAAACATTTTTTTCCTAACAAAACGTTTCCGCCGTAACCCGAATTGATTGACCAAATGGCGTTGTCTTCAGGGAAATGACAGATAAAACGGTTTTCTTCATCAATATCTTTGCGTGCATGTAAACCTTTGACAAAATCACCGTCTGAACCTAATTGATCAATAACAGCTTTGCCGATACGCGTCATGATATTCATATTTAAAACAACATAAATCGAGTCTGTTACTTCAACACCGATTTTCGAAAAAGGAGAGCCTACAACACCCATTGAATAAGGAATAACATACATTGTTCTGCCTTTCATGGAGCCGTCGAACAATTTTGTCAGTTTCGCATACATTTCCTGCGGATCGGACCAGTTGTTGGTCGGACCTGCGTCTTTTTTATCTTTCGAACAGATAAATGTACGGTGTTCAACGCGAGCCACGTCATTTATTGCCGTTCTGTGAATATAACATCCCGGTAATTTGGTTTCGTTTAATTTTATAATTTCTCCGCTCGCAACCGCTTCTGCACGCAGGCTGTTGAGTTGAGCGTCCCCGCCGTCAATCCATACGATATTATCGGGTTTGGTCAGTTCCGCCATTTGGCTGACCCAATCATTTACAAATTTGTTATTAACTGTCATTCTTCTGCCTCCCTGTAATTTAAAAATTATTTCCCATGATACCATTATATCAGAAAAATTGCAACATTTCAATACGTTATGCTGCATTAATATTTTTCTTTTATTCCGACTAAAATTGTCTAAATGTCTGATTGTATCATTGTATACAATTATTATAACAATTAATATACCGTTTGTCAATGATATTTATAAAATAATTTGTGAACATTTTGTGTGTAAAAATATCGTTTATTTTACGCAAAATTAACGGCAAAAAAACCCGAAAAATAGTATAAAACTATTCGATTTCTTGCCGTTTTCATTAAATTTCTTACATTTTTACCGTGTTTTTTCAATAGAATAAGCGATATTTATAGCATGGTCGCCGACTCTTTCCAGATTACTCAAAACCGAAGTATAAATCAAACCGTTTTCAGGCGTACATAACCCCAAATTCAAACGTTTCATGTGTCCTTCCGTCGCATTTTCTTCGAGGTAGTCTATATCTTCTTCCTGTTTTTCGATATCACCCAAAAGCTCAAGATTACGCGTGTTAAAGGCTTCCATCGAATCGTTTAAAATCTTGTAAACTTTTTCTTTGAGCAAATTCAGACTGCTTGATCCTTCTTGTGAAAACGAAATCTTTTTCGAATAAACAATCTGTGCGTACTCGCATATATTTTCAGCATGGTCGCCGATACGTTCAATGTCGTTTATAACGTGGAAAAGCGAGTTTACAATTTCGCCGTCCTCATCGGTCAAACCTTTTTTATTGGCAATAACCAAATATTTTGTAATCGAATGGTTTAAAAAGTTTACAACTTCTTCAACTTCCTTGATTTTATCTGCATCAGGTGCTTTTGCTTCTGATATGGTATCCACCGCCAAACGCAGGTTACCGATCGCCAGTTCAGCCATTCTGTTGACTTCTTTAATCAATGACGGAACAATAAGCAAATGACTGTTGAAAGTATGTTCATCTATATATAAAAGTTTAAGCGGTTCGGGCATCTTGTCTTCTCCCGGAACGAAAAAATACGTAAATTTAACAATAAACGGAGCAATAAACATAAATATTATCGCTGTTAGTAAATTAAAAAATGTATGCGTATTCGCAATTTGCCAAGCTATGTCATTAGGCGTCATACTTTCGATAAATGTTATAATCGGCGTTGAGAAAAACGCTAAAATAACCATAAATATAATTGCACCGATTGTGTTGAACAATAAATGGAACCAGGAAGCTCTTCGTGCCATTCTGTTTGTTCCTGCAGACGCTAACATCGCTGTAACGCAAGTACCGATATTTGAGCCGATAATCATATAAACACAACCTCTCAGCGTCATTGCATCCGTTGATTTTGCAAGCGCCTGCAAGATACCGGTAAACGCCGAACTGCTTTGAATTACGCCTGTTGCTGAAGTTCCCAGTAAAAGACCCAGTATCGGATTATCCGCCACATACATTATCCAGTCTTTTAATTCGGGTACATCCCGAAGAGGATTAAGTGCCGAACCCATTAATGTAATACCTATGAAAAGTAATCCGAAACCTACCATTGCTTCCGAAATCAGGTTGATATTTCTGCGTTTTGAAACCATCATCATGATAATCCCGATAATCAAAATAACCGGAGCGATATCCGCCAGTTCGAAATGCAGCATCGGAATATTAAAAGCGATTAATTGTGCTGTAATGGTTGTACCGACGTTTGCGCCGATGATTATGTAAGCCGCCGTTGTCAACGGCAAAAGTCCCGCGCTGACAAAACCGACCACCATAACGGTCGTCGCCGAACTGCTTTGGATGATGCATGTTATTAAAAGACCGATTAACATTGCTCGTATCGGATGATTATTCATGTCTTCGAAAATTTTACGGAAACGCGTACCTGCCACGTTTTCCATGCTGTCACTCATGATTTTCATACCGTATAAAAACAATCCCAATCCGCCGATGACGCTCAGCACCATACCCAACCAATCAATAGTCATTTTTCCCCTCCAAAAATTAAATTATATATTTTTTCCCGCAAAATTTGCAAACAACACTTATTTCGCCTTTTTCACGGTAATCATTATTCATCTCCACGGTTTTCAGCATTTGCCTGACTTTTTCTTTGGAACATGTGCATCCGTATTTTAAATATTTATCTTCAAAAAAGTTGTATTTTCCGTCATTTTTTTTATTGTGAATGTCTTCTAATTTTAAAGAGGACCAAACACATTGCAAATCCGTACCATTCGGAAGTTGTTCGCCTACCAGACAACACCAATTATTTTCCTTAATTTTCATATAACATTTTGCGTTAATCTGAGTACTGACTTTAAAATATTGTTCAATCGCTGTAATCAAGTTTTTGTCGCACACAACACCTGTATAATCGCCGACCGAAAGCTGCAAATTGACTTCCAGAATCACGCCTTCAGTTATTACGGACGGATTGAACTTTTCGCAATATCCCCGAACAATTCCGTTAGCTTCGGCAATCGCTCCGAAAACAAGCTTTTTTTTCGGATATTTCGCTATAACAGTAACAGATGCACCGGGATATTTTTGCATAGCCGCCAAACAACACGCAAACGCTTGAATTTTACCCGAAATTAATTGTTTTTCCATCGAAAAGCCATGCGATCTACTGTTTTCCAGCACGCAATCGCTTATATCTGCCATAAAAAATCGGGAATCACCGTAAGTGAATGAATACAGCTTGTCCATTTAAAACCTTTCGATTAAAATTACACAAAATTTTTTGTTATTTTTTATATATAAATATGGTTCGGTCTTTGTAATTTATTTTTTCGATGAACGAATATTTTAAAATATCCAGCATGTCTTTGATTTCAGCGTTTTCGTAATAACGTTCTTCAACATATTCATTGATTTTTTTATATAAATCATTATTTTCAGCAATAAACGCAGTGATGTCATAAAATGCGTTTTTTCCGTCAAAATCACCTTTTATAATCAAAGTATCTTCTTCTTTTTCATAAATTTGAGATTCTTTTATCTTCTCAAACGCTTTTTTGGTTTTTATATCAAAAATAAAATATCCGTTAGGTTCGATAAAATTATACAGACGCGAAAAAAATTGTTTCAACGTTCGTTTATTTAAAATATGATTAACAGTATCCATCGAGCAAAACACCAAATCATATGCACCGAACAAATCGATTTCATTCAGTTCCTGATTAATCAAATGTGCAGAAAATCCCGCTTCTTCCAGCTTATTTCCGCAAATTTGCAACATATCCAAGCTCGAATCCACACCCGAACAATCATATCCGCGCTTGAACAATTCCAGCATCAAACTACCCGTTCCGCAGCCGCAATCCAACGCCAATCCCTTATTCGGAAGTTCCGAACATTTCAAAAAAATACGATTCAAATAATGCGAATAATCAAATCCGTCGCAAAATAAGTCATAAATTTCCGATATTTTGTTATATCCCATTCTAGTCCTTTTTTTCCATTCGTTCCAAAATCATTTTATAGCCGTCGGCACCATAAGTTAAAGCCCTGTTCACACGCGAAATTGTCGCCGTGCTTGCACCTGTTTTCGCAACAATATCTGTGTATTGAACATTTTTATTAAGCATGCACACCACCTCAAAACGCTGCGACATAGCCTTTAATTCATTGATTGTACATAAATCTTCGAAAAATGAATAACATTCGTCCAAATTTTTTAACTCCAGTATCGCTTTGAACAAACGGCTCATATGTTCCGATTGTAATTTATCATTCATATTTTCACCTTCATTATTATATCACATCTTGATTATTTTATTATTTTTTAACCGCAATTATTTCACGTGCCGACTGAGATTGAACGACTGTATTTTCAGGTAAAACCGTCAGAAACACATTTTCGTCGTATGTTCCTTTAAAAAACATGTCAAACATATCGTAAACAACGTCAAATACGCCGATTTTCCAGTTATATTCATTCGCCGTCTGTTCTGCGAATCCGGCCATTCCTTCAGTAGGTGCTGAAAAATCGTCAACCAGCATCAAATGCGTATAGTTTTTCAACGGCGCCAGTTCGATTTCCATTAAATAATCGGCTGTGTCTTCGTCGTATTTATCGGCATAATCCTGCCATTTTTTGTCATTAAATGATTTCACCGGTAGATATTCCTGCTTGAAAAATGACGGGGTAAACCAATAACATTTATTTTCGTATTTATCAACCATTTCATTGTAACGTTCTTTTGAACCTAAATAAAATGTTATACAGTCATGACTTTTCGGGATAACCAGCGTGTGTTTGCCTGATTTTAACCCGTTCAACGCTCCTCCGCACAAACCGAAGCCGAGAACGACAAAATCAAACGTTTCCGTTAAATTATCTAAAAATTTTTGCAGTTCAACGCGTAATTTATCCGGTTCAGTATGCAAATGTTTATCAATAATTCTAATCTGTATATCATTTTCGGATTTTTGTGCCGTTTTCGTGAAAATTTCTTCCAATACGCCGCAGACTATTCCCAATATTTTCATATAACATTCCCAATAAATAATAAATAAATGAATACTTAATTATAACAAATTTTTTTTATAATTGCAATCTACTTTACGGTCTTGAAATAAATAATTTTTTATGTTATGATATAAATAATAAAAATATATGAGCAGGTGTATTATGAATTCAAGAAAATTAGTAACCGACACAATAACAGGAAAAAACACGACAAACATTACCCCGATGTATGGCTGGGTTTCTTTGAATATGACCGAAAAAATCGAAAAAAATTACGGTAGTGTGCGTAATTTCGAAGATCATTATCATTTTGATATGGCTCATATTTTCGGCGGTCCGAACCCTTTTAATTACGATGAATTCATGAAAATCCGCGCTCAGGGAATTGAATTAACCCCCGATATCATGCTGGATATTCCTTTTTGGTCGCCTGATAATATGTCTGATTATCAAGGTATTATAAACGATTTGGAATTTTATCAGAAACAACGCGAACGTTTCTGTTATATGCAGACAAACGGCTTGTTTGAATGTCTGAACGGTCCGTTCGGCATCGAAAACCAGTTGTGTTACATGGCATTATATCCCGACGAAATGACGGAATTATATAAAAGAATGGCTCAGTGGAATAAAAAATTCGCCGATCACGTAATGGAATTAAACGTCGATATGGTACATATTTCCGACGATTGGGGCGGACAGTCATCACTCATGTTCTCTAAAACAATGCTCGGCGAAATGATTGTACCCGCTCAAAAAATTGTCAACGACTACGTAAAAAGCAAAGGTTTTTTAATGGGTATGCATTCCGACGGCCATGTTCTCCCTGCGCTTGACGTTATTACGGATTTAGGTTACGATATGTTTCATCCGTGGCAGGAATCGGCAGGAATGCCGTACTCGGCTTGGCTTGACGGATATTCCGATAAATTTGCGATTTTGGGCGGTCTATGTATTCAAACAACACTGGGTTTCGGCAACACAAACCGGGTAAAAAGCGAACTCGATCGTGTTTTTGGTATCTTAAAAGGCAAACGCTGGTGTTTCTGTACTTCGCATTTTGTTCAGGATCACTGTTCGATAGATGAAATGGCATACGCTTTCGATTACGCCGAGAAATTAGCGAAAAATAAATAATAAAAAGAGATGATTGAAAATAAAAAATCAATCATCTCTTTATTATTTATATTAATTTATCAAATTTTGTTCGTGAACAAATGAAAACAAGTCCGATTGTCAAACACATGACACCACACAGCATATAAACCTCGCGAACTGACATAAAATTGACGATAAATCCTCCGCCGACACTGCCCAAAGCTCTTGAAATGCCTGCGAAAATAATGAAGTTCACAGTTTGGATAGTAGCGTTTCCCTGAGGCGGTGTGATTTGAGAAGTATAACGCATGGTATAATAATACGGCGTCAGCATCGCAATTCCCTGTGTTAAAGCGAAAAAGAAAAGGACATAAAAATTTTGTGAAACGGAATAAAACAGCCATCTCAATGCCATAATAAGCGAACTGACAAAAACAGCCACGCGAATATCCACGACTTTAGCGATTTTATCGGCAAATGCGAAGAAAACGATTTCCAAAATCGGCGTCATAAAAATAACTAAACTTAATTGAAAATTATCGCCGATTTCATTAATAAAATACTTGGGAAAAAACGACGAATGAAATCCGTATGTAATATTTACTGTAAAAATGGTTAAATACAGCATTATAACAGGCTTTTTCAATATAACCGATAGTATATCAAACTTTTGTCCCGCTTTTCTGTGACCTTCGATTTTAGGAACGTACAGAAACGGAATCAATGAAATAAAATATATAAAACAAGCTACTAAAAAGATTGTTTTTAAACCGAGCAATCCGTTTAATAAAACCATAATAGCATAACCGATAGTCGCACACATACGGACAGGATTAAATTTAAATCCGAATTTATTGCCTGATTCCAGGATAAAAGCGTCTATCAACGGAAAAACCGAAGCATAAAAGAACACAAAAATGGAAATGACTATCACATATCCGATAAAATTCAGTTTAAATAAAAACATAAAACCCAAAATACCTGAAACCGCCGTTAAAAATATGAGAATATTATTTTTATATTTGGCTTTGTCCGAAACATTTCCCCAAAACAACAACGCAATTATCGTAAATATCGGCAGCATGGACATCGCAATTCCCGTTTGGAAATCAGTTAAATGTGCGTCTTCCAGCAATAATGGAATAAGCGACTGATGAGCGGCTGTTCCGGCTGCATAGATAAAATAATAAGCGCTTAATGCGAGCATTATTTTTTTTGGCGATTTTTCTTTGATGTTAGTCATTCTTTTCCTCAAAATAATTATTTTTCATAGTATTCTATCACATTTAATTTCATTTTACAATATAATTTTAAAAACTTTAAAAAATATATTGACGAACGGTTTTTTTTATGATATAATTCTATGGCTTGATGTAAAGTCTTGTTACTTTACTTAAAAATGTAATATAGGGTTTAAAATGAAAACAAACGACGAATTAAAAGAAAAGACCGATATTAACGATAAATATCGTATCAATATTTCATATCTTCTAGATATTTACGGTAGCTTGCTAACCGAAAAATGCAGAACCGAAATGGAATATTATTTTCATGATGATCTCTCTCTTTCTGAAATTGCCGAAATTGCCGGTACAACACGCCAGGGTGTTCGGGACAATCTGAAAAGAGGCGAAGCAATTTTGCTTGACTATGAAGAAAAGTTAAATTTTTTGACTTTTTCAGCATATTTATCTGAAAATATGAATCAGATTACTGAACGAATGAATTATATAAGAACAGTTGCCATGCGTCGGACATTACCCGAAGACGTCATCGAATGTATTGATGATGTGGTGAATATTGCTCAAGAATTAAAAGACAGGTGAAATAATGGCATTTGACAGCTTAACCGAAAAATTAGGTAATATATTCAAAAAATTAAAAAATCGCGGAAAACTCTCTGAAAACGACATCAAAGAAGTTATGCGTGAAATAAGAATGGCATTATTGGCGGCAGATGTAAATTTTAATGTCGCAAAAGATTTCGTCGCAAAAGTCAGCGAAAGAGCCGTCGGAACCGAAGTTATGCAAAGTTTAACGCCCGCTCAGCAAGTCATAAAAATTGTTCACGAAGAATTAACAGCATTTATGGGCGGCGAAAACGACAGAATCAAGATATCTTCGCATCCTCCGACAATCGTAATGATGTGCGGCTTGCAGGGTGCCGGGAAAACTACGCATTGTGCTAAACTTGCATTATTTTTTAAAAATTTGGGCAGACGTCCGTTATTAGTCGCATGTGATATCTACAGACCGGCGGCGATTTTGCAATTACAGGTCATCGCCGAAAAAATCGATGTTCCCGTTTTCACGCAACCCGAAGGCACAAATCCCGTAGACATCGCCAAAAGAGCGGTTCAGCACGCAAAAGATCACGGTAATGATATCGTATTTTTGGATACGGCAGGACGTTTGCATATCGACGAAGTTTTAATGGAAGAATTGAAAAATATTAAAAAAACCGTGAATCCCGATGAAATCCTGTTTACAGTGGACGCCATGACAGGTCAGGACGCTGTAAACGCAGCGAAAGCGTTCAATGAAGCACTCGAAATTGACGGCGTGTTATTAACAAAAACCGATTCTGATACACGCGGCGGTGCAGCGCTCACGGTTAAATATGTAACGGGAAAACCGATAAAATTCATCGGAACGGGTGAAAAACCGACGGACTTGGAAACATTTCATCCTGACAGAATGGCAAACCGTATCTTAGGTATGGGCGATATGATGTCATTAATCGAACAGGCGGAGCAAAATTTTGACGAAAAAAAAGCGGCGAAACTGGAAGAAAAATTACGTAAAAACAAATTCGATTTCACCGATTTTCTTGAAAATATGCAGCAGATGAAAAAAATGGGACCGCTCGACAAACTGTTAGGAATGATGCCGGGAATTAATCAGGCAGCTCTCAAAGACGTGCAGGTTGACAACAAACAAATAGCACACACAGAAGCTATTATTCTTTCAATGACTATGAAAGAACGCGAAAATCCGAATATCATCACGCCGCCGAGAAAACGCAGAATAGCGGCAGGCTGCGGACTTAAAGTCGAAGACGTCAATCGTTTGTTAAAAAGTTTTGAACAAATGAAAAGCATGATGAAAGGTTTCAATCCCAATAAAATGGGCAATTTCAAAGGTTTTAAATGATAATTTTAAATTAAATTATATAATCAGACATATGATAGGAGAAAAAACAATGGCAGTAAAAATCAGATTACGCAGAATGGGCGCAAAAAAAGCACCTTTTTACAGAGTAGTAGTGGCAGATTCACGTTATCCACGTGACGGCAGATTTATCGAAGAAATAGGCACTTACAATCCCTTGACAGAACCTTCGGATTTTAAAGTTGACGCTGAAAAAGTAGTAGCATGGATGAAAAACGGTGCGCAGCCAACCGAAACAGTCAGACGTTTATTGAAACAAAATAATGTTATCTAATAGCATTAAAACATGGAAAGTCGGTGATTACAATGGAAGAATTAATTAGATATATCGTAAAACCGCTTGTAAACGCACCTGATAAAATTGTTATCACATTAGGTGAAGAACGAAACGGTATGACTGTATATAATTTATTGGTAGACGAAGCGGATAAAGGCTTTGTTATCGGTAAACAGGGACGTGTAGCGAAAGCTATCCGCAGTATTGTCAGAACAGCTGCGATGAAAGAAAATAAAAAAGTACATGTTGATATATTATAACCAATATGTTGGGAACGGCTTATTGCCGTTCCGCTTTTGTTTGAAGTAAAATATTACGAGGATATAATGAATTTAATCGAAACGGGAAAAATAGTAAACACGCATTCAATCCACGGTGAAGTCAAAGTTTTATCGTGGGCAGACTCATTGGAAATTTTACTGGATTTCAACCATTTTTATATTGATAACGTTAAATACGATGTTCAGTCAGCACGCGTTCACAAAGGAAGTGTATTGATAAAATTTAAAAATGTCACAACGATGAACGACGCTGAAATGCTTAAAAACAAGGTGATTTCAGTTGAAAAAGAATTGTTTTCGTTTGATAAAAACACTTATTTTATTGACGATCTGATTGGAATTTCGGTAGAAAATGCTGATACTGGTTTTGTCTACGGAAAAATCGAAGAAGTCTTGAAAACAGGTGCAAATGACGTTTACGGAATTAAAACCGAAAACGGAAAAATGTTATATATTCCTGCGATAAAAGATTGCGTAATTGATACAAATATTGATGAAAAAGTGATGAAAATTCGCCCTTTAGACGGTTTATTTGACTAAAAAACATTAAAAATGAAGCATTTTAATGCAAAATTAATAGGAATTTGTACATGAGATTTGATATAATGACTCTTTTCCCTGCTGAAGTTGACGCATTTTTGAACATGAGTATTATCGGCAGAGCACGTAAAAACGGGCAAATTAAAATTTTTTGCCACAATATCAGAGATTTTTCAAAAGACAAACACAAACACGTAGACGATTATTCTTTCGGCGGCGGAAAAGGCATGCTCATGCAAGTTGAACCGATTGTACTTTGTCATAAATTTATCAAAGAGCAAGTGCCTGATACGCATACGGTTTATATGTCGCCTAAAGGAAAAGTTTTTACGCAGAATAAGGCAAAAAAGCTGCTGAAATACGAAAATATCACATTTTTATGCGGGCATTATGAAGGTATTGACCAGCGTGCGATTGATTTGATTGCCGACGAAGAAATTTCGATCGGAAATTTCGTTCTGACGGGCGGCGAAATGCCTGCCATGACTGTGATTGACGCTGTTTCGCGTATGGTTCCGGGTGTTTTGTCGGATGACGAATGTTTCAAAAACGAAAGTATATATTCGGGACTTTTAGAATATCCTCAATACACAAGGCCCGCAAACTACGATGGTTTGCAGGTTCCCGACGTATTAATCAGCGGACATCAAGCTAAAATTGACCGGTGGAGACTGGAAAAATCTTTGGAAATAACCAAAGAAAGACGAAAAGATTTATATAATAAATACATGAAAAAAAATTCTAAGTGACAACCATTTAATTAAAAATAGTTATTTATATGACAATGTAAAAAATGGATACCAGCTGTTTTTCAACTTTTTAATGTTGAAATAAATAAATTTTTATGATATACTAAAATCGAAAAAGGGTTTGGCAAAAATAAGGAGATTGATATGTTAAATAAAGTTAAAATGTCATTATATCAACAGTTTGACGTAATAAATTACGATTTGGACAAACCTGCGATTATTTATTCGAATATTCAGCATGAAAAAATGTCTCTCGGCGGCGGAACACTTGTACCCATGAAATATTTTTTGCTTGAAAACGGAGGAATTGTAATAGCTGCAATTCCCGAATTAAAGGATTTTTCGCTGGATTTTTTCCAGAAATATAAGCATGATTTATTTTCAAGCGAAACATTTGCATATTTATACGAACAATTGCCCGAGAAAATTAAAAAACTTAAGATGAAACTGTTTTTGGGAAATGATGAAAAAGAAAAATACAGATTAAAATATGGGTTGGAAGACAAAAATCTCGTAAAAACAAAACAAATTTTGAATTCTACAATCAAACTGAATCCCAACATCAATTACGTAAATAATACGATAGCTTACGGAAAAACGCTGAACCGCGACCGATTGCATTTCGGAACGGTAATAGACAACGAAATTGTGTCCATCGTTGGCACAAACGTTGAGTTTTTTAAATTTCCGGCAACAGATCCCATTGAAATCGGTGTTGAAACGTTATTAGATTTCCGAAAATTGGGATATGCAACATCAAATGTTCGTGCTATGTGCGAATTTTTATTAAAAAGAGGTTATTCGGTTACTTATAATTGTCACAATAAAAATATCGGTTCGCAAAAAACGGCATTAAACTGCGGATTTACGCAAATTGCACGTGAAAAACACTTATTTTGCATCAATGATGACTAAAATTTTACATAAAAATCCGTTACAAAAATAAATTTGTAACGGATATAATTATTTCACTAAACATTCCACGATTTCACCAAAAAACATACGGTGAAAATCTTTTTGCGGATACATTTTTTCAGCCAGTTTCGGATCGTTGAAATTTTGCGGTTCCAAATCCTGATAATATAATTTTTTACAAATCAACGTGATTTTTGCCTCTTCGAAATAGACGTAATTATCGGAATAAATCGGTGTAAGTCCCGAATCCTGCATCTTATTTATGTTTCTTCCCGATTTTGTACCCAAAATCTGCAATTTCTTTTTTTCTGTTTCAGGAAAAAATGTAAGAGTGTAAAAATCGTTTTTATTCATAAATTCCGTCGTATAACGCTGCGGACGCAGCACACACATCGACGTCGGTTTTTCCCAAATATAACCCATACCACCCCAGCTTGCGGTCATGGTATTCCAGTTTTCTTTCGTTCCGCTTGTAATGAGCATCCATTGATTGGAAATGAGATCGATTAAATTTTCGCCGATTTTATTCGGATTAATTGAATTCATAAATTATTAAACCCTTTCGATGTTATTCATTATTGTTATCGTCTATATTTTCGTCATTTTCAGTTTTTTTACTTTGTTTACCTTTTTTAACAAACTCGGCAATTGTTCGTTTTTTCTTGGGTTTTTCAGGTAGATTTTTCCAAACTTTTATACGTCCCGCATCATTTAAATTCTTGATAAATATAAGAATTAGCGGAAAACCGAACAATCCTAAAACGCCAAAAGATTGAAAACCGACATACATACACATCAGCGTAATCAACGGATGCATACCCATTTGCTGTCCGACAATTCTCGGTGTAACAATTTCTCTGACAACAGTTACGACGATTAAAATGATTATTAAGCCTATACCAAGCGTTACATCACCCGAAATGAACGCATAAATGGTCCACGGAACGAGAAATGTGGCTGTCCCGAATAATGGCAGTGCGTCCAAAACGGCAATCATCAACGCCATTAAAGCGGCATATTTAACGTTCAAAACTAACAGTCCGATTAATAATTCCAAAAAAGTTATAGAAATAATTATCATATATGCCCGGATAATGCTCAATATTTTTTGGAAAATAAATGTCCGTGATTCAATGATTTCCGTCCGCCAACCGGCAGGCATTTGCAAAAAGATAAATTGCTTTATTTTCGGTAAATCTATCGTTATCAGCACGGACGAAACGACCGAAACGATGACGATAATGAACATATTAGGTACTTTTAATGCGAAATTAACTAAGTTTGTTAAGATTTCACGAACAAACGGTATTAACTGACCGACTAACTGATTTATCGCAGATGTAATCGGATCAATTAAATCAGGTGCAAAATCGTCTATATAATCAGTGATAAATGCGTTTAAATCCGTTGTCAAACTGGAAATATTCAATGTTTGGATATATGCGAGCAAATTCGTAGCCTGACTGATAATCATCTGTCCGAGCTTGAAAACAATGAACACGACGATAAACCAAACAATAAAAGTCATCGCAAGCGACGCAAATTTTCTGTTTAATTTATATTTATCATTAAGAAACCTTACAACGGGTTCAACTAAGAAAGCAATAACCAAACCTATGATAAACGGCGTGAATAATGCCAGTATATATTTAAAAAATATATATATTATTGCAAGTATTACACCAAAAAAGACTATATTCACAAGAAAAGTTATACGTTTTTGTGTTTTTTCGTTCATGCTTAATCCTATAAAAATATTGTTGTGTTTTACACCATTAAGTATACACCAAAATGCAAAAAATTACAATATACTTCATGAAAATATAATAATTTGTTAAAAATTTTTATTTTTGACTAATAAAATATTGTATGTATGTAAAAATCATTGACTTATATGTTTAAATATTATATAATGGTACGTATAATATATATTTTGAAGGAGATAAAAAAATGCCAGTTGTAGATCACAAAACCTATAAATTAATGCTCGAAACAGCTTATAAAAATCACTACGCATTTCCGGCTATAAATATTTTCGATATCACTTCCGCAAACGCTGTAATGGCAGGACTTGCAGAAGCTAAAAGCGACGGGATTATCCAAGTATCGACAGGCGGCGGCGAACACGCTTCGGGAACGGCTGTCAAAGATTCTGTAATCGGCGCTATAAC
>JGI994J12354_10001198_pt1 | contig 26336 bp, 34 predicted proteins | sample IntmicLarv3ML3BL_FD_12354 | JGI IMG/M metagenome (IMG submission 12354)
GTGATAGTGATATATCAGTTTATATGATGATTTATATATAGAAGTGGTGAAAATAAAAATCAGGATTTTCGATTTTTGAAATTTCCTGATTTTTTCAGCAGTCTCCAATGTGGTCATATTTATAAAACGGAACTTCTGGCCAAATAATCCTAAAGTTAGATAAGTAAGAATATATGTATAACTTCTACACCACTGGTGCCAAAGTGAACTTGTACTTTATTTCAATATGTTTGTCCTTATCTATAACTATTTTTTCTATGATAGATTGCAGTAATTCTCTAGTTGGATTATCAATGCAAGTGAGTTTTTTTATTTCAGATTTATATTTTTTAAACTCTTTCATTTTATTTGTACTGTTGTTAGTAATATTTTCTAATTCTTTCAATCTAAATTCACATCCATTTAATAATACCTCGGTTTCTTGTGATAATCTTCTATATGCCGCATCAGATATAATACCCTTAAACCTATCATCATATAGAAAATCAATTTTACTTGTATATTCTTTAATTTTATTCCTAAGCATTTTTTGTTCTTCTAAAGTATTATTTTTTGCTTGATTTTTATCAGTTATTTCTTTAGCAAGTCCGTCAGTATCTAAAATATCAAAATATTTCTTGCAAGTTGACTTAACCGTTTTTAATAATGCCTCTTCCAATTTGTCATATGGCATAAAATGTGGTTCACAAAGTCTGCTTCTTGGATTTCTTGAATATTTGTTACAGTTAATAGTCCAGTAATCTTTATTCTTTCTATAAGTTAAAGTAAGTGCATTACCACATTCTTTGCAAAAGAGTAGATTTTCAAATAATCTTTTTTCCCTTTTCTGGAAAGTCTTTTTATTTCTTTTGACATTACCCTGAATACGCTCAAATATCTCTCTACTTACAAGTGGTTCATGAGTATCTGGAACAATTATCCAAAACTTTCTTTCTAAACTAACTCTCTTATTAGCTTTATATGATAATGTTGTTTGCATATTTTGAATCATATCACCAGTGTACATTCTATTTTTAAGAATTTTACTAACTGAAGAAATAGTCCATAAAGGATTATACTTATTATTTGCATTACTATTTTTTCTTTTAACTGCACTGGGCGTTTTAATATTATTTTCATTAAGGTATTGGGCTATGTCACTAATAGAGATTCCATTACTTGCCATATCAAATATTTTTCTAACAATAGGTGCATATTCAACATTAGAAATAAGTTGTCCTTTATCATCTGGATTTCTCATATAACCATAACTAGGTTGACTTCCGATAAATAATCCTTGGCTTTTTTTGCTTTTTAATATGGAACGAATCTTTTTAGAAGTGTCTTTACTTGCCATATCATTAAATAATGCTTTAAAAGGTGCAATATCGTTATTAGCAGTTTCTAAGAAAGTATCTATGTTGTCTAGTATAGAAATATATCTGATTTTTTTACTAGGAAAGTATTGCTCGATATAGTATCCACATTTTATATAATCTCTACCTAATCTTGATAAATCTTTAGTAATAACACAGTTTATCTTACCTGATTCTATATCATCAATCATTCTTTTAAATCCAGGTCTATCAAAATTAGTACCTGTATAACCATCATCAACATATTCTTCTATAAAAGAATAACCACATTGCTTAATATAATCCATTAATAGGTTTCTCTGATTAATAATACTTTCACTTTCTGATTCATAATTCTTATCTTCATCAGCTTCAGATAATCTTATATATATTCCTACTTTATAAAAATTCGGCATTTGGAGTACATTGTTATACATTTACTGCTCCTTTCTTTTTCATATAACAAATTAAAGCCTCTTTGATACTACCACTATAAAGGCTTTAAGTTAAATCTACCAAATTTTTAATTAGTACACTTTTTACATATTCACTTATAATCATAACCAAACTTTTATTACTGTCTTCTTTAAAACTTTCTATAATCTCAAACATAAATCCACCTCATTAAACTTTATGTGGAAAATATTTATTCTTGTCAAATAACACACCTCTTTCTATTCACTTATTATTAGTTATATATACTATATGTTCTTTTTTTCTAATACTAAATCTGATATTAAATACTTCATTTGGTAGTTACAACTAATTTCCACAATATTTTATACTCTATTTGTATTTTTGGCATTAATTGTTATACAAATATTGTGTTACACTTCTATCTTCTCCACCACCTGCATTCAAGTGATTTGATATCAATATTACACCTGGATCAGTACCAAATGCACTCTTAACTCTTCTTACACGCTCTTCTCTACTAAAAGTCTCATCAGTAGTTCTAGTCAAATAATGTGGAATATTAAGTTCATAAAATCTATCATTTTGATAAAGTGAAATAGCTAAAGCCAAATCCTTTTCAATTATACCATTACCAATAGCACCAGGATCAGTACCACCATGCCCTGCATCAATAACAATTCCCTTAAATGTAGTTGGCATCAAACCACTACCAGGGCAGGTTGCTAAAGGTGCATACAAAAATATTAAAGCACTCCATGTCTCTCTTCCAACTACACCATCAACAGTTATTTTATTATTTCTCTGAAATTCTCTAACTGCACTAGCCGTGCTAGAATCAAAGCTTCCATTAATTGAACCAGTATAAAAAGTCAACTGTCTAAGTTCTGTTTGAAGTTCAGTTACCCATTCTCCTGAATCCCCCTGTCTAAGTGTAGGTCGCTCTGCAACTGGAACATCAGATAAAGCTCTATCGCTACTAGCTTCTACACATTCCTGTTTCACATCAAATATCTTATCTTCTATAATATCAACATCTGAACTTTGCAAAACAAAATCATCATTATTCATAAATACTCTCCTCTCTATTACTACTTATAGTATATTTTTGCCTATAAAAATGGTTACACAATAGATACAAACGAATATATTAAATTAGAAAAGGAGACGTATAATGGCAAAAGGATATCTAATTGTTAATGTTTATTTAGAAACTGTCGCTACACCAGTAGAAAATGCAACAGTAACCATTACTGGTGAAAACTATAAAGAAGAATTTATTACAAATTCAGAAGGAAAAATCAATAAAATTGAATTAGAGGCACCAGAGATTGATTACTCTTTAACACCACAGAATTCTATAAGACCATATTCCCTATATGATGTAAAAGTAGAAAAACAAGGTTTAAACACAACAATTGTCAAAAATGTTGAAATACTACCAAATGAAACTTCAATTCAAGACATTTTCATTAAGAAAACACCAGTTTCTATAAACATAACAGAACTTCCACCACATGTTTTATGGGGTGACTATGAACCAAAAATACCTGAAGAACCTATCAAAGAAGAAGCAGAAGAAGTAAGAGTTCTACCCAAAGTAATAATTCCAGAATATATTATTGTTCATGATGGCATTCCAACAAATATGGCAGCAACCAATTACATAGTTCCATTTATAGATTATATTAAAAATGTTGCTTCATCAGAAATATACAGTACCTGGAATAAAGAAGCTATAAAAGCTAATGTTCATGCAATAGTTTCTTTTACATTAAATCGTATATTTACAGAATGGTATCGTGGAAAAGGTTACAATTTTACTATAACTTCCTCTTCAGCATACGACCAAACATACATTCATAACAGAACTATATTTCAAAGCATTGCTAATATAGTAGATGAATACTTTCGCTACTACATAAGACTAACTGGGCTTGTTCAACCATTTCTAGCACAGTATAATGATGGCGTAAAAACTAATAATCCAAACTGGTTAAACCAATGGGGATCTCAAGACTTAGCTACTAGAGGATACACAGCATTACAGATATTAAGACATTACTATACAACTAATCTAAACTTACACACTGCAGAAGAATTAGTTGGACTACCAACATCATTCCCAGGATACAACCTAAGTCTTAACAGTTGTGGAGAATATGTTCAAAAAATGCAAATTGAATTAAATAGAATTAGAGGTAGCTATCCAGGCATTCCTGCCATATCACCTGCAGATGGTAACTTTAAAGAATCTACAAAAAATGCAGTTGAAGCTTTTCAAAATGCCTTTAGTCTTCCAGTTACTGGAACAGTAGATTTTGCAACCTGGTTTAAAATATCATATATATTTGGAGCAATTGCCAAACTTGCTTCTGGTATATAAAATAAATTTCAAAAACAATAACCACTTTTTATCACAATATAGTTTTAAAAATAAAGCTAAAATGATATAATTAATTGATTAAGAAAGTGGTGATGACATGAAATCGTTTCTAAAAGGAATAGTTGTTGGTATTGGAGGCATAGCTCCAGGATTAAGTGGTAGTGTCCTAATGGTTATTTTAGGATTATATACTAAAGTAATAAATGCTATAGCAAATATCTTTAAAGACTTCAAAAAAAATATGCTATTCTTAATACCTATTGGAATTGGTATGGTAACTGGAATAGTTTGTTTCAGTAAAGTAATTAAGTTTTCAATGGAAAACTATGAACTTCAAACAAGACTTGCCTTCTTTGGTTTATTAATAGGAACAATCCCCTTGTTTTATAAAGAAGTCAAAAAGAAAAAAGAACCTAAAAAAGAACATTATGTATTAATGACTATTGCATTCATATTAGGACTATACTTTTTAACATTTGCAACACCAGTTACTAATTCAGGTGATTTGAACTTATTCCAATCATTCATATTAGGATTCATTGGTATTAGTGCTATGATAATACCAGGATTAGATGGAGCTGCATTATTATCAGCATTAGGACTATATGATAAATGGTTAGACTTAACTTCATTAGATAGTAGCATATCAGTCTATATTCCAGCAGCTGTTGGAGTAGTTACAGCAGGTTTATTATTATCAATGATTATTAGTAAATTACTAAAGAAAAATTATACAGCAACATTCTCTACCCTATTCGGTCTATTTCTTTCAATAGTCCCAAGCGTTCTTAAAACCACAGATGGAAGCTTTATAACTTTAGAAAACAATTCTGCTACTTATATTGGAATAATACTTTTCATTGCTGGAATATTATTCTCCTACTTCTTTAGTAAAATTAAAACAGATGAAGAAACGTCACATTAATACAATGCAACGTTTTTTTTATATCTAATTTCTATTTATTTTTTTATCTTAATAATCATCATATTCATCACTACTGCCTATACCAATTATCTTATTAGCTGTAGTAATAAACTTATCAACAAATCTACCACCAAAGCTTGATAGCTTATCTGCAGTATCAGTAGCAAATGTCAAAATATTATTTAATGACTCTATCTTCTCCTCAATATAGTCAATAAAACTATTAATTCTATCCACTGTTTTCATTAATTTTGTTCCCAAGATTATCAGCATAACTAACAATACAATGGTTAATAAATAAATTATTATAGGCAATATTATTCCTAATGCTTCCATATCCATTCTCCATTCTTTCTTATTTTATTTAACATTACGGTAATCAGCTTTACCTATTTTTGTTTTGGGTAGCGAATCGCGATATTCAATAGTTGCTGGTAACATGTATTTAGACAAGTTTTTCTTACAATGTTCCTTTAATTCAGCATCAAGCTCTTTACTTTGCTTAACATCTGGTTTTAAAACAACAAAAGCTTTTGCTACTTCTCCCTTATAAGGATGTGGCTCTCCAACAACTATAGATGTAAGTACACTTTCATGCGAATTAAGGACATTTTCAATATGATTTGGATAAACATTATACCCACTACTAATAATCATTCTTTTAATACGCGATTTAAAGAAAATCATTCCATCTTTATTCATACTCCCCATATCACCAGTATGAATCCACAACTTACCATCTTTATGCATTCTAAGAGTATTAGCAGTCTCCTCAGGATCATCAAGATAACCCATCATCATTATCGGACCATGCATACAGATTTCACCATCTTCATCATAATAAACATTATCTTCTGTACCAGGTTTAACAATTTTAATATAATTATTAGGACTTGGAATACCAATACTTCCAGGAATAAACTTACCAATAGGTGTAGCTACAGCAGCAGCAACACATTCAGTCATACCCCAACCAACTCTAATTTCCGTTTCACAACCATGAGCTTTAAGATATTCATTAACTCTTTTCTGAAGTTCAGGAGTCAACATATCTCCACCAGAAACAATAGTCTTTAAACAAGCTAAATCATTTTCTTTTAATTCAGTTTGCAGTAATGCTTCAAAAAGCGTTGGAACACCAAGTAGAAAGTTCGGCTTATAAGTATTTATTAGTTTTCCAAACTCTTCAGGTGCAAACTTAGGAATAATAACAGCTTTCATACCAGCAACTAAAACAGTATGAAAACACACTCCTAACCCAAATCCATGAAATATTGGCATAATACTAAGAATACTATTCCCAGGAACTATAGCTGGACAAACAGCTCTATTTTGTAATGCAGTTATATTAAAATTACGACTATTATGCATTATCCCTTTAGGCATACCAGTAGTACCACCACTATATAAAATAACAGCTAATTCTAAATCATTTTTCTTACTTCTCTCAACAGTTCCATTTCTACCTAAATATACAAAATCACTCCAAGTAATAACATTATCTTCAAACTTATTTTCAATCTTTATCTTACGACCCTTAGTTAACCAAAACATAGTAGAAACCACTATTGGCATACTTTCATTAATTCTAGCTAATATAACCTTCTTTAAACTAACCTTATCTTTAATAGCATAAATCTTATCATAAGTAGCATCCAGTGTTAATACATAATTACTTTTCGCCTTATTAATACAAAACTCTATCTCACCCTCACTTGATAAAGGATGCACCATATTAGCAACTGCACCAATCATATTACAGGCATAAAACATTATTATTCCTTCAGGTGTATTAGGCATTAAAACAGTAACAGTATCATTTTTTGTTACACCAATCTTTTGTAAACTCATAGCACATCTTTTGATTTTCTCATTAAATTCATAAAACTTAACTTTCTTACCAAAATATTCATATGCAAAATTATTTGGATACTCATTTACAGCTCTCTCCAATAATTCATATATAGTACACTCAGGAAAACTAATCGTTTTAGGATAATTCATTTCATCATAAAGACCCAACCAAGGGGCTGCATCATTACGTTCATACCTTGCCTTATTAATATTATGTTTTATTGTTGATTGAATATCTTTTAATTTCATATTAATCATTACTTCCTTTATCAAATATTATATTAGTTACTTTTTCTTAAAGCCCTAGCAGTAATAAAACCAGCAAAAACAACTGTTACAGCTGAAGCTGCAATTAAAACTCTTTTTTTAGTTTTTCTTTTTCTTACATCTTCAATTTTAAAATTATCTAAAGCAATTCTTTCTTGAATATTACTAAGAATTTTACTAGCGTTCATTTTTATATCCTCCCTTTTCTAACATTTTCTTCAATTTCTTTCTTGTTCTATGCAGTCTAGTCTTAATTGTAGATGCTTTTATGTCTTCTAGTTTAGCTATCTCTTTTACTTTCTTATTTTCATAGTAATACATTATAAATATTCTTTTATCTGTACTATCAACATCACCTAATGCTTTATGAACTATTTTCAATTGTTCATTAATCAAATAATTTTGCTCTTCATTCTTACCATTTGAAAAAACATTCTCCTCAAATGACAATTCATTTTTAGATTTCCGCAGCTTATTCATTGTTGTATTCTTTGCTATTTTACCTATATATGATTTTATCTTATCATAATCATCTATCTTTTCATAGTTCTTCCATAAAAGAAAGAAAACATCTGATATCGTCTCCTCAATATCTTCTTTTGTTAATTTATTATTGCTTTCATTAAAAATAATTTTATATACATAAGAATTGTATTTTTCCACAATCTTCTCAAATTCTAAATCTTTTGCTTTAATTTTTGCCATTTTCAATGCCTCCTTACCTAACAGTAGTCATAATAAAGACACACTAAACAAAAAAAGGTTTCATTAAATTTATTATAACTTACATCAGTTACATTTATAAAGCATTATTTTTTATAAATGTAAACAAAATCTTATAATAGTTATTGCTATAAAATATTGAATAAATCAGTTAATTTTTCAATTACCATTGTTGGATTATAAGTAGTTGTTAATACTTCTTCTTTTCTATCAAACCAACACGAATCAAAGCCACAGTTCATACCAAAACCAACATCAGATTTTAAAGAATTACCAATAATCAAATATTCATTATCATTAAAGTTATTAAGCATGCACTGTATACCATCAAAAAATCTCTCATCTGGTTTCATATAACCAAACATCTCAGCAGATAGCACTTCATCTATAAATTTTAAACAATCTATCTTGACCAATTTTTCATGCATTACTTTCTCTGGTCCATTAGTTGCTATCAGTATTTTATATTGTTTAGACAAATATTCCAATATTTCATATGCACCATCAATTGCAGTAACTACTTCACTCATCGAATCAATAAAAACACTATTTAAATTAATTGCATCATCTAATTCAATTTCACCTGAAAAATATCTAATTATTCTCTGTGCTCTAAGCCAGTCCAAAATTTTTTTACTTTTCTTACCTTCTTCATTTTTTAAATCATTGGGAATTTCAATTAATCCATCCTGTCTATCTTCCCAAAACTGCTTATCTATTTCATACCATCTACTAAACTCACTATCACTATATTCAATATTTCTTAACTTCAACATTTCTTTAAAAGCATGTTTGACATTCTCTTTATTATCTATTAATGTATCGTCCAAATCAAAAATAAGAATTTTATATTTACAATTTTTATTAGCCAACTTACTCACCTCTTTTTAATCATAAGACATTATTTTTTCTTAAAATAAACATTTATTGCTGTTAAAATATTGTAGCTACAACAAAGGAAAAGACTGAAAATCCTTGTGCCATTGACCTACTATTCTCTCTTAGATTCACCACTTAATAATACCAATTTAACTTCATTTTTAAGTAAATATATTTCATATAACAAATAAAGTTTCTATTACATAAGACCTAAAAATGTAGATATATTCATACACCAAGCTATTAAAACAGTTATATTTATAATCATTATGCAAACAAATAATACTATCCATAAGCCATACTTAACTGCTTCATTTAAATCAAAATCTGTATAAAACAATCCTTTTATTTTATCAGTTAAATTCAGTACATTCATTAACAGAATAAATAATACCCCACCACCAATATTCAAAATAAAATCATCAATATCAAAACTTCCAACTGATGATATTAATTGCAATACTTCTATTATTAAAACTGTTACTCCTAAAAATAACAGTTGATTTATAGTTTTACGATATTTATCATTTCTGAAAACTAATAATAATGATAAAGGCATAAGTGCCACTATATTTCCTAGAACATTATAAGCAATTATACTGTTACTTAAATTACTTTTAACAAAAAGCTTCACAGTTTTAAAAGGAGTTAAATTTATTGAATTTATATAATATTCCAAATGTTCCTTATTCATGATACTAATAGTTCTTCTACCAATAAACATAGTTAAACAAACAAACATAACAAAATACATTAACATATAAATACTTATATTTCTTTTATATCTATCTTCCTTATTAATAATAATACCACTCACATAAATAAATAAAGTTAAAATAATAAAAACTACGAGTGTAAGTAAATATTTAATATTTAATCTACTACCACAACTTGCAATTGTAAACACAATTAAAGATACTAATAAAGTAACATTACTTATAGAATTCATTTTATTTTTAAGTAACTTTATTAATTCAGAAAAATTAAATAAACTTCTACACTTTTCTTTATTGTCTCCAACTTTTTTCATATCTCTAATTCCTCAATTAGTAATTATTTAAAAGTACTAATATGTTTCTTAATTTTTTTCATTGCCCAATCATAATGACTAGATGTAGCTGATACAAAATACTGTCCTAATGTAGAACCACCTACCCATTCAAAACTCTCTTTTAAAAATAGTTCTTCATCAGAAAACTTTTCTATTAATGAAATAACTTCATTATGACTCTTATTTAACATTTCTATAGAATCTTCATATGATGTATTTTGATGTTTCTCCCAAAATTTAACATTCATATCTCCATAAGTCTTCCAGTTATAGCCATCTAATAAAAATTGTTTTTCTCCTCCACTCATATTAGTCAAAACCCAGTTAAGAAGTAATTGATGCCACTCATATAAATGAATTAAAACATCTCTTATATTTTTATCCCTTCTCCAATGTGCCTCTTTTTCTTTATCAACAGAAAATGTGAATAAACTTTTCTGTTTCTCAATACTCATTGTTTTGATTAAATTAATAAGTTTTTCATATTGACTACTTGCTATACTCAAAAGTTCACTCTTCGTTTTCGCTCTTGCCATGGTTATCAACTCCTATTTCAATAATAATAAACTAAATATATTTACTAGCTTCTACTATACTTAATTTTGCCATTTTATCTTTATATTTATAAGTAAAACTTCTAACCCAATCTGGATTAAATTTTGAATACTCTCTTAAACTCCATCCAATTGCTTTATTAATAAAAAATTCATCACTTCCAAAATTATTAACAATGATTTTTTCTAATAAACATTCATCAGTTTTATCTTTTCTACTAAGCTGATGGTCAATTGCTATTCTTCTAATCCAAAAATCTTCATCAACTGACCAATTAAGCATCAAATCATAAAATCTATTATCACCAAAACCAATATCACCAATTATTTTGTCAAATCCATCAATTGTGTCCCACCATTGTTTTACTTTAATATATTTTAATATTTTAAAGATATCATCATAAACCAAATGTTTATGCATTACTTCAAGATAATCAACAACTGCATACTGGAACTCTCTATATTCATCATTATAACATTTATCTAGAAAATCCCAATCTATTATTCCCAACTTTTTTTCTTCTTTAAATAATTCTTTATATATAAACTTTCTAAGCGGAGTCTTAATACCATAAAAATTAAATTGATTTCTCATATAAGCCGCCATTTGTAAAGAATTTTCTTCATTTCTATTATTTTCAAATAGCTCTTTAATATTAGAATATTTATCCATAACAATACCTCACCATTTACTTCTTTTTTATAGGATGTCTAATAACAGTTTTTAATTTTTCAATATCACTTTTTCTAGGGTCACTTAAATATATTTCATGATGATATCTTTCTTCGTTTATATCAATAACATAACCACTATTAATAGCATGGTCATTCATTACTGCTACAGTAACAATTTCATTATCATAAGGACCTATATGCATACACTGTACACAATATCCCTCATCATAAGTAAAAAACTCTACTCTTGAAAAATCACCAACCTTCTTTTTAGTAGCTTCTCCAATCGCCCATTCAAAATCATTCTTAGTAACAAAATCAGGAAGTCTGATTAAAGATATAAACTTAAAATCATTCTTTCTTCCATAATCAACACCCATAACACCATCTTGCCACCAAAGACCCTCAAGTGGAGGCACTACATAATCAAAATACCCATCTATTTTGTAATCACCCTTATAGCTCATCTTAATTGTATATGCTATTGCATAAAGTAACTCTATTGATTTTTTATAATCTCCGTCTTCCAAGTTAGGGTCACCAATTCCTCTTACTGCTAAATAATTCATTTTAGGAATATTCACAATAGAAGGCTTATCTTTAGGACTGTAAAACTCTTTATATTCTTTCTTATAATCAAATGCCATACTTACCTCCACAATTTACAGTTTCAACATAAACTTTACAACATTTTACTTTATATTACACATTTTATTTACACCAACTAAAATTAACACCATCATCAATACTATACCAATTCCAAACACTCCAATCAATAACTAATTAACAATTAAAAATATTATCTATGTAATTTAAACGTTTTATGAGCATATCTATAAACTAACACAAGTGAAATTAGAGAATAAACCACACTAAATATAGTTACTGCTATACCAAACTCCAATGTTGGAAGATTAAACTCTAACATAGAATAACAAACAATATATGTAAGTGTTTGTACAACAGTATAAGTAGCACTTTTTACTTCAACTTCCAAGTTATAAGGTTGAAGCAAATAATACATAACTAAATAATGTACTGAAAAGAAAACACTCATAGCAATGATAGAAACAAATAAACTAATATAATTTAAAACATTATCTGTACCACCAGTTATAAATAATATCAAAGGAAGTCCAGTAGCAATAACCAATGCTGGATACATATTAATATAAATTAAAGTCTTTAAACGTTCCTTAAATAATCTTAATATTACACTAGGAGTTCTAAAAAACCTATAAGTAAGCATACTATGATCACAATTTGCAAATATAGTTTGCGTAACCACAGTTCCCCTATTTATTAAATACATCAAAAACACAAAATAAGGCAGATAAGTAAGTACTATTGTATTTATCTTTGATTTAAAATCATAATCAAGTAAGCTCACAGCAATTATAATCATAACCACAGTCCCACTTACTAATGCCATCTTTTTTGCTGATGTTGTTAACAATGATTTATGTCTCTTAACAAACAAGTCATGAAAATAAGCGAACCCTTCTTTATCACTACTTAAATTACCACTTACATCAATACTCTTTAAAGCATTCTTCTTAATTACTTGAGATGCACTATTCTGCTTAATAACTATAATATTGCTAGGTGTCAAAAGACTTTTATATATTCTTCCATATTCTTTAAAAGTGTTAACATACTTAAAAGATATAAATCCTATTATTGAAGTCACAATAAATAATATTAAAAATATAACTTCATTCAGCATTATCCCTAATGATGGTAATAAATAAGCACATATAAGAAAAATTGCAATCATTATCCATAAAACCACTTCAGGTTTATTTTCATTTCTAATCTTTCTAGACTTCTCATATCTATACAAATAATAAGTATTTACTATTGTTTTCATCATTACTACAAATAGTGGCATAATTAAACAAATAAATAATGAAACTTTTGATAATAAACCAAATATCAATATCACAGGTATAAAACCAACAATAAGCTTCAACATCTGATAATAATAATTAGATAAAGTATAGTCCTTTGCATTCATTTTCATAAGAATCATAGCATACTCTTTATCTTTAGTTGGATTAAACATATAAGTATTAACTAAAGCCCCAGCAATAGTTAAAAAAGTAAAGATATGAAGAAATGTATTACTACTATCAGTATCAATTATTATAGAAGCTAAATAAACCATCAATCCTACATATAGAAACTTCCACAAAAATACAGACCCAATTTCTATAACGGAACTTATTAACTTCCCAAGTGCTTTTAAACCTTCATTTTGATATAAGGAATTTGGCAAAATCTTCTTTATAATAGGAAGTTGTTTTATAGAATAAAGTATACTATTGACTCTATAAGTATTTTTTAACTTAAAAGATATTAAGAAAGAATTAACCATTATTATCCTCCCTTAAAGAAGCAATAATCTTATCTTTCCATTCCTTATTATCTAAACTAGCATTATCTATTTTATCTATTACTCCCTTATTTAGTATTACTATTTCATCACATAAATCTATAGCAAGTTCCATTATATGAGTTGAAAATATTATTATATGGTCTTTTTTTATTTCTCTTAACATCTGTTTCATTTCTTCAGCAACAACTACATCAAATGATGTTAATGGCTCATCTAATAAAAGTATTTTAGGACTTGCAACAATATTAATTAATAATTGCATTTTATTTTTCATACCATGAGAATAATCTTTTAATAATTTATCTCTATCACTTTTATCTATTTTAACACTATCAAAATATTCATCAATAGTCTTTAAATTTGCTATTCTATCCTTATTAATATCAATAAAAAATTTTAAGAATTCTCTACCAGTTAAAAACTCTGGAACATTTGGTGTAGATAAAACATAACCAATATCCGCACTCTCTAACTTCTCATTATCATTTAAATAAAAAGTTCCATCATCTATATCTAAATCTTCATTAAGACAATTAAAAAATGTTGTTTTACCTGCACCATTTCTTCCTAACAATCCATATATTTTGCCTTTTTCAAAAGTAAAATCCACACCATTTAGTACAACTTTACTTTCAAAATTTTTCTTTAAGTTTTCAACTACTAATTTCATTTTTCCTCCTACAAAACATAATTTATTATAATTTACATTCACTACATTTTTTCATATGTTGGCAAATCACACCACCACAACTACTACAAGTCCATTTAAGAACCTCTTTTTCTAGAAATTTATCTATTCCATTATTTTTAATTTCTTCCAAGTTACCTAACAAATGAATACCATAACTTTTAACATATCTTTTATCTAACTGCTTTAACCTCTGGCATTTATTAGAACATTCATAGCAATAAATATATCCGTTATCCAGTCCTTTTTCACAATATTTTATTTTACATTTTGTACAATGATTAGGTTTATTTTCATCAGTTTCATTACAACCACCGCATTTGTTTTTAGGTCTCAAGTACGCCAAACAAGTTGCACAATTAACACCACAAGGAGCGACTAATTTACCATCAAATCTATTATAAATATCCATAAATTTTCCTTTTTAAAACAATTATTTTTCCTCTCTACAATGGCACTCACTAGAACTACAATTACAATTAGGACTATATCCAGTTGTACATTCATCATCACAAGTACAAACCCATCTTTTAAGTGTTGGGAATAATGTTTCACAATGTTTTCTCATTTCCTCCTCAGTCATTCCTGCTTGCTCATAAAATGAAACATTCATTTCTATATATTCTTTCAAACTAACATCATTTATAAAATTTCCATCTTTAAAACAATAAATACAGTAATCAACATTTGTACTACCATCACCGTTTGTTCCTCTTTCTTCATCATCAACTAGTGGCATACTACAGCTTTGACATATTATTGATTTCTCCATCTTTCTTCCTCCAAATTTCCTATTTATCTTATATCTTACAATTAATCATTTTATTCAATAGTTTATAATTTGTAATAGTTCTACTTTTTCTCTCCATCTTTTGGACCATGGTTCTGATTATCACCATTTTCTGTATTTTGATTTTTATCACTAAATATCTTGGGAACTATTTCATAAGTTGCAAATGATACAAAAACTAACGAAAAAAACATAAGAACTATAAATACAGTTTTAGCAATCTTCTCATTCAATATTATTTGTTTAGTAAATATAACTTTTATCAACTTCCTATGTAAGAAAATATGAATCCCCACTAAAGCTAATGAAAACATTGCAAATATTAAATGTAATTTAATAAAAATGTCATCTGCTTTTTCACCAAAAGTAAATAAAGAATGCGACGCCCTTATACCAGTAATTGCAATAATTACAAAACTTATAAGAAGTGCAATATTAATTATATTTGTAGATATTTTAAATTTACGTATTCTTACTATCCATTTATAATTATAACCCAAATGAATAATGACAAAAGAAATTAAAATAAGTCCCAATATCTCATGAACTAAATTTCCTGTAATATTTACAAAATACAAAAAAGGAATCATAGACAACAACACTGTATCAAATATTATTTTATACAAACTTTTCTTCATTTTCACCTTCACTAATTCTTTCACATTCTATTTTATTTTTTAATCACAATTTATTACTCTGTATCTTCTAAATGCTTGTATTCAGATTTTTCTTTCTTTATCTCCCCACCACCAATACCAGAAAACACTATTTTTCCAGACTTATAATTATAAAAATAATTAACACCAGGCTCATCATAATATTCTACTGATATAGTCCATTCATTTGAAAATATAAGCGAGTTCTTAAAAGAATATCTAACCACCATTTCTTTTACTTCACTAACTTCTACACCATTTTCTCTTAAATGAACATCCATTTTACTTCTAATATTTAAAGTATTTACTATCATATAAAATATTCCCATAATAATTAACAGCAATAAAATAATCACAGGTATTAAAACTTTTTTATTTTTCATATTTTCTCCTAAAATAATATTAGTTATCAACTAATTGCAGCAGCAATTAGTCTGCCAAACATAGTCATCTGAATCTGAATTATATTACCCTTTTCATCTTTTTCAAGACCAACTTTATACCCAAGTCCATCATACCTAATCATACTTCCCATATATCCATTTTCTTTTGCAAATATAGGCACTCTTAAAGAATTAACTCTATTCATGTCAATAGATAAAACCACAGAATAACAAGTCATTATCAATATAATAACAGCCAAACTAATCTTAATTTTTTTATTTTTACAAAACTTCACTACACAAATCATTGCAGCAAGTAATAAAACAAACACAATTATCAGTAACCTCATAAGTTTCTCCTTTTTAATTACAATCTTTTAATTCAAAAACAAATTATCTAGACTCCTATAAGTCATTAACATTCTATTCCAACCAATTAAACAAAACTCAATCATAACAATATCTTCATCAAAAACTTCTGAGCTAGCAATATATTAAGTATTTTTATGATGACCTAAATTTACAATTATTAATGTTTCCAACACTTACTCTATTAAATTAATTCATCTACATAATTATAACATGTTGAATAGAACAATAAACAAAATTTCACAAAAATATCTTAAAGGTTATAATCCATTTATAACATCAATCTGCATCATCTTGCCATTTAACAATTCTTCCTTTTCTATTCCAATTGCTTCAGCAATATCATATATAAGCCATTGGCGATTGCAAGTTGACTGCTTAACTATTTCTAAAAACTTTTGAGTAGCCTGGATTTTATCCATACTAAATGTCCTTTCAATAATTTCTAAACAACCCCTAACAAATAAATATGATGAAACATAAGAACTATTAAAAGAACAGGATTTATCTTGAATTATTGCACCAGTATCAAAATTATTTTTATCAGCAAGCTCTATCAACTGATTTGCTGATAATATTTGCTCTTCATTTAACAACTTTAACATTTCACGATGCTCATCAAACAAATCTTCATAACCTAAAGTATAAAGTGGTAAAACTTCAGCAAAGCCTTCTGACAACAACCTAGTTTTATAAAAGAACATATTATGTACAAGATGAGCTAATTCATGAATATCATTTACAAAACTCATTATATCAAGCTCCTTTATATTTTCTAATAGACTACTACTAATTCCATAAGCTTCATTAAAACCATCCAAATCATACGAAAGGACTGGTTTACCTCCTGCATTTCTTTTTATGGATGCTGGAAAATTCAACAATTCTCTAAAATCTTCATCAGGAACAATATAAATATAAAATATAGGATTTGCATATGCTGGATATTTTATTCCTAAACTATCTATCTTTTTTATACACTCCAATATTTGAGATATCCAATTGACATATAATCCATCATTATATTTTTTAAGTAATTCATTTGATAAGCGAATACGTAACCTTTCATTTATAATTATCAATTCCGACTTTTCAATATACTTTTTCAATTCGCTAACTTTATATTCATCCACAATACTTGCCTCCTACTTTTAGTACTTACATTATATCATTATTACCTACAACTTTAACCAAAAAACAAATATATAAACCATAAATAATAATAGTCTTCTTAAAATAATCATTGTATAATAATATTAATTGTAAACAAATATAAGCAACTAAATATATTAAAATATACTAATCAATAAGGTGAATAACTTTGAATAAACAAGAATTAAACAGTTTCTATTATGACCTATTAAATATAAGGAAAATATCGCAAGACAGAATGCCATAAATCACTGCAATAGTTGAAACACATAAAAAAGAACTTGCACCTACTGATGACTATGAAGGACTTTGTAGAGTCTTTAGTACCAACATAGCTCTAAATTTGAGAGAACACAATATTAACTGTCACATCATAAACATCTCTGATTATGGTGTAAATTATGACCATCTTTTGCAGTAGCTACATACAAAACTGATGCCATAAATTATGTGTTAATAGACCCTACTTTTTCACAGTTTGTTAGCAGTCCTGATAGAAAATTAATTACTTTCAAGGAATGGCCTAGACCTATTAACTACTGGTTGCTCATCAATAGATAATAATTCATTCAACTTATACTTAAAATCTTTCAGTAGTATGAGTAAAAGTTCAACTTTAGAAGAGACTATTATTGGCACCAAAAAAAGACCATAAAAAAACTAATTCGTTTCTAGCAAATTAGTAAAATATTAATTATTTATTCTTTCTGTTTTAGCAATAAGCTCATAATTAGCTTCTATAATTTTAAGTGGGTCTATCATATTCTTATTGAAAACTAAATCATATTTACTATCTTTTTTCTTATACTTATTTACACCAAATGCTAAACTATTAGCTGGAATATCTTTCGTAATTATTGCACCTGCTGCAACAACTGAACCTTCACCAATTACTACTGGTCCTAAAACTTTTGCCCCATCACAAATCACTACATTCTTACCAATAATTGGATTACCAACATTTTCCCATTCATTACTAATTTTATTAAACTTTAAATTAGAACCAACAGTCACATTTTGAAGAATTACTACATTTTCACAAATTTTTGCAGCAATAATAATACATCCCCTAGCATGATGGGCAAATAAAACACTCTCATCTATTTCAGTACATTTAATTTCAGAACAGTACAATTTTTCTAGTAAATTACCAGCTAGTTTCTTTACAAATTTATTTTTAGAATAACAATTCATTTTCAACACACTATTAAACATTTCAATTAACTCCTTTAAGTTGTATATTTAATTACTTTAGCAGGATTCCCTCCAACAACAGCATAATCTGGTACATCTTTTGTCACCACACTTCCAGCACCAATAACTGCACCCTCTCCAATAGTAACCCCCTTCATAATAATACAGTTAAATCCTATCCAAACTTTATCTTTTATAACAATAGGTTTACTCTTAATTGTCTGAATATCAGGATTATCCCCAATTGTTCCATTATCATATTCCTTTTTAGCAGTAGCTAATTCTTTAACACGTTCAGATGATACTATTGAATGCATATTACTATCAACAATTGTACAACCCCAAGATATCAAAACATCATTACCTATAGTAATACCTGTAGTACAGTAAAATGTAGAACCATTTATCATTACTCTATCCCCAATTTTAGCCTCAGTTTCACCCATATTAATTGTCCCATTAATAACACAGTCATCACCAACTATTAAATAAATTCTATCTTTAGGATTACGGATATTTAACTGCAACCCATCAACACTAGAATTTCCTTTTTTAATATATTTAGTTTCAGATTCACTACATTCATTAGATAACTGCTTATCACATTTTAATTTACTCATATACTTAGCACCTTTTCTTTTTGTTTCCTGGGAACACATATTCACTATAACTCTTTTTTATTTCTTAGTCAACAATATTTTAAATAAAAGAAAAACAGTCTTTAAAAACTGCCCCTACTTAACTATATATTTTCTTATCAATATTTTGTTTCTTTAATTCTGCATCCAGATGTCGATTATAATTTTCTACAAAAGCAATCATCTTATCTAATTGCTCACTATCTATTCCTTCAAACACTACCTTATCTCTATTACAAAACTCCTTATGCAACTTCTCATGACATTTATAAATTTCCTGCCCAAGTTTTGTAAGTTTAAAATATATCTCTTTATTATTATCCATTCTCTGATAACTTTCTATATAACCTTTTTCCATTAATTTTTTTGTTAATTTACTAATAGCACCCCTAGTCATATAAAAGCTTTCGGCAAGCCTAGTTACATTTGAATCTTTATTCTTACCAATATATTCAATACAATGAACCTCTGATGATTTACACTCTTTAAGTTCCATTTCCATCTTAGCTTTATTAAGAATCACAGTCTTATTATATATATCAGCAAACCCTTTTAAAATTTGTTCATTCTTATTCATATATAACACCTTCCTCCTAATGCTTTTCAACTACAATTATATCTACTAACTTCCCATACATTATAACATCTATGAAACTCAAATTAAAGTAGCTTTCTAATATACAAATAATAAACATTAATTTTTATTTAGAATTATGTTTTAAGAACAAAATATTTAATAAATTATAACTTCACTTTCGATAGCCTATATATATCACTATATTATCATTTCTGATTAAACGAAGCTAAATGAGTGTCTTACTTAACTATCCAATAGCCGCCATTATCAGGTCCTACTCTCTCTATAACATTATTTTTTATTAGCTTATTTAAATTATATTTAACACCATCTATTGTTATTTTCAAATGTTTTGCCATCTCTTTTATTGTAATGTTTGAATTTTCCCTTATTAATTCTATCACTTTAATTTGATTTTTATTTAATGGGACATCAGATTTTTTCTGGGTAGTTTTCTGGGTAGTTTTTCCAAACAATTATTAATTATTTTTAACATAAAGTCAATAAAAACATTAACATTCCCATTATTATGACACTCAGAAATAGAATTATAATATTCTTCTTGATTTAAATATATTTCTTCTTCAATAGGAATATATTCAAATTTATAATTATAACAAATTAAAATTAAGCTAACCCAAAATCTTACAATTCTACCATTACCATCAGTAAATGGGTGGATATAAACAAAATAATAATGAAATATACTTGATAAAATTAGTGGATGGATTTTATTTTCATTATCATTTAAAAATTCAAACAAGCTTTTCATAAGTGCTGGTACTACTATAGAATTTGGTGCTATAAATATAATTTCATTATCCCGTTTTATAGCCTCACCAAGATTACGATACAATCCATTATCATCTTCAAAGTATTTCATCATAACCATATGTGCATCTATAAAATCATCCTCATTTTTATAGTTATAATCATTAATTTTTTTGTATAGTTCATTTGCATTCTTAACTTCTTGAATTTCATACGGTTTACCTAATACCATTTTATTATCAATTATATTAGATACAGCTTCCAACGATAAAGAATTAGATTCTATAGCTAAAGATGAATGGATAGACCTAACTCTAGATTTAATTTTCAAGTTGTTTTTTTTGTCATTGTCATCAATTTTTATACTAGATAATTTTTCTTCTATTTGCAATATTAATTTTTCTTTATCACTATCAATACTAAAAATAGGTTTAATTTTATCAAACATATATATTCATCACCCTTTCTCCATTAAATATTTTTATTATTATTTGCAGTCTTCCCTTACTTATAAAGTATAACACAATCTTATTTAACAGCATAACACAAAAAAGAAGCCTACTTAAAGTTATAATTACAAAACAATACTACACTTCTACAATCTCACTCTTTAATTATTTTTAATATTCTTCAAGACTTCATTAAGCCATACATTAGGTAGTCCAAAATATCTTATCTTATATTTAACTACCCCTATAACCTTTCTACCTTTTACTATATAGTTATCAGCACTTTCATTAGCATCACCTTTAGTTGAAAAACGATACTCTATATCTTTTTCAACGCTTAACACACGCTGAACTATTATATCATTATTATGCTTGAATACTAATATATCTCCTACTTTTGTCTTATTGCAATCCCACCTTTACTTTAATCTTGTTTTATACACTTACTACTTTATTGTTTAAAAGAATTCTAAAATGCTTTTTATTACATCTCCTGCTGGCAATTCTAACCAGTTCTTTTTTAATCTATTCAAATTTCTAGCAAATATTTCATTATTAAAATACTATTCAATTTATTATATTATCTAGAATCGTAGTTTCTCTCATTTTTGTATTCTTTTAATAGTTCTTTATTAAACCATAACATAATAATTTAAAAGTAAAACTCCGCATTTGTCGATGTTGTGCAGAGTTTTAATTAAGTTTTTCACTACCATAGGTTCCTTATTCATAAATTATTGACACGAATGACAAATGTTTTATTGCTATTCTAATATAACAATAAAAACAAGTCCCTAAAAACTTGTTAATCATTATAAAAATTATTTATCACTATATATTATATTTTTTTCTATCTCACTATATAAAATATCAGACATTTCTTCATAACTATATTGCTTATAATCCTCATAACTTTTAGATTCGCCAAAAGTTATTTTTAAACTCTTATTCTTATTTTTCTTATCATTAATAATATAAGCATTATTAAGTGTTATTGGAACTATAGTTGCTTTTGATAAATATGCAGGTTGAATAGCACCAGCTTTGAATAAATTCATAACATCCCCTCTTGACCTAGTACCTTCAGGAAATATTAACAAACTATCTCCTGACTTTAATCTCCTAGCAGCTTCACGCAACATATAAACATTACCTTCTCTAGTCTCATGATTAAAATGAATAACATCAATAGTAATCGCCCAACTTCCAAAAACTAATCTCTTTTCATTTTTCTTTTTCGAGATAAAAGACATAGTTATTGGAACTGTTGCTATTATTAAAGCAGGATCAAGTGTGCCTTGATGATTTGACACAAATAAAATAGGTCCCTCATCTGGAACGTTTTCTATTCCTTCAACTTCTAATTTACATCCTAAATATTTAATGATGAATCTTGACCAGTTTTGCAACTTTTTATAACGAACTTCCTTAGATTTTTTGCGACAAACTAAAGCACTAATCCATGCAAGTGGCAATATAAAAACTGCACCCATCTTCTTAAAAATTGACATAATTCACCTTCTTACTAAACTTTCTCACAAATAGCATATGCCATAGCATAGTCACCATCATGTGATATAGAGATGTGGATTTTAAAACCAGCAATATCACAATAAGGTCTTCCAAATTCATCATTTAATACTTCAATATTAGAGATTACCTTAGTATCATTACAAGCTTTATATATCGCCTCTTTAGCAGCAAATCTACCTGCTAAAAACTCTAACTTTCTCACTTCACTAAAACCTAAATAAAGTTCTTGCTCCTTTTCAGTTAAAACTCTTTTATAAAAAGCATCATTTTGCTTTTTAATTCTATCAACATGAACTATATCACAACCAATTCCTGCAATCACTTAGAATCCCCCACTGCACACATAATTTCTCCACTAACAGCAACACTACCATTAACAGTAGCTAATACATCTGCAAAATAGATTCCAGCTCTCTCACTAGTAAGAGTAACTTTTAAAGTTAATACATCTCCAGGAATAACTTGTCTTTTAAAACGAAGTTTGTTAATACCAGCAAAAAAAGCAATTTTACCCTTATTTTCTTCCTGCGATAAAAGAAGAACACAACCAGTCTGTGCAAGCGACTCCACAATTAAAACCCCTGGCATAACATGATGCTCTGGAAAATGACCCATAAATTGCATCTCATTTGCACTAACACATTTTCTACCAATAATTGTTTTGCCATCTTCACTAATATCATCTATTGCATCAACTAATAAAAATGGATAACGATGAGGAATAATCTCTTCAATCTGATTTGAATTATATATCATAACTATTCTTCCCACTTTCTAAATATTAAAGACACATTATGTCCTCCAAAACCTAAAGAATTACTCATTGCATACCTAAGTTCACCACTTCTACCCGTATTTGGAACAATATCCAAATCACATTCTTCATCTTTAACTTGATAATTTATTGTAGCAGGAATAAATCCATCCCTTATAGCATTAACAGTAATGACTGCTTCAACTGCCCCTGATGCACCAAGTAAATGACCAGTATTAGATTTAGTAGAAGAAACTGCTAACTTATAAGCATGGTCTAAAAAAGCACTTTTAATTGCCATAGTTTCAGTTTTATCATTTAATGGAGTACTAGTTCCATGAGCATTAATATAATTAATATCTTCTGCACTAATAGAAGCATCTTCAATACTGTTAAGCATTGCCATACTTCCACCACTACCATCACTAATAGGAGCAGTAATATGGTTAGCATCACAACTTGCCCCATAACCAACAACTTCAGCATAAATCTTAGCATTACGTGCTCTAGCATGTTCAAGTTCTTCTAACATTAAAGTAGCAGAACCCTCTCCCATAACAAACCCACTACGCTCTTTATCAAAAGGAATACTTGCTCTAGCAGCATCTTCTCCAATATGAAGTGCCCTCATAGAAGTAAACCCAGCAATGCCAAGAGGACAAATACTAGCTTCAGCTCCTCCTGCCAACATAACCTCCTGATATCCATCACGAATCTTATGAAACGCCTCACCAATAGCCTGACTACCAGCTGCACATGCTGTAACTTCAGAAGAACAAAAACCTTTTGCTCCAACATCAATCGCCACATTACCAGCTGCTAAATTAACAAGTGCCATTGGAATAAAAAATGGCGATACCCTCGAAACCCCTTGGTTCATCATCGTAGTATGTGTATCTTCAATTGAAATAAGTCCTCCAATACCAGATGCTATAATCACACCAAATCTATTAGGATTTATATTTGACAATTCAATACCAGAATCCATCATTGCTTGCTTTGCAGTAATCCTAGCAAACTGCGTAAAACGGTCATTAAACTTTAATTCCCTAGCACTAAAATACTCTTCCATATTTAATTTTTTAACCTCAGCTGCTAACTTTGCTTTATGGAGACTAGTATCAAAATGTGTAATTGAAGCAATACCACATTCCCCATTCTTAATACCATTCCAAGTATCCTCTACTGTATTACCAATAGGACTCACACATCCCATTCCAGTTATTACTACACGTCTTTTCATATCATCACCTACATTACCATTCCACCGTCAACATTCATTACTTGACCAGTTACATAACGACTCTTATTACCTGCTAAAAAACAAACCATATTAGCAACATCTTCTACACTACCAAATTCATTTAAAGGAATATTAGTTAATATCGTATCTTTTACTTTCTCAGCTAAAATCTCTGTCATCTCTGTATTAATAAAACCAGGAGCTATAGCATTAACTCTAATACCACGAGGAGCAAGCTCTTTAGCAACTGACTTAGTTAAACCAATAATACCCGCCTTACTAGCAGCATAATTAGCTTGACCCATATTACCAACAAGTCCAATTACACTTGCCATATTAATAATAGTCCCCTTACGCTCTTTCATCATATATCTACTAACATGCTTAATACAATTAAATGTTCCCTTTAAATTAACATCTATAACTGCATCAAAATCACTCTCAGTCATTCTAAGTAATAATCCATCTTTAGTAATACCTGCATTATTAACAAGAACATCTATTTTACCAAAAGCATTTATTGCCTCATCAACCATATTACCTACCGCATCAAAATCTGATACATCAGCACAAATACATATTGCCTTAACACCATGACCCTCACATAAACTCTTAACCTCAAGAGCCCCAGAATCATTACCATAATAGTTAATTACAATGTCATACCCAGCATTCGCCATAGTTACAGCAATACACTTTCCAATACCACGACCAGCTCCAGTAATTAATGCTACTTTTCTATCACTCATCTACTTAATCTCCTCTAACATATTTTGAATTGATTCCACTGAATCAACACTATACACTTTTACATCACTATTTATTCTCTTAACAAGTCCTTTTAATATCGACCCTGGACCTATTTCAATAAAAGTATCAACACCCTTATCAATCATATACTCCACTTCTTGTCTAAAATAAACACTAGATTTAATTTGCTTAGTAAGATTCTCTATCAAATCATTACATTCTTCATTACCACTAACATTATATAAAACTTTCATTGTTGGTTTCTTAATATCCTTAGTCTTTAATACCTCTTCTAATTTAATAGAAGCATCTTCAAGTAGTGAAGAATGAAATGCACCATCACTAGTAATCATTACCCTTCTAGCACCTTTTTCAAGCAGTATCTCTTGTGCCTTTTCTATCGCCTTATTCTCACCAGTAATAACTAATTGACCTGGACAATTATAATTCGCTACTTCACAAACTCCATATTCTTTTGAAACTTCCTTACAAACTTCTTCGATTACATTCTCATCCATGCCAAGTACTGCTGCCATACTAGTAGTACCCTTAGGAAGTGCATTTGCCATAATCCTACCACGTTCTCTAGTAATTTCTAAGGCACTCTCCACAGAAAATGCACCTGCATAACATAAAGCTGAATATTCTCCTAAACTAAGTCCTGCAACATACTCTGGTACAATACCATACGATTTTATAACTTCCACAATTGCCATAGATGTAGCAAGAATACTACACTGTGCATACTCAGTATCCTTAAGTTTCTCTAATGGTCCATTAAAACAAAGCTCCTTAACATCAAAATCAAGTTTGATATTATCATATATTTTTCTAGCTTCTTCATAATGCTCATATATTTCCCTACCCATTCCCACATACTGAGAACCTTGACCAGCCAATATTAGTCCTATCTTCATTACAACACTCCT
>JGI994J12354_10001199_pt1 | contig 26327 bp, 19 predicted proteins | sample IntmicLarv3ML3BL_FD_12354 | JGI IMG/M metagenome (IMG submission 12354)
AGTTATCAAAAAAACTGTGGAATTTGCAAATAATCGCATTCCCGTTTTGGCAGGCACAGGCTCGAACAACACGGTCGAAGCTGTAAAGTACACAAAAGAATCTGAAGACGTAGGCGCAGATGGATTCCTTATGGTTGCGCCATACTACAATAAACCTTCTCAAGAAGGATTGTTTTTACACTTTAGTCAAATTGCTAAAATCACAAAAAAGCCTGTGATGCTCTACTCTATCCCTGGGCGCTGTGGTATTGAGATTTCTAACGACACTGTTATTCGTCTCTACGAACACTTCGAGAATTTTTACTCTATAAAAGAAGCCGGTGGCAAAGCTGAAAAAGTTGCTGACTTGCATTCGAAATCCGTCGGCATAGATATTCTTTCTGGTGACGATTCTTTGCTCTTAGACTTTTTTGCAGCAGGCGCTAAAGGATTGGTAAGCGTAGCTTCTAACATCTTCCCAAAACAAATGGCAGAGCTTATGGCTCTTACAAAAGCTGGCAAATTAGATGAAGCAAAAAAGATTAATGAATCCCTTAATACATTCTTCAAAGCATTGTTCATCGAACCAAATCCTGTTCCTGCAAAAACTGCAATGGCATATCTTAATATGATAAAGTCTGACTTTGTAAGACTGCCTCTTTGCAAGATGTCTGAAAGCAACAAGGCTATTTTGTTAGAAACTGTAAACGCAATTAAGGGTTAATATGTCATTGAAAATACTTTTAAGCGGCGCTAAAGGCAGAATGGGACAAGCAATCATCGCAGCTTCTGCAAGCGAAAGCGATTGCGAGATTGTCTCTGCAATAGACTTAGGCGATAACGCAAAAGACCACATCCAAAGTTGCGATGTTGTAATTGATTTTTCTTTTCGCGATGCAACTGCACCTTTGGCAGAACTTTGCGCTCAATATAATAAAGGACTCGTTATCGGCACAACTGGTCATAGCAAAGAACAGCGCGATTCTATTTTTGAATCTGCAAAAAAAATTCCTATTGTCTGGGCAGGAAATTATTCTGTTGGAGTGAATCTTTTAAATTATCTCACAAAAATTGCGTCTAAAGTTTTAGATGAGCAATACGATATCGAGGTTGTAGAAATGCATCATAAACACAAAAAAGATGCACCTAGTGGAACAGCAGAAAAGCTGATAAAGATTTGTCAAGAAAGCAGAAATATTCCTGATGAAAATCTTAAGTTCGGACGCGAAGGACTCGTGGGCGAGCGTACTAAAGACGAGATTGGAGTTCATTCTTTGCGTGGCGGTAGCGTCGTGGGCGACCACACTGTTATTTTTGCTTCAGACGGCGAACGCCTTGAGCTAACTCATAAAGCATCTGACAGACAAATCTTTGCTTGTGGCGCTTTGCGTGCCGCAAGATTTGTTGCAGGAAAAAGCCCTACCATTTACGGTATGGAAGATGTGTTAGGCTTGAAATGATAGTTTCTATAAGAGGAATTTTGCGTAAAAGCAGTGTCCTGTCAGCTCACGTAGAGACCGCAGGTCTTTGCTACGAAGTCGGAATTCCTGTTACAACAGCAGAGAAATTGCCGAACCTAAATGAAGAAGTTTTCTTGCACACTTATGTTGTATATAAAGAAGATTCTCAAAATATGTATGGTTTTGCAACTGCGTCAGAACGCGATTTTTTTAAACTCTTAGTTGAAAAAGTTTCTGGAGTCGGCGCAAAAACTGCGATAAATATTTTAAGCAGAATGTCTGTTCCAACTTTGCAAAATGCAATAAATTCTGGAGACGTAAGCTTAATTTCTAAATGCCCTGGAATAGGCGCAAAAACCGCTCAAAGACTAATTATCGAACTTCGTGGCGTGCTTTCTAAAGACGAATTAATGTCACCAATAAGCGGTGGCGATGCCTCGCAATCTAGTTCTCCGAGTGAGTTTGCAGATGCTGTTGCTGCTTTAGTTGCTCTAGGCTACAAGCTAACAGATGCCGACAAAGCTGTTCGCAAAGCCACTGAAAAGTTAACAGAGCCAGCTTCTACTGAGCAATTAGTCAAACTTGCTTTGAAAAATACTTAAAGTTTTTTCAAAATCTACACTTAATTTGTGCTTGCGATTTTACGATATATTCGTAACTTCAAGTCATTATGAGAATATGTTGCATAGGCGCAGGTTATGTAGGAGGTCCAACAATGTCCTTCATCGCCAGCAAATGCCCAGACATCAGAGTCGATGTCGTTGACATTAATCCTGAGCGTATTGCTCAATGGAACTCCGATGTATTGCCTATCTACGAACCTAAATTAGATGATATCGTAAAAAAGGCAAGGAATCGCAATTTATTTTTCTCAACTAATGCGCCAGAAGCTATTAAGAACGCAGATATAATTTTCATTTCTGTAAACACTCCTACAAAAACTTACGGAGTAGGCGCAGGCAAAGCAACAGATTTATCTTATGTAGAATCTTGCGCAAGATTGATTGTAGAGCATTCAACTTCTGACAAAATAGTTGTCGAAAAATCTACAATTCCAGTGCGTACGTCTGACGCTATAAAATCCATTTTATCTACCGCAAAAAAGAAGTGTAAGTTCGACGTTTTGTCTAACCCAGAATTCTTGGCAGAAGGTACCGCCGTTGACGATTTGGAAAATCCTGACAGAGTCTTAATTGGCGGTGAAGATTCCCCTGCTGGTCAAAAAGCTATTCAAACTTTGGCTAACATTTATGCTACTTGGATTGATAGAAAAAAAATCATCACAACAAATTTGTGGTCTAGCGAGTTGAGCAAGTTGATTGCTAATGCATTTTTGGCTCAACGCATAAGCTCTATAAATTCTATGAGCGCCTTGTGCGAAGTTACTTCTGCCGACATAGACGAAGTTTCTAAAGCTGTCGGTGCCGATACTCGTATAGGTAGTAAATTTTTGAAAAGCTCTGTGGGCTTTGGCGGTTCTTGCTTCCAAAAGGATGTCTTGAGCTTGAGCTATCTTTGCGAATACTACGGCTTGCACGAAGTGGCAGCTTACTGGAAGAGTGTGATTGATATAAATAATTATCAAAAAAATCGCTTTGCAAAAAATGTCGCGACAAGCTTGTATTCTACATTGCGCGAGAAGCGCTTGGCTATATTCGGATTTGCTTTCAAGGAAGACACAAACGATACTCGTGAAACTCCTGCTAAAGATGTATGCAAATATTTCTTAGAAGAAAAAGCAAAGCTCGCAATCTACGACCCAAAAGTAGAACCCGAAAAGATTTATCGCGATTTGGACTTACCTCAAGGTTCAGATCAGATAGAAATTTGTACTGACCCATATCAAGCCGCACAAGATGCGAGCGCTATTGTAATTTTAACAGGTTGGAAGAGTTTTAAAGAATTAGATTATCAAAAAATATATAATTCAATGCTCAACCCTGCATGGCTGTTTGATGGAAGAAACATCACAGATCACGCTGCATTGCGCAAGATTGGTTTTCGACTTCGTGCCATCGGCAAACCCGCTCTCGATTAAGAGTAAACGAAACCCAAGTCCAATGCGGGGGATTTGATTAACAAATCTCTATTTACCTATTTAAAAAACAATAAAATGAAATCATTTAAAAAGTATAAACAAAATACATTCGTAACATTAAAAGAACGTCAGTGGCCGAGCAAGAATTTGAACAAAGCACCCATCTGGTGTAGTGTCGACTTGCGCGACGGCAATCAAGCATTGGCAATCCCAATGAACATTGGCGAAAAATTAGAATTGTACGAAAGCTTATTGAAAATCGGATTCAAAGAAATCGAAGTCGGCTTCCCCGCCGCCAGCGATACTGAGTTTGCATTCTTGAGAAAATTGATAGACGAAAAACGCATTCCAGATGGAGTTGCAATTCAAGTCTTAACTCAAAGTCGCGAGCCTTTAATTCGCAAAACTTTTGAAGCAATCAAAGGAGCAAAACACGCAATTGTTCACTTGTACAATAGCACTAGCGCGTTGCAAAGAAAAATCACTTTTGCTATGGAAAAGCACGAGATAATTAACATTGCAACTGAAGGCGCAAAATTGATTCGTCAATTAGCAGACGATGCAGAAAAATCAGGTACAAAAGTCTCTTTGGAATATTCACCTGAGAGTTTTTCCGATACAGAAGTTGAATTCGCATTAGAAATCTGTGAAGCTGTAAAAGCAATCTGGAAGCCAACTAAAGACAATAAGATTATCATCAACTTGCCAGAAACAGTCCAATACGCAACACCGAATGTCTATGCCGACCAAATCGAGTGGATGAGCAATAATATCTCAGACCGCGAAAAAATTTTGATAAGTTTGCACACTCACAACGATAGAGGTACTGGCGTTGCCGCAACCGAATTAGGCTTGTTGGCTGGCGCTGACAGAGTTGAAGGCACAATTTTCGGCAATGGCGAACGCACTGGAAATGTCGACGTTGTAAATGTTGCATTGAATATGTTATCTACTGGAATTAATCCTGAATTAGATTTTTCTAACTTGCCAGAGATTCGTAGTATCTATGAACGTTGTACAAGAATGGAAGTTCCACCGCGTCATCCTTATGCAGGTGATTTAGTCTTTACGGCATTCAGTGGCTCACATCAAGACGCTATCAAAAAAGGTATGGATAAGCGCAAAAGAGAAAATCCTGAAATCTGGGAAGTTCCTTATTTGCCTATCGACCCAAAAGATATAGGAAGGAACTACGAAGCTATAATCAGAATAAATTCTCAAAGTGGCAAAGGCGGAGTCGCATACATATTGCAAACCGAGTATGGATACGACTTGCCTAAAGATATGCACGCCGAAGTTGGTAACTTCATAAACGCAAAAGCAGATGAGCTAGGTAAAGAATTATCTAGCGAAGAAATTTATGAATTCTTTAAGAATGAATTTATCAATAGAGCATCGCCTTTGCGTTTGGAAAAACATTCCGCAAGCGCATTGAGCGAAGATAGTCCATCTATTAATTTCATCGCAAAAATTTCCATGAATGGAAATCCTATGGAAATCAAAGCCGTAGGCAACGGGCCTATCAATGCATTTATGAACGCCTTAGAAGATGCAAAGTTGAAGCGCTATAGATTAAAAGATTATCGCTCACACGCTATTGGCATTGGCTCTGCTTCATTGTCTGCTGCATACGTTTGCGTAGAAGATAACGCAGGCAAAAGAGTTTGGGGCTGTGGCTTAGATACAAATATCGAAACCGCCGGCTTGAAAGCCTTAGTCTGTGCAATCAATAGATTATAAAAAAAATGTCTGCTTTTAAAATTTTCGAGGCAGATTTTTTTAATAATTTTTCATAAATAAAAAAATGCCTGTATTATTTGAAACAACAATTTCAATTTCCACACTAAGCGGAGATTGGAGAGGCAGGCTTGAGCTTTTTTTGGCACGAACAGGATACCTTGACGACTTCACAAAAGGGGAGCATTCCTACATTGCAACGCATAAAAAACTAAAGTCTCTATCGCCTAAGCTAGGAAAATTATTCCGTCAAATATTTGTAAAAGAAGATGGCGATAATCTCATTGTTTCATTATTCGTAAAATCACAAAATCTAAGCTTTGAAGAAAAAGAATATCTTGAATGGGAAATGTCAGAATTTGCAAATATCCTAAAATCGCCAGATGAAGAATTTCTTATTAAATATCCACGCTTTAACAATAAAAAAAGAGCAATCCTCAGTGCCTTTTTCGGATTAGGATCTATTCTTTTCATTATCTTCATCATTGTAGCTATATTCGCATTTTTTGCACCTAATAGCGCATCTGCACAACAAAGAAAAAAAATCATAAACACACCTCCTTCAGAATCAAAAACTGAAATCAATTATATTTCTGCAGACATATATTTAATACCATATGAAGGCTTTGATATAGAATTAGTAAAGCATATTGCAAAAGTACTTTCGCAAAACTTACGTTTAAATGTTCTTGTTAGCGATGCAATGCCTGTGCCGCATCACGCCTTCAATATCGTAAGAAATCAATATGAGTCCGACTTGATTTTAGCTCAGATAAAACAAAAATCTTTTGATTTAAAAAACAAAAAATACAACACTCTTTATATAGGTCTTTTAGAAGGTAGCATTTATCCTGAGCGCGAAAATTTAAATTTTGTATTTGCACGAAGTTCTTCAGACAAAACTGTAATAATAGCAAATGCTGAAATGAAATTTGGAGACTCTACTATTCTGTATCACGCTCGTCTGTATAAGATGTTAAAGCGCAATATAGGTAAAGCATACTATCGCTTTGCTCCTTCGCAGTATCCCAACGGAGTAATGGCAGAGCCTATAGCGAGTGTTATGGATCTAGATAATATCAGCGCTCTTTATGATAATGAAATAAGGAACAATGCTAGAAACCAAAGAACTTCCCAATAGCTGAGAAAAAGGCGTCTCGCGTACTTCGTACAGAACCCTTGAATGCACCAAGTGATGTTGTGTTTTTAGAGATGAAAAATCCATCTCCATTTAATTCTAAATCGTAAAGCTCTGTTTTATTTATAAAGTATGGAACGAAAGTTTCTGTGCGTGCGATATTTAATTTTTCGTCTTTGCCAGAAGCAATCAGTGTTCCGAATTTACGACGATGTACTTCGTCTTGTCTTGCTTGATTTATATTAAGACCTCCAAGACCACACAGCACTACTCTGCCTGTTCCTGACAATGTATAAAATCTGATTTGCCCTATACACCAAGATGCAACTTTAAACATACGCCAATAGCATTTGATTTTTAAATCCCCGCTATACGCAACAATTGAAGAGGGAACTATGTACAAATCTTTACAATTGTTCAGAGCAATTTCTGCAAAATATTCATCAGGATTATCTGAACTTACTTCGATAAAATAATTTTCATCTTTTGAATCATTGCTATACTTTGTCATTACTCTTAGTCCGCAAAAAAAACTCATAAATGGATATGCCCAATCGAAAAGCCATTTTGTTTTTTTAGAAAATAACGGCTTTGAATCTTCGTCTTTATTTACTTTTTGCGAGTAGCCATTTACATAAGATTCTCCGCGTACAACTATATCTTTTTGCGGAGCAACAAAAATCTTTATAGCTTTTTCTGTCTGCAATAATTCTACATTGCCCTGCCCTGAATCAGAATCTTTATCACTTACCCCACCCAAAGAAATATCTGCAAATCTACAGACCAAAGGTGCTAAAACAAAGTATGCAAAAGTTCGCCAAATATAAGGTAGCAAAACTAACGCCAATGTAAAATAAAGAGCCTTTTCAAAATTCAAAAAAATATTATAAAAAAATTGTGCGAATTTGTCAGAAGCCTTGTATTGACTTAACTCCAACTCGATACGCTTAGACTCCAACCTTGCAACTTCGGCTTCGGTAAAATGCAAGGACTGTTTGATGGAATGTTTTATAGATTCCATCATACCTTCAGGCTTTTCGTATAGTTTTTCTATTTGCCTATCAATCTCTGCGATTTGATAATCTAAGTTTTTCTTATTCGCCCAATCAACACCTATCAAAGACAATGCAATCAGAGAAACTGCATATACAATCGCGAATGTTTTGACAAAATTTAGCATATTAAATTAACGAAAATATATTCACAAAAAAAGCGTATGTAAAATGAAAAAATCATAGACAATTTGTTATTTGCAAAATAGATTTATATCTTTGAAATTTAATGAATACAGAACACTTAATTAAGACAGCAACCCTATTAAATGTCGGGGTTCTACAAGTAGAAGCAACTGCAAAACTGTTGAACGAAGGAGCAACAGTTCCCTTTATCGCGCGATATAGAAAAGAAGCAACTTTGGGTCTAGACGAAGTCCAAATTGCAAAAGTTCGTGACGAGCTCGAGCGCTTAAAAAGCATAGATGATAGACGCGATGCTATCAAAAAATCTCTTATAGAAAGAAATCTTTTAACTCCTGAACTCGATGCTTCTTTGAACAAAGCAGATAACTTAGCATTGCTTGAAGATATCTATCAGCCTTTCAAACCAAAGCGCAGAACAAAAGCAACTATTGCAAAAGAAAAAGGCTTAGAACCTCTCGCTCTATACTTGTTGGAAAATCAAGATAAAGAATTGTCTGACGAACTTTTTGCAGAATACATTAATGCGGAAAAAGAAGTTGTAAACGCTCAAGAAGCTCTTGCAGGTGCAAAAGATATTATCGCAGAAATTGTGAGCGATGATTCTGTTGCACGTTCTTCTTTGCGCGAATATTTTGAAAAAAACAGTATGCTCTCTTCAAAAGTTTTGTCTGGCAAAGAAACTGAGGGAGCAAAATTTAAAGACTACTTCGATTGGTCTGAACCTGCATCCAGCGCACCTTCACACAGAATACTTGCAATACGTCGCGGTGAGAGCGAAGGCTTTTTAAGTATGCGCATTATTCCAGAAGAAGAAGGTGCAATTGCTTTGTTGAATAATCTTTTTGTAAAGAGCCAAACTTCTATTGGCAAAGAAATAACAGAATCTGTAAAAGATTCTTACAAGCGTTTGCTTTCTTCTGCGATTGAAACTCATATGCGTCTTGAAATTAAAAAAAATGCAGACATTGCGGCTGTTGAAATCTTTGCAAATAATATGCGTGAGCTATTAATGGCATCTCCATTGGGTTCAAAAAACATTCTCGCAATCGACCCAGGATTTAGAACAGGTTGCAAAGTTGTATGCTTAAACAAACAAGGTGATTTATTGCATAATGATGTAATTTATCCTGAACAAGGTTCTTCAAAATTAGCAATCGCAACTCAAACTATTTTGGGGCTTTGTCACCAACATAAAATTGAAGCTATCGCAATTGGCAATGGAACTGCGAGTCGCGAGAGCGAAGCATTTATCAAGAGTCTTGGGCTCCCAAAACAAATTCCTATCGTTATGGTTAATGAAAGCGGAGCATCTATTTACTCTGCATCTGAAGTCGCTCGCGAAGAATTTCCTGATCACGACATTACTGTTCGCGGAGCTGTTTCTATTGGCAGACGCTTGATGGATCCGCTCGCAGAACTTGTGAAAATCGACCCTCAATCTATAGGAGTCGGACAATACCAACACGACGTTAATCAAAATCTTTTAAAGAAAACTTTGGATGACGTAGTTGTAAGTTGCGTAAACAATGTTGGCGTTGAAGTTAATACTGCAAGCAAACAACTATTGTCTTACGTGTCTGGATTGAACGCATCAACCGCTGCAAATATTGTCACTTACAGAATAGAAAAAGGCGCATTCAAATGCAGAAAAGATTTGATGAATGTAAAAGGTCTTGGCGCAAAAGCATTCGAGCAGTGCGCAGGATTCTTGCGTATCAGCAATGGAGATAATCCTCTCGACACAAGCGCTGTTCACCCAGAGCGCTATGGCATTGTTGAGCGTATGGCAAAAGACTTAAATAGCGATTTAGAAAACTTAATCAAAAGTCCTGAGCTCCGCGCAAAGATAGATTTGAAAAAATATGTTGATGGCGATTTAGGGATGCCAACATTACAAGACATTCTGCAAGAGCTCAGCAAACCCGGACGCGACCCACGTGAAGAATTTGAATTATTTGAATTCGATTCAAATGTGCATTCTATTGACGACTTAAAAGAAGAGATGCGTCTACCTGGCATTGTTACTAATGTTACAGCCTTTGGTGCTTTTGTTGATATTGGCGTGCATCAAGATGGACTCGTACACATAAGCGAAATGTCTGACACATTTATTAAAGATGCAAGCGAAGTTGTTAAACCTGGACAAAAAGTAAATGTATTTGTTTTGGAACTCGATAAAGAGCGCCGCAGAATTGCATTGTCTATGAAAAGCAACCCTCAAAAGCGCATAAAGAGCGCAGGTGATATGGCATCACAGGGCGACAAGAATGCACGATTTGCAAAAGCAAAAACTTTTGGTTCAAACAGAACCCCTGCACCACAGCGTAATTTTAATTCGAATGATGCTTTTGGAAACTCATTCGGAAATTCTTTGAATGATGCTTTTTCAAAATTCGGAAAAAAATAAATCACACACTCACACGCAAATTATCGTAAGCTAAGAAAATATTTTCAGGAAGTTCTTTGCTGAAAATTTCATAGTCGATTTGCATTGTCGTGTGAGTAATGAAAGATTTTTTTGCATTCAATAATTTTGCGCATTCAATAGCTTCATAAAAGCTCATATGCGATGCGTGCTCAGTTGGCTTTAATCCATCTAGCACAAGTATGTCGCACTCACGCGCAAGCTCTACGGCTTTTGCAGATAATCTTTTGCAATCAACATAATATGCTAAACGTTTATTACCCTCTTCAAACACAAGTCCCAAACTTTCAAGATTGCCGTGCTCTTGCATTGTAGAATAAATACGACAATCATTTCCCAACTCAAGAATCTCTGGCATCTTTTTTAAATCAAAACAAGGATAGCCTCTTTCGTTTGGCTTATCATTCAATGCGTATGGATAAATATTTTTTACACGCTCAATACCCTCGTCTGTCGCGTAAACTGGAATTTTATTGTCAGACTTTAAATCGCAAAATCTGCGCAAATCGTCCATACCAGAAATATGATCTGCGTGTCCGTGCGTGAGAATAAAATAATCTATATTTATAATACCATTTGCAAGGCACTGGAGTCTAAATTCAGGAGCTGCATCTATTTGAATATTGAAATTTCCAAAAGAAATATGCGCACTACAACGCGTACGCCAATTTTTAGAATTAGATAAATCTAATTGCGTTTCCTTATTGTATGCAATGACAGGCACTCCTTGACTTGTACCTGTACCCATAAAAATAATTTCCATAAATTACAATTCCAATGCGTATGGTATTCTTGCGTAGACAGAATTTTTATCATCAAAATATTTCATCACATTTTTGACGTCTAAAAATTTTGATGAGAAAGAATTTTTACCAAATTGTTTAATCAAAAGTTCGTCGCGCTGACCAAAGAAAGCTTTAAGTTTATCTTTAAAAGTTTTTGGTCTTGGATAAGAAATAATTCCGACTCCTGCCAAATTTTTCTCGTGAACAACGTAAGAAATAACTTCATCTAAAGAAGCAGTGCCGTCTATCAATTTCATTGCATAAGCGCGCTCCGAAAGCCAGACTTCGCCAGTTGCTATATCAGCAATTTTTCCTGAATCTATTCCACGCGACTTGATAACTAGATTACAAAATTTTTCATAAATGCCATCTACTAAAATCTGAACTTTATCTAACTCTGCCTGAGTCTTTGGACGCGTAATAGTAAATGCATTTGCGTAAGGAGAAATATCAACGCCATCGTAAGTAACACCAAAATCGTTAGAGAGTTTTTGAATATCGAAAAATATTCCGAATACTCCAATAGAGCCTATCACGCTTTCCTGTTGAGCAAAAATTTTATTTGAAGCAGTTGCAATCCAATAGGCACCGCTTGCTGCCATTGAAGATACTGATGTTACTACAAATTTTTTCTCTGCCAATAATGCAACTTCACGACGAATTTCTTCGCTTGCATACGCCGAACCACCGCCACTATTTATACGCAAAATTACAGCTTTAATATAATTATCATTACTTATTTCCCTAAAAATTCTTCTATACTCTGTTGAAGAAATGCATTGTTGAGAATCGCCATAGCTTACAATATCGCCATCCATATAAACAATAGCAATACCTGCATTTTTTTGAAAAAGATTGGTATTCAAACTTGCGTAAGAAAGAATTGTACATTGTTTTTCTAAAGATAAAATATTATTAAGCTCGTCTCTATAAATAATCTCGTCAACAAATCCGCGCTCTTTCGCAGTTTCAGCAGGCATAAATGGATTTGTTTCTGATACGTATTTGATATCTATTTTTCTAGACTCGCTCACTTGCGCGTAAATTAAATTCCATAAATCACTAGCTAATTGCTTGATATTTTCTCTTGTGCCATCGCTGTACTTATCTTGAGTAAACATATCGCCAAAGCTTTTATACTTACCGCATTTTACAACCTGAACCCCTACCCCATATTTCTTCAAAGCATTTCCAAAAAATGGAGAATTAATACCGATGCCCGACATATCTATATCGCCAATCGGATTCATAAAAATTCTATCTGCAACAGAATACAACCAATATGTTCTAAAATCCACATTGTCTATGTAAGCATACACGCTCTTGCCTTGAAGCTTAAACGCCTGCAATGCGTAACGCACTGATGCTAACTGCGCAAAAGAATAATTGCCTTCATTAGCATTACCAACGAGAAGAATTTCTGTGATATTTGCATCTTGCGAAGCTACGAATATACTAGCAGAAATTTGAGAATCGTTTAACCCCAAACCTTCACCAAAAACAAATTCTACGCTTTCGCTACTCACAGGTTTTTTTGAAACTAGTTGCGATAAATCAATCACCATCACTCCACCTGCAGACTGCGGAATTACTCGAGAAACGTTAGCCATTTGATGCGCAGACATTATGAATGAAAAAAGCATAAACATTATCAAGCCGAGAAAAAGGCATACTCCAATTATCATTGATAAACAAGAAGCCGCTGTCATTTTCAAAAAATATTTCATAACTTATCCTTTTTTAAAATTCTTAAATACGCGCTTTGGCAACACAAGTTCTCGCGCTTTTACATCGACAGAAAGCACAGAACTTTCTTTCACAAGCAAATCAAATTCTTCAAGATTAAAACTGCTCTCCATACAAGATGGCATAGACATCAATACATAAGAATTATCTGCAACTCTTACACGAACAGAGTGTGCCATTCTACTAGTACCATTATTTTTTGCGATATAACTTGATAGTCTGCGAACAAAATTTGAAGCATCGGCAAAAGCGTCAATTACCCAATCGATTTTTTCTACATAAGTATTTATAGCACTTAACATAGGAATCACATTGCGCACATTATATTTAATCTCTCCATTATCGTTGCGCGCCTCGCCCTCTACGCAAAAGCACTGACCTTCGACCAACGCTTCACCACACATATCGTAAGCATCAGGAAATAAATTCACGCTGTAAGTTACACCGCTTCTTGTCGACAAACTAAAGAAGCACCAAAGTCTGTTATCTTTTTTTGAGAATCTCTTTTTGATTCCAGAAACAACTCCACAAATGCGAAATGGCGCATTCATAACACGCTTGATACGCTCTGGCTCTGGATTGACATCAAGAGCTTCATCAAAGACTGCGTACTGAGTCATTGGATGTCCTGACATATAGAAGCCAAGCAAATCCTTTTCGTAAGAAAGCTTAGTGATTGTATCCATAGGAGCAACGCGTGTATTGATAACATCAGATGCAGAATTATCTGCAAGGTCATCATCAAACATATCAAAAAGATTTGTTTGACCAGAAATTTTGTCTTCTTCAAATTCAGTTGCGTGAGCCATTAAAGCTTCTACTGAAGCTAACAGATGAGCTCTATCTACATTGAAAGAATCAAACGCTCCAGTAAGACTCAAACTTTCAAGAATGCGTCTATTAAGATTACTTGCACCTACGCGCTTTACAAAATCTAAAACATCTTTGAAAGGACCATTTGCATCACGTTCTTGAACAATACTTGCAGCTGCCATATCTCCGATACCCTTGATTGCAGCGAGTCCGTAACGAATATTACCTGCACTTTTTTCAAAAGGATTTTCTGCCAATGGGTTCCAATCTGCATTAACAACAGGTGTGAAATTTCCGCGAGAAATATTTATATCAGGTCCCAAAACTTTTATGTTAATGTCTTCACAAGCTTCAATGAATTTTTCCACTTTCTCGTGGAAACCCATTTCGCTCGACAAAACCGAAGCCATAAACTCAACAGGATAATTCGCTTTCAAATACGCCGTTCTATAACTTAGCATTGCGTACGCTGCGGAGTGAGATTTATTGAATCCATACTCAGCAAATTTTTCCAAGATAGTAAAAATTTTCTCAGCTTCGTCTTTAGAAATTTGGTTAGCAGAAAATGCTCTCTCGACAAAAATAGATTTTTCTTTTGCCATAACTTCGGGCTTTTTCTTACCCATAGCTCTGCGCAAAATATCCGCTTGTCCTAATGTGTAGCCAGCGATGATTCTCGCAGCTTCCATCACCTGTTCTTGATAAACTAAAACTCCATAAGTTTCGCTCACCAATTCTTTGAGCATTGGATGCGGAATTTGAATTTTTGCAGAATCTCTTTTGCCCTCAACAAACTGATCGATAAACTGCATAGGCCCTGGACGATACAAAGCAATCAACGCGATAATTTCTTCGAAAGAACTAAGACCTATACGACGACAAAGATTGCGCATCCCTTCACTTTCAAGCTGAAACACGCCAAGAGTATTACCCTTATTTAAAAGATTATAGGTAGCTGCATCATTGAGAGAAACTTTTTCTATATCAAAAGAATTATCTTTGCGCGCAAGATGAACATTTGTTTGCGCATCAGAAATCACAGTCAAAGTTTTCAATCCTAAAAAGTCGGCTTTTAACAAACCTAATTTTTCAACAGGATCTTTTGTAAATTGAGTAGTAAGATCGCCATCTTGAAGCATCATAGGCACAAGATTGGTTAGTTCTTGGTCTCCAATGATAATGCCGCAAGCGTGCTTACCTGTTTGACGAATCATACCTTCGATAACTTTACCGTCTTTAAAAATTTTCTGATTTAATTCACTACTTTCTACAGCTTCTTTTAGCTCAGTAGATTTTTCTAACGCGGCTTCTAAAGTGATTTTTAAATCGTCAGGAATTTTTTTCGCAAGCTCAGTAGCTTCTGCGTAATTGACGTTATTTACTCTAGTCAAATCTCGCACAACTTGCTTTGCACCGAGCGTTCCAAAAGTTGCAATATTTGCAACTCTATCTTTTCCATACTTGCTACGAACATATTCTACAACTTCGTCGCGACGTCTTTGACAAAAGTCTACGTCAAAGTCAGGTGGAGACACACGCTCTAGCGATAACATACGCTCAAAGAGAAGACCAAATCGCAGAGGTTCAATGTCTGTAATTTTTAGCAAATAAGCCACCATACAGCCAGCACCACTACCACGACCAGGTCCAACTGGAATTCCATTTGTGCGCGCCCAATGTATGAAATCATACACAATCAAAAAGTAGTCTACAAATCCTGCACCAACAATTATCGACAATTCGTATTCTAATTTATCACAAATTTTTTGCGCAAAATCTGCATCTTGACCTTCCGTAGGAACAAAACTTTGCGGATTATAGTAATCTACATTGTAACGTTCTTTGAGCCCCTCTTTACAAAGATTAAAAAGGAAGAGTCCATTTTTCATCAAGATTTTTTTAGTCTCTTCGCTCAAAGAAAAGTTCGCTTCTTTTTTATCTTGTAGCAAAACTTCGTTCTGCTTTTTTACGTATAAATCGAGAATTTTATTAAAATTATTTTCGTCTTTATCAAAAGTAATTTCTATCGGTGCTTCGTATTTTGGAAAGTGATTTTCGCCAAAATTAATTTTGATATCTACTTTTTCTGCGACGTCTAAAGTGTTCGTCAAAACCTCTTCGTTAGAAGAAAACATTTTGAGCATTTCTTCTCTGCTTTTTAAATAGAATTCATTGTTCGGATATCGCAAACGCTTTTCATCGCTCAATACTTTGCCTGTTTGAATACAAAGCATTGAGTCGTGAGCGGTACTATCTTTCTTTTCAACATAGTGAACGTCATTCGTTGCGACAGCTTTTAAATCGAACTCTTTTGCGAGCTTGAGTAACCCCGGAGTTATTCGCTGTTGAGGTCCAAGAAAATGATTTTGAATTTCTATGTAATAATTTTCTTTACCAAAAACATCTATGAACTTGCCCGTTATTTCACGAGCGTTTTCATAATCGTTATACAAAATATACTGCGAGGCAACTCCGTTTAGACATCCGCTAAGAGCGATAATACCTTTGGAGTATTGCGCAAGAGTTTCCATATCTACTCTTGGCTTGTAGTGTATTCCACGAATAAAAGCTTCGCTAACTAATTTACCAAGATTGATAAAGCCTTCATAGTCTTTTGCGATAAGAGTTTTATGGAAGATTTGATTTTGCGGAAAATTTCGTGGTGACAATGCAGATTCATCAAATTCCACATCAGAAATATCGTCTGTCTTTGCAGACTGACGCTTGGGTTTATCAGCCATTTTGTGATCGTTAATAAAATAAATTTCGCAACCCAAAAGTGGCTTGATATTATATTTCTTAGCGCAAGTATAAAAATCGATAGCGCCACACATATTGCCATGATCGGTCATAGCAATAGCTGGCATACCCATTGCGACAGCTTGCTTAATAAGATTATCTACCCTACTGCAACCGTCCAAAAAGCTATGGTCTGTATGCACGTGTAAATGTACAAACTCATTGCTCATATCTTTTATTTAGAAAAGTTATGCGCTTACAACCGCTTCGTCTTCAGCCAAAGCCATTCCACCTACGACCTGAACTTTTGCCAAAACTTGTGTGCGAATCTCTTTTGCAATCTTTGGATTATCCATCAAATAAGCTTTTGCTGCTTCTCTTCCTTGACCAATTAAATCGCCATTATAAGAAATCCACGCGCCTTTTTTCTCGAGAATTTTGTGCTCTACGCCCAAGTCGATAAGACTACCGCTTTCAGAAATACCTTCATTATACATAATGTCGAACTCGCACTCTGTGAATGGAGCTGCCACTTTGTTCTTCACAACTTTAACCTTAGTTCTGTTGCCAACAACTTTACCAGATGGATCTTTTATCTGACCGATTCTGCGAATATCCATACGAACAGATGCAAAGAATTTTAATGCTCTTCCGCCAGGAGTAGTTTCTGGGCTACCAAACATCACACCGATTTTTTCACGAATTTGATTAGTGAAAATACAAACGCAATTCGTTTTGTTGATAGCTGCTGTAAGACGACGCATCGCCTGACTCATCATACGAGCCTGCAAACCAATAGTACTATCGCCAAACTGACCTTCGAGTTCTTGCTTAGAAACCAATGCTGCAACAGAGTCGATAACGATAACGTTAATTGCACCTGAACGAATCAAAGTTTCTGCGATATTAAGAGCATCTTCACCGCACTCAGGCTGGGAAACCATAAGATTATTTAAATCTACACCAACAACTTTTGCGTAACGAGGGTCTAACGCGTGCTCAACATCGATAAACACAGCGTTACCACCAAGTCTTTGAGACTGAGCAATGATAGAAAGACACAAAGTTGTTTTGCCAGAAGATTCAGGACCGTAGATTTCACAAATTCTGCCGATCGGAAGACCGCGCACGCCCAACGCTAAGTCTATCGCGATAGAACCTGTGCTTAAAGTTTCTACGTTCATTTTTGAAGAATCGCCTAAACGCATAAGCGAGCCCTCACCAAATTGTTTGTTTACTGCGCTAAGAGCTAAATCTAGTGCCTTGTTGCCAGATGTTGATTCGGACGGTATTTCTGTTACTTTTTTTGCCATATTCGTAATGCTTTAATTTGAGTTTATGTGCATTACAATCTATGCAAAAAATTTTTAGTGTAAACAACTATTTTGCTCTATTTTTCTAAAAACGCATCTAACTCAACTTCAATAAGTAAGTCGCTTCTACACACGATAGAATACGCAGGACAATGTGGTATAGAAACATTTTTTTCACTCCATTTTTCAAAGACTTTATAATACTCAGGTTTCAAGCAATATACCACTGCGCGCGTAGTGTTTTCAAAAGTCATTTCGCGAGATTTTAGAATCTCAGAAATCACATTCATTGTAAGCTCTGTTTGCTTTTCAATATCGTCAATGTGTGCGCTCTTGCCGCCTTGCGCAATACTTGCAGTGCCAGAAACCATTACTCTCTTTCCAAAAGGAGTATCAATTTCAATAGCCCTTGCAAAAGAAGATCCATACTTTGGCGCACCACATTGCAATGGAGATTCTACATCTTGAACAAAACAATTTTCATTAGAAGTTTTTTGCAAAGCCAAAGCTCCACTCATAATCAGCGAACCCATCCTGTTTGGCGCACCAATACCTGTACTTGCAGGCAAGAGCCCATCGAAAACTTTTCTTTCATTATAAAACAATGTGCGCGATTCATTGAAATCGTCATACCAAGACAAAATGTCATTATTATAAAACCAAGTACGCGCGATATCGTTATACGAATATTCGCAAGTTTTCATTACATTTTCCAAGCTCTCAAGATTAGCATACGTGCGTGCGTAAGGAGTGCTATTAATTGTTTCTACAATTCCAAATGTACGCAGATAATTGAAAAATCCGTCGCTATATTTAACAGCCAAAGAATCTTTATTAACCTTGATAATTTCTGGCTTTGTACCGCGCAATGCCGTGATATGCGCACCTGCTAAAACGCAATCTTTGTTCTCTGACAAAGGCAAAATCCAATTTACAGGGAATTCTTGTTTTAGAGATTTTTTCCAAGCATTAAAAGTTTTTGATACAAATTCGCCAGCAAAAATTTCTACGCAAAGAACATTAGCATGAGTATCATTGATTATTCTTAATGCATTCTCGAATTCTTTTTTTGCGGACTTTTCATCGGCAAATTTCAAAGCTATGTGAAGCTCTGAAACATTGTCATTTAACTTTAATTCTTTGAACATTCGCTCTTCCCCATTCCCCATCCAATTTAAAATTTCGGTAGATATTTTAATACAAAAGGTAAAAACTCTTCTGAGCTAAAGCCTGCTTCGTTCAAGCTCCAAGCTAGATACAATCTAGAATCAGGAGTCTCTGCCAATAGATATGCTCTTTTATACATATCAAAGCTTTTTTCTTTCTTACCCTTTAATGCAAAACGCAAACCAACATCGCTAAATGTTTCAACCAAAATTTCAGGAGTCGCTTTTGCAGAATGCTTTTTAATAAATTCTGGCACGCTATCTTCAAATCCAACATCGCAAAGCAAAAGCGCAAACCTATGCAACAAAGAACTGAAATCTTTTCCTGCTTCCATATTAGATAGCGCAGGCAACATAACATTCAGCCATTCGACTGCTTTTGCGTTCGGAAGCATATCTGCAATTTCTAAAATGACTGCAACCTTAAATGGGCTCTCTGTTAAGTACTGTTTGAGATTTTGGATTCTTAAAGCTTTTGCCAGATCTTTTACAGACTCATCACTAAGATATGTAGGTTCTACATTTTCAAGAATTTTTAGGGCCAATGCTCTATCTTGCTTTGCAGAAATCGCTGCGATTTGTGCGAGCGCATTGTTACGAACTTCCGCGCTATCTGCCATAGATGCTACCGACACTGCTTGCTGAGTTTGTCCTTGTTTTGCAAAACCTATAGCCAAGCTTTGAGCAAAAGAATCCTTTGCAGGACTTGCTGTCATTTGTTTCACAACGCCTAATGCTTTTTCGTATTTGCCTTTTTGCGACAATGTAAATGCAATTTCATTCATTGCATCCAAACGCAATTGAGGATCTGTAATGTGAAATGCAACCTCCAATGCTTTATTAGACGCATAGATATTTGCAAATGCTTTTGAGAGCAAACAATAAACTTCTTCACGTCTTTCTTTAAGAGTAATTTTCTCTGCGTTGCTCATTGCCAAAAGCATAATGTCCACAAATTTTGCAGACAAATTTTCGTCATAAGAGATTTCTTTTGCGTATTCTAAAATTCGCTTTGAGGAATCTACGTCATAGACAACCAATGTAGCTTCCGTTTTTGCTTTAGAAAAAAGTTTATCCACATCCAAAACTTTCTTTGGCGCTTGTGGTGTAGTTGTCAAAAAAGCTTCTTGCTTAATTTCGTTTTTATCCAAGCTCTCTATGGAATTCTTGAACTTAAACATCAATGAATGATCATTTGCTCCGTTGTCAGAATACTCCATCAGCGCAGCAAACACCTTACTTAAAAGAGCATCGTCCATAATGTTTTTTAATGTGTAGCCGTTCTCACTCAAAATTCTATCTTGATGCTTTTTTGCAATCACAAGCTCTGCGATACCCTTGATATTGTCATCGCCAGAAACAATCCAAGCTATTCCAAGTGACTTTAAATCCGCGTCACAGAAGCGTTGCATTCTTGGCAAAATACGCTCCTTAAAATCTACATAGCTATGCGTACCCAATTTGATTGTATCGTCTGAAACTATCTTCAATGCAATTTCAGAATCTGGATACTCTTTCAAAATATTATCTAACTGTTCATTCGCGCTCTGACAAAGAGCATACGCCCTCTCGTAATTTGCCTTGTCAAACTCAGACTTTGCTGCCATCACCTCCTGCGCAGACTTCACATACATTGAATTCGGAGTCACCCCCTTCTGCCCACACGAAGCCACCACAACACCAGACGCTATTAACAATAACAAAAAAATCTTTTTCATATACCTCCAATCCTAACCCACTTTATATTACTATCAAGATTTTATTTCTAAAATACCCAAACAACACTTTCCTAAAGGGCTTCTCGCCCTTTCAAACCTCGGCAAGCTTGCTCAGCTTGCAACCGAGGCAAACAGGGTTTGCATCCGTAGTGGTGAGACTGCAAGCGCAGCACTTGCAGTTGTTCGCAATACGACGGTTCCATCACTTGAATCGTTCATTGACTTTTTCTTTTAGAAAAATTCAATAACTTCCGATTCAAGTGCGCATCAATTTTCTTTTTACTTTCTAAAGTGGCGTGCTTCGCTCTTTGATTCTAGTTTAAGGATAAGAATTCCATTTTCTTACTGATAACAGAAATTATCTCCTCCGTCCAGTGACAGTCTGACGACAAGTGAATACCTGCATGTAAACTTATTTCACAAAACTTCAACGCTTGGAAAGAAATACGATAAGGCTTTCCTTGTCGTCAGACTGTCACCAAAGGAAAAAGAAAAACTATTGTGTAAATAATTATTCATTTTTCATTACCAGCTAATCGCATTCAGCAATTGCGTAGCAATGCGGTGAGTCTTCTATGCACAAAGTCCTCTTCGCTGCAAGTCGCACTTACCTCGGCTTGCAAAGGCAGAGCAAGCCTTTGCTGGGTCGTAGGGCAAAGTCCTACAAAATAGAGAGCTTCGCATTAAGAAATAAATATATATACAAAAAGGCGCATTTCGTTAAATAGAAATATTTAACAAATGCGCCTTTTAAAATAAATTATCTTTTAGTTTTTTATCCTGCCATTACGAAAGTGGAGGAGGCGAGAACTAGAATGCCGAGCCAGAGAACTGCTTTAGTAACTGGTTTAGAGCCTTTCCATTCGCCGAGGAATAGACCAATGATGCCAGCGAAGATGATGATAAATGCCATCAAGATTGGCCAACTTGCGAAGGCATAATCTGGAGCGATTTTTGTTTTTCCCATTCCGAAGAAGAAGAATTGACCAAACCAGAGGAAACCACCGAGAGTACAAAGAATCAAATAAACAATGCCTTTGAAAGCACCTGCTGTTTTGAGGTCTTTGATAGTTCCTGTCTTGAGCGACAAGTACAAGCACCAAAGAACATTAGTCAAAAATCCGCCCATCAAAGTCACAACTAAAGTTGCGTTGTTTTGGAATAGGTCGGCAAATTTTGGATCTGCACCGCCTTCGATTGCGAGGTTCTTAGCCGCCTCTGCGATAGGTGCACCTTCTATCAAGGACACATTCATACAAGCGCTCATAAAACCTGCAAAGATTGCCACAGCAAAGCCTTTAACCAAGCTAAAGTCTGAGTTTGAAGAGCCACCCTCTGCATTAGCAGAAACAGAATCATTTTCTTTAAGAATTCCAGCAACGCCGTTTATAGCAATACCCAAAGCGCAAATGAAAATACCAACTAGTACAAGCATTCCGCTTTTTGTTGAAGCAATTTCTAACAAAGTTCCATTCTTAACAGGGTCCCAAAGTGCGCCGACGAGCGAGCAAAAACCAAGAGCCACAGCAGTACCTAAGCCAATGCCAAGATAGCGCATTGAAAGCCCGAAAGTCAAACCTCCGACACCCCACATTGCGCCATAAACAAAAGTCCACGCCAAAGTATGGAACTCTGTCTGACCAATAGCAGACCAGCAAGACGGAATAGTAATAGTTGCAATCAAGATAGGAGCAACTAAGCACGCCATAACTGCATAGAAAATCCACATAACTTCCCAACTCCAGCTCTTGACGAACTTCAATGGAGAGTAGAAGGAAGCAGAGAACAAACCTGCGATAGCGAATAACGTAATTCCTACAAAAGAGCCTTCCATAAGATTATCTCTTGCTCAAAACTTTGTTTTCATAAGCTTTAACTTCAGCCCAAGCGTCAGTAGGTACGCCCTCGCGTTCGCAAAGTTCGTTCCAAACAGCACCCAATGGGAGAGTCTTAAATTCTTCAGAAAGCATCAATCTTGTTGTGAAGTCGCCTTCTTTTTCTGCCTTAGAAATAATTGCATTAGGTTCTAAGAACGCTTCAAGAAGAGCCTTCTTTGCATTGTTTGCGCCTACAACCCAAGCTGCAATACGATTAATACTTGCATCAAAGAAGTCTAAGCCGATGTGAACTTTTTTAGTAAATGAACCACGAACGATTTCTTGGAAGATAGCACGAGTATCATCATTGAACAACACAACGTGGTCACTATCCCAACGAACTCCACGGCTGACGTGCAAGAGCAATTCAGGAACGAAGAGAAGTGTTGAAGAAATCTTATCAGAAATAGTTTCGGTTGGATGGAAGTGACCGCTATCTAAGCAAAGGAGGATTTGCTTTTCAGTTGCATAGCCCATATAGAACTCATGCGAACCTACAACATAAGCTTCGCTACCAATACCAAAGAGCTTACTTTCAACCGCATCAAGATTGTGTTTTGGAGAAATCTTTTTCTTCAAAATCTTATCAAGACTATCTTTTAAATTTTTGCGCATAGTCAATCTGTCAGCAGGAATATCTTTCATACCGTCAGGAGCCCAGATATTTGTCACGCAGGTATTGTTCAACTTTTTGCCGAAGAACTCACCGATTTCGCGGCAAGCGATACAGTGTTCAATCCAGAAATCGCGGATTCTCTTGTTAGGATGACTGAGTGTCAATCCGTCAGAAGCCATCGGATGAGAGAACAAAGTAGGATTAAAGTCTAAACCGATTTTCAAACCTTTAGCCCAGTCTGCCCAAGAAGCGAAGTTCTTAGGAGAAATCTTATTGCGCTCAGGAGCCTTGCCCTCGAAGTCGCCATAGATAGCGTGAAGATTGATTCTGTTTTTACCAGGAATCATACTAAGAGCTTTTTCAGCGTCTGCACGAAGCTCGTCAATATTGCGAGCTGCCCCTGGATAGTTACCTGTAACTGCGATACCGCCAGAGAGTTCGCCTTTAGATTCAAAACCTGCAACGTCGTCGCCTTGCCAACATTGCAAAGATATTGGAGTTTCGAGCACTAACTTGAGTGCTTTTTCTGTATCTACGCCATAGGAAGCATAAATTTCTTTTGCTATAGCGTAATTTTGTTTGGTCTTATTTGATTTTTTCATAATTAAAGTTTATTAGTCTTAAGATAGACGGGTCTAATTACCTTTAGGAAAAAAATTTGTTGCAAAATTGTCAAGCTTTTACGACTCCTACTCTGCACTTTAGAAAGATTTTTTCTATGACAATAAAGACATCGCTCTATTATAAAAGAAGTCTTGATGCAGTTCTTCTGGCAGATTTTCTTTAGCTTCGGAAATCAGCTTTGTGAAGCTAGCAATCTTTTCCTGCTTTGGATACAAGCGAAGTGGATAATCAGAACCAAATAAAATGTTATGTTCAAGAGATTTTCCCCAGACGCTTGTTCCATAAAGCAAAGAACTAGCTGCTGTGTCAAAAAACACATTGCTTAGTTTTGGCGCATCTCGAAAAATCTCTCCTCCGCCAAAGTGTGCGAATATGAATTTCAAGTCAGGAATTTTTTTTGCTAATTCAAAAGCAGAATCATTGTCTGTAAAAATTTTACCTTTGTAATTTTTCCCATGATTATCGCTACAATGAATACAGATAGGCAAAGAATATTCTTCACAAATTTTTGCTAAATAAAAAAAATCACCACTTGAATATTCAAACTTTTGAACAGAATCACAAAGTTCACCGACTCCACAAAATCCCTGCTCTCTTGCCTTTTTTAAAATGTGTTCAGAAGCTTTTTTATCAGCAGGATTTATTGTGACGTAAGCAGAAAGTCTATCTTTGTTACGCAGTGCAAAATCTAAAATTTGCTCGTTTAATTCTTCGCAAGTTTTTGTGTTTTCCCAATAACATCCTTGAATAACTGCATGCGAAACATTTGCTTTATCCATACTTTCTAAAAATTCTTTTTCAGTAGGAAAGCCTTGCAAATAATTTTTTCCATCAGGCTTATTTAATAAAAGGGTAGCCCAATAATTTTCATTACGCACCTTAGCCCAATCTTCTAAACTAGAATCAATTGCAGGATAAAAATGCGTATGGATGTCTATTATCTTATACATTAAGTAGCAATATAACTAAGCAAAGAGCTATTCTGTACCAAGCAAAAGGATTCAACCCGTGAGTTGTAAGAAAGCCTACAAGCCATTTTACAGAGATTGCCGCACTAATAAAAGCAACAACTAAACCCAATAACAAAGGAGCAATGCTTATCGCTTGAATCATAGTAGATCCATCTTTTAACATCTTGTAAAAAGACGCCGCACTCAAAGTAATAAATCCTAAAAGAAAACTAAATTTTGCAGATTTTACAGGACTTAGTCCAACTGCATATCCACCTAAAATTGCCATCATAGATCTACTTGTCCCTGGCCAAAGAGCTACGCACTGACACAAACCTATCAAGACACTTTGCTTAACATTTAATTCTTCTAAATCTAATTTTTCGTCTTGAAACTTTTTATATTTTTTCTGCGCGTAAAACATAAGAAACGCTCCCGCAAACAAAGCAAATACTACTGGATAAATTCCAAATAAAAATTTCTCTATCAAATCGTGAAATAAAAATCCGAAAATCGCCGCAGGCAAAAATGCTAAAATCAAATTGCGTGCAATCAATAATCCTTTTCTGCTTTTACCAAGAAATCCAAATGCCATCTCAAGCAGAGTACGCCAGTAAATCAAGGCTACGGCTGCGATTGCACCTATTTGGATTATAACAGCGTAGGAATCGGCAGCCTTTTTCATTGTAAAAAAAACTGTCTCGCCTGACTTTCTTGATGCACGTGCATCTATAATAAATTCGCCCTGAGAATTTTTTAAAGGAGTGTCGGAATCAAGACCCAAAAGATTGTCCGCTAAAATCAAATGACCTGTTGAAGATATAGGTAAAAATTCGGTTATGCCCTCTACCAAACCTAAGATAATTGCATCGATAAATCCGATGTCTGTTTTGACATTTTTATTCTCTAAATTTTCCTCTGCAAAAAGAGAAAAAGAAGTTAAGAATAAGAAAAAAATAAGAAAAGTTTTTTTCATGAAAATTAATAAGACTTCCTTGCGTCGAGCGCACTTTTGATTGTTAGAGAATCTGCAAATCCAAGCTGGCTACCACTTGGCAATCCAAAGCCTATACGGCTCAACTTAACAGAGCTTTCTTTAATAACGCACTCTTGAATATAATGACAAGTTGCCTCGCCTTCCATATCATTTGAAAGTGCTAAAATTATTTCTTTGATAGAATTTCTTTCCACAAGTTCTTTGATTTTTGCAAAACGCAAGCTCTCAGGTGATACTCTTTTCATAGGCGATAATTTCCCGCCAAGAACTAAATATTTTCCGCGCCAAGCACCTGATTTTTCTATGCTCATTAAATCGCTAACGCTCTCTACTATGCATAAAAGATCTGGATTTCTCGATGCATCAGCACATATTTTACAAACGCAATCCTTTGTAGAAAGACCTCCGCAATCAGGACATCTATCTATTTTATCCAAAGCAGACTCTATATTATTCACTAATTCTTTCGCAAAATTTTGATTCTCTAAAAGCAAATGCAACGCAATACGCTCTGCCGCTTTTGCACCGACAGAAGGTAATTTACGCAAAGAATTTTTTAGAGTCTCAAAAGATTCGCTCATCAATTTTCTTAGAATAATCCTGCGACTCCGGGAATATTGAATCCGCCTGTTGCTTGACCCATTCTTTCTTCACTAACAGCTTTTGCTTTTGCGCAAGCATCGTTGATAGTTTGAAGAATTGTTTCTTCTACGCTTTGTGCATCTTCTTTCAAAAATTCAGCATCAATTTTCAGGCTCTTCAAAATGCCGTGACCATTTACTACAACTTTAACAGCACCGCCTCCGTTAGAAACTTCGATTTGCTCATTTTCCAAACCAGCTTGGATTTCTTCCATAGCTTTTTGCATTTTTTTTGCTTGTTTTAAGATAGTGCCTACGCCTGCCATTTTTATTCCTTTGTTTTATGTTTAATTGTTAATAAAGTGATATCGTCAGCATAAGAATATGTAGGACCGCAGAAGCGCTGAACATCTAATAATATTCCTG
>JGI994J12354_10001200_pt1 | contig 26301 bp, 21 predicted proteins | sample IntmicLarv3ML3BL_FD_12354 | JGI IMG/M metagenome (IMG submission 12354)
CCGGACCACCGGCGGTGTTAATCACTAAACCGTCGTATGCCGAAACATCCAGCTGGCTCAGCCGCTCATACATCACCTCTGCATTAGAGATTTCAAAGCGGATTTTCTCTACCGTCAGCCCATAGTCTCGATACTCCACCGCCGCCTGATCAACGCCGGTCTCCATCTGATTGTAAAAATCCACAGCTTGATACGGAAATGCAACGCCGATGCGCAGCTCTTTCCGGCGACTGAGGGCGCTGGCCACCATATTCGGCCTATAGCCCAACTCTTGCGCCACCTCTAAAATCTGCCGTTTCCGCTCCTTGCTGATGCCCGGCCGGTCGTTCAGCGCCCGATCCACCGTGCCGATGGAAATTCCGGATGCCTCAGCAATCATCTTGATGGTCACCCTCTGCCTACGTTTCGACATATCTGACACTCCCAATGTTTATCACTTTTATCTTGTGTTTAGAACATTTGTTTAAAACATTATAGCAAACAATACTCCATGTGTACACTATATTTTTCGTCTGCCGCCAAATTGCAGGCAAGCTCCCCTTCAGGCCTTCGCCCGAGGGGAGCAAGAAAATCATATGGTTTGCCTCACAGCGCTTTGAGCGCTGTCCGCACAGCGCCGGTTCCGCCAGCCAATTGAGAAAACAGTTCTTCCACCTGCTCACCCAGTCCTAGCTCGTACAAATTCACGCCAAAATATACAGGATTTGCCAGCACCGGCTCCACCACGCTGCGAAAATCTCCCATCCCACCCAGTTTGAGGGCGGCAAAAGGAGCCCGCAAGCTCTCCAGAGCAGGGTCAGGACTTAATTCAAAAGCCTTGCCCACATCATTTACACCCATTAAATACCGCAGCCAGCCAGCCAAAACCAGCGGAATCGCCTTCAACTCGGCAACGTTCAGGTCAGTAGCGGCAGCATATGCTTTGATGGTCTCGCCAAAACGAATGGGCAGCTTCTGGCTGGTGTCGCAGGCAATGCGCTGGGGTGTGTCCGGCATAAAGGGATTGGGCAGCCGAACCTTCACCACATTGTCAATAAAAGCTTTCGGGTCAATAATCCCCGGGTTCACCACCACGGGCAAACCCTCCACATAGCCAATCTGGCAAATGAACTTCACCAAATCCTCGTCCTGCATCTCATCACTAATTTTCTCGTAACCCAGCAGGCAGCCGAACACCGCCAGCGCCGTGTGTAGCGGATTGAGGCAGGTACAAACCTTCATTTTTTCCACCTTGTCCACCGTCTCACGGTCAGCGAAAATCACGCCACCCTGCTCCAGCGGCGGACGACCGTTGGGGAAACAGTCCTCAATCACCAGCCACTGGGTCTCCTCTGCGTTGACAAAAGGCGCAATGAAAGTGTTCTTGCCGGTCACCGTGCCTTCTGTATCCTCAAAGCCGTCAGAGCGTAACATCTCTTTGACCATATCGTCAGGGCGGGGAGTTATTTTGTCAATCATGCTCCATGGAAAAGACACCAGCGACGGATTGCACAAATAGGCAGCGAAGCCGCTCTCGCACAGGCCTTTTTCACTCCAGGCATCGCCGAAGGCCCGCACCGCATCCCGCAGTTTGTCGCCGTTGTGCGAGCAGTTGTCCATGCTCACCAGCGCCACCGGCAGCTCGCCTGCCAGATATCGCTCGTATACCAGCGCCGCCAACTTGCCCATATAGCTCTCCGTTCCGGCAGGCCCCCTATCCATATCTGCCACCACGCCAGGAGCAGACAGGCTATAGCCCTTCTCCGTGATGGTAAAGCTCACCATCTGTAAACCGGGTGCCCGGAAAACCTCCGTTAGCCGGGCAAAATCGGTCCTATTGCTCCGGTCAACCCGCAGGGCTTCCGTCACACTGCCAACCACGTTTTTTTCCACCGAGCCGTCCGACTTCAAGGTCACCAGCAGGCTCAAATTATCGCAGGGTAAAAAGAGCTTATCTACGATTTCGTAATCGTACCCCTCGGCCACAATAATACCCGTGTCTGTGATGCCTCGATTTAGCAAATCCTGCTGTACTGCCGCCGGAAATGCCCGGAAAATATTACCCGGGCCGAAGTGAATCCAAGTCGGTTTCTCCGCTGTTTTTTTCGCCACTGCAATGCGGTCAAAGGCAGGCAGTCCAATGCCTGCTTCCGCCCAGCAGTCGCAAGACAGTTCGCTTTGCTTCAGCTTCATTTCTGCGCCTCCGACTTGTCAATGGCCTCCCAGAGTCCATTGAGATAGCAGGCACCTAACGCCCGGTCATACAAGCCGTAGCCCGGCATGGACACCTCGCCCCAAATCTGCCGCCCGTGGTCAGGCCGCATGACAACATCCAGATTCACGTCGTGCAGCGCACGGACGATTTCATACATGTCCAGCGACCCATCGCTAGACAGATGTGCCGCCTCCTGAAAGTCGCCAGGGCCGTTGTGCTGGGTGTTGCGCACGTGGGCGAAGGGCAACCGTCCTTTGAGAGAGCGGATGATGGCAGGAATATCGTTGTTGGGGTCAGAGCTCAGCGAGCCGGTACAAAGGGTCACGCTGTTGAAGGGCGCATCCACCGCCCGCATGAGCCGCTCAATGGTTTCAGCGTTACGCACCGCGCGGGGCAGACCGAATACAGGCCATGCTGGATCGTCTGGATGGATGGCCATCCGGATGCCATACTGTTCGCAAACCGGCTGAATCCGCTTGAGAAAATACACGAGATTTTCTAGCAGCTTGGCCTCGTCCACGTCCTTATACGCCTCGAAAAGTTCTTTAATGCGAGCCATGCGCTCCGGCTCCCAGCCGGGTAGCACAAAGCCGTTAGACTTGCGTTCCATGTCGGCAAGCATCATATCCGGATTGATTTTGTCAACCTCTTTTTGATCATACGCCAGCACTGTAGATCCGTCAAGACGGGGCTTTGCAAGGTCGCTGCGGGTCCAGTCAAACACAGGCATGAAATTATAGCACACCAGCTTGATGTCCTCTTGGCCGAGGCGCTCCAGCGTGGTGATGTAGTTGTCGATATACTGTTCCCGATCCGGGCTGCCGATTTTGATGGAATCGTGAATATTAACGCTCTCGATGCCGGTGATTTCCAAACCGGCGGTTTCCACTTCTTTTTTTATGGCCTGAATGTCTTCCAGCTTCCACACTTCGCCCGGCGTGGTGCCATAAAGTGTTGTGATAACCCCTGTAACACCAGGGATTTGGCGAATTTGCTCTAAAGTAACCGAGTCGTATTGGCTGCCAAACCAGCGCAGTGTCATTTTCATTACAAGCACTCCTTGATGATAATTTTTTTCCGCTTCTGTCGACCATATTGTCAGCTTTTGATACTATTATTACAAAGTATGAGACCTTTGTCAAGGGTTATTTCGTTAACGATAACGCATAGAAACAACTCCTCTTTTCTTTTTCTGTTGCAGGGGTTGACTGTTTTTACTTCTTTTATGAAACGCCGAATGTTGGAAAACAGTTCTTGACTTTTTGCATTGCCTGCATTATAATAAGCAATGCAATGATGAACAATGATTATTTATCGAAAAACGATAAGGAGGGCATTTCTGTGATTCTGACTTTGGATTTTTCCGGTGAGACACCGATTTATATGCAGATTCGCAATCAAATTGTCATGGGTATCGCCAGCGGTCAGCTCTGCTCCGGTGAAAAGCTGCCCACCATCCGCACCCTTGGCGACCAGTTCGGCATTAATATGATGACCGTAAACAAGGCCTATCAACTGCTCAAGCAAGAAGGTTATATTGTCACCGATCGGCGGGTCGGAGCAGTGGTGCAGGGTCCCTTATCCAGCGGTTTGTCCCTCGCTGCGCAGGATCAGCTGCGACTGCTTATTAGCGAGGCAAAGATGCACCATATGAGCAAAACCGAACTGTTGGATTTATGTGCAGAAATTTATGATACGATGGAAGGAGGCAACAAATCATGATGCGATGGATTTTACTCTTTAGCGCCGCAGCTGCCTTTCTGGGCGCAATAATTCCACTGTGGAACGAGACGAAGGTGAAGAAAAATATCATGCTGGGAGTTACTCTGCCCTTTGAGGGCCGTGAAGACGCCGATATTTTTCGACTCTGCCGTCGATACCATAGAAACCTCACTGTGACAGCAGTTGTCGCTGCTGTAGGGCTTGTTCCTATGCCGTTTCTGCGTACTGACGGACAGACCCTGCTCTACTTCTCTCTCTGGTTGCTGGCAGCTATGGTGCTGCCTCATCTGGCCTACTTCTCTGCCCACCGTCAGCTGGCGGTCTATAAACAAAAGCAAGGCTGGAAGGGCACTACCGCTGGTCAAATAGTGGTGGATTTGAAAGCCGCCGGCGTGACCCAGCAACTCCTGTCGCCACTCCACTTTATTTTTCCCACCCTACTGTGCCTGGCCCCTAACGTTGTGCTTCTAGCTCAGGGCGTCACCGCATTTTACCGCCACAGCATGGGGCTGTTCACTGCACCGATTATTCCGCTGATTTACTTTTTCTATCGGCTCATCAACCGGCAGCGCTTTGACGTGGTGGACGAAAATACCGGTCTTTCGGCGGCACTGACCCATGTGCGCCGGCACAACTGGAATCAGATGTATCTCTACACCTCATGGCTTACGGCCATATTGATGACCAGCATGACCCTGCTGGCAAACCAGCCTGCCATCGTGCTGGTTGCCTCATTGATTTACCTCGTTGTCATTGTGGCCGCCGCTTTGCGTATTGAAGTGCGGGTGCGCACTGCCCAGCGCAAGCTCACCGAGCAGGCAGGACAGCGTTTTTACGTGGACGATGACCAGTTTTGGCCCTTTGGTCTATTCTACCACAACTCCCATGACAGGCATATTATGGTCAACCAGCGCACTGGCATGAATATGACTATGAATCTTGGACGGCCTGCGGGCAAGTTTTTTATGGGTCTCTCTGCGCTTGCCATATTGGCCATTCCTCTCCTCGCTCTCTGGTTTATGGGGCTGGAAGCTGCGCCGCTGACCATTGAAGTAAGTAATGAGCAGGTAACTTCTTATTATGAAGTAAATATGGATGATATTTTATCTGTTAGTCTGATGGAAGAGCTGCCCAGCGGGGTGGTGCGCACCATGGGAACCGGTTTGGAGCACTTTTTGCAGGGTAGCTTTTCCATGCCGGGGGCAGACAGATGCAAGTTTAATCTTGACCCGACAGTGCCCCCTTTCCTGCGCATTGATACCGAAGGAATGGTCTATGTACTTGGCACGCGGGAGGCAACAGAGACGCATAGAGTTTATGAAATTCTGGCGGAACGCTTTCCCTGATAGACCGCCGGCTGTCGCTGCAGTGACAGCGGGTGGAGGCATGCAGGATGATAGCTTGTTTTGCCACTTATTCTGCCTGCGCCCTTGACAGAGCATGGTGGTTTATCATACACTAGGTGTACGAACAACCAATTTGGAGGATCGCCTGTGCAGGACATTATGCTCGACGTTATCAACCGCTTCGGCTATGCCGGTGTGTTTTTGCTTATCATGGTGGAGAATATTTTTCCGCCGATTCCCTCCGAGGTCATTTTGACCTTTGGCGGATTTATGACCACATATACGGATATGAATGTCTGGGTAGTCATTCTGGTGGCCACATTAGGCTCAGCCGTGGGCGCTGTGGTGCTCTATCTGGTGGGGCGGCTACTCAGCGCAGCCCATTTGGAGCGACTCTTTGAGGGACGCATCGGTCGCCTGCTTCACTTGAAAATCAACGATGTGAACCGGGCAGAGGCTTGGTTTGCCAAGCACGGCAACAAGGCCATTTTCTTCTGCCGCTTTGTGCCCATTGTGCGCAGTCTGATATCTGTGCCTGCGGGCATGGCCAAGGCAAAAATGGCCCCCTTCCTCCTCTTTACGGTAGCGGGTACGTTTATTTGGAACACAGTGCTGATTTTCCTCGGTCGTGTCGCCGGAGATGCCTGGGAAAACATGGCTCACTACGTAGATACCTATTCCATGGTTGCGCTGGCAGTTTTATTCGTGGCCGCAGCAGGAATTGGAGCCGTGTTTATCAAGCGGCGGTTTTTGAATCAAGATTAAGAATACGAAACAGAGTCTTTCGCAGTGGCGAGAGGCTCTGTTTTTTTCCCATTACTATAAAGCATCCTGCACAGCATCGAAGGACATCCACCCGCCGGGCAGACAAAGCTTTGTTTCTGCTGGAGCGCCGGAGCATCAATGGGTGTTTTTTCTGCTTGAAGCAGTTATTTGACAAGTTTCCACACCGGGTTTCCTGTATGATAAGGCAACAGGTAGAAGGAGGATGCGGGGCATGCAGGTGGTGTATTTAGACGGGGTTTTTTTACTTAATACTGCGCTCAACTACCTGCTGCTACTCTGCTCGGCCCGTATGGGCGGACAGGTAATCTCCCGCATTCCTATGGGAATTGGGGCTGCGGTGGGAGGACTGTATGCAGTGCTGGTGTTTTTTCCGGCGCTGACGTTTTTGTTGCACCCGTTTTGGAAGCTGGGCGTGGCAGTGGGTATGGCGCTCATCGCCTTCGGCTCCAGCAGTCGGCTGCTGCGTCTGGCGCTGATTTTCTTCGCCGTGTCCTTTGCGTTGGGGGGAGCAGTTTATGGCATCAGTATGCTGGGCGGGCAAGGGCTGGGCTTAGAGCGGGGTGTGTTTTATTCCTACATCGATTTACGCACGGTTATCTTGGCGGCAGCGATTTGCTATGCCCTGTTTTGTCTGGTGCTACGGCGCAGTGGACAGCCCGCTCGCAGATGTGAGATTTTGCCTGCGGTTCTGCGCATTGGGGACAAGACACTGGGACTGCGAGCGTTGGTGGACACAGGGAACAATCTGGTTGACCCCCTGACCAACCGGCCGGTGCTGGTGCTGGACGGAGCACTGTTAGAGGAATTTTTGGGCGGAGCAGGACTGTCTCAGGAGGCGCTGGCACATCCGGTGGAGACACTGGAGCTGCTGAGCAAGCAGGGAGGTGCTCACCGATATCGGCTGTTGCCTTATCAGGCGGTGGGCATCGCAGACGGATTGCTGCTGGCTGTGCGGCTGGACAGCGTGAAAATCGGGGCGGAGCGGTATGAGGATATGCTGGCCGCCCTCTCACCTACGCCAGTGGCCGACGGCAGCGACTATCAGGCCCTCATTGGCACCATGTGAGCCACAGAGCGGAACAAAAGAGCGAAGGACGGATAGAAATGAAGATTCGAATTTATGCTGCTGTATTGCGGATTTTGGGACGACTAGGGCTGGTTCTACCGCCTCATATTCACTACATCGGTGGCAGCGATATTCTGCCTGCACCACTCAACCGTGAGGACGAAGCCGATGCACTGCGGCGGCTCAATGAGGGCGAGGAGAGCGCACGGAGCCTGCTTATTGAACACAATTTGCGACTGGTGGTTTACATCGCCCGTCGATTTGAAAACACAGGCATTATGATTGAGGATTTGATTTCCATCGGCACCATCGGATTGATAAAAGCCATCAATACTTTTAAGACTGACAAGAATATTAAGCTGGCTACTTACTCTTCCCGCTGCATTGAAAATGAAATTCTTATGCACCTGCGCAAAACGGCTAACCAGAAGGGGGATGTGTCTCTGGACGAACCACTCAACACGGATTGGGACGGCAATGAATTGCTTCTATCGGATATTTTAGGCACCTCGGTGGACTTGGTGGTGAAGCCCATGGAGGACGATGCGGACAAACAGATGCTGTTTCAGGCCATTGGGAAGCTCTCCCAGCGGGAGCGGGAGATTATTGTGCTGCGCTTTGGGCTGGGCGGTCGAGAGGAGCGCACCCAGAAGGAGGTGGCAGACTTGCTGGGCATCAGCCAGTCCTACATCAGCCGGCTGGAAAAGCGGATTATTTCCCGTCTGCGGCGGGAAATGCTGCGGATGTGAGACGAGAGGCAGCGGGTTTCCCGCCGTAAACTATTACATAACCTGTTCTTGGATTAGCTTGACTTTTTTCTTTGAAACAGATATGATACTTTTGATGTATTTTAACTGATGGAGGGTTTCTTAGATGGCAATTCGTATCCTCACCGATTCTTCTGCCGATTACGAGCCGCAGGAGCTGGCTGAAAAAGGTATTCTTATGGTTCCCATTGGTGTCGCCTTCGGCGATGAAGCCTTTCAGGACGGCTATAACCTGTCCAAGGAAGAATTTTACCGTCGCCTATTGACAAGAGAGCATTTTCCAAAGACGGCCCAGCCCTCCCCCGCTGAGTTTTTGACGCATTTTGAAGCCGCCAAAGAGGCAGGCGACCAGCTGGTGGCTATCCTGCTCTCCAGCGGGCTGTCCGGCACGTACCACAGCGCTTGCGTGGCAAAAGAAATGTGCGATTATGCGGATATTCATGTAATTGATTCCCGCTCTGCGGTCACAGGGATACGCATGATGGTTGACACTGCACTCCTTCGTGTGGCAGAAGGCCGGAGCGCACAGCAGATTGAAGACGAAATCGTTGACATGCGCAGCCGCATGACTATTTATGCAGGGATGGATACGCTGGAATACCTGCGCATGGGTGGACGTATCTCCAAGACCCAGGCAAGTTTGGCCGGCGCACTGAATGTGAAGCCGGTGCTTAGCGTAAATCCGGTGGATGGTACGCTGGATGTGCCAAACAAGGCGCTTGGCTTAAAGCGAGCGATGGGAATTTTGCTGGACTATATGAAGAAAATCCCCCGGGATTCTTCCTATCCCATTTATTTCCCCTTCTCCCTCAATCCAGAAAATGTGAAAAGCTTCATTGCCCTCGCCAAACAGCAGTATCCGGACATTGACGAGAACCTGCTTTTCAATCTGGGGCCGACCATTGGTTCACACATTGGAGACAACGCCTTTGGCTTTACTTATGTTCGTGCGAAATAAATTTTCTACTGAAAGCGTCTCATCTGTCGATGAGGCGCTTTTTTTCTTTGATGCAGAGGATTTTCCGTACTGTGGAAGAAGATTTTGCAACCTTGCTTTTTGCCTGCAAATTTGTTATAATTGTATATCTTATGTTATTTTACTGTAAGCAGGTGTGGAGTTTGTACCTTAAAGGCTTAGAAATACAGGGCTTTAAGTCCTTTCCCGATAAGACCACGTTGAGTTTTGCTGAAGATTTTACCGCCATTGTCGGGCCCAACGGCTCAGGCAAATCGAATATTTCCGATGCGATCCGCTGGGTCATGGGGGAACAGTCTACCCGTGCACTGCGAGGCGGCAAAATGGAGGACGTGATTTTTGGCGGCACAGAGAAGCGAGCGCAGGTTGGCTTTGCCGAAGTGTCGCTAATTTTGGACAACACCGGCCACTTTTTCGACCGGGAGGAGACGGAAGTTGTTGTCACCCGACGGTATTACCGCTCCGGTGACAGCGAGTATTTCATCAACCGCCACGCCGTCCGACTACGGGATGTAAATGAGTTGTTTATGGACACCGGCCTCGGGCGAGAGGGCTATTCTATCATCGGGCAGGGAAAAATCGACGAGATTTTATCTGCCAAAAGCGGCGACAGGCGCAACGTATTTGAAGAGGCCGCAGGTATCTCCCGCTTTCGCCACCGCAAAGAAGAGAGCGAGCGTAAACTCGGCCACACCAGCGACAATCTAGTGCGTATCAACGATAAAATCGAGGAACTAGAGCTTCAAGTGGTGCCCTTGCAAAAGCAGGCGGAGACGGCGAAGCAGTTTCTTGTGTTTCGAGATGAGCTGCGGGGATTGGAGATTTCACTGTGGCTTCAGCAGTTGGAAAAGCTGCGCACCGACAGCATTAAGCTCAACACCGACTATGATCTGGCACTGCGGCAGAAAGATGCGGTGGCAGCACGGGTGGAGGAGCTCTATGATTTGATGGAGCGCCTGTTTGAGCAGATACGCAACTGCGATTTAGAAATGGACAGCATCCGACAAAACGTCTCCGGCGAGGAGGCCTCCGCCAATGAGCGGGAGAGCCGAATTATGGTGCTGAAAAACGATATGAAGAACAACGAAGAAAACCGGCAGCGGCTTGAGCAAGAACTTGCACAAGCGGAGGGTCGGGCGGGAAGTCTCAGTCAGCAGATTGAGGACAAACGCTCACGCCTTGAAGAGATTGCGACGGCGGAGCTTGCGCTGATGAAAGCACTGTCGCAGAAGCAGAGCGAGTCTGAGGAGGCAGGAAAATCCGCAGGAGTGCTGGCAGCTGAACTGGAGGCACTGCGCAGTCAGGCCTCCATGGAGCAAGCCAGCGCAGCAGAAACCCGTGCACTGCTCTCCGCCCTCTCTGCCGCCGAGCAGGAACTGTTGGATCGAGACAGCGCTATCCGGCGGGATTTGGAGGCGCAGAAGCTGCGCTCCGGCGAGTTGCAGAGCGAATTTGACGCGGCGCAGGGAGAGCTCACTCAAGCGCAGGAGGAGCGGACAAGCCTGCTCAACATCATCGGCGGATATCAACTGCGCTTCTCTAAGCGAGAGGAGCGGAAAAAGTCCGCTGAAGAAATTCATATGAAACTGCGTATGGACGAGAATGCACTGGCGCAGCGGATGCGGCTGTTGCAGGATTTAGAAAAGCACTATGAGGGTTTTTCTAAAGCAGTGAAGCTGATTATGGGCGAGGCCGAGCGAGGGAATTTGAAGGGAATTCACGGGCCGGTTGCAGGACTGATTCAGACGCCGGATGCCTATACTGTGGCCATTGAGACTGCGCTGGGCGGCAACATCGGCAACATCGTTGTGGAGGACGAAGAGGACGGTAAGGCCGCCATCAACTACCTTAAGCGACGGGGCGAAGGTCGGGCGACATTTTTACCCCTGTCCGCCATTCAGCCCAACGAACTGCGAGAGCAAGGTTTGGAGAAGCAAGCCGGCTTTGTGGGGATTGCGGCAAAGCTGATAAGCTTCAACAAACGATTTGAGAAGGCGATTTACAATTTGCTGGGGCGGGTTGTGATTGCGGAAAATATGGATGCAGCCATTGCAATTGCACGCAACTACCGGCATAAATTCCGAATTGTTACGCTGGATGGACAGGTGCTCAATGCGGGCGGCTCTATGACCGGCGGTGCGGTGAGCCGCAGTGCCGGCGTGCTTACTCGCAGCAATGAACTGGAGCGGTTGCAGAGCCAGCAGGAAGATTTGAAGGGCCAGGTAGCCGCCGCCGGAGAGGCACTGGAAACCGCTGTGCGAGAGCTGACAGCGGCAAGCTATGAGATGGAAACCGCTGCGGCACAGCAGCGAAGCTTGGAGGACACTATCCTGACTATGGAGGAGCGAGTGAGCCGTTTGGATGGGGCATTGGCCGATTTGCGGCGAAGCGAGGCCAACTTGCAGGAAGAGTTGGAAGAGCTTCAGCAACGCACCCAAAAGGCAGAGGTTGACCGTGCGGCGGCCAAAAGCCGGATTGCCCAACTGGAGGGTGCAGCGGAGGCACTGCAGGCGGAAAGCGAGAGCAAAGCGGCAGGTCAAGGCGACGTGAAGAATCGAGCTGAGCTGATTCAAGGCGAAATTGCCCGGCTTCATGCAGAACAATCCGGTTTAGAAGCAGAGCGGTCGGCCACGGCCACCAGCCTGAGCGAGCTAGAAGGGCTCAAGGCGGATATTTCCGGCGATCGGCATGCTCAGTCGTCGCTGATTTCCCATTATGAGGAAACCAATGTAGCACTGGCAGCAGAGATTTTGGAACAGGAGCAACTGCTGCAGACCATTCGTGCGGATTTGAACAGCACGCAGGAGGCTATTGCAAAGAAAAACGAGGAGCGGCTCGCCCTGGAAGCCCAACGCAATTCCAGCGAGCGAGAGGCTCGCAGTAAAAACGAAGAGCTGCGCACCACCGAACGGAACGTGGCCTTCCTCGAGCAGAAAAAGCAAGCCTCTGACATGCAGCAGGAGCAGCTGATTAACAAGCTCTGGGAGAACTATGAGCTCTCTCACGAGGCAGCCTTGCGGCAGCGAATCGAGCTGGAAAGTCTACCCAAGGCACAGCGGCGGATTGGCGAGCTCAAGCGAGGGATTTCTGCGCTGGGGCATATTAACATCGGAGCCATTGAGGAGTACGACCGGGTGAACACCCGCTATACTTATTTGGCCGAGCAGCGGGACGACGTAGAGAGCGCCAAGAAGGAACTAGAGGCCATCATCGCCAACATTACGGCGGAAATGGAGCGTATCTTCTCTGCCCAGTTCACCATCATCCGGCAGGAGTTTGAAAAGACCTTTATTGACCTGTTCGGCGGCGGACGAGCCACGCTGGAGTTGGAGGATGAGGAGGATATTTTGAGCTGCGGCATCGAGATTAAGGTGCAGCCGCCAGGTAAGGCGCTCAAGGTGCTGAGTCTGCTCTCCGGCGGTGAGAAAGCCTTTGTGGCCATTGCGCTGTACTGTGCGATTTTGAAAGTGCGGCCGACCCCCTTTGTGGTGATGGACGAGATTGAGGCAGCGCTGGACGAGAGCAACGTGGTGCGCTTTGCCCGCTATCTGCGCAATATTTCTGATCGGACCCAGTTTATTGTGATTACCCACCGGCGAGGAACCATGGAAGAAGCGGATGTGCTCTATGGCGTGACCATGCAGACACCAGGGATTTCACGAATTTTGACGATAAATTTGAATGATGTTGAGGCAGAGTTGAGCATTAAATAGTGCTTTTATCGATGCTTTTCGGCCGCTTGTGGCGGAAGCCTCGGTTTGTTCGCAAAGACGAATTCATGGGAGAAAGCAACATGCGGGATGGCGTTGTCGTTTGTTTTTCGGATTTGGATGAAGCAAAAAAACAGGAGGCTGTCGAGGTATTTCTTGACGGGTTTGGTCATATGTTTACATTCGCAAAAACTAGAGGCGAACAAAGGCAGCTTTTTTCAGTATCGTTTGAAGAGTCATTGGTATACGCATATGTGGCAGAAAATCATGTTGGCGGTGTGCTGGGGTTGGGCACAAATGCCAAAAGAGCGCTAAAGCTTGATAAGCAAATTTGCGAAGAGATATTCGGCGGCTCAAAGGGCAGAATGGTGTATAATATGTTGCACAAAATAGCAGAAGTGCCGACAGTCAAAAAGGATACCGATTTGTATATTGATTATTTAGCAACAAATAATCAAATGTATCATAAAGGGATTGCCACAAAACTTTTGACTTTTGCCTGCCAGCTGCCCAAATATGAAGAATGTTACATTGAGGTGCTTTCAAAAAATATTTCGGCGATAAAGCTATATCAAAAATTAGAGTTTGCATTGCATAAAAAAAGTTTTAACATTTTCACTTTTATGCAGGGGCTTGGGTATCCAGTCATGATGAAAAAAGCTTTGAAATAAAGCGCCGAGTTCCAGTTTGTCAGATATTTGAGATAAAAAAACATTCCGCCTGTGAGGGCGAGCAATCGTAAGGAGGCACACATATGATTAGCGACAATGTGACCAAAGGGGTCAATCGGGCACCGAACCGCTCGTTGTTTTATGCACTGGGCTATACCGAGGAGGAGCTGAATCGCCCCCTCATCGGAGTGGTGAACTCGTACAACGAAATCGTGCCGGGGCATATGAACCTGGACAAAATTGTGGAGGCGGTGAAAGCCGGTGTCCGTGCGGCAGGCGGCACGCCCATTGAGTTTCCCGCCATTGCCGTGTGCGACGGTATCGCCATGGGCCATGTCGGTATGCGCTATTCCCTGTGCACCCGTGAGCTGATTGCCGATTCCACTGAGGCCATGGCTATTGCCCACCAGTTTGACGGCATGGTGATGGTGCCCAACTGCGACAAAAACGTGCCGGGATTGCTTATGGCGGCGGCACGGTTGAATATTCCGTCGATTTTCTGCTCCGGCGGCCCAATGCTGGCAGGCAAAATGCCAGACGGACGGCGCACCTGCCTGTCTCATATGTTTGAGGCCGTGGGCGCCTATCATGCGGGCAAGCTGGATGAAGCGGGCGTGCTGGAGTATGAGCTGTCTGCCTGCCCCACCTGCGGCTCCTGCTCGGGCATGTATACGGCAAACTCTATGAACTGTCTCACCGAGGTGCTGGGGATGAGTTTGCGGGGCAACGGGACGATTCCGGCTGTTTATTCGGCTCGGATTCAGCTGGCCAAACGAACGGGAGCCCAGATTATGCAGTTGGTAGAAGCGAATATCCGCCCTCGTGATATTATGACCGAGGCGGCGTTCCAAAACGCTTTGACCATGGACATGGCGCTGGGTTGTTCCACAAATTCCATGCTGCATCTACCCGCTATCGCCCATGAGGCAGGGGTAAAACTTGACTTACGCATGGCAAACGGCATTTCCGAAAACACGCCGAATCTGTGCCATCTGGCGCCTGCAGGCGATACCTTTATGGAAGACTTGGATGCGGCAGGCGGCATTTATGCGGTGATGCGAGAGGTTTCCAAGGGCGAGCATCTAAATTTGGATATTCTTACCGCCACGGGAAAAAGTATGGGTGAAAACATTGCTGAGGCGAAAAATCTGGATGAAAACACCATCCGTCCCTATGCCAATCCCTACTCGAAAACCGGCGGCATTGCAGTGCTCTACGGTAATCTGGCGCAGGACGGCTGCGTAGTGAAGCGGGCGGCTGTGGCAGCGGAAATGATGGTGCATGCAGGTCCAGCTCGCGTGTTTGACAGCGAGGAAGACTGCATTTCCGCCATTTATGAGGGCAAGATTGTGGCTGGTGACGTGGTGGTGATTCGCTACGAAGGGCCAAAAGGCGGACCGGGTATGCGTGAAATGCTCAACCCCACCAGCGCCATTGCAGGCATGGGACTAGACAAAGAAGTAGCACTGCTCACCGACGGACGGTTCTCCGGCGCAACCCGGGGAGCTTCCATTGGTCACGTCTCCCCCGAGGCCGCTATGGGTGGCATCATCGGCCTTGTGCAGGAAGGCGATACCATTGTCATTGATATTCCAAGCTACTCCATTACCCTCAAGGTGAGCGAGGAGGAACTGGAGAAGCGACGGGTGACCTGGGTGCCCAAGGCGCCCAGCGTGACCACTGGTTATTTAGCCCGCTATGCGAAGTTGGTGCAGAGTGCTGCGGAAGGTGCTGTGCTGGCATAAAACGGCAATAAAAATAGGCCACCGGCACAGCTTTTCGCTGCGCCGGTGGTTTTACTTTATTGTTCATTTCACGTTGATGCTCATGGTTACTGTGGTACCTACACCCAGCTCGGTTTTTATTTGCATGTCGTCTGCGTAGCGCTTCATGTTAGGCAGACCCATACCTGCACCGAAACCCAAATCCCGGGCTTCCGTTCCGGCGGTGGAGTAACCCTCTTGCATAGCTTTTTCAATATCCGGAATGCCAGGGCCCTGATCACGCAGAATGACGGTGACGATGTCCAAATCAATGTCTACGTCAATCTCGCCGCCGTCAGCGTGAATGACCATATTAATCTCGCCCTCGTACATGCAAATTGAAATGCGGCGAATGGTTTCAGCGTCAAACCCAAGCTTGCGCAACGCCACCTTGGTCGCTGCCGATGCCTCGCCTGCACCCAGCAGGTCGCCGCCCCGAACAGGATAATTCAATCTCATGGCACTCACGTTTCCCCTCTCAGGCCAGCCTCGTAAAGCTGACCGCAAGCGATGTACATGGGCTTGGTTGTAGAAAGCAGGATAATCCCCCGCTCCTTTGCCAGGGCTACCATATCCTCGTTGGGCACTTTTCCCCGCACAAATGCAATGGCTTTCATATCCATCATGTCTGCCGTGCGAATCACCTGCGCATTGACAAGGCCGGTGAGCAACATCGCCTGCTCCTTGGCAAAGGCCAGCACGTCACTCATAAAATCACTGCCGCAGGCTGTGCGCACCTCTGCCTCCATGTCGCCGTTGACCAGAGTTTTGGCATCTAAAATTTCGCATACTTGAGAAAGTTTCATGAGTCATCCCTCCGTGATTCCAAAAAAGTTGTGATTTTACAGTGATTATAGCATAGGTGCTTCCGCTTGTAAATAAAAACCACCGCTCCTTTTACAGTAGCATTGTTTTGAGAGACATCCGTTTTTCCCAGAAACTATTGCGGAATTACCAAAAGCCCTTTTAAAAATTGATTATTTTCTGTCATTGTTCCACTTGACTTTCTCCTGCCCCCTCCTATATAATAAATTCTATACTTTACGAGAGTAAAGCAATAAAGTTTGCAAGGTTGCCTAAAAAACCTTGCATGAAAGGACGTTTTCATTCATGACGAACGAGCGTATCTTCAACTTCTCCGCAGGCCCGTCTATGTTGCCCCTCTCCGTTTTGGAGCGTGCGGGCTCAGAAATCACCAATCTCGGCGATTCTGGCATGTCAGTGATGGAGATGAGCCATCGAAGTAAGCCGTTCATTGCTGTGTTTGAAGCGACAAAGGCCAAATTGAAGGCAGCTCTTAGCGTGCCCGACGACTATGAAATCCTCTTTCTGCAAGGCGGCGCTACCATGCAGTTTTCTATGGTGCCTATGAACCTTATGACCGGCAGTACCGCTGATTATGCGGTCACCGGCAACTTCTCCGGCCTTGCCTATAAAGAGGCGAAGAAGTTTGGCCAGGTAAATCTGGCGGCCAGCAGCGAGGGAGAAAATCACAGCTATATCCCTGCTCAGACGGATTTAAAGCTGACGGCTAATGCGTCCTACTTCCATTACTGCGCCAACAACACCATTTTTGGCACCGAGTGGAAATACGTGCCGGAAACGGGGAGCGTGCCGCTGGTGTGCGACATGTCCTCTAACATCCTCTCAAAGCCCATTGATGTGAGCAAATACGGATTGATCTACGCCGGTGCGCAGAAAAATATGGCTCCTGCCGGAGTGACTGTTGTGATTGTACGCAAGGACTTGCTTGCACACTGCGATGGAGAAAAGCTGCCGACCATGCTCAACTATGCCGCCATGGTCAAGGGCGATTCTATGCATAATACGCCACCTTGCTGGTGCATTTATATGATTGGTCTGGTACTGGACTGGATTAACGAAATGGGCGGTTTGGCCGGCATACAGGCTTTTAACGAGGAAAAGGCGGCAGTGCTGTATACAGCACTGGAAAACACGAAGAATTTTGTGCTACCTGCTAAGAGCGAAGCCCGCAGTATAATGAATGTAACTTTCCGCACAGTCAGCGAGGAGCTGGATGAGCTCTTTGTCAAAGAGGCGGCAGCGCAGGGACTGTCCACCTTGAAAGGGCACCGTCTTGTGGGCGGTATGCGGGCGTCGATTTACAACGCCATGCCTATGGAGGGTGTGAAAAAGCTGGCGGACTTTATCAAGGAATTTGACACCAGACATTAAAATGATAAGTAAGGTGCGGAGGCTATTTTATGTTTCGGATTAAACTGCTCAATAAGATTTCTCCTTTGGGAACCAGACAATTTGACGCAAACCGCTATCAGGTGGCCGAAGATGCCGAGCAGGAGCAGGGCATTCTGGTACGCTCTGCCGATATGCACAACTATGTTTTTCCTGACAGTTTGCGGGCCATCGGCCGTGCCGGCGCAGGCGTGAACAACATTCCTGTAGACCGTTGCAGCGAGGCAGGTATCGCTGTGTTCAATACTCCTGGAGCCAACGCCAATGCAGTGAAAGAGCTGGTGATGTGTGCGCTGCTGCTGGCCTCCCGCAATATTTTGGGCGGTATTGAATGGGTCAAGGAGCAGGCAGCGCTGGGCACAGAAGTCGCCGATGTGGTAGAAAAAGGCAAGGCCGCTTTTGTTGGGCCGGAGATTGCAGGGAAAACCCTTGGAGTTGTCGGCCTTGGTGCAATCGGTGTCATGACTGCCAATGCGGCGATTTCCCTTGGTATGGAGGTTTATGGCTACGACCCTTATTTAAGCGTGGATGGTGCCATTGCCTTGTCTCGCAATGTGCATCATGTGATGGATTTGGACTCGATTTACAAGAATTGTGACTACATTACCCTGCACCTGCCTCTTAACAAGAGCACGCGGGGCATGATTGACGAGGAATCTATTCGCTCTATGAAGGGCGGCGTGCGGATTCTCAATCTGGCTCGAGGCGAGCTGGTTGCCGAGGAGGATATGAAGGCAGCGCTGGAGCAGGGCAAGGTGAGCTGTTATGTCACCGACTTCCCCACCAGCATATTAGCCCAGACTAAAAATGTGATTCCTATCCCCCATTTGGGCGCTTCCACGCCGGAGAGCGAGGAAAATTGCGCTATTATGGCAGCCAAAGAGCTGCGGGAGTATCTGGAGAACGGTAACGTGAAAAACTCGGTGAATCTGCCGGATTTATATCTCCCCCGCACTGGCGTGTCCCGTTTGTGCGTGATTCATCGCAACATTCCCAATATGCTCAGCCGCATCACCAATGTGTGCGCCGAAGAAGGGTTCAATATTGAGAACATGACCAGCAAGTCTCAGGGAGAATACGCCTATACGGTACTGGACACGGACAAAAAGCAGGGCGACAACATCCGGCATGCGACCAATGCCATCGAGGGCGTTTTGCGGGTGCGAATCTTACAGAGTTAATGTAGCATTTTAAAGTTTTTACATCAAATAGCACCGTCCCTTTGGACGGTGCTATTTGATTTTTTGTAAAGTATTTTCACTTTACGTATTTAGTGTTTCGTTTCAAAGGCGTTGAGTTCAAGCGGCTTTCCGCCCCTTTCTCCTCGAGGTAGACCGATTCGCCTGTAAAGCAAAAACGCTTTTCATTTCCTAGTTTTGTTTAGGCATCAAATTAATCGGATCAATGGCTACGCCGTCCTTGGTCATCTCAAAGTGAAGGTGGTCGTTGCGCTTACTTTCGGCTTTTGCAGTCTTGCCCACAGCGCCGATGACAGCTCCTGCCTCTACCTGCTGACCTTCGGTTACAGTGGGAGTGCCTGCCAGATTTGCATAGAGGCTGGTGACGCCGGTGCCATGGTCAATGACCACCGTTGTTCCCATAAGGTCGTCCTCATAGACGCCGACAACAGTGCCGTTCCCGCTGGCTCGCACCTCGGTGCCGAGGGCGGCGGCAATATCAACGCCATCATGAGTGCGCCAGTCACCCATGGTTACGTCAAAAGCCTGCACTTCAAGACTAAAGTCGGCGATAATCTCCCCTTTTACCGGCCAGACATAGTTGGTAGCCACTGGTTTGTCTTTGATTTCCGGCTCTTCTGCGGTGATTTCTACGGCCGACACCGGGGTCGGGTCGGGCCGGACCGTTGCTGCGGGGGGCTTGGTGCCCGCTGCCGGAGTCGGAGCGGGGCGAGGCGTCTCCAAAGGGACAACCACCTCCACTTCGCCGGCCACAGGCTGAGCGCTACGGTTGGACACCTGATAAATCTGATACCCGGAGACGGCGATGACGACCATACAGAGGGCAAGAACGATGTAGAACCCCTTGCCGGCCATGCCGCCCAGTTGTTGGAATTTATCTCTCATCTGTTATCCACATTCCTTTCCATGCATCGGTGCAGCCGCACCGCTTTGACTCTATTGTGAACAGAATAATTGATGCTTATACATGGAGAGCAGGTTTTGTCTGAAAAATGGTAGACAATGTGAACTTTGCGTGAATTTAATCTGATTTTAATTGACATGCGATGAGGTTTCGAGCTACAATATGACAGTCTGTCACATTTTTATAACTTTGCCATTTCGGCCGAGCTGGGGAGCTGCTCTTGTCAGGGAGAGTGGAAACCTTTGCATTTGACACTGCAGGCATCGTCCATGATGAAACACACAATAACGAACCAAACGCTGCCTATAAGGGCAGGAATTTCTTTAGGGGGTGATTATTTGCCAACCAATACCTTCTTTAATTTGCCGGAGGAAAAGCGAAAAAAGCTGATTGCGGCAGCGCTGGAGGAATTTTCTACCGTGCCTTTTTCAGATGCTTCAATCAATAAAATCATTCGCAGGGCGGGCATACCCAGAGGCAGCTTTTACATGTATTTCGAGGATAAACAGGAGTTGTTTTTGTACTTAATCCGCAGCTTTGTGGAACAGGCGGTGGGATTTGCCGTTGACTGTATCGTAGAGGCCAAGGGGGACGTGTTTGCCGGATTTCTTCTGGTTTATGACCGGCTGGGCGGCTTTCAAACCAGCCAGCCCTTAGCCATGCGCAACATTGCCCACCTGAACAAAGGACTGCACACCGGAGATTTGCTCAAGGAGTTTACTATAGCTTCGGTGTTTGAGCAGCTGGTGGCTCACGTGGACACATCTCTACTTCGAGTGGAGGACGGCGAGGACGTGCAGGATATTTTAGAGCTGCTGTTCCAGCTCGTTGGGCCGGCGGTGTTTCGCTCCTCAATGTGTGCAGAAGCCGAATCTCAGGAGCAACGGGAGCGGTTTATCAATAAGCTAAGAATTTTGCAGCGGGGTATGCGAGCCGAATAAGGTTCGGATTTACCCCAGTTTTTAAAAAAAGGAGTCCAATTCATGCAAGTATTTACGAATAAGCCCACAGAGGCGCAGGAGGCGGAAAACACAATGGTTGCCGCTGAAACCCCTGTCTCTGAGAGTGTTGCCCCTGAGGCTGTGAAAACTCCGGGACATCCCAAGCGTGCACCGAAAAAGAAGCGCAAGTGGCCCAAACGGCTGATTGTTTTGGCCATCCTTGTGGCTGCCGTTTATTTCTTTTTCATAAAACCTGCGCAAACAAATATGCAGCAGATGCTGGCACAAAACTTCCTGCCGGAAGTCGCTACTGTGCGGGATTTGGTGGTTACTGTAAAGGGAACTGCCACCATTCAGGCCATCGACGCTTACCGGGTGTCTACGCTGGTGCGAGGCGAGATTTTGGAGGCTCCCTTTGAGGAGGGCAATGTGTTGCAAGAGGGTGCGCTCCTCTATCGGATTGATGCCTTTGATGCAGAAACAGCCATTGAACAGGCCGAGCTAGGTCTGCGGCAGGCAACGCTCAACTACAACGATCTGCTGGACAATCAGTCCCGCAGCGGGAAAAATCTTGTGGTGCGAGCCACCGCCACGGGCACAATCGTCAAGCTTCATGTGGAACAGGGAGATATGGTGGCCGCCGGGTCGCCGATTGCAACGATTGTTGATCGGGAGTCTATGCTGCTTACTGTGCCGTTTCATACGGTGGATGCGACAAACTTTTCCATCGGCCAGGGCGCCACAGTGTCGGTAACCGGCAGTATGGAGCAGCTGGCGGCTGTGATTGATGAAATTGCGCCCATTGATACGGTTGGTGTGGGCGGTACGCTGGTGCGTATGGTCACATTTAAATTAAAGAATCCGGGGGTTCTCTCTGTTGCTTCTACGGGCACGGCTGCCGTTGGTATGGTTGGCTGCGCTGAAGTGGGGAGCTTTTCCAACAGCGTCGAGGAGACCGTTTATGCCAAGGGCAGCGGCGAAATCGAGTATCTCCCTGTGCAGGAAGGCGACTGGGTTACCAAGGACCAGTTGCTGGCGCAGATGCCCCAGATTAACTACGAAAGTCAGCGGGAGCAGGCGGAGATTTCTATGCGCAATGCTCAGCTAAATCTGGAAAAGGCGCAAAACGCATTGGATAGCTACACCATTACTACACCGATTCAAGGTACCGTGGTGAAAAAGAGCATGAAGGAAGGCGACAACATTGACGCCACCACCAGTGGGTATTTGGCGGTGATTTATGACATGTCGGTGCTCACCTTTGACCTGCGAGTGGACGAGTTGGATATCGGTAAAATCGCCCTTGGGCAAACGGTGGAGATTACTGCCGAGCCCTACCCTGGTGAAGTATATTATGGCTGGGTGGAGAAAATTAATATTGATGGCCAGACCGCCAGCGGCGTGACAGTTTATCCGGTGACCGTGCATATTGAAAACGCAGGACAGCTGCTGCCCGGTATGAATATCAATGCAGAGGTTATCTGTGAGGAAGTAAGAAACGTGCTGACCGTCCCCATGGAAGCAGTGGCGCAGGGCAACATGGTGCTGGTTCCTGCAGCCGGTGCGCTGGGCGCTGATGGTACGTTGGTGGATGTGAGCAAGTTGGAGAGTGTTCCTGTTACTATTGGACGCAACAATCGGGATTATATCGAAATTGCCAGCGGTCTGGCTGAGGGCGATACGGTCTTCGTTGAGGTTGTTGTAGAGAGTCTGATGGGCATGATGATGCGCATGAATTAATTCCCTGGCGGTTGAACCAACAGGGAATTTCCCAAAAAGGATTGATGGAGACAATATGATTGAGCTAAAAGATATTTATAAAATATACCAGATGGGTGACACAGAGGTGCGGGCACTAGACGGAGTTGACCTGACCATTGAGCAGGGCGAATTCGTAGCCATTGTGGGCCAGTCCGGCTCGGGTAAATCTACGGCTATGAACATCATCGGCTGTCTGGATGTGCCTACCGCCGGTTCCTACCATCTGGGAGGCACTGACGTGTCTACCATGGAGGACGACGAGTTGGCGGTGATTCGCAATAAGATGCTTGGGTTCATTTTTCAGCAGTACAACCTGATTCCTAAGCTCAATGTGCTAGAAAATGTGGAATTGCCTCTGCTCTACGGGGGTTACTCTGCCGCCGAACGGCGACAATATGCGCAGGATGCGCTGCATCGGGTAGGCCTGTCTGACAAGATGAAGAATCTGCCCAGTCAGCTCTCCGGCGGACAGCAGCAGCGGGTGTCCATTGCCAGAGCGCTGGCAGGGAATCCCTCGGTGATTCTGGCTGATGAACCAACAGGCGCATTGGATAGTCGCACAGGGCGAGAAGTGCTAGCCTTTTTGCAGGAGCTCAACCAGGAAGGCAACACCATTGTGCTTATTACCCACGACAACACCATTGCAGTAAAAGCCCGGCGGATCGTGCGTCTGGCTGACGGAAAAATCATCTATGACGGCCCCTCTGACCACCCGGATGCGGTGATGGTTGCCTCAGACGAGGACGAGGAGGTGGCCAGCGCATGAATATGACCCAGAGCTTTAAGCTGGCGGTGAAGAGTCTTGCCACCAGTAAAATGCGAAGCCTCCTCACCATGTTGGGCATCATCATCGGCGTAGCAGCGGTGATTATCATCATCAGCCTGGGTGATGGCATGCAGGCCATGATAAACGAAGAGTTTGAGAAAATGGGCACCAACACTGTTCAGGTTTATACCATTGGACGGGGTGGCTCTTCCCGTTTTGCTTCTGAGACGGATATGCGGGAAATTTATGACAAGAATAATCATCTTTTTAGCGGTTACACGCCGATTGTTGATGTGCGGGGAACGGTGAAGTACGGCACGGAGACTTACACCTCCAGCATTCAGGGCGTGAATGAAATTTTTCCCAGAGTGAGCAATATTACATTGTCGCAGGGACGATTTTTGCAATATCTTGACGTGCAACGGATGCAGCCGGTATGCATCATCGGCTCCTATCAGGCAACGGCCATGTTCAACGGGGATGCGCTGGGGAAAATTCTCTCCATTAACGGCAGCCAGTTTGAGGTCATCGGCGTACTGAAAGAAGTGGCCGATTCAGCCGAACGAGGTAGCGACAACATCATCTACATCCCCTACACCAGTGGGTTGCGACTCAACGGCACCAGCACCATCACCCAGTACAACTACTCTCTTATTGACACCAACAAGTCCCAGGTAGCCCGGGGAATAATCGAATCCCGACTGCTGCGGATTTATGGCGACGAGGATGCTTATTTCGTGCTCTCCATGGCAGAGCTAATGGATACCATGGCAAACGTACAGGGAACGATTATGACTGTTTTGGTGGCGATTGCTGCCATCTCTCTGCTGGTAGGCGGCATCGGAATTATGAACATTATGCTGGTATCTGTCACGGAACGAACCCGTGAAATCGGCATTCGTAAGTCTCTCGGCGCCAAGGGACGGGACATTCGCAGCCAGTTTATCATTGAGGCGGCAACCACCAGCTTGCTTGGCGGCATCATTGGCATCATACTGGGCATTACGCTGGCGGGCCTTGTAGGTAGTATCATTGACATCAACGCTGTACCCAGTATGAGCGCTATTTTCACCGCCTCCGGGGTTTCACTGGCTGTGGGCATGGTGTTTGGCTATCTGCCCGCCAACAATGCAGCAAAGCTCAATCCCATTGACGCACTGCGCTATGACTAGGCGCTTTCGAAAGGAATGTGTAAGATGAAGAAACGATTGATTTCACTTGCGCTGGCGGCGATGCTGCTGGGCATTTTGCCTGCCGCATCAGCAGCCAAAGCGGTGAGCGTCAGCGAGGCGGCCATGACGCTGGCTGCACTGGATATTATGGTTGGCGACGAGAATGGTAACCTTAATTTAGGTGCAGCCGTAACCCGGGCGGAGTTCATTAAAATCGCCACCGCTGCCAGCATTTATAAAGACAATGTGGGGGCAGAGGCCTCAGTCTCTCCTTATCCGGACGTGCCTCGCAGCCACTGGGCGGCGGGTTATATTCAGGCGGGTGTGGCCGCCGGGCTGATTAACGGCTATTTGGACGGTACCTTCCGCCCCAACAACACCATTACGCTGGCTGAAGGCGTAACCATCGGGCTGCGGCTGCTGGGTTATTCCGACAGCGACTTCACCGGTGCCTATCCTTCAGGGCAGATGAATTTATACCGCTCTATGAATTTGAACACCGGAGTAAGCGCCAGCGACAACAACACACCGCTGACCCGACAGGACTGCCTGTTTTTGGCCTATAACCTGCTCACAGCCACCAACAAACAGGGCATGGTACACATCAACACCCTGGGCTATGGACTCACGCCTGCGGGAGAGATTGATTTGGTCTCCCTTGTCAACCGGGCTATGGAGGGGCCGGTGATTGCGGAGGGAAGCTGGCACAGTCAGATTCCTTTTGATGTGAACAGTGCATCCTCGGTCACCCGCAACGGGCTCTCTGCCAGCGTAAGCGCCATCCAAAGCGGCGACGTGGTATACTATTCTAAGAGCATGCGCAGTCTTTGGGTATATCGCAACCATGTGACAGGCACTTACTATCAGGCCATGCCCTCTACGGCCAGCCCCGCCACCATCGTTGTGGCAGGCAACAGCTATGGGTTCGAAACCAGTGCAGCCGCCTTTGATGCGTCGGATTTGGGCGCATTTTCTCCCGGAGACGCAATGACTTTGTATCTGGGACGGGATGGAGCTGTGGCAGCCGTGCGGACACCGGGCGAGAGCAGTGGCGTCCTTTACGGCGTTGCCTCTTCGGTTTACACCGGTACCTATTACAATGCGCAAAATCAAGTGTACACTGCGCCGACGGTTTCTCTTGTGGCCACAGATGGCAATAGCTATACCTATCAGTACGACCGCAACATAACCATTCGAGCTGGGGACATGCTTCAAGTGAACGTAAGCGGTGGCGATGCGGTTGTAAGCAGGCTGAGCAGCAAGAAGCTCAGCGGCACAATCAATAGCGGTGCAACTGCCCTTGGCAGCTATAGCTTTGCTGCGCAGGTAGAAATTTTAGACACCTATAAAGAAGGCAGCGTGGCCAAGGTCTTCCCCGCCCGCCTGGCTAATGTGCGAATGAGGGAGGAGATGGTGCGCTTTTACGCCACCAACGGAGCCGGTGAGATTACCCACTTGATTTTGAACGACGTGACCGGTGATATGAACCAATACGGCGTGGTTTCTGACTGTACGATTGTCTCTGCCGGCATGGTGGTGCAATCCCATTACACCTATGATATTGCCGGAACGGCAGGCTATTTCGGTTCGCAGAACACAAATTACGGCGACATCCGCGGCCCCTTTGCCCTGATTATGGACGGCAACAAGGTGGATCGGCCCAAGGCGCTCATCTCCCGCAGTCTCTCCAGCATCAATGGTCTGGTCGGCTACAACGGCGGCGATTCCTTCCGACTGGCGGAGAATTATCTAATTTACATTCAGGAAGACGGCAACAAGTATAGCTTGACTACGTGGAGCCAGATTGACGAGAGCAAGTATCTCTTCACGGCCTGGTATGATGCACCGGAGATTGACGGCGGTCTTGTGCGAGTGGTTCTCGCCAAGGAGAAATAGGCTTAGCCAAACAAACCAAACAGGAAACCTGCATAACAAGCTCCCGCCCCGAGGGCTGCACCGACGAGAGTGCAGAGTAAGGGCGGGAGCTTTTTTATCTGCTGAGGCAAGCTTCTTTGGCGGCGGCAATAACTGCGGGCGGTTTTTTGGGCGACTTTTACGATATCCATGAGTGGCGTCTCCTTTCGCATGGTTTTTTTCGGTGGGGCGGGAGAATATTCTCCGGCTGGCGGTGGTAGACTAGGGGCACTCCCCTCTCTAATTACAGATTTAGCAGGAAGGATGGCTTTTATGCGCAGAAAGCAGATTCTCATGACTCTGGCACTGACCTTGGCAATTTTCAGCACGCTGACCGCCGGATATCAGAGCACCGCCGCCGTAAGCTACCGGCTCGGCGACCGGGGCGAGACGGTGAAAACCATTCAGCAGAAGCTCATTCGCTGGGGC
>JGI994J12354_10001201_pt1 | contig 26295 bp, 26 predicted proteins | sample IntmicLarv3ML3BL_FD_12354 | JGI IMG/M metagenome (IMG submission 12354)
GATTGTGATTTTACCGTTCGTGTCGGTGGTGTACGGGCTGCCGGGTAGAGCTGTTCCGTCTGCGACCTTGACCTCAAACCGCGCTCCTGTTAACGGTTTGCCGGTTTCGGAATCGGTCTTTATTATTGTGAGAGTGGACTTTCTGCTGTTAGTGACAATCAGTACCGGGTCGTCCTGCATTGCGGGGTCGTAGGGGTTGATGTGAATTCCGTGGCGGGTGGTGTCGAGGACATATCCGCTCGGCGCAACGGTTTCGACTACTTCATAGTAGCCTTCTTCAAGTCCGTTGACGTACGCCATACCGTTCGAGTTTACCTCGACCGAAGTGATGAACTTACCGTCTTTGAAAACGTCGAACTTCGCGCCTGAGAGCGAAACGCCGCTGTTTGAATCAATTTTCGTAATCACAAAACCGGGTTTGCGGACGTTCACAAATGTCATTTGCATGTTAGTTACGCCGCTCCAATGGATAGTTTGCGGAGTGCTGTTCAGGACGAAGCCGTCCGGGGCGGTGATTTCGGTGACTTTGTAGTTGCCGAATGGTAGCCGTTTGCCGTCCATGATGATATATCCGTCTCCTGTGGTTGTTGCTGTCGTGGAAAAACCCATCGCACCTGACACCGCGAGCCCAATGCGTCCGGCTTGAGTTCCGGCTGTTTCGTAGCTCCATGTAAGCCCGTCCACATATCCCAAAAACCTGAGAATAACAGTATATGCGGCAGCCTGTGTCACCATATCTTTACTCCCAAACCTGCCATTCGTGTAGCCCGTGAGCAATCCCTTGTCCACGCAATAACCGACGTAGGGCTTCGCCCACGCGTCCACGTCCGAGAACTTGCAGAACGCCGCATACTTTGCAGTGTTCGCGATAACCTCGGCTTCGTCGCCGCGAATGCGGGTAAGAAGTACGGCGAGTTCCTCTCGTTTTAGACCTTTGTCAAGGTTCAGGTTTCCGTTTGCGTCACCTCTGAAAATGCCGTTTTGCACGAGGTATTCAACGGCTGTCTCTGCTTCGGTCGCCGCGAGCGCGGGAATGGCGAGGTTCAGCGCCAGAACTAAGGCAAGAATCATGGTTGTTAGTTTTTTCATAGTGTTGTCCTTCCTTAAAATGTATAGCCGTTCCTGCTTCCATTTTAAGGGTAAGACCACGATTAAGTCAAGCCATATCTCACCTTTTTTCAACACCATGAACACATAGCCGGTACTGATCCTGCCCTTCCACACAGGTGAGCAGGGTGATACGGTTGTCGGTGGTGTACTGGAGGTAATTCCAGTCGTTGGATGCGATTTTGCCGGCAAATGTCACGATATATGTCCGCGTTCCAAGGCTTGTAGTGTAAGATATTTCGTCTCCAACTTTGAGGTTTTTCAGCTTCCCAAAGTTCTCATTTACTCCTCGATTGTGCCCACAAAGTCCGATATTTCCGAGCCAGCTTGAGGTAGACTCGATATGTCCGACACCCTTTTTCATGGCGGCGGTGACTTCGCCGTCGTAGGCAGTCACCGTGAGTCCAATTGCCGGGATTTTCAAGATGCCGATACTGCCGTCTGCTTTGCGCACAGCTTCAACCGGTGTAAGGTTGTAGGGCGAAACCGTTGCGGTGTAGTCGGTTTGCGGAGTTGATGGGTAGGTTTGCTGAACAGACGGATTATAGTTTGCGTCGGAATTGCCACTGTTCCCCGGTGCATTCCTTGGCTTCTCGGAACCCAAACCATACCACGAAGTTTGCTCAACATCGATGACTTCAACGCCAAAATCGCTGTTGGGAATTGCGGACTTGTAAAATTCCTCCGTGTTCTCCGTTGCAAACTGATAGCTGTCCACAGCCAGAACGGGAACGCTCACGGCGCAAAGCGTCAGAGTGATGCAGAGCAAAAAAGCTATCTTATTAATAGGCATATTTTCTATCTCCTCAATTTATTTTTTTCGAAAATTTATTTCTCAAAATCCACCCCCATCTCCAGATTGAAGCGGTATTTGCCGTCCATATCCTTGACGCGGTGGGTCATGGTGATGTCGCCCAGCGTCACGGTGAGGTTGCGGCCGAACAGCTTGCGGGTGACGGGCCTATCCAGCACAAAGCTGAAAAACTGAGACTGCACCACATCCTCGAACTCATTGAGGTCAATGACCGGCTGCTTCAAATCCAACCGCTGCCGCCCGATGCACAGATAGTCATCCTCAATCAGGTTATACACCGCAACGCCCTGCTGGGAGCGGATGTACAGGAACACAGCCACACCGCCGCCGATGGCGAGGAGCAGGGCGATTCCGGCGATGATCCTGCCCCACGGAGCGGTATCCTGTTCGGGGAGCGGGTCAGGTGTTGGTGTGGGGATTGCCGTGCCGACATACGTCAGCGTGTACACAAATCCGGTAACCTCGAAGCGGCTGACCTCGCCGGTATAGCTTGCCGTGCTGATATAGCCTGTCGCCACCTGACTGGAAACCTTTTTGGTGTACGTTGCTGTTGCTGTGAACTCCGTCGGTACGAGGCTGTCCCCGGCGAGAGAGGTGCCGGTCACCGTCCAGCTTACATCGGCGAGGCTCAAGGTCACACCGTCCTTGATTGCCGTCTGCGGAATCATAGACGGGTCCTGGTACATGAGTGCCGGATAGGTCTGGGTCGTGCTGATGGTGCGGGTGGATGTGGTATACCCGGCCGCCTCGGTGCTGATGGAGCCGGTGTCCAGTATCAGCGCTCCACGGTAGCCGTCCATGTCATAGGCGATGGTGGAGGGGAACTTTTTCAGGACATCCTCCAACTGCTTGCCCTCGGTTTCTGCCGTTTGGGTTTCGCTGACCGTTTTGGCATCGGAGGATGAGGTTTCCTCCCTCACTGTGGTCTGGTGGGTAAAAGAAAAGCCGTCCAGCTCGAAATCATCTTCAATCAGGGCGGCGGGGTCGCTTTCGGGCGGAAGGGTGTAGGTTTTAATGATATACTCTGTGCCGTTGATGTTCTTGTGCTCCACATCAGCGGGCGCGACCGCTGCCAGAGCCGTTGTTGCCATGCACAACATCACAACTACAACGGTAACTACAGCCAATGGTTTGGCTGCAAAAATGCTTTTTTTCATAGTGCGTCAATCCTCACATTCATTATATATTAGGGATATTTGGTTATCGTCAATTCCGGCTTTTGTCTGGGTACGCTCCGAAAGCCACCAGTCCATGATAGCTTCGGCGCTGCCGAGATTTGCAAAACGACCGTTATCAATCAGCTTTTGTGCCGCCTTAAGATACAGCCGGTAAAAGCCCGGCCAGCGTACACCCTCGGCCCGCCGCTGATGCTCGGATGCCATCGGACACATGATACAGCCGAGTCTTGTGTAGCCTTGGTCGTACAACTCGCAGTATGGCATTTTCCGGTCGTGGATGAAGTTCCATAGAACACTGTCCGGCCAATGGATCATGGGTGATACAACGACAAGGCTTTTTAAGGTACAATGAGCCAAGAGCCTGTCCACATCGTCCGGGTCAAATATACGGTTGACATATTCAGAACGGCGGTTGCGCTCAGTTGCCAGTCCCCATGTTTTGGCCCGCCGTGACGATTCCGCCGCCCTAATGCCCATGACACACCGCCGACCCTCGCCGCCGTCCTCTTTGAGCTTGTCACAGCAAAATCGTATCTGACGCAGTGGCATGATGCCCTTGTCTACGATAATCTGAAACATATTTCTTGCCGGATAATGCCTGACAGCATCGGGATAATATTTTCTTCCGAAGTACACAAGCTCGGGCGGGTCAACTGTGGTATGGTTATGATGTGCCTCGTATGGCACACCGGCCTCATCGCATAGCCGCTGTGCCACGATGCTGTCCTTGCCGAAGGATGTGGCAAGGTAGTATGGCGGTGCATCGGATGAGTCGTTGCGCGGATTCATAAACTTCAGCCAGTAGATGGCTTCGTCATACAATTTTTGCTCGACCGTGCTGCCATCCATGTGGAGTTGTTCTGGTAGTTCTTGTTTTACGGCCATAGGCTAATAACTTACATCGCCCATCTGCGGTGCCTGGGCCTGCTCATGCCGCCGGGCAAACTCGCTCTCAGTCATAATCTGCCAGTCGTTGCCCCAGTTCCAGAGGTGGGCGTTCATCACACCATCCTGCACCTTAATATCCTGTTGCTCAAAGCCCTCGCCCCAGCCATCGGATGCCTGCCCGGTGAGGTAGTCCTTGAGCGTCTGAACGCCGGGAGCGTCCAGCTCGCCCTTGAGTTCGGCTTTGATGATGCCCCAAAGGGAGCCGTCGTGCTTTTCAACAGAAAACTCGGCGCTATGCACGATGTCATTGACGGTATCCTTTTCGTGATAATAGTGCATGAGCCCGCGCTCACGTTCCTCCGGATCACGGTATCTCTCCATCGCCGCAAGGATATTGTCGGCATACTCCAGAGATTCACGGCCACCCAGTGTTTCCGGTTCATCCTCCAAACCGCCGTAGCGGTTGTAGGTATAGAAGCTGCAATGCAGGGGCATATACATCTTCAGCGGTGTCAGTTCCTGTTTTTGTTCGATAACCGAGAAACGGTCCACGCCGGGAACAAGGGCGAGGGTTCTGCCGTTATCCCATTTCATGTGGATTTGCCCGATGTCATCGACGAAATCCACAAAGCCCTCGGTACCGGGAGGCACAGGGTGGTGCGGATCGTCCATGCTCTCCAGCCGCAGCCTTGTGCCGGGGGGATACTGTTCACGAATAAATTGGCCAAAGTTTGGTGTTCTCATATTACTTTTCTTCTCCCTCATACATATTTTTCAATTTGTCCTCACAGCGCATGAGTACCTCAATCCATTGAGGGTCAAAATGCTTACCCGATTCCGCCTGCATATATGCCAACGTATCACTGAGACTCCACCGGGCCCGATATACTCTCTCGCTGAGCAGTGCGTCTGCCACATCAGCAACGGCGATGATCCGGGCGAAGAGATGGATGTTCTCGCCGACCAAACCCTCGTACCCTGCACCATCCCATTTCTCATGGTGCAAAAGGGCCGTGATTTCAGCGACCTCCAGCAGGCGGATTGCATCGTGAATACGCTGTGCGCCAAACCGGGCATGGGCCTTGACCGCCTCAAACTCGGCAGGGGTAAGTTTGCCCGGTTTACTGATGATTTCAGGCGGCACATCCAGCTTGCCGATATCATGCAGGAGTGCGCAGGCTTCTATGAGGGCGGCATCCTCATGGAGACCGCCCTCAATTGCCAGCATTCGGCTGAGCTGTGCCACACGATGGTTATGTGCATTCATCACATTTCCATCCCCGGTTCAAAGGGCGGCTCGTCCAATTCAGGGGCAGGGGCCTGCTCCTGCTCGTAGACATGAGGTGTGTTCATGCTTTCTTCCATCTGCTGTGCCAGAAACACTTGATACTCGTTTAGCACCGAGGCATTGAGCTGCCGGGCGAAGTCCGGCGTGATGGCGTGGCACCTGAAGCTTTAGCGTAATGACTGGCATTGCGCCCGTTGACCCATCGGAGTTCCGCCAACTAGCAGATCAATCTACGGCAGTGTGTCGTGTAGGATAGTAACCTTCTGAGATCCGTGTAAATCATTTGCAATTTTCCTTTCTCATGTAAAAATATTTTGCGCCTACCCAAAAAGACCCTGGCAGAGCGAACACTGACACAAAGTCGGTGCGCATTCTGCCGGGGTCTTTGGTCGTTATGGGGGAGACTACTTGGTTGCAAAGACTGCACAATTTTGCGGTGATGACTGAGTAAAATTTGCGGACGACACATTGGAAGCGGATCTTTTTCCTCAATCTTCTCTGTAAAACAACAAAAAAGCAGAGCAAGCGACTATGCTTGTTCTGCTTTGAGGAAGTGGGGGTAACGGTTGCGCCGCAACGCTTTTCGGAGATATTCTGTGGCATCTATGGAAAAAGAGCTTTCCGACATAGCTGTCAGAAAACCCTCAAACCATTGCGCCTGTATGCGCCGATGCCTCGGCATCTATTTCATTCGAACTATATGGAGCTTCTAACCAGATTCGAACTGGTGACCTCGTCCTTACCAAGGACGCGCTCTGCCGCCTGAGCTATAGAAGCGTATGAAGTTTTTAATGCCTAAGCTCTAAGGTAGAGCGCACCATTACCAAGGACGCGCTCTGCCGCCTGAGCTATAGAAGCGTATGAAGTTTTTAATGCCTAAGCTCTAAGGTAGAGCGCACCATTACCAAGGACGCGCTCTGCCGACTGAGCTATAAGAGCGTATGAAGTTTTTTAATGCCTAAGCTCTACGGTAGAGCGCACCATTACCAAGGATGCGCTCTGCCGCCTGAGCTATAGAAGCAAAGATGGCGACCCGGATGGGACTCGAACCCACGACCTCTAGCGTGACAGGCTAGCGTACTAACCAACTGTACTACCGGGCCAGAAATCTTACAGATTCAAAACGTCTGCCATGCGGGCAAACGTTTTGAATCTTTGGCAGGGGCAGAAGGATTTGAACCCTCGGCACTCGGTTTTGGAGACCGATGCTCTACCAACTGAGCTATACCCCTACATACGCCGAGAAAAGCCATCAATTTTACAGCGCCAATATAGTATATGTTAATCCTGATAATTTGTCAATAATGATTTTGAGAAAAAGGGTGATTTTTTGTAATTCTAAATTTGAAAATGTATATTTACGGAAAGCGCTTTGTTGTGGTACAATATATATTGATATACTGTATGTTTTGGGAGACTGCCGCATATATGCGGATATGGAGGAACTATGGCAAGAACAATTCTTGTAGTCGAAGACGAAAAATCAATTCGAGATATACTCGCGTTTAACCTCGTGCGTGAGGGTTATGCTGTCGAGACCGCCGAAACCGGAACAGACGGGCTGAAAAAAGCGACGGAGCTTTCGCCGGAGCTTGTTTTACTTGACGTAATGTTGCCGGAGATGGATGGGTTTGAGGTTTTGCGCATACTTCGAGAGAATGGCGCAGATATTCCGATTATTATGCTCACAGCGCGTGAGGAGGAGACAGATAAAGTTCTGGGGCTTGATCTCGGTGCGGACGATTACATCACAAAGCCGTTTTCTATGCGTGAGCTTCTTGCACGGATAAAGGCGAACCTGCGCCGGAACATGCGTGAGGCAAACGGTTCCGAATCAGTGCGGAGCGAAATGGGAATTGTAATCGGCGAGCTTCGGATTGACCATGAGGCAGCGGATGTTTATAAAAACGGCGCGTCGCTTGCGCTGACGCAGCGCGAGTTTGAGCTTATCTATTTTCTCGCGCAGTCCAAGGGGAAGGTCTTTACGCGCGAGGAACTTATGGACAAGGTTTGGAACTACGGCAGCTACGGCGACGCGCGGACGGTTGACGTTACGGTGCGCCGCCTTCGTGAAAAAGTTGAGAAAAACTCCGCCGAGCCTGAGTATATCCTGACAAAGCGCGGACTTGGCTATATGCTCGCAAATATTTAGCTTGAACAAAAAACGCAAAGGAGGTGCCCGCTTTGTTCAGAAGCCTGCATTTAAAGCTTGTCTCAATTCTTGTTTTATTGATACTTTCGATTATGACGGTCGTGGGTACCTTTTTGATAAACAGCGTAAGCGTGTACCATCTTGACGAATTTTCAAACCAGGTAAATTCCGAGTTTACAAACAACGCGGAATTTGTCTCGCTTCTGCGTTCCGCCGCAGGGCGGGACGGTGCTGTCGATGAAATTTTCGATTTGCTACACGCCTATTCGGGAAAGCTTGGAATCGACCTGTACAGCCGGAATTTTTACATCCTAGACGGGAAAACCGGGCGTTTTCTAGCCGGCTCCGACGGGAAAGAGGGCGCGGCGCTCGACCTGACGCCGAATATCTACAAGGCTATCGGTGGCGAGCCGGGGTATGAGCGGCAAATAACCGCAAACTACATCGACGTGGCCGTTCCGATTTCGGGCGGTGAGAACAGCTTTATAGTCTATATCCGTGACAACAGGGCGCGTTCACAGGAGCTTTCGACCGAACTTTTCATGATTATAGTCGAGGCGCTGCTTTTCGGCGCGCTTATCTCAATTTTGCTCAGCTTCCTACTCTCAAAGACGATGACAAACCCCATTGAGGTGCTGATTCGCAGTGCGAGGGGGATGGCGAGAGGTGAATTTTCAAAGCGGATTGACGTCCACTCCACGGACGAAATCGGCGTTTTAACCGACACATTCAACAACATGGCGGAGACGCTTGAAAAGACGCTCGAGACCGTAAAAAGCGAGCGCGACAAGCTTGAAACCATATTTTTGCGCATGACAGACGGTGTATGTGCNTTTTCAAGCGACGGAGTAATTACGCAGATGAACCCNGCCGCGCATGTTATGCTCTCGGTTGAGTCCGAGCGCGGACTTACTTACGACGCGCTTTTTGGCGAAGTTTTCGCGTGGAAGAGCGCAATGAAGTTACGTGCCGGAGCCTACCACGAGGCCGACGACATACGCGCAGACCGCGTACTGAAGGTGTTCTTCGCGCCCTTTGCGGCGACGGAGGGCGAGCGCGGAATAATGGCGGTTGTTCACGACGTTACCGAGCAGACCAAGATGGAAAACGCCCGCCGCGAATTTGTTGCAAACGTCTCGCATGAGCTTCGCACCCCGCTCACAAACGTTAAAAGTTACTCGGAAACGCTGTACGAGAACTCCGACATTGACGAGGAAACGAAAAAGCACTTTCTCTCCGTCGTCATGGGCGAGACTGACCGCATGACGCGGATAGTCAGCGACCTTCTCACGCTTTCGCGCTTCGACTACGGCGGCAGCGATTTGAATATGCGGCGCGAGTCGATTGTACGCATAGTTTCGCGTGTGCGCGACTCTATGCTCCTTGAGGCGGAGAAACACGGACACACAATCACGCTCGAAATCCCTTCGGATATGCCGGAAATAATCTGCGACCCGGAGCGTATAGAGCAGGTGGTTGTAAACATCCTAGCAAACGCTATGAAATACACACCCGACGGCGGGTTAATTGAGCTTCTTGTCGCGCGCGAAGTGAGTTTTGTCTGCATTTCTGTAGGCGATAACGGCGTTGGGATTCCGGAAAGTGAGCTTGAGCGTATTTTCGAGCGTTTCTACCGCGTGGATAAGGCGCGGAGCCGCGCCGCCGGCGGCAGTGGACTCGGCCTTGCGATAGCGCGCGAAATTGTCATGCGCCATGGTGGTGATATTGAAATCCGCTCCAAGTACGGCATTGGGACGACAGTTTTCATCCGGCTTCCGTTTAACGACACAGAGGGCGGTGCGATATGAAAACGACACGCGTCCGAAACCGTCCCGTTGAGCTTATAAAATCCCTGCTCATCGCCTTTCTTGTACTGTCGATGAGCTATCTTTTCCTGCGAACATGGATGTATGACCTCGCGGGTATGCCGCCTGCGGTTTCAGCGTTCTTTGAGAGGTTTTACGGATTTTTCGGAGTGAAAACAACGGATTCTGTGGTTCAGGTCGAGGGTAGCCGTGCAGAATTTTACGGACAGGCGGTTATTCCCGTGCGCTGTGCAGTCACGCTGGATGGCGGGCGCTTCGGTGCGGAGTTTGGCGACCCCACCGTTGAAATGATGTACGGCGGCCTCGGTTCTGTTATCAGCGAGGCGATTGGCAGCGCCCTTGCGCCGGAGAAAATCAGCCGTGAGGCTTTTTTCCTCGCACTCTGTAAAAACGGCGTATATTTTGAATATTCTGATCCCGCGCCGCTCGCCTTAATCGGGCTGAGCCTCGGCGTTAAGAGCGAGCTTTCGGGCGACATTGCCGCCGACAGGCTTGTGCTTGTTGCGGAGGGTGAGGCGATTGTTATCTATGGTGCGTGCGGAACGTCGGAATTTTTCCGCGCGGCGACCTCCGCGCCATCCTACGAAGTAACGCGCGAGGGGGAGCGGTACGAGCCGAACGGCTGCGAATTCTCGTTTGAAAACGAGGCGGTTGCGCCGCTTGGTCGTGAGTTTATGCTAATTGGTCAGCCGTTTACAGTCGATGTCATAACCGCGCAGGACATACAGCGGACTGACACGGTGTACAGCGCGATTCTCGACGCGTTCGGCATAAATCCGCTGACAAACTACCGCTACACCTCGAACGCGGGCGCGCAGTCTGCCGTGGAGGAAAAGCGCAGTCTCACATTGACGGCGGATAACGAAATAATTTACAGCGACTCAGGCGCGGAAAACCACAGCCTTGAGGTTCGACCCGGCGCTTTCGCCGCAATCGAAAGCACCAGGCGAATTGCCGAAACCACCGCTGGTGCGCTCGCGGGCGAGGCCCGTATAAGCCTGCGCGGAGTTACAGAGGAGGTGGACGGCTACACGGTGAGTTACGGTTATGTCGTTGCAGGTGCGCCAGTCTTTGTTGCAGGGACAGAGTCGTCGATTGTTTTTCGGATTACCGATGGCTATATCAGTAGCGCTCGGCTCGTCCTGCGCCGCTACGCGGTCACTTTCGAGGAAAATGAGCAGAAAAATACAGTGCTCATGCCGCTTGAAAGCTCGGCGACGCTCGCGGGTGGGGAAAATACCGCGCTTGGGGTCGGATATTACGACGACGGAAACGGAGAGTTATTTCCTCAGTGGTACGCAAGAAAAGAGGACGGCGGTTAAATTAAAACAGATGCAGGCGGAAACACCGATTCCCGCAGGTAATACCGAGATATGGGGACACGTAGAAATTTTCGAAAATCTCAGGATAAGGAAAGGCTGCTATGGACGGCACACGAGTGAAAACCATACTGATTTGCTTCCTGCTGCTGATAAATGCGCTGCTCGGAGCGTTTGTAGCCTTGCGCGAAATTGAGGACAAACGCATTGAAACCGATGCGGCGACTAACGCTGTTTCAGCGCTGGCAGCGCTTGGAATTGCGGTCGATATTTCGCTGGTTGTGGACAGCGGCGAGCGGCTCTACACCCTTGAGGAGGAGCGCGACGCGGCGCAGGAGATCGCCGCATATGGGCTGCTTGTCGAGGGTACGCACTTCAGCGAGCAGGGCAGCGGAATCTATCTGATTGACGGCAGACTTGGCAGGGCGCGCATATCCAGTGCGGGAATTTATGATGTGGAGTTCACCTCTGCGCCGAAGATTTTCAACATAGCCGAGATGTTCGAGGTTATGAAAATTTCGCCCGAAGTTATGGGTAGGACAACCGGAGTTCAGATGGTTTCCGGCGTACCGGTTTTCAACAGGGGATATGAGATGACATTCTATAAAGAGGTGCTAAAATCCGTCAGTGGGGGATTTTTGCTCGGCGAGATTTACGTAAGCGACGGAACGCCTTCAAAATCTGCCGTTGCCGCAATGCTTGCACTAGCCGAATATTTGCAAGCAACAGGTCGCCCGTGCGGAGAAATCACGGCCGCGCGACAGGGCTATGCCGCAGAGCGGCTTGCCGCGGGTTACACGACGCTGCGCCCGTACTGGTACTTTGATACTGACTGCGGAGAGTGGTATGTTCAGGCTATTTCACTTGTCCCAACAGAGCGCCTCCCGTGATAGCAAATGGTTTTTGTAGCAAATGTTGTTTTACAGACAAACTTTGCAGAGTTTCCAAAAATAGTTACAGAAGGTTACAAAATCGAATTTTTGCTTGATTTTGAGAAAATTTGTGATATAATTACCGTGCAAATATTTGTCCGTAGTTTGTTTTTTCTTACGATGAGGTGCGGTTGCGTTTTTTTATCCCGCTATACCGAATGCAATTTTGCATTCATAACAATAAAATAAAAAATTTACGGCTTACTAACGGATGAATCGGGGAACAATACTGATGCGCCGCTTTGCGGTAAGTTCAGATTGTGGAAGGAACTCATCAATATGGTAAAATATGTGATCAGCGGGGGCAAACCTCTTCATGGCGAAGTGCAAATCAGCGGTGCGAAAAATGCGGCTGTTGCGATTATTCCCGCCGCCTTGCTCGCGGACAGCCCGAGTCGAATCGAAAATGTGCCGCGCATAAGCGATGTAACCTTAATGCTTGAAATTATCAGTGAGCTTGGCGCAAAGGTTCGCATCCTTAACAATTCTACCATTGAAATCGACCCGACAGGCGTACGCAACGTCCGTGCAAGCTATGAGGCCATGCGTAAAATGCGCGCGAGCTACTACGTCATGGGCGTTATGCTCGGCAAATTTGGTAGAGCTGTCGTCGGGATGCCTGGCGGCTGCGACATCGGCGTTCGCGCAATTGACCAACACATCAAGGGTTTCCGTGCTCTTGGTGCAGCGGTTGAGGTTTCCGGCGGATTTATCCACGCAACGGCGGAAGGCGGACGCTTAAAGGGAAATCAAGTCTATTTTGACCAATCCAGTGTTGGCGCAACGATGAACATTATGATGGCGGCATCTCTTACAGATGGCCAGACAGTAATCGAAAACGCGGCGAAGGAGCCGCACATTGTTGACCTCGCTAATTTCCTCAACACTATGGGCGCGAACATACGCGGCGCGGGCACCGACGTTATAAAGGTTCAAGGCGTGGAGCGTCTCAGCGGCTGCACATACAGCATAATTCCGGACCAGATTGAGGCGGGCACATTCATCGCCGCCGCCGTCGCAACGGGCGGAAATATTGTTTTAAAAAATGTGATTTCCAAGCATCTTGAATGTATAACTGCGAAGTTTTCCGAAATCGGTGCTGACTTTGAAGATTTGGACGACTCCGTAATAGTACGCTCCGGCGGAAAAATCAACCGCACAAACGTGAAAACGCTGCCGTATCCGGGCTTCCCGACCGACATGCAGCCGCAGATTGCAACCGTTCTCTGCCTTTCCGAGGGTACATCCATGGTGACGGAGACAATTTTTGACAACCGATTCAAATATGTGGACGAGCTCAAGCGAATGGGCGCTAAAATTCAAGTTGACGGTAAGGTTGCTGTCATCGAGGGTGCGGCTAAACTCACCGCCGCGCCGGTTCGTATTTGCGACCTTAGGGCAGGGGCGGCGCTGATTATCGCCGGACTTGCTGCCGATGGACTGACCGAGCTTGACGGTGTTTCGCATGTCGAGCGCGGCTATGAAAACCTTGTGGACAAGTTCCTCGGGCTCGGTGCGGACATAAAGCAGATTATCGTTCCCGACCCTGAAGTTCTTGTCGATGTCGTATAAGCTAAAATTCGAAACCATCAGGGGGGGCAGATTGCCCCCTGTTTTCATAAATAATCGCAGAGAGGATTGAAAAGCCATGCCCTTTCTTGCCGCAATTGCCAGCGGTTCATCGGGAAACTGTGCGCTGTTTTCCTACGGTAGCACGCATATTTTAATCGATGCGGGTATTTCCTGTAAACGCATACGCGAGGGGTTGAAGCAGTTTGACCTCACGCTTTCCGACCTCTCCGCTGTTTTCATAACGCACGAGCACGGCGACCATGTCGCGGGGCTGGAGGTGCTGTCGCGCAACATATCCGCACCGGTGTTCATGTCGCCCGGCACGGCACGCGGAGTGCTCGTACGCGCGGGAGAGCTAATGTGTCCGTCGCTGCGCCCGATAGCGGCTGGAAGCGTCCTTGAAATCGGAGACGTTGTCGTTACGCCGTTCAATACGCCGCACGATACGCCTGAATCAATGGGGTATACATTCGAGGTGGCGGGGCACAAGCTATGTTATGCGACAGATTTGGGCTGTATAACCGACGAAATTTATGGCACAGTCAAAGGCTCGGAGTGTTTGTTTATTGAATCAAACCACGACATATTTTCATTGCTCACGGGCGGCTATCCCGAGTACTTAAAGCGCAGAATTATGAGCAAACGCGGACATCTCTCCAACGATGACTGCGGTGATTTCATCACCGATGCGGTCGGTTGGGGTGCGCGCTGGCTAACGCTCTGCCACCTCAGCCGCGAAAACAACACACCCGAGCTTGCCGCGACAAGCGCGCTTGTCGCCGTTGCACGGACAGGCGCTACGAGCAGCGACGGAATCCATGTCAGCGTCGCACCGCAAGACAGAATAAGCGATATCTACTGCTTTGAATAGTGCAGGAAAATTGAAATGTTGACTGTTAACCTTATTTGCGTTGGAAAACTGAAGGAGAAGTACCTGCTCGCAGCCGTCGGCGAATATACAAAACGACTCGGCGCGTTTTGCCGCCTCGTGATAACCGAGGTCGCCGAAACTGCAATTCCAAAGGAGCCCTCCGGCGCTGAAATCACCGCCGCGCTGCGCTCGGAGTATGCAAAGATGGAAATTCCGCCGCGTTCCGCCGTTTGCGCCCTCTGCATTGAGGGCAAGCAGCTTTCAAGCGAGGAGCTTGCGATTTGGCTAGAAAGTCTTGCGACAAGCGGGGTTTCTCAGGTAACGTTTATAATCGGAGGCTCAAATGGACTTTCGGCGGAGCTAAAAAGCCGCGCCGACCACCGCCTTTCAATGTCGAAGATGACATTTCCGCACCACCTCGCGCGGGTCATGCTCCTTGAGCAGATTTACCGCGCCTATATGATTAACGCAGGAACGAGGTACCACAAATGATAGCGGTTGTTTCAAGGGTTTCGTCGGCTTCGGTCGTGGTTTCGGAAGAGACTGTCGCCGATACGCGGCGCGGGTTTCTTGTGCTTCTCGGCGTGGTCGAGGGCGACAAGGAGGCAGACGCGGAATATCTGGCGGGGAAAATTACGGCTCTGCGCGTCTTTGAGGACGACGCGGCCAAAATGAACCTCTCGATAACCGACATCGGCGGCGCGATGACCGTTGTTTCGAACTTCACCCTTGCCGCCGACACGCGCCGGGGTAACCGCCCGAGCTTCTCAAACGCCGCCGAGCCTGTTGAGGCGAACAGCCTTTACGAGTTCTTTTGTGAAAAATGCCGCGCGGTTGTTTGTGACGTGCAGACCGGTGTTTTCCGCGCGGATATGGAGGTTTCGTCGGTGGGCGACGGGCCGGTGACGATAATCATCGACTCCGCCCAGCGCAATCAGCCCAGAAGGAAGGACTAAGCCGTGGAAATTAAAATTCTTGTCGTCGGCCCTGTCGCGACAAATTGCTATATTGTCAGCGAAGGAACAGACACCGTAATATTCGACCCCGGTGCGGAGGCGGAGCGCATATTGAGCTATGTTTCCGAGAACGGGCTTGATGTGAGTTATATTTTTCTGACGCACGGACATTTTGACCACGTCCTTGCCGCCGCCGCGATAAAAAGTGCGACCGGCGCAAAAATTGCCATACACCGCTTTGACGCGGACTGCCTTACGGACGAAAGCAGGTCGCTTGCCGCCCGAGTAAGGCTTGAGCAGGAGCCTGTTCTCGCTGACATTATTATCGGCGACGGCGACTGCATTGAGATGGATTCGCTTAACTTCAAATGGCTGCACACGCCCGGCCACACTGTCGGTTCGTGCGTAATTCTTTGCGGCAGCGCGATGTTCAGTGGCGACACACTTTTTGAGGACGACTGCGGGCGCTGCGATCTTGACGGAGGCGACTACGCTGAAATGCTGAAATCCCTGCGCCGTCTAGCGGCGCTTGAGGGAGACTACGACGTGTACCCGGGTCACGACGTTTCAACGACACTTTCGCGCGAGCGCGAGAAAAACGTAAACATGCGCGAAGCGCTGGAGACGCTGAAATGACGCTCTATCTTGTTGGACACGACTACCGCTTTTCGACTGAGGAGGGCGTTGTAAGCTTCCTTGGATTCAAGCCGGACGAGACTGTGGTCTGTGACCATCCGCCGAAAAATGCAGAGGACGCAATAGTTTCGCGGCTTACTCTGAGCGGAAAACGCATAACTGCAACGGCGAAAATCAGCTTTGGCGGACGCAGCGTAAACGCGCGCTCGTATGCAAGCATTGAAGGCGAGAGCGAACGCGAAATCGTGCGCCTCTCGCAGCACGCGCTGAAAATCGCGCTGTATAAGGCTGCGCGCGTACTTCGCGGCAGCGACAGTGACGACGATATGCCGTGGGGTTCGCTTTCGGGTATGCGTCCGTCGAAGCTTGCGATGGCATTCCTTGAAAAAACAGGGTCGCGCCGTGCGACGGAGCGATTGCTCACGAAAAAATATCTGGTGGCAAAAAGCCGCGCGAATCTCGTTCTGGACGCGGCGGAGCAGGGGCTTAGGGTTAAAAACTCGCTCCTGCCGAACGAAATTTCACTCTATTTGGGTGTTCCGTTTTGTCCGACGCGCTGTGCCTATTGCTCGTTTGTCAGCGCCTCGGTTGAGCGCTTCGGTGCACTTGTTTCGCCGTATGTGGACGCGCTCCTTTCGGAAATTGCGCGACGCGGTGCGCTTGTTAAGGAACTCGGCGTGAAAATCTCGACGCTCTATATCGGCGGGGGGACACCGACCACGCTTTCGGCGGAGGAACTTGAAAAGATACTCGGCACGCTGGAAGCGACGTTCGACCTCTCGTATTTGCGCGAATACACGGTTGAGGCAGGGCGGCCCGACACGATAACCGCCGAAAAGCTTGACGTTTTGAAGCGTCATAACGTCACACGAATCAGCATAAACCCGCAGTCGATGATTCGGTCGGTGCTTGACCGCGCAGCGCGCCCGCACACGCCGGAGGATGTAATTTCAGCATTTAGGCTTGCGAGGGCAACAGGGTTTGATTGCATAAATATGGACTTGATTGCCGGGCTTCCCGGTGACAGCGCTGCGGGATTTCGCGAAAGCCTTGAGCGCATACTTTCCTTAAATCCGGAAAACGTAACTGTGCACACCCTCGCTTTGAAGCGAGGTGCGGATTTGCGCGAGGACAAACCAGCGATGACGGCGGCGCTCTTGAGCCGTATAGACCCGCTTGGGAGGCCGGACGAGCAGGAGGTCGGCGAAATGCTCGCATACTCGATTGATAGGCTCGTTGCGGAAAACTACGCGCCGTACTATCTCTATCGTCAGAAATACATGGCGGCGGGGCTTGAAAACACAGGCTGGGCAAAGCCGGGACACGAGGGAATTTACAACATATGCATAATGGAGGAATTCCAGAGTATACTTTCGCTGGGGGCGGGCGGCATGACAAAGCTTGTTTGCGACGGAAAAATTCTCCGGCTTTCCAACCCGAAATATCCTAAGGAATACATTGAGAACGATACTGCGGCGCATGATGAAAAAATCTGTAGTTTTTACGATAAAACGACATAGAGAGGTAAAAAATGGCATACAAGCTTGACGAAATCAACAGGCGCGTTCAGTCCGAACCCGCCGAATTTGTTGCGGAGTGCGACGCTGTATACGCAAGTAATGTCGCGCGGGCGGCGGAAAAAATCGCAAAAAACATCAAAGTGAGTCATGTTGTGCTACTTAGCGGGCCAAGTGGTTCGGGCAAGACGACGACCGCTCGCAACATCGAGGCACGCCTCGAGAGCATGGGTATAGTGTCGCACACAATTTCTCTCGACGACTACTACAAGGATGTCAACCCGCTCACAGCGCCTCGAACAGCCTCGGGTGAGCTCGACTTTGAGTCACCGGACTGCCTTGACCTTGCGTTGCTAGGCGAGAGTTTCCGCGCGTTGAACACAGGTTGCGAAGTTATGATTCCGTATTTCGACTTCCCGAGCCAGAAGCGCGACATGAACCGTGCGCGCCCGCTGCGCCTCGGCGAAAACGAAATTGCGATTTTCGAGGGCATCCACGCACTCAACAACCAAATCACCGCCGGCGAAGAGGGACACCGCGCCGCCAAGGTGTACATTTCCGCGCGCTCAAACATTGAAAACGGTGGCAAAACGGTGTATAAGGGCACGTGGATGCGTATTATCCGCCGCGCCGTGCGCGATATGAAATTTCGCGGCGCAAGCCCTGCTCTGACCTTTGGTATGTGGGAAAATCTGCGCGACGGCGAAAAAAAGTACATTTCACCCTACAAAAACACCGCCGATGTCGTTTTTGACAGCTCGCTTATGTATGAGGTAAATGCGCTGAAACCCTTCACTGATGGGCTTTTTGATGATGTTGCGCCGACGATTGAGCGCTACGCCGAACTATGCGAGCTCCGTCACGCGTTGGAGCTTTTCAGTCCGCTCGACGAGAAGTTTGTGCCCGAAACCTCGCTTATCCGTGAGTTCATCGGTGGCGGAATTTACGAGGACTGAGAGACCGAAAGCTGTTGCTATCATGGGCAGCAAGTGTTATAATTAACGAAGAATGACAGTTAAAACTTGCAAAACTCGCCAAAAAGGGGAATATTATGGGCGATTTTAAGGAGACTTTTGAAAAAGTGAAAGATCATGCGGCCATAGTCGGGCGTGAGCTTGGCAAAATTTTTGAGGATGTGGGTGCTCGCGCGGGTGAATTTATTGACCAAACGAAGCTTGCCGCAGGAATCCGCGAGCAGGAGCGCCAGCTTGAGTGCTTGTACGCCGAGGTTGGGCGCGCGGTCTACTCTGCGCACACCGACGGCACAGAGTCAAATCTCGACAACCTCTACGCCGACATTGCGGCGAAGGTGGATGCGATAGCGACGCTGAAAGTCGCGCTCGACGAGCTTAAAAAAGTTCACCGTTGCCATTCCTGCGGCAGAGAGGTTGAAAAGGAAGTTAAATTCTGCCCCGGCTGCGGCGCGGAGCAGTAGTATTTTGAGCGATTTACCAAAAAGAGGGATGTAAGTTTGAAAGAAAATCTTTCAAACTTAGGTTTTGTGACTTTCCGGTATGACAACCGAAATTTCGGCTGCGCCGAATAAGGAAAAGGAATGGTTATATCTATGAGCATTATGGAAAAGCTTAACGAAAGCACTGCGGCAATCAGAGTGAAAATTGGGTCCTTTGAGCCTGAAGCGCTTTTAATTCTTGGTTCTGGGCTCGGCTACCTCGGCGATGAATGTGCTGATGCTGTCGAGGTTGAGTACGCTGACATTCCGTATTTCCGCCGCTCGACAGCACCCGGTCACGAGGGTAAGCTGATATTTGGAATGCTCGCGGGAAGGCGCGTATGCGTCATGCAGGGAAGATTCCACTGCTATGAGGGATATTCCCTGCAGGATGTCGCCTATCCCGTCCGCACGGCGCGTATGCTCGGCGCAAAAACTTTGCTCGTTACGAACGCCGCGGGCGGGGTCAACACCGGATTCAAAGCGGGCGACATGATGTTGATAACCGACCACATAAAGATGTTTGCGGGCAGTCCTCTTGAGGGCGCGAACGAAATTGAGCTTGGCCCGCGTTTTCCTGACATGACCGCCTACACCGCGAGTCTTCAGGAGAAAGCGCGCGCTGCAGCTTCGGAGCTACGGCTCCCGATCCGTGAGGGTGTGTACATGTATTTCCCAGGTCCGCAGTACGAAACTCCGGCAGAAATCCGCGCCGCTCGCGCTTTTGGTGCCGACGCAGTCGGAATGAGCACCGTGCCAGAAGTCATCGCAGCGCGGCACTGTGGCATGGATGTTGTTGGGTTTTCGTTGATAACAAACATGGCGGCAGGAATTTTGAACCAGCCGCTCAGCGAAAGCGAGGTTTTGTTCGCGGCAAATGCGGCGCGTCCGCAGTTCTCCGCGCTCGCGCTTGCTACGCTGCAAAAGCTCTGATTGGGGTAAAAAATGCGTATACTTTTTGATAAAATAGATATTGTCACAATGGACGAGGGGGCTTCGCTTATCAGTGGAGGCTATGTCCTTGTAGAGGACAGAAAAATTGCGTATGTCGGCGAATCCCGGCCTGAGTGTGACGGTGCGGAGATAATTTCCGGCACTCGCAAGGCACTGCTCCCCGCACTTATAAACGCACACACGCATCTGCCGATGACTGCGTTTCGCGGCTACGGAGAGGGCTGTGACCTTCAAACGTGGCTGAACGACTACATTTTCCCTGCCGAGGAGCGCTGGGATAAAAAGTCCATTGAGGCTTGCACAAACCTCGCGCTCTGCGAGTGTATGGCCTCCGGCACAGCGAGCATGAGCGACATGTACATGTTCAACAGTGTAATTGCCGAGTGCATAATTGCAGCAGGAATGAAGGGGAACCTGAACAACGCGCTTGTGAAGTTCGGCCTTCCTGAGGGCTTTGACTGGAAAACTGACCCACAGGCGAAGAAGGAACTTGACCTATACAACTCCTACCACGGCGCGGACGGAGGACGGATTTTGGTTGACGCGGGAATCCACGCTGAATATACCTCTGAGCCATATATATGGGAAGCTGTGCGCAACTTTGCTGCGGAGAGGAACCTTGCCATTCATTTGCACCTGTCAGAGACGAAAACCGAGCATGAGGAAGGTAAAGCCCGCCGAGGAGGACTTACGCCGACGCAGGTTTTTGAAAAATACGGAGTGTTTTCTCGCCTTGTTGTTGCGGCGCATTGCGTATGGATTGAGGACGGCGACATTGAAATTATGGCAAAACGCGGAGCGACTGCTGTCCACAACCCGATTTCAAACATGAAGCTTGCCAGCGGAATCGCGCCGGTGCCGAAAATGCTTGCGGCGGGTGTGAATGTTGCGCTTGGGACAGACAGCGTCAGTTCAAACAACTCCCACGACATGTTTGAGGAAATCAAGGCGGCGGCGATGGTTTCCAAGGTGGCGACGCTCGACCCGACAGCCGTTACAGCGATGGATGCGCTGAAAATGGCAACCCTCGGCGGCGCGAAAGCGCAAAACCGCGTGGGTGAGATGGGTAAAATCGCCGCAGGTTACGACGCTGACATGATTATGCTCGACCTCGACCGTCCGCACCTCTACCCCTGCCACGACTTAATTTCAAATATCGTGTTTGCCGCGCGCGGAAGCGACGTTGTAATGAATATGGTGCGCGGGAAAATAATATATAAGAACGGCGAGTTTTTGACCGTTGACTTTGAAAAGGTGAAGTACGAGGCAGAAAGCTGCGCTAAGAAACTTATTCAGGGATAAAAGAGGTAACTTCAATGCCACAGGCAAAAAAACAGAACTTTTTACAGGGCGCGGCAATTCTTGCGGCGGCGGTTGCGCTTGTTAAGGTTATCGGTGCGGTTTTTAAAATTCCACTTGCAAATCTACTTTCCGAGACGGGATTCAGCCACTTCAACATCGCTTACAACGTATATAACGTTTTGCTTGTTATCTCGACGGCAGGGCTTCCGGTTGCGGTGTCCAAGATGGTTGCAGAGTCTAATGCAACAGGAAACGGCGGTGAAATTCCGAAAATTATCCGTGCCGCAATGAGCACATTCCTTGTAATCGGATTTGTCGGCTCGACGCTTATGTTTGTTTTTGCGGAGCAGATTGCCGGGATCATGGGGTCACCCGACTCGGTTCATACAATTCGGGTTATCGCACCCGCCAGCTTTTTTGTTGCCCTGATGAGCGTGTTTCGCGGATATTATCAGGGCCTTGCGAATATGTTTCCGACAGCAATTTCGCAGGTTATCGAGGCGCTTTGTAAGCTGGTTTTCGGGCTTGCCATCAGTTGGTTTCTTATCAGCCGAGGCTATCCACAGGAAATTGCAGCCGCAGGCGCAATCGGCGGTGTGATGATTGGTACGGTTCTCGGTGCGGTTTTCCTTATTTTGCGCCGAGTTTTCGACAAAAACAAACCATCTAAAACAGGCTCGTCGCGGAGCCAGAGTGAAATTACAAAGGCGCTGATGGCAATCGCCGTGCCGGTTACAATTGGCTCCGGTGTACTTGCACTTACGAATTTTATCGACGCGGCGCTCGTTCTCCGTCGGCTGCAATCTGCGGCGGGATTTGACTATGAGGGCGCAAATTTTCTTTTCGGTTCGTACAGCTACGCGCAGACGCTGTTTACATTCCCGTCGGCGTTCATAGTTCCGTTTTCGATGTCGGTTGTCCCTGCAATTTCGGCGGCAATCGCGCGGGGCGACAGGAGTGGAGCACACAGAACGATGGAGTCGTCAATGCGTATAACTTCACTTCTTGCGTTTCCGGCGGCGGCTGGGCTTTCAGTGCTTGCAGGCCCGATACTAGGGCTTCTGTTTGCGAACCGTCCGGAGGGCGTTGCGGCGGCGACAGTTCCGCTGAATATTCTGGCAATAGCCGTGTTTTTCAACTGTGTTGTCATGCTTTCAAACGCAGTTTTGCAGGCGCTGGGCAGGGCGAAAATCCCTGTTTTCACAATGCTTGTTGGCTCGGTAGTTAAAATTGTCGCCAACTGGATTTTGGTCGGGAACCCCGCAATCAACATCAACGGCGCGCCGGTCGGCACATGTCTGTGTTACCTGACGATAATGGTGCTAAACCTGATAATTATCTCAAACCACATCAAACCCGCACCGAATATCCTGCGAATGTTTGGACGTCCGTTTATTTCTACGGTTATGATGGCGGGTACAGTGTGGGCGGCAAACGGCTTGCTTTGCAGGTTCATGTCCGCGAAAATTGCCGTTTTGGGTGCGATTGCTGTTGCGGTGTGCGTGTATCTTGTGCTGATTATTTTACTCAAAGCGCTGACACGCGAGGATTTGCTGATGATTCCCAAGGGAGAGAAGATTGCGAATCTTTTGAAGATAAAATAAAAGGCGAAATAAGAAAAAGTTGGTAATCAAACGCTGTCGTAGTGTGAATAAATTGAGAATATTGAAAAAAACGGAGAAAAGTGCTTGCAAATGGGGGAAAGTTATGCTAAATTTTCATTATAAAGACAAATACGGATTCGACGACCTTGTCGATTTGATGGTGGTTCTGCGCAAAGAGTGTCCGTGGGACAGGGAGCAGACCCACAAATCTATCCGTGGAAATTTTATTGAGGAAACTTACGAGGCTGTTGAGGCTATCGATACAGAGGACACTAACCTTCTGCGTGAGGAACTGGGTGACGTGCTTTTGCAAGTCATCTTTCACGCGTGTATGGAGGAGGAGGACGGGCACTGGAACATTTCGGATGTCTGTGACGAAGTCTGTAAAAAGCTAATACACCGTCACCCGCACATTTTCGCAAATGAGAACACAACCATCGGCTCCGCCGAGGAGGTGCTTGAGGTGTGGGAGTCGGTCAAGCGCGAGGAAAAGGGCGGCGGACACGTTAATGCGGTCGAAAGAGTCGCAAAGAGTTTGCCTGCGCTTATGCGCGCGGAGAAAATTCTCGGACGCGCGAAAAAGGCGGGCTTCGACTTTGAGACGAGCCACGCCGTGTGGGATAAGCTTTACGAGGAAATGAGCGAGCTTCGCGCCGCAACGGGGCAGAAATCCGCCGAGGACGAACTCGGCGATATTCTGTTGACAGTTGTGTCGCTTGCGCGATTCCTCGGCATTGACGCAGAACAGGCGCTATACAAGGCGAGCGATAAGTTCACGCGCCGCTTCACCCTTATGGATCAGATTTCGGAAAACGGTATGGCGTCCCTCAGCCGCGCTGAGCTTGACGGGCTATGGGCGGAAGCAAAAAAGCTTGATCGTGAGCGCAGGAAGAAAAAATAGGCAGGGGGATCCTTGGACGGGATAAGGATGTGTTCAACAGGGCTATAGCCTTGATAAAATACGTTGAACTAAAAATTTAGGAGGCAGTTAGAATGAATAAAGCAGATATCATCAGCGCCGTTGCTGAGCGCAGCGAAATTTCCAAAAAGGATGCAGAAAAAGTCGTCAACGCTTTTGTTGACATGCTCACAGACGCACTCGTACAGGGCGAAAAGGTTCAGCTCGTCGGCTTCGGTTCCTTCGAAGTAAAAGAGCGTGCCGCTCGTATCGGCCGTAACCCCCGCACAAAGGAGTCCATCGAGATTCCGGCTTCCAAGACACCTGTTTTTAAACCCGGCAAGGCTCTTAAGGACGCCGTCGCAAAATAATCAGCCGTGTTTTTAATTGAGGGGGCAAAAGCCCCCTCAATTATTCGTCTGTTGGAAAGCTTAATTCGGAGGTGCATATGAGACTTGACAAATACCTGAAGGTTTCGAGGCTTATCAAGCGGCGCACAATTGCAAACGAGGCGTGCGACGCTGAGAGGGTCAGCGTTAACGGCAAGCCTGCCCGCGCGTCCTACGAGGTAAAAATCGGCGACCTTATCGAAATCCGCTTCGGTGCGCGAGCAGTCAAGGTTGAAGTGCTCGCAATTTCCGAACACGCGACAAAGGGTGATGCGCCCGCAATGTACAGGGAGACGCTTTAGTGCTATGCCGAGGCGTCTCTTTCTGTGTTCTATTTCATCCCCGCTCCAAATATAATTGTTTCAAGGACGAACATATCGGGAGGGAACGAAAATGGCACAGGACATTATGCGCGCTACAGGGCCGCACAGCGTGATGATAGAGGGCCGCGAGCGTATGACGGTTAGCGGAGTCGAGGATGTAGAAAGCTTCAACGAGGAGAGCATAGTCGCATTCACAACGCGAGGTACACTTATCATAAAGGGTGAGGGGATGCACATCGAGCGCCTCAGCCTCGACAGAGGGGAGCTTGCGGTCGAAGGTGAAATCTCGCTTCTGGAATATATTGACGAGCAGAGGCAGTCGGGCGGGGGTTTATGGAGCCGCCTGTTTAAATAGGCTGTGGGAATTGAAATTTCCGCGCAGGTCACGCAGCTTTGTTTCGCAGCAGTCCTCGGCGCTGCGCTCGGCTTGCTATACGACTTCGAGCGGTTGATTCGCGGCAGGGTGCCTCTCAAAATCGTCACTGCGGTCTGCGACATAGTTTTTTGGCTCGCAGCGGCGGCTGGGGTTCTTTGGTTTTTTACGGTTTTGCTCGGCGGCGAGTTCCGGCTTTTTGTAATTTTCGGAGCTCTAGCCGGCGGAATTATATACTTTCTGACCGTATCCAAGCTGTTTTTGTGCGTCGGATACGCGGTTTTGGATACGCTGATATGGCTATTATGGAAAATATTGCTTCCGTTTTTGATTGTTTTTCGTTTTATAGCCGGAATTTTTAAAAAAATACATATTTTTCGAAAAAAATACTTTAAAAACAGAAAAAAATGGTGTATGATAAAGTCGATGGATATTAGGCATTCGGCTGCGCGCGGCCTGCGCGCATACAGGAGAGTTTTGCGTGAGGAAGAAAAAATCGTCACTGCTTCTGAAAATAGCGATGATAGGGCTCGCGGCATACGCCGCGGTAAATCTTCTGCGCCTGCAAATCGATGTAAGCGCGCGCGAGCAGGAAAACGATGCGTTGCACGTTCAAATCGAGCGGCAGAAGCGCGAAAACGCGATTAAGACGGACGCAATCAACGCCGCAAGCGAGGAAGCCTTTGTCGAGAATATCGCTAGAACCGAGATGGGTTGGGTATCGGGCGGAGAGAAAGTCTTCGTTGATATATCGGACTAAAGAAACCGGAAGGTTAAGAAGGTTAAGGGGGAAACTGCTCAAATTATGGGTCTTGAAGTTGGTCAGGTACTGGAAGGGAAAGTCTCTGGAATCACAAAATTCGGCGCTTTCATTTCATTGTCGGAAAATAAGACTGGTCTTGTACACATCTCGGAAATCGCCAATACATATGTAAACGACGTGCGTGAGCATCTGACCGAGGGTCAGGAGGTCAAAGTCAAGGTTATCTCAATCGGAGACGAGGGCAAGGTCAGCCTCTCCATTAAGAAGGCTGTCGAAAATCAGCAGGCAGCGTCCGCGCCGCGTCAGAATTTCCAGCGACAAGACGGAGACCGTCCCCGCAGGCAAGAGTTTGACCGACCGAGAAAGCAGGAATACGACAGGCAGAGACGACCAGATTTCCGGCCTGCTACGCCTGCCGCACCCGAAACCTTTGAGGATCGCCTGTCCAAATTTATGCAGGACTCCAAATCCAATATGTCCGGCTCAAAAGCGTACGGCGAAAGACGGACGAAACGCCGCGGCGGTGGCGGTGGGGGTCAGGAGTAGATTTTTTTGCGAAAAATAGTGAATAATAAGGCTGCGGGTTTATCCTGCGGCCTTATTTTATAAAAAAACAGCTCACGTTTTACCGTGAGCTAAAGAAAAATGGGTAGTGGGATAAAGATATGAATTTGCGCGGGATGTGCTAAGAACCTTTTGGATAAGCCGTGAACCCATAATAGCATGTCCGGGGTACGAAAATTGCCGAAAAAAGCCGGCGAAAAAATTTTAAGGAAGTGTAAATATGAGTGATGTCTTGATTTTAGGCGCGGGTCCTGCGGGGCTGACTGCGGCAATCTACGCGGCGCGTTCCGGCCTTGATGTTACGGTTTACGAAAAGTTAGCCGCCGGCGGGCAAGTTGCGCTAACGAGTGAGATTGAAAATTATCCCGGTTTTGCGAGCGTCACCGGCGCGGAACTCGCGGAAAAAATGCGTGCGCAGGCCGAGATTCAGGGTGCGAAATTCACAAGCGGTAGCGCAAAAACTATTGCGCGCGAAGGCGAAAGTTGGACGGTTACACTGACAAACGGAAATAAAATATCAGCGCCTGCCGTCATCGCCGCGACAGGCGCGCGCCGCCGCAAACTCGACATTCCGGGCGAGGCGGAGCTTACGGGTGCCGGGGTTTCATACTGTGCC
>JGI994J12354_10001202_pt1 | contig 26273 bp, 21 predicted proteins | sample IntmicLarv3ML3BL_FD_12354 | JGI IMG/M metagenome (IMG submission 12354)
GCCGATGTTGTAGCCGGCGATGCCGCCCGCAAAAACATCCGTGATACCTGTCACAGTACCGCTCACGCTTGCCGTTGTATAGCAGTTTCTAATTGTTCCGCGATTATCTCCCGCAATGCCACCGATGAAAATATTTATGCCGTCGCCGTCAGTATATTCCAACGTACCGGCCACCACAAGGCGCTCCACAACGCCGTCCGCGCCGATATAGCCAAACAGTCCTGCGTATGTATAATAACCACCGTTGACAAGATCCTCCGCAAGTCCCGATGCAATACCACCAATCGTAACAGTCTTTCCGTTGCCGTTAAGACTACCGGTGAACGCGTTTGCGGTCGTGCTGCCAATCGGCATCCAGTCGGTGCCAACATGGATGTCATCTATCAGCTTGTAGTGCTTGTCGAGACCGTTTGCAATCGCCGCAAGACCGGCGGCATCGCTCACCAAAATCGGATTATCCGTACGCGCGCCCACCACGAAATGGTCGGGTGTCGCCGGCGAGGTAGCTTGCCAATAGAGGTGTGGCAGTTCGCCGTCCGCAACCACCCACGGATTGGTGTCAGAGGGATAGGAGGCGAAAACGTCTTTCCAGATGCCACTTGTGTCGTCATTCCAGAAATCCGCCGCCAGTACGTCGCCCGTGCCTATCGTCGCGCCGTCGGGGTCATTGTGTGCGCCGTCGGGCAATGTGCCCATCGCAATCGCACGGTTATCGCTGAGTGTACCGTTACTTATCCCGGCAATGCGACCTATGTGACTGACGCCGCTTACGCTCACACGGCTGTTCAGCGCAACGCAGTTGGTTGTGCTGTTAGTAGAAGTCCCCGCGATGCCTCCGGCGATGCCGGCTACGCCGCTTGCACTTACCGCACCTGTGGCGTAGCAATATGTTATAGTGCCGTTCGGGTTGGACTCGCCAACAATACCCCCGGCGGTACTCTGGCCGCCGATTGCGGAGATATTGCCGTTGCTGTAGCAGTTTCGTACTGTGCCGTCTTCCCCCCACCCGGCGATACCGCCGACGTAGTTGAGACTTCCGCCGCTTGAGATGATATCGCCTCCGCTGTAACTGTTTGTGATAGTGCCGCTATTCGCACCCGCGATACCGCCAGCGAGGTTATAGTTGTTGCCGCTAACACTGACAGTGCCGAGACTGTAGCAGTTTTTAATTGTTGCGCCGTTTCCACTCATACCCACGATACCACCGACGTAGTTGCTCGTGCCACCGCTCATTGTAACATCCCCCAGCATGGCGCAGTTTTCTATGGTGCCATCATTGTATCCCACAATACCGCCGATGGTGGCAGTGGATAACGGATGAGGTGAAGCAGAAATATTGCCGGCAACAGTGAGGTTTCTCACCGTGGCAGTGAATCCAATTTCGCCGAACAGACCGGCTGTGTCTCTCACGATGGTAACACCGTTTTCAAACGTAATCGTATGGCCGCTTCCGTCAAATGTGCCGATGAAAGGGGCATCGTCATCGCCAATTGGCTTCCACGCACTCGTCAGTGTGATATCGTTTAGGAGCTTGTAGTGGTTGGTCAGCACGTTGGGGTCGCTGTGAATCGCAACAAACTCCGCCTCTGTCGCGATTTCGATGGGGTTGGTGCTGCCGTCGCCGTTGAAAATCGCGTAAAGTGTGGTGTTTTTGGTGATGTCGAAGGTGTAGACTGCATCTGTGGACACAATCGCCGCTGTGCGGTCACTCGTTTCAACCCAGCCGACGAAGATGTGGCCCGTATCGGGAGTTGCTGTAATGGTGATAGCTGCTCCCTGAGCGTTGCCTGTCGGATTGCCTTGATCGATGGAAACCCAATTGGAGGCCCCATATCCGGGCACAACACCGAGTGTCATGTTGTAGGTTGTGGGCGTGGTTGTGGAGCCGCCGGAGCTGTTGCCGCCGGAGCTGTTGCCGCCCGGGGTCGTATTCGGTGGCAGAGCCTTGCTCTCACCGGTGTAATCCTTGCCTGCGACGGTAATTTTCACGCCGTCGTCAACGAAAATGTCCTGCGGGCGCACGTTGACGGATTTGTCAATCACAACGCCATTCTCATGGACGGTCATTTTGTCAATTTTGCCCGTGCCGCTGACGCTTGCTGCGCCGTTTGTAATCATCTGCTTGACCACCGAGCCGGGCGCAAGGGCAAACATGGGAAGTGTGCCCGGCGGCGGAATAACGTCGTATGTAACGCCGTCGACGGTCACCGTCGACGAGCCGTCGGAGTTCAGTTCAACCACGTCAAGCATGCCGCCGAAGGTTAGCGTACCTGCCCATGCGGAATAGTTCACGGTCATGCTGTTATGCATGACGCTGCCTGTAGCCTTAATGTACACGCGCTTGACGGTATCTACGTCAGACAACGCAACGCTGGTGCTGTCGAGGACTATTGTGTCGTACGAACCACCGTTGATATGAATACCGTTCGAACCACCGCGAATGTAGAGTGTATTTGCGACAGTGCAATTTTCCAGTGTCACATTGCCGTTGGCAACGCCCTCAGTGATGTATAGGTTCCTGGTGATGGTGCTGTTTGTCAGCGTAACATCTGCCGAGCGAATCACTATGTTGCGTGCGGTAACATTTTCATGTTCTCCTGGTATGTTGTAGTATGCATCAACTATATTGTCGAGAATCGTTACAACCTCGGCACGGGTAATCGGTGCTTTCGGATTGAAATTGCCGTTATTGTCCCCATTAATATACCCTGCGGATTTCATGCCGTCCACAAGGAGCGCCGCCCAGCCGCTGATTTGCGCCGCATCGGGGAACGGGTTTTCGTTTCTGGCGTTTTCCTCAACCGCAAAGGCACGGGCAATCATTACAGCAGCTTCCTCGCGGGTGATGTTTGCCGTCGGGCGCATAATGCCATTGCCGTCACCTGCCATGATGCCTGCGGCGTAGAGCTTTGCGATGTCTCCGGTGTACCACTCGCCCGCAGGAACATCGGTGAATGTATTATCAGCTGCTTTGGTGTAGCCCATGACGCGGTTCAGCACTGCCGCCAGTTCTGCGCGGGTGATGGGTGCGTTCGGCTTGAATTCGCCGTTCGGGTAGCCGCTTAGCACGTCATGCCTTGTCCAAGTCTTGATGGCGTCTGCCGCCCAGTGGCCGGATGTGTCGGAGAACGTATCTGCTGCGAATACAGTCGCAGGCATGAGCGAGAGCAGGATAGCGGCTGTGAGGATGAGGGATAGTAGTTTTTTCGGTTTTCTCATGATGGGTTCCTCCTGAAATTTGACAGTGAATTGTCCGTTTATCAACGCAAAAAGACGACCGTCCCCGTCAGCGGGGCAGGTCGTCTAATATAAAAGTGTTTGTTTGCGCACGAAAAAGAGCGAAGTTATCCGCTTGCTTGCTTGCTTGCTTGCTTGCTTGCTTGCTTGCTTGCTTGCTTGCTTGCTTGCTTGCTTGCTTGCTTAAAAATTGTTGCACAATTAAGCATTATTTTCAAGCCCTTTCGTGTAAATTTTTGGCGAAATTTGAATATTTTTCAATTGTATCGCTCGCGGTCGTTCGGCGGAGAGTACGAATTGAAAAATATGTAAACTCATTATATCATGGTCGAAGCTTTGCTGTCAAAGCGGATTTGCGGGATTTGTGAATTGTTTTTGCCGATATGTTGGTTGGAATCATTTTCGGAAAACGGAGCAAACTGCGTTTATGACACGACTTTGAACGGATTTAATAAATCGACTTTCAGAGACCCCTTGGTAAGAGTATAGTCCAATTGTATGAAAGAGTGAAATCGAGCGATGATTGCGCTGATGTCTGTATTTGTACCGGATGCGTACTGCACCGCAAACGGTGAGATGTACCCGAAGAAAAGGAGTGGGCGTTATCGATGTTGCACGCGAGAACCCCTGAATCTGTCCTTTATAAAATACACAGAAAGAATACGAGGTTTCCGGTTTCGGGGTTTGTATTTTTAGCATGGTCATGATAAAATGGTAAATAATGATTATGTGGACTTAAGGAGGTCTTTTAGTGGATAAGAAACGAAGAAATTTTTTTGTATTCGGGATAGTGATTCTTTTAGTGGGCATTTATATGCTAAGGGCGAATTATAGAGACTGTTTATATTTTTTTGGTTATTACTGGATTGCGATTATTGCGATGTTTATTACCGATATGATTGCAGGCCGGCAGGAGTATAAAAAAATTGCGGCAATTGGATTTATCGTTGTGTTGGCGGCGAATATTGGTGCGTTGCTTTACGCTTTGCCTGATGAAGCATACGGCGCCTATGGAGAAGAGATTCAGCAGAGGTTGGAACAGGAATATACAGATGTGCGCATTTCGGCGCTGAACGAAGATTTCCCGAGATACTTCAGTATTGGTGAGGAGAGTATGTTTTACAAGAGACCGTATGTATATGTACTTGAAGCAAGAGAAGGGGTTTTGGTTTCTGTGTATGACCCATTTGCGAAGGTAATGTTGACAGAGGTTGTGGTAGATGATTATCAAGAAGGGGAAGAAGCGTTTATTACAGCGCTTTCCCGTGCGTTGGAAAAAACAGAAGAGGTGAAGTAACCTTTGGATATTTCAAAGCGACTGGTAATGGTAGCGGATATGGTGAATTGTGCGACCATTGCTGATATCGGAACGGATCATGGCTATGTTCCGCTATATTTATACGAAAAGAAGCGAATCACCAAGGCTTATGCCTGTGACATTAACAAAGGTTCTCTGCAAAAAGCGATTGACCATATTGCTCTTTTTGGAGCGGGGGATGTGATAGAGACAAGGCTTGGGGATGGTTTGCATTCGATGAAGCCGCACGAGGCGGAGACCTTGATTTTAACGGGCATCGGCGGGATGCTGCTTGTCCGAATTTTGCGGGAATGTCCGGATGTGGTATCCTCGGCAAAAGAGTTAGTTCTCTCTCCTCAGCGGCATGTGGACTTGGTGCGCCGATATTTGCACGAAATTGGGTTTTCGATTGCGGAAGAAGCGATGTTTACGGAAGAAAGGAAGAACTATATTATCATACGTGCCATTCAGGGCGAGGAAAAATATGATAGGGAAGTGGATTATCTCTTTGGGAAGCGATTATTAGAAGAAAAGAATGCCGTTTTAAGAGATGCGTTGGAAAAAGAAAAGAAGAAGACAGAAAAGCTTTTGGTGCTATTGGCTTCTCAACATACGGAACATGCACAGCAGCGTATGAAAGATGTGGAGAGGAAATATACATGGATAGAGGAGGCGTTGGTGTGTCTGCAACGGTAAATGATATTTGCATGGCTATGGAAAGAATTGCGCCGTCAAAATTAGCGGAAGATTGGGACAATACCGGCCTTGCCGTGGGTGATATTCATGGAGAGGTTAAAAAAATATTAATTGCGCTGGATGTGATTGAGCCCGTCATAGAGGAAGCGAAGTTGTTGGGCGCGGACATGATTTTAACGCATCATCCGATGTTGTTGTTTCAAAAGTTTGACAACATTACGACGGGAACGCCGTTGGGTAGACGGATTTTTGACTTGGTTCAAAACAATATAGCGGCATTGTCGGCACACACGAACTTGGATACAGTCGAGGGTGGAACCAACGATATTTTAGCGGGCTATATGGATTTGCAGGATATCGAAATTTTAGAGGAAAGTCATATACAAAAACTCAAAAAAATAGTTGTCTATGTTCCGGCTGACTACGTTGAGGCGGTGCGCACTGCTTTGTGCGAAGCAGGAGCGGGACATATTGGCGGATATGCGGGTTGTACATTTGAGACAGAGGGCATTGGCACATTTTTACCATTAGATGGGACTAAGCCGCACATAGGCGAGGTTGGCAGGTCTGAGAAAGTGGCGGAAATTCGCCTGGAAACCATTGTGCCGGAGATGTTGTTGAGCGGTGTGATAGCGGCGATGAGGTACGCGCATCCATATGAAGAGGTTGCGTATGACATATATGCTGTTGAACAAAAGGGAAAAGCCGACGGTATCGGGCGTGTCGGCAACTTGCCGAAGGAAATGACGCTTCGTGAGTTGGCGTTGTTGCTCCGTGACAGGCTAGGGCTGGATCATATTCGCTTGGTCGGCAATGCAGAGGAGAAGGTGCGCCGGGTCGGGCTATGTACGGGAAGCGGTGCGGGATTTATGGCCGCCGCCAGAGAGCGGGGCACGGATGTTTATTTGACAGGTGACATGAAATATCACGAAGCGCAAAAGGCGGTTGAGATGGGTCTATGTGTGATTGATGTGACACATTACGCCAGTGAAGTTTTGGTTGTGCCTGTGTTGAAACAGAAATTGGAAGAGATTGCGCGGGAGAATGGATGGGACGATTTGGAGATTATCTGCTCGAAGATTGACGGACAGACGTTTTGGAATTTGTAACGTAAGGAGGGTTTTTCTTGGGTGAGTTCAACATAAACGTTATGGGGAAGCGCGTGGCCGTGGAAGAGGGTACGACGTTTGGTGAGGTCGCAAAGGCGTTTGAGAATTGTTTCGATAGCCCTATTTTGTTGGCGCAGCAGGGGCAAAGATTGAGAGAACTCGGTCACACTGTTTGCAGTGACGAAGCAATTACATTTCAGGATTTGACAAATGAGGATGGTATGCGTGTATACCAAAGAGGCGTGTCTTTTTTGCTGGCAAAAGCTGTGCATGATTTGTACGGTGCAGAAGCATTGGTTGCGATTGAACATTCTCTTGGGGGCAGTTTATACTGTGAGCTTCGGGAACCAAAGAAAGAGATAACGGTCGGGCTTATTGCTGAAATAGAAGCGAAGATGAGGTCTTATGTGGAAGCCGATTTACCGATTGTGAAGCATGCTTTCCGCAAAGAAATGGCTAGGAAAATTGTAAGAGACCAGAAAATGCGAGACAAGGTGGAATTATTTCGTTACCGTCGGGCATCCAATATCAATTTGTACGAAATGGATGGATTTTACGATTATTTTTATGGCTATATGCCACTATCGGCAAAGGCGCTTTCACTTTTTTCGTTGATGCCGTATGAAAATGGATTTTTTATGCAGTTGCCCGATCCGAAGAATCCTAAAGTGGTTCTGCCGTTTAAAGATGTCAAGAACATACACCGAGTTTTCATGGAGCAAATGAGTTGGTGCAAGTTGATGGGCGTATCCAACGTGGCGGAGTTAAATCATAGCATCGTGGAAGGCAGGTTTGGCGAACTGATTCGTATCAATGAAGCATTGCATGAAAAGAAAATTGCTGAGATTGCGGATCAGGTGCATGATCATATTGACAAGGTGAAGGTGATTTTAATTGCGGGACCATCCTCGTCAGGAAAGACATCGTTCGCAAATCGTCTGTGTGTACAGTTGAGCGTATTGGGAATCAGGCCGCATAAAGTGTCTTTGGATGATTATTTTATCAATCGGGATAATACGCCTTTGGATGAAGAGGGCAACCCGGACTTGGAAAGTATTTATGCCCTGGACTTACCGCGATTGAATCACGATTTAAAATTGCTGATTGATAACCAGCGGGTAGAGATTCCGAGGTACGATTTTGTGGCAGGCAAGCGCGAGGCGAAGGGCGTATTCTTGCAATTGGATGCGGATGAAATTCTGGTTTTGGAAGGGATTCACGGACTGAACGACAAATTGACGGAGAATATTCCGTTGGAAAATAAATTTAGAATTTTTATCAGTGCGTTGACGCAATTGAATATCGATGATCACAATCGTATTTCGACATCAGATAGTCGTTTGATACGTCGCATGGTGCGGGACCATCAATTTAGGGGGCGGGATGCCGCAACGACAATTGCGACATGGAATGCTGTGACCCGCGGAGAAGCGGCGAATATTTTTCCTTATCAAGGGAATGCGGATGCTATATTCAATTCGGCAACGATTTATGAATTGAGTGTGTTAAAACAGTATGCAGAGCCGTTACTCTTCCATATTGAGGAAGAACAGCCGGAATATATCACGGCGAAAAGATTGATTAAGTTTCTAGGTTATTTCCTGGCGGCGCCCGGATTGGAGATTCCGAATAACTCTTTGATTAAAGAATTTGTCGGCGGGAGTTGTTTTAAAGTTTGACAAGAAAAAGAGTTTCTCATATAATAATTTGTGGAGTAAGCTGGACAGTCGCGCTTGATATTATCAGGTGAGGAAAGTCCGGGCTTCAAAGAGCAGGGTGCCGGTTAACGACCGGTGGAGGCGACTCTAAAGATAGTGCAACAGAAATAAACCGCCTGTATTTCACAGGTAAGGATGGAAAGGTGGGGTAAGAGCCCACCGCTCCCTTGGTAACAGGGGAGGCTCTGTAAACCTCACCCGAAGCAAGACAATGAGGCCATAGGCTGCTCGCTTTGCCTCATGATATACGTCGCATGATGCTGTTGGCAACAACAGACCAAGATAGATGGCTGTCCATGACAGAACCCGGCTTACAGGCTTGCTCTACCTATATTAAAAATGAATGATTTACCCCCCGCTAAAATCGTTGGATTTGGGTATATGAATGTATTGATTGTTAAAGTGATAGGTAAATAACACAACCTGCCGAAAAATATTTTCGGCAGGTTGTGTTTGTTTTTTTCAATACAAATTTATCCATTGTAATCACTTTTTATAATTAGGACTTCTTTTCTCTGAAAGCACTTGAAAATTTTCTGGGTGCGCATATTTTTTCAATACGGTCTCAGTCAAATTTGATAATGGATGATGCCGCCTATTTCATGGGTACATTCAATTTGCGGGTAATGTCCCATCACGGATTTGGATTCTATCATGGATTACAGCGAAATACTATGTATACATTTCTTATCGAATATATGCAGCGTGAAATGTTTATGGGGATTGAGAAAAAGAATACGGGAAGTTCTGCGGCCGATTGCGCTTGTGTTATTTTTTTCTTCGAATGCTCTTGATGTTTGTACTTGCTTCTCGTAATTTGAATCCTTTTGCCCGTATCATTTTTATCCATTTTTAATTTTTGCCTATTTTGATAAAAATGAATACTCGGCGGGCGATATGAAAAGTCAAAGCTGTTGTTTTACAGAGCATAGAAAATATTCTGGCAAATGCGAAATACAAAAACGTCTCGAAAAAGAGCTCATAAATTTCATTGAGCGGGGGGTATTTATTTCAGCGCGGGCGGAGCGCTCGGCATGGATGCACTTGTTGCTTTTACGGTATTGGAGTTGAAAAAAATATATCCGTAAATTGAACTGATTATGCTACTGCCATACTGTGAACGGAATGCAAAATGGATTATATTTCTGAGTATTATTATGCTGATTGTATGCATAGGCATAGCTGCCGTCTAATTGACAATATTGCTATTTTGCGCAGGATATCGGTATGTACTATGGAATATGCGCGGTAAAGGGTTTGTGTACAATCAATTTGGCGTAGCATGTACCCGGTGGTTTTTTTTGTGAAGCACTGATTTTAGGAGTTTCTCATTAGGCAGAATCCACCTTAAACCAAAACAAGGGAATTGTCATGAAACGACAATACCCTTGTTTTGGTTTTTCGAAATCGTATTGAACGAGGATTAAGATGAATTCACGTATTTTGTCCTTGCTATTTTTTCTTACCCAAATACGCTTCCTTGATTTCATCATTGGCGAGGAGTTCCTGTCCAGTGCCCTCCATCGTGATGGTTCCGGTTTCGATTACATACGCCCGATGGGCTATTTTCAATGCCATATTTGCATTTTGCTCAATCAGCAAAACGGTGATGCCTTCTTTGTTGATGGTCTCGATGATTGAGAAGATATCTTTTACAACCAACGGTGCAAGACCCAAGGAGGGTTCATCCATCATGATTACTTTCGGTTGGCTCATCAATGCACGTCCAACGGCAAGCATCTGCTGTTCGCCGCCGGAAAGCGTGCCTGCCATTTGCCATTCGCGCTCTTTCAAACGGGGGAAAAGCGTATATACATGATCCAAATCGTCTTTAATATTATCTTTTCGTAAGTAAGCACCGATTTTTAAGTTTTCCAGCACGCTCAGGTTCGGAAATACACGCCGTCCTTCGGGAACGAGTGTGATTCCTTGAGACACAATAAAATCAGGTGTTTTTCCGACAAGTTCTTGCCCTTTGAAGAGGATGGATGCTTGCTTCGGCTTTACCAGACCTGCTATCGACTTCAGGGTTGTGGATTTTCCTGCACCATTTGCGCCGATTAGCGTTACGATTTGTCCTTCAGGGACGCTCAGATCAATGCCCTTTACTGCTTCGATACCGCCGTAGGAAACGACGAGATTTTTAATTTCCAAGATATTACTCATCGTCAGCCACCCCCAAATATGCGTCAATAACCTTTTGATTGTTTTGAATTTCGTTTGGCGTTCCATTTGCAATGAGTTTGCCAAAATCAATCACATAAATTCGGTCAGAGATGTCCATAACCAAATTCATGTGGTGCTCAATCATAAAAACGGTTAAATGGAATTGGTCACGAACACGACGGATAAAGTCGGTCAGATCGTCCGTCTCCTGAGGGTTCAAACCGGCCGCAGGTTCATCTAACAACAGCAGTTGAGGCTGTGTTGCCAGGGCGCGGGCGATTTCCTAGGTGACGTTGTTTGCCATAAGGCAATGAACTAGACACCTCATCTTTTAAATCATATAAATCCAAGATTCTCAGAAGCTCCAAAGAATCTGCTTTCATCTGTTTTTCTTCTTTCCAATTCAGCATAAAGGTATCGGCAAAAATATTTGCTTTCATGCGCATATGCTTGGCGATAAGTACGTTTTCCAGAACCGTCAGTTCTTTGAAGAGGCGAATATTCTGGAAAGTGCGGGCGATGCCCAGTTTTGTGATTTTATCGGGTGTTGGTTCCAGTGTTTTCGTATATTTTCCTTTGTTTTCCCCAAGATAGTGCTTTTCCATTTTTCCGCTGGGATGGTTAGAGATAATCGTTTTGTCATCAAAGGTCACGGCACCGTTTGTCGGGGCATACACGCCTGTAATGACATTGAATGCGGTTGTTTTTCCTGCACCGTTTGGGCCAATGAGAGAAACAATTTCGCCTTCAAAGACTTCCAGAGACAGGTTATTTACAGCAACGACTCCGCCAAACTGCATGGTGATATCTTGTACGGACAATATTTTTTTACTCATTTGGCTCACCCCCTGTTACTTCGGGCTCATTTTTGTCCAGATGCTTTAGTATGAAGTTCCAGTTGAATTCCCGCATGCCCATGATACCCTTGCGGAAGAACAAAACAACAATCATCAGGACGACGGAGAAAACGACCATACGAAAGCCGCTCTTTAACAACGGAACCTGAAAATTTCCAATGAATATTTCGGTATCCAAAAAGCGAAGCCACCATTCTCTCGCGGAGATAACCAAAAACGCAGAGATGATGCTGCCCGTCAGAGAGCCTGTACCGCCGATTACGACAATCAGCAAAATGTTATAAGTCAACATAATGTTAAATGTTGTGGAGGTGATGGCACCAAGATACATGCCCATCAACGCGCCGCCGACACCGGCAAAAAACGAACTGATGATGAAAGACATTTGTTTGTGCGCCGCCAGATTGATACCCATTGCCTCAGCTGCAATTTCGTCCTCGCGGATGGCTTTGAAGGCTCTGCCGTAAGAAGAACGGAGCAAAAGGGCAACAACCAAGATACAGAGTCCGACAACGACAAAGGGAAAATAGAAATTTGGAAATTTCGGAATTAGTTTCAAACCGAGGGAACCGTTTGTAATTTGGTTCATAGGGGAGCTTCCCACGACGATACGAACGATTTCGGCAAAGCCCAAAGTGGCAATGGCAAAATAGTCGCTCTTTAAACGAAGGACGGGAGCACCGATAATTGCCGCTAAAGTGGCGGCGACAAGACCCGCCAAGAGCAACCCTGCCCAGATAGGAATTTCCATAGCGCTCAGCCAATCTGCAACGCCATATAAGTAATATACACCCTCACGGCTCTGCACAGGGATGGTGAAGATGGCAAAGGCATATGCGCCGATGGCCATAAACCCAGCCTGACCCAGCGAGAATAATCCTGTGAAGCCATTCAACAAGTTCATAGAAACGGCTACCAAAGCGTAAATTGCACCCAACTGCAATACCGTACGCAACATAAACGTCGGCTTTGTATATGCATTGACATAATACAGCAGAAGGAAGCAAACGACAACGGCGATTACGGAAAAAAGGATAGATAGTTGTGATTTCTTTTTTTCTGTCATAGTTTACACCTTCTCTGTTATTTTTTCGCCGAACAGGCCGGTAGGCTTAATCAGCAAGATTACGATTAGCAATACAAATGTGAATACATCACTGAATTCAGAATAACCCAATGCTTTAATGAATGTTTCGGATAGCCCGATAATAAATGCGCCCAGTACGGCGCCGGGAATGGAACCGATACCGCCGAATACAGCAGCGATAAAACATTTCAAGCCGGGCAAAGAGCCCGCAAGCGGGTAGACAGAGGGGCGGGGTGTGAAGTACAAAATAGAACCGACCGCCGCCAAAAAACAACCGATTACGAAAGTAAAGCTAATGACACGGTTGATTTTAATGCCCATTAATTGGGCGGTTTCAAAGTCTTTGGATACAGCTCTCATCGCCATACCGATTTTCGTATGGTTGATTAATTGCATTAGGATGATAACGAATACAATCGTCAGGATTGGTGTAATAAAGGTAACAACGGATGTTGAAATGGTACCAATGGTAATGGTTTTCGTTAAAAAATCAATGGTAGGATAAGGCTTTGGCAACGCTGAGAATAGATATGTTGCCAGGTTTTGCAAAAGATAGGAAACACCGATTGCGGAAATCATAATAGACATACGCGGTGAGCTTCGCAATGGCTTATATGCAACTTTTTCGATGACCACACCAAGAAGAACGGTGGAGACAAGAACAATGCCGATGGAAACGTACCAGGGCAGGGCATATGTTGTCATAGAAAAAATCATAAAGTATGCAGCCATCATAAAAATATCGCCATGGGCGAAGTTAATCAGGCGCAAAATGCCGTAAACCATCGTATACCCGATGGCAATTAAGGCATAAATACTGCCGATGGATATACCCGTAAGACAGTACTGAAAAAAGGCTGTTGCCGTCATTTGTATTCCTCCTAAGAAAAATATTTGTTTGAAGCGATTTGGAAAGGCCTAAAAAATCCGAATGGTTTGTAAACCTTTCGAAGTCGCCAAAATACACAAAAAGCGCTGGGAGGCAAGAGGTTCTTGCCATCCCAGTCGCAAAAGTTTTGTCCGGATATTCCGTAGAATATTAGTCAGCAGTCTGTGTTTTTAAGAAATTGAACTTGCCATCTCTGATTTCTTTGATGTAAGCCATATCTTTCTTTGCATCGCCGTTTTCATCAAAGGAAAGCGCGCCTGTTACACCCACGAAGGATACATCAACCAATGCGTTACGGATTGCACCGCTTGTCAAATCGTCTGTACCATCCAGTGCTTTTAGGGCTTCGTAAACGGACATGTATGCATCGTAACCCAAAGCGGAAACAGCTGCAACGCCGTCAGAACCGCCGTTTGATGTCAAGTTTTGTGCACTGCTGTTCAAGTATGTTTTAAAGCCGGCCACGAAGTCAACGGCAATCGGGTTTGAGCTGTCGCTCTCATCAAAGAATGTGGAAAGAACAACGCCTTCTGCCGCAGAACCGGCCGCATTGATGATCGTTTCATTCTCCCATGTATCGCTGGCGATAATCTGTGCTGTGATACCATTTGCCTGTGCCTGTGGTAAGAGCAAAGTCGCTGTTGCGATAGAGGATGGAGCAAAGATACAATCCGGATCAGCGGATTTAATAGATGTCAAAATCGCATTAAAGTCAGATTCGTTTGTCTGGTAAGTTTCGTTTGCAACGATTGTACCGCCCATAGCTTCAAATGCCTGCTTGAAGTATGCAGCGAGACCTGTAGAATAGTCATCACCATTCTGGCTGATTAAAGCTGCACTCGTGTAACCTTGGTCGATTGCATAAGAAGCCATTACAGTGCCCTGGAATGGATCCAGGAAGCAAGTACGGAAGTAGTAGTCGTTGCCCAAAGTTACCTGAGGGTTTGTGCAGGAAGCACCGACAGCAGGCACATTTGCATCTGCGAAGGTCTGGCCTGCGGCGATGGAAACGCCGGAACCGTAGGAACCAAGAACAGCAACAACGCCGGAGCTGATTAAGGACTGTGCTGCGGTAACAGCTGCGGTTTTGTCAGACTGGTTGTCTACTTCTACTAACTCAATTTTGTATGTAGTACCGTTGATTTCAACGGTTGGCGCAACTGTGTTTGCGTAGCGCATACCCAATACTTCCTGCATGCCGCCGCCGCCGTTTTCGCCTGTAGTTGGCTGAAAGACACCGATTCTAATTACATCACCTTCGATTGGTGTACCAACGCCGCCTGTGCTAACGTTGTTGTCGTTATTTGTCGTACTGCCGCCACCGGCAGTGCCTGAGTTGGAACTGCATGCCGCCAAAGAGAACACCATAACGGCACTCAGAGCCAAAGCTAAAATTTTTTTCATATCATACAACCTCCCATTTTGTCCCTCGCATAGCATCATTGTTCGGGCAACTGATAGTTTATAGTGCGTGTCCGCGATATATGGACAGATGCGCGTGCACTGATGTGATGAGTGTATCATATTTTGCGGGTGAAGGCAATAAATAAATGCGTTTTACCGGGTGCTTAGGGTAGATGAAGGGCGGGATAGGACGGTGAAGATGATGGTGGCCGTGTTTGAAGAGCAAATAGGCACAAAAATAATGAACCATTAAAAATGGACCTATCTACCTGGATTCGGATAGATAAGTCCATAATTTACTGAATGCGGCGGATATAGCCGGCCAGTTTACGACTGTGATCTTCTTCTGAAGCGGCCATAGTCAGGCGTTCTTGCATAGCTGGTGAAACGCAAGCTCTGCGCTTATTATAGTATTCGTTGGTCAGGCGCAGGAACTTTTCGGGGTAGATAACCAATGCCTGTAAGAGCATGATTTGTTTTTCGTTTAGGGAGCAGTTTTTTCGATAGGATTCTAGTATAGAGGCGACACCCGATTGCGTACCGCCGATTTTTTTCATGTAACGCTTGAGATAGGAGGCCAAATCCAACAAGGGTACATCGCATCCGCATCCCTCAAAACCGCCTACATAAATCTGCCCGTTGTCTGCCAATCGCAGGCGTTCGCCTTTAAAGGAGCGGTGGCAGAAGGCGCCCTCTGCTTCTGCACGTTTTCCTTGCTTTTGGTATTGTGCATCCCGAAGCAAGGCTTCGCCTGTTTTTGTTTGTTCCATATAGAGGTCAAAATGCTGCAAAACCAGTAGATCGATTGCATCATAGCTGCCTTGTTTTTGAATGCGGCGTTTAATTTTTGCAAGTTCGATGCGCCGTTTTTCAAACTGTGAGGGCAGACGTTCATTATCCCATTTTGCGAATTCACTTTGAACACCTTTTCCGTATCGGTGCAAACGCCCTAAGGCTTCTGCGCCTTGCACAAATGAATCCACACTATCTTCCTCCAGAGACTGCGCCGGTAGCATTTCTTCCAAAACATATATATTATGCTCGCAGGCATAGCAAGGCTGTCCATCTGTGGTCGGATAAAAGCGGGTGATGGTTGTGAAACCGTTATGATAAAGACATTCTTTCACATCATGGGCGAAGCGAATGGTATTCTGCCGGGTTCTTACTTTTTTTAATTCACGCATGCCTTTATCTGTTTTGCAGACAAGACCTGTGCGGGTACGTGTGCTGCCATAATAACGCAAGCCGTAGCCGTCCCATAAAATTTTAACGTTTAAATCTTCCATGCCAAATTCCCCCTGCCGCTTTACGGACAAAAACACTTCTGTATCATTCTATGGGCGAGGGTTCGAAAATATCCGTAAAATTGAAAAAGCCCAAGAAGTTCTTTTAGGAAGTTCCTCGGAGTTCTTAGGAAGTTCCTCAGAGTTCTTGGGAAGTTCTCGGAAAGGTTTTAGAAAGTTCTGGGGAAGTTCTTGGAAAATTTTCCGGGGAGTTCTCGAAAAGCCCTTAGAAAGTTTTTAGAAAGGTCTTACAAAGGCATTACAAAGGTCTTACAGAGGTCTTAGAAGATTTTTGGGAAGGAGTTAGAAAGGTTTTGAAAAAGAAAAAAAGCAGGACGACCTAGAATTCCTCTAAGCCATTCTACTTTTGCAAACTGCGCCCTCAGGGACTCGAACCCTGGACCCACTGATTAAGAGTCAGTTGCTCTACCAACTGAGCTAAAGGCGCAAATATCAGTTGACTGCAAGAAATATCTTAGCACGGGCATGTCCTTCTGTCAACTGTTTGCAGACATTTTTTTGCGAAATATAGAACGGTTTTTAGTGTGGGTGCGAGTGCCGATATGAATACCAAGCAGAGATGTTCGGATTGCTTTTCGGATGTTTTGTTTTGTGATATACTTGATGAAAATGAGGTTGGAGGATGTGGGGGTGTGCATAGATGAATGAAATAGTTCTTCCCGTTGATGTGGCGGAGATAATAGGGAGATTAAATAAGCATGGATACGAGGCGTATATCGTCGGCGGTTGTGTTCGGGATTCGATTTTGGGCAGAGAACCACAGGACTGGGATGTGACCACATCGGCAAAGCCGGAAGAGCTGAAGTTGCTTTTTACCCACACAGTTGATACGGGAATTCAGCATGGGACGGTTACGGTTGTTTTAAACCGTATGAATTATGAAGTGACCACATATCGTGTGGATGGCGAGTATCAAGACTGTCGCCGTCCCAATTGTGTAGCGTTTACGGCAAATTTGAAGGAAGATTTGCTGCGGCGTGATTTTACGATGAACGCCATCGCGTACCATCCGGTGGAAGGTTTTCAAGATCCTTTTGATGGGCGCAGTGATATAAAGCAAAGAATTATCCGGGGTGTTGGAGAGGCGTCTGTCCGCTTTGAGGAGGATGCTTTGCGGATGCTTCGCTGTGTGCGGTTTTCGGCACAGTTGGGGTTTGATATAGAAGGAAAGACATACGAGGCTCTTTGCAATCATATTGATTTGATTTGCTGCATCAGTGTGGAGCGTATTCGTGAGGAGATGACGAAGTTGTGGATTTCTCCTGTTGTTGAAAAGATACCGCTACTATGGGAAAGCGGTCTGCTTGGAAGAATAGATGGAATGCTGGCAGAAAGACTGGCGAATCAACGAGAAAGACGAATAAACCAATTGCGTGATTGTCCGAAGGACAGTATTTTTTGTTGGACGTTGGTTTTGCAAGATTATACGCAAAAAGAGGCGGAAGGCTTGTTAAAGCGGATGAAATTCGACAATGCAAGTATGCGAGAGATATTGCTGCTTTTAAAATATATATCGATAGATTTGCCCGTTTCACCATACGAGATCAGAAAACTGGCATCGAAAACGGGAAAAGCTGCGATTGAAACATTATTGGTACTGCAACAGATTTTGCGTCCACGGTCTATGCATACCGAGACGAGGCATATTTGGCGAAACATCTTGGAAAATGGTGACTGTCTGACACTAAAGGAGTTGGCGATGGACGGCCAGGATTTAATGAACATGGGCATCTCTCCGGGAAAGCAGATGGGAGAATGGCTATCCTGGATGCTGGATAAGGTGCATGAGGAGCCGAAGCTGAATGAGAAGGAGTTGCTTATGCATTTTGTACAAGGCGAAATGGAGAAAGCGAAGTGTTGAGTATGGACAGCGCACCTAGTTTGAGAAATAGGGTATGACCAGACGGGAAGAATGGGATTGCATATAGATGATTACTGAAAAAGAGAAGACAGTGACTTAGGCGTACGTTCGTCAGCTACGACTCAAGACGACAGCTTTTCTCTTGTTTTTCAATGCTTTTATAATTAGCACTGGCTTTTTTTCGATATGATGATATAATAAAAAGATTAGTGCAAAAAAAGGAGAGAGAAAACTATGATTTCAGCACATGGAGTGAGCCTGCAGTATGGTGGCAGAGTGCTATTTAACGATGTAAACATTAATTTTACAAAAGGAAATTGTTATGGATTGATTGGTGCCAACGGTGCTGGAAAATCCACATTTTTAAAGGTATTATCCGGCGATGTGGAACCAAATAAAGGTTCTGTATCTATTACGCCGGGCGAGAGAATGGCAATGTTAAAACAGGATCATTTCTTATTCGATGACCTTCAGGTAGTGGAGACGGTGCTTTACGGGCATCAACGCCTGCATGAAATCATGAAGGAAAAAGAAGCCTTATATATGAAAGAAGATTTTAACGATGACGATGGTTTGCGTGTCTCCGAGTTGGAGGGCGAATTTGCGGAGTTAGACGGATGGGCCGCAGAGGCGAATGCGGAAATGCTTCTAAACGGTTTGGGCATCACCAATGAGTTTCATTATATGACGATGAAGGAATTATCCGGCACGCAAAAGGTGAAAGTTTTGTTGGCACAAGTATTGTTCGGTAATCCGGATATTTTGCTTTTGGATGAGCCGACTAACCACTTGGATATTCATGCCATCAAATGGCTGGAAGACTTTTTGATGAATTTTGAGAATACAGTTATTGTGGTTTCTCATGACCGACATTTCTTGAACAAGGTTTGTACGAATATTGCCGATATCGATTATGGCAAGATTACGATGTTTGTAGGGAATTATGATTTCTGGTACAGTTATACCCAAATGACGCAGAGACAGTTGAAGGATCAAAATAAGCGTGCAGAGCAAAAAGTCAAAGAGCTTCAGGACTTTATCCAGCGTTTTAGTGCCAATGCGTCGAAAGCGAAGCAGGCGACGAGCAGAAAGAAACTGCTGGACAACCTGCAGATGGATACGATTAAACCATCCAGCCGCCGCTATCCATTTTGCAGCTTTAAGCAAGACAGAGAAGTGGGCAATGATGTTTTGATGATAGAAGGACTTTCAAAAACCATTGACGGAAAGAAAATTTTGGATAATATCAATTTGATGATTCGTCCGAACGAGAAGGTTGCGTTTGTGGGAAAGGACGAAATTGCCAAAACGACATTATTTCGAATTTTGATGGGTGAGATGGAGGCGGACGAAGGGACGTTTAAATGGGGCGTGACGACGAAAGCGGCGTATTTTCCGAAGGATAATTCTGCGTATTTCGAGGGCTGTGAGGATTCCTTGATTGAATGGCTGCGTCCTTTTGCGAAAGAGGGCGAACAGTACGATGCAGATATCCGCGGATGGCTAGGGCGTATGCTCTTTAGCGGTGAGGAAGCGTTGAAGAAGGCGAAAGTGCTCTCTGGTGGAGAGCGTGTGCGGTGTATGCTCTGTAAAATGATGATGTTCGGTGCGAATGTTATGATTATGGATGAGCCAACGAACCATTTGGATCTGGAAGCCATTACGGCGCTGAACGAAGGCATGATGGACTATAAGGGAACGCTTTTGTTCTGTTCTCACGATCATGAGTTTGTACAGACCATTGCAGACCGTATCATCGAAGTTCTACCCGGAGGCGTGATTGATCGCCAGATGACGTATGATGAATACTTAGATGACGAGAACTGCGATGCATTAAGAGAGAAGTTTTCCGTGACAGAATAAATAGATGTTCTATGGAGGGTTTCATAAGGAATTTTGAAACCTTCTTTTATTTTCAAGATGTTAATGAGGGTTGGAATATGGGAAAAATATTTATTGCAGTGGGATTGGGCGTTGCCTTAGGATTTTTTGGTGTCATTAGAGGGCGCGGTCTAAAATGGAATGGGTATATGCAGACATTTTGGCTGATGCTCTTGATTTTTTGCATGGGAGTGAGCATTGGCAGAAATAAGGAGGTTATCGATAATCTTCTTATTTTGGGCGGCCGGGCGTTGCTGTTTTCTATTTTAGCCATTATCGGCAGTGTAGTTGTAATATATTTTGTGAGCCGGTTGTTCTTGGGTAAGGAGGGGTCAAAATGAGCGCGGTGATTTTGATTACCCTCGTGATTGGAATTTTTGTAGGGTTTATATTGCCGGAAAATATCAGTGTGCTGTTGAACGAAGCGTCATCCGTTATGCTGTTGCTTTTGTTATTTTGTGTGGGCATTGATATGGGGCGAAATAAGGAAGCCTTCTTCCAAATTAAGCGTATGGGGTTTCGAATATTGCTGATTCCTGCCAGTGTGGTTGTCGGCTCCCTATTGGGTGGTGCTGTAGGCGCTTTGATTATGCAAACGTCATTGAGAGAGGGCTTGGCGATTACTGCCGGACTCGGATGGTATAGCTTGTCAGGGCTTTTGTTGACAGAGGCAGGAAATCCAATAGCGGGAACCGTATCTTTTTTGGCAAATATATTCCGAGAAATATTGACGTTCGTTGTTGTGCCGGTTGTGGCGGTACGGTTGAATTACGCCTCTGCCATTGCACCGGGCGGAGCGACATCTATGGATACTACGTTGGGTATTATCAGCAAGCATACGGATGGGCAAACGGCTGTGTTGGCGTTTGTTAACGGCGTTGTTTGTACGTTGATTGTGCCGTTGCTCATACCCTTGTTCCTCTAGCGTTTGAGGGAAAAAGTGCTTGACTTTTTCAGTGGATTGTATTACTATATCCTAGCGAGCCAAGACATGCGGATATGGCGGAATTGGCAGACGCGCATGGTTCAGGTCCATGTGAGGGCAACCTCGTGCAGGTTCAAGTCCTGTTATCCGCACTAAACCAATATAATCCGAACCAGTCACGAGGGGTTTTCCCTGTCAGTGACGGGTTCGGATTATTGCTATATTTCGGCTATAATTTCTTCTCTAATGGCGCAATACAACGACCTGAATCCAAGCCAAGAGGTTTGCGAAGAAAGAAGCTTGAATAATTTAAAGATGTACTTAACATAGTGAGACAAGTAGGAATTTGCAGGTTTGTTTTATTGAACGTAGAAAATTGTCACTACCAAGAGAGAGGAGAAAAGTATGGCAGACGAAAATAAAACCTCAAGCCCGATTGGCGAGTCGTTTCAGATTAAAAAGGGTGAACCATTAAAAAATATGCTTAATCGTGAATCGCTTCGCGAGAGTGCGTTAGTTATCCAGTCAGTTTATACTGCATTTGAAGTTGATGAGTTTGTGGATTCGATAATTGACGAGACATGGGATAATTTGGAGTTAAAAGCCAGAGGCCGTCAGGTTACGTTGAATTTAGGGAAATATCTACCGTCAGACTATCGGAGTGCTCTTGCCATACTTGAGAAAGTAGCAGCCGGTTATTCGAATGGACTTTTTGTTTTAGGATTTTCTTTTCCAGATTTTGTAGAAGTTTATGGACAGGATGAAAGTAATTGGAGTATATCCATCAATGCTTTGGAGATATTTACAACACTCTGGTCATCGGAAATGGCTGTAAGACCGTTTATCCTCAAATATGAAGAACGCATGATGGATCAGATGTTGGCGTGGTCGCAACATGAAAACGAACATATCAGAAGGCTTGCCAGCGAGGGATGTCGTCCTTCACTTCCGTGGGCAATTGCATTACCTAAATTTAAAAAAGAACCTGCACCTGTTATACCCATCCTCACGCAACTAAAGGCAGACCCATCAGCGTATGTACGTAAAAGTGTCGCCAATAATCTGAATGACATTTCAAAAACACGTCCCGATATTGCAATTGATATAGCCACAGAATGGTATGGCAATAACAACCACACGAACTGGATAGTCAAGCATGGTTGCAGAACATTACTAAAAAAAGGAAATAGAGATATACTTGCGCTTTTCGGGCTGAATGACAATAAGAATGTTGCTGTTGAAGATTTCGCTTTAAGCACGAATTCTATTTCAATTGGAGACGAACTTGCTTTTTCATTTGCAATCAACACGAAGAAAACGACTAAGGTCAGACTGGAATACGGAATAGATTATGTGAAATCAAATGGAAAAAGAAACAGAAAAATTTTCAAAATATCAGAAATCTCAATAAAAGAAAATGAACGAAAACCGTATGCTAAAAGCCATTCTTTTGTAGATTTAAGCACTAGGAAGCATTATTGCGGAATCCATTCAATTGTACTTATTGTCAATGGTGAAGAAATGGGGAAACTGGATTTTGAGTTGCATTCTCCATCTTTTCGTTAGCCCGATAAATTTCAGTTTACACGCGCAGGAGAATTACTAAATGGCATGCAGGTTAAAGGAAATAACAATAAGAACAGACAATTCAAGAGATAGCATAGCGGAGATTAACGAAATTTGGAATGATATTGCAAGTGGACGATTGCCAATTTTATTTGATAACGAAAATAGTATGCAAAAGGGGATCTCTCTTGTTGCAAAACATTGTAATTATGAAAATTCTGAGGAAGGCAGCTACGACCTTATCATAATGGGAGTATCCCCGAAATTCTATTAGAAACTTGAAGAAATAGTAGACAGGCAGGAATTTGGATGGCGTGAATACTGAGGTGAAAAACATGGTCAATATCAGAGCTTCTGTTCTTGAAGATATAAGCACAATTAGTGGAGTTTTGGCGTCAAGTTGGAAATCCGCATATCGTGGGATAGTCCATGATGAATATCTTGATTCGTTGAGTGACAACCATTGGATAGATTTCCTGAATACTGGAATGAACAATGAAACTGTATTTTCGATGGTTTTGGAACAAGGAAAAAGCATGATTGGTGCGGCTATTTTGAGCGAAGAGAGAAAGGAAGTTCATCTCATCTCATTTTATCTGATACCTGAAAAAATAGGCCATGGTTTTGGACATCTATTTTATAATGGAGTGGAAACAGAACTGAAGCGTAGAGGTTTTGCGAAATGTGTTCTTGGCGTTTTGCAGGATAATCATAGGGCTATTCGTTTTTATGAAACACATGGATTTTTCGACACAAACAGGAGAATAATTGCTAAATTAGGCGAGTGTGAATACGCTTGCAAAATATATGAAAAAAGCCTGTTGGCGTAATAAGACAGACCAAGGGTATTAGAATTATGCCGTATATTGTTTCGGAGTAATTTATTGCAAGACTATATATTGTATGTTTTTCTCGATGAAAGGGTTTGTAGCTGTTTGAATTTTGCATAATGAAGTATGATATGTTCCGGCATTCTGAACGGTTGTGTGAGCGTTTTGCGATTTAGCTTATACCGAAATGTAGCGAGGGTGCAAAATATGCGCCTGTATTGTGATTATATTGCCATCACCTCTCCCTTTGGTAAATCCACACTTCAAACTGCGACAGATGAACCAGCCGCCTGAAGGATTCGGCTTCCTTCCTTTACAGCATATATCCTCATAAATACGCTCAAACAGTACATCGATGTCTTTTCTGCGAGCTTTCATATCTGTCATATCTTTTTCCATCAGTTTACACGCTGTCTCAAGTGCCTGTTGATAAGGCCTCATGACTAACTTTGCGAAATGATCCTCACTATGGCTTGCAAACTTTGTTAAACATCGAACCTTGCCAAGCACAATCTGTTCAAGAAAGTCTACCCGAATGGGGGTGCCGTTGGGCATGCTTTGCCATCCGGCTTCGAGAGCACATTTTGAAAACCAGGGCGCTTTGCAGTGTCTTCTGTAATTCCATCATCCTAAAATATAACCATTATCATATGGCCATATCCTTCTGCCAGTTGAGTAAGTAACTGAATTCGGCTTTGGATGCGATTGCTTTCTGACTCCAAGTTGTATTCACGAGAGATGCGAGCGTAGATGAAAACTGTTTTACTACGGTCTTTTTTGAGTAGTCGGAGTTTTGGATCTGTTGGATAATGTGTTTTTGCTTTTTTGCTATTTGACTGTTTCACATGTCCTTCTTTCCGGCAGTCAAAAAACAGTATTTACAAGAGTACGTATACATGACTTCGGCCGCCTTTATCTCGCAGCCCTGCACACACCGCAGCCTTGCCAAAGGGCCGCACATGGCGCAAGGACTTCCCTCAAGTCTGCGAGAGGCCGTGAGAACGTATCATTATAGCGCATTGATCGTCAAGTGCCGCCTCCTAATTGCTCGGCACACAGGTTTAGAGCGGATACAATGTATATGAAATTTTCAAGGAACAGATAAAGGGAATATGTTCCCCTTATACCCCCAAAGGACTGAAAATGCCAAATACGAGGGGTCAAAATAAAAAAATATCCGGCAGATTCACTGATGTGTGAATTGCCGGATATTTTTGTTTGTATGAATGCCTATTTATTTGCTAAATCTTTTATCACATGAGCTATGCGACCGAGGGTTTCGCCGTTGAGTTTTTTCAAATCCTTCACAATGTCTGCGAGTTCGGTTGGATACTTATTTCCCTCGTCAAAAAACTCCATAGGAGAACTATCAAAATACTCGCATATATATAGGAAAAGGGTTATCGACGGCAATGACCGTTTGTTTTCGATGGTATTGATATAGCTTTCACTCTGGCCTAATGACAGGCTCATATCTCTTGCGGAAACACCTTTTTTCATACGTAGCTCCGTAATGCGGTTTACAATATAGCTTTCGTCCAATTTAATTACGCCTCTCTTGTAAATGGTCTGTCAACCCGTGAATGCATTACCTGTGGTTTGGCTGCAATACATCCACCGGCCATTGTCGTTTTGTACTTAACTTCTTGCTGTACTGCTAGTCGATAACCAATTCCACAAAACGGCGAACCACCGTTGCGGCTTCGGCTCTTGTGAGATTGCCTTTGGGGTCGAACCTGCCGCCGTCTTTACCGACAATAATACCGGCTTGCTGAACGGCTGCTACAGCATCTTTTGCGTAGGCGCTGATGCTTGCGGAATCGGTAAAGTTAAATGCTGTCAATGCAACAGGTAAATCGTAATTCAAGGCTTTTGCATAGTTCACCATCATAACCGCCATTTCCTCACGGGTCATGATGCTGTTCGGTGAAAACTGGTTATTACCTGTGCCGGAAACGATTTTGTTCTCAACCGCCCATTCAACATAGGGAGCATAGTAGCTGCCTACATTTACATCGGTAAACCGGCTTGTGGTGTAGCCGCTTACATCAGCTTCGGCAACACGCCCAAGCATGGTAATGAACATTCCTCTTGTCATAACTGTGTTAGGCTCAAAGGTAGTTGCCGATGTGCCTGACATAATGCCACGGCTCACAGCAAAGTCAATATGCTCTGCCGCCCAATGGTTCGCTATATCAGTAAAGGCCGGTGTGGGTGTTTGGTATGCCACACCGTAAACGGAGCAAGTGTTACCGCTCCAAATAACCCAGCCGTTGTTGTAGCTTGAATTGCTAATAGTTTCCCATTTGCCGTTTACCAACTTGCGGATGTAGAGATTGCCTGTTCTCTCGCTTGCTGTCGGCGTGTAGGCGATGCCTCGCATTATTTCGCCAGTTCCAAGACTTGTAATATCCTTGCCTGTGCTGTCCTTGATGGTAATATCAAAGGCAGGACGATTTCCCTGTGTCGAGGGAACAGGAGTGGCACTGATTGTCACTATGCCTGTGGTCTGTTTGTTAAGCTCAGCAAGCGCCGCTGTATCAAAGCTAAACTTGAAAACACCTGTTTCTACCTGTGCGTATTTCACGCCGGAGGATACCAAACGCCCAAGGGCAGCCGCTTCAATGGTAATAACTTGCCCGGTGAAGTTATTGCCGTTGACATTGAAAATGAGGGCAATGCCGTCCGGGTCGGTTCCTGCTCTGCTTAAAGCGTTCTGCACCATTGTATTTGTGATGGTGGCTGTCACATTGCCGCTTTGCACTGTACCGTTTATTGTGGTGGTTGCTGTTTTCGGCAGATTCGGTTGTTTTGCGGTGGTGATGGCGGGAGTGGAAGGATTTGTGCCACCACCACTCGATGAACCGCCGCTGCTTCCTCCTGACGAACCGCCGCCACCGTTGTATGTCCATTGAGCGAATAATGTAATATCCGAGGTTACACTCGAAATTGTCGCACCGGCCGCATAGAAAGTGCCGCCTGTAGACGCTGTACGCCATCCGGCAAAGCTGTAACCGCTTCGGTTGAATGTGTTTGCCGCAATGGTATACGAACTTCCGTTGCTGATAGAAGCCGAGTTAGGCATCGTTCCTGTGCCGCCGTTGGCGTTGTAGCTAACCACATGAGTAGTAGCAGGCGGCGCGCCGAAAGCTGTAATAGTCACGCTTGCATCCGCACCGGCATTATAGTTTACTTTTGCCGCATAGCGCACATGATATGTTCCCGGTGCAAGCCCTGTGACTGTCGTGCCTGCGACGGCTGTATATAGCGTACCCGTGCTAAGTTTGTATTCCATTGCATTGGTAACGCCTGTAATCGTGCCATCGTTTGCACCGAGAGCTGTTTCATCGGTCTTGCCGATGGTCGGAGCCGCTTGTGTTGCGTTGTTGACAGTTAGAGTATAACTTGCCGTTGCTCCTGCATAGGTTGCATCGGCGGCTTTATCG
>JGI994J12354_10001203_pt1 | contig 26270 bp, 33 predicted proteins | sample IntmicLarv3ML3BL_FD_12354 | JGI IMG/M metagenome (IMG submission 12354)
GATAGCAGGAGAGACGATGACAGGGGAGTTGTTGACAAAAGAACAACGAGTACAGTCAGTATGTTTAGGGCTATTTAGTTTAGCGTTGGATTGGTGGTCGCTTGGAGTATTTGCGGCAGGAAAGAAGATGGGAATAAAGGTAATAGCGCAGGGGCTATTAGTAGATGCGGCACAATCGATAGTGTTTGGATATAGTGGAAAGTTTGTGATGGAGAAGTTAACGAGTTCAGGGTTTACACCATTACAGGCATTTGTGATAAACTTGTTTGGAACGATATTATTGGTTGGAATGATGAAGAGACTTGTTAGGGATGTTGGTGGAGTTGGAGGCGATTTTTTAAGTGGAATGTCACCAGAAGACCAAGAAAAGTACTTACGCTGGAACGAACAAGTAGAGGCAGGAATAAGTTTGAATGACAGAGTGAAGATAAATAACTGGAATTATGTTCCAGAAATAGATTACTATCTAAAAAACAAGGATGTGTTAGATAATTGGGAGTTTTTTGACCAACTCACAGGGGAGGCAATTTATCCACCTAATCATGGCTTTTTGTATGGTCAATATGACGAAGGGCCTTTGAAAATCGGAGAAATAATTGATAGGTATGGTTCAGATAGTGGTAATTATTATTCGCCAGCAGGAACAAGTTATGAAGCACGCTCACTACCACCGTTTATGGAGAATGCAAAGTATACGAAATATGAAGTGGTAGTACCATTTGCAGTGGAATCTGGATACACACATCCTTGGTTTGGGCAAACGGAAATTGGAATACAGTATTATACTGATTACACTGTTGATGAGTTGCTTAATGATTTAGGTTGGATTAAGGAACTAAAATAGGAGGGGTTTCATAATGTTAACAATAGAAGAAGTAAGAGAAGAAGTATATAGACTAGGAAAACTGATTGGATTGGAAAGAGATTCGGATTTGTACCCACTGTTCACAGTATCAACAAAAGTATGGAGTGAGGGATATTCATTTTATGTAGATGATGGAATGTATCATTATGTAGCGATGGAAAGAGGTAGTGAAGTGAAGCACTACGAGGAGGAAAAGCTTGAAGAAGTTTTGTACTATGTTTTTGAAGTGGCAACCTCCTACTTGGCAGGAAGATATGAACTTGAAAACAGAAATGATGAGGAAGATTTTAGAAGAATCAGATGGAAAAGGCAACTAGAGTTGTTGGGTAAAATAGATAGAGAGTATGTTTTGAAACGCATGCAAAAAAATGAAGAAATATTAAAAATATCACCATATCGAGACAACAGATAAAAAACAAGCCCAAGCAATAAGTTAAATCATTCAAGGGGTTTATTTTCTAAAGGCATGTGGGTTGCGGTAACAAACAATGACACTTATCACTTAAGCTGTCACTCAAACCTAGCCCAAAGAATGTTAGTGGACCTGAATCCAAGAACATACAGAATATGGAACCATATGAAGGAGTAAAAGAGGCTTCAGAATATTTGAAATCTCAAGGTGTGCCTAGAGAATATAGGAAGCAAATACTAGAGTCATTCGACAGAAGAACAATTAGAATAGAAATTGCAGGTGACAGCACGTTTGGAATTCGGTTCTATGGCGGAAATTCAACGCTAAAGGAAGATATCTTTTTGAGACGTTTAATGCACAAACCAATAGGTATAATCTTTCTTTACCACCAGAGTGGAATAGTATGACTAACTTTAAGCAGTTTCAAATAAAACCGAACACGGTTATGATAGTCGGTGATGCATTTTCCCAGCTTGGTCATGGCCCCCAATATGTCGGTGAAGCAGTACAATGGTATATCAATAGTTTGGAGGATTCATTGCCATGATAAATGATAAAATGAAACTTATACAGGAAATTGAAGACCTTTCTAGTTTGATTGTGGAGGAACTGGAGAAAATTAGTGAGGGAAAAGTGGAAAAAGCAAGAGAGAATTAGAATTAATACATAATGAATTAGTCAGTATGAAGAACAATGAATTAAGTGTAGTTAGCTATCCTAGAGTAATAATTGACTCATGGGATTACTCTGATGTTTTAGGGCAGCGCTTAATAGCGGTTGCTCACAAGTATATGAAAAACTACCTAGCAAGAAATAAAGTGATCTGTGCTAAAAATGACGATGGTTAATATAGAAATTTCTGCCCAGAGTAGCTATCGAGGAGCATTTGTTGAAAATAATGTTTACAATGGCAAACACAAAAAATCAGTTCACTTGGAGGGAACCGATTTTCGTGCTGTGGCGAAAAAGCAACACGGTGGAATATTCATCCTGCATGTAGTCCATTAGAACATCAAAAATCCATTCATGGCATTCATGGTATTGCAAATGAGATATTCAAATAGAAGGAGGGAGAGAGTATGAAATTTGATTTTGTAAGAATTGACACCTCGATATACGAGAAAATAAATGATGGCTCAATTGAAATGGCTGAAAAAGAAATGGGATTTAAATTCCCAAAAGAGTTAGTTGATTTTTATAACGAAGTTGGCTGTGGCTTTGTTGGAGGTTCTGGAATGAATAACAATAGACTAATGGGGCCAATATCCGTGTGCGATTTTCGGTTAAGACAGTATGACTACGAATTCTATCCAGATATCAATGCTTATGATGAATACGAAGAAAACAAACTGATTTTCTTTGAGCAGAATCTGAGTTCCTTAATTTCTATCGGAATTGAAGGAAATGCTGAATCCAAAATATATTATTATGATATTGAAATAGCTTCATCATTGAAGGAGTTTTTGGAGAAAATGATTGAAGATGAAACATATTTCTCTGACGATGTTATAAAAGAACTAGATGAGAGAGTCAGAAAAAGCAAAGAAAAGTCTGTATAGTTGATATGCGATAACTAATGACATAGTACCACTTCGTTAATCATGGTGTATTGATAGTACTTGGTATCAGGTGTTGTTTATCTAGGGTATTGGAGTAATAGTATGAGTATTTGGGTGAACAGTTAAGGGCTTATGATATTTGTTTATCAGGGATTCATTGGAGGCATCAAAACGGGCCATCCAACGCATTAAGGAAGTTTTAGATATTTTGTAGTGCCTACAGACATATGAACAGTGATAACGTTTAGTGGCATATAAGGAACGTGCGTGGCACTATGTATGAAGTTCGTGGGGTAATATCTTTGTATTTTTGGTATAGTATTCAAGTGGTGTGTCTTTTCGAAATTTGTTTGGTAACTTAATTCCACATGGACTAATCACTTTTTTCTATTCTTTCTGGTTTCACTTCCATTGTAACGCTACACGCAGTTTGAAAGGAGTTATCACAGTTACTGGACTTTTTACCAATAATTAGAGGGATAAAAGGAATCTGTGAAGGGATAGCAGGAAAGAAGATAGGAATAAAGGTAGTATCGCAGGGGTTATTAGTAGATGCGGCACAATCGTTAGTGTTTGGATATAGTGGAAAGTAAGTGATGGAGAAGTTAACGAGTTCAGGGTTTACACCATTACAGGCATTTGTAATAAACTTGTTTGGAACTACTTTAGTACTTATGGCTATTAAGAAGTTGATGGTATCTGTAAAAAAACCTACTTTCAAATCCAGTTATGATATACCAGTTGATGACGCTGGTAATACAAAATCTAATCTAAAATTAGGAAGAGATGTGCACAAAGAGTATAAACTTGGGTTAGATAATGGAACGACACTTAGAAAAGAGTACCGTCTTCCGAGTGGTAAACGAGTTGATTTTATTGATTTTGCGAATAAAATTGTATATGAACTAAAACCGAATAACCCAACGCAAATACTAGCTGGAACCAAGCAACTAACTGATTACTTGAAAGAATTAGGTGATGGATGGAAGGGTGTATTGGATACATATTAGGAGGAATAACATGGAGAAAAAGGAATTCAAGAAAGCACTTAGAGAAGTTCTTGAAGTGTATGGATTTGTAAAGGTTAAAAATTGTTATTATTACAGTAATGAAGATATAATAATAGTGATAGCGACACAGAAATCAGATTATAGTGAAGCGTACTATATTAATTATGGTTTTGTGGCGAAGAGTATTAATGAAGGTGTTGTATACCCAAAAGATAATCAATGTGATTTGTCAGCGAGATTCCTTCATTATGAAAATAAGGATGATAAAAAAGGAGTTGGGCTTTTTGAATTAGATAATCTTGATTACAATATACTTCAAGAGTCACTGAGGAGAAATGTTGATAAGTCAATTGTTCCAGTAATCAATTCAGGCATAAGAGAATACTTTAGAATTGAGCCTAATGCAAAGTATATAGCTACTTTGAAAATGAAGAAGCATTTAGGTTTAAATGGCTAGTTTTATGATGTTCTAATAAAGAACAGAAATGTGTAAAAGAACTTCTAAAGATGTTTGATGAGGAACGTGTTTTTAGTTATGTAGGCCTGTAATAAGAACAAAAGCGGGAACTGCTATACTTTAATTGACAAAAATAAGTGGTACCATTGTGGTGTGTCTCCTTCAAATCTGTTACCTCAAGTGTAGCCTATCTAGTTGAAGAATACGGGTTTATCGCCAGATGAACTTTCAGAGTTATTAAAGACAAAAGACCTTGATGATAAACTAGAAAGCAACTATCAAAAATATGTTGTAAGAAATACATAAAATGAAAAGGCCAATCCGCTTTGAAGGAATTGGCCTTTTCATTATCTACAGTAGTGTACTGAACGCCTTCATAAATCATCAAGGACACAGCGCTCAATTGAAGGCAACATTTTTGCATTTGGCTGTCAGTTCCAATCCTGCGTGTCAGTCGAATGCGTTCTGCTCGACTCCACCATCGAACGGCCGACCCTTGATTTCAGGGAGCGAACAAGGCCGCAGGTAATTGCCATTAAGCGGTAGCCCTTAAAGATATAGCTGATGCCCATATAAGAAGTAGTCAGTATTCATTCTTATTATTTATACGTACAGACACGTGATAGGAAATAATATACAGCATAGTTGCCAAGAGCATGTAGAAGGAGAGTCCAATCAGGAATTCGATAGTGTTCAGCGTGGAAAAACCAAAGATAAAATCGAGTACCCATATGGTGCCGACCGTGATTCCTATCGAGCTCCCCAGACTGATAATCATGATGACTTCGCTCTTATCGGTTCCAAGTAGATAGGTCAGCGGATAAAAGATGCTTCCCATCAGAATCGGGATACCCAGAGCGATTGCTAACACCATAAATGGTTCCCGCATCGGATTATAAAAAAAACGGTTACCATGGATGAGGACAGTTAGGCCAATGAATGCAAAAGAGATCATTATTCCGACTATGACCCACGCAAGATGCGCAATATATCGACACTTAACAACATCTTTTCTCTTGACCGGTGTAGTGATGATATAGCTTTTCCATCTGCTAGACTCTTCTTTTCGAAAGGAGGACATGGCATTAAAGGAAATCAAGACCGCACCTGTCATTCCGAGTACAAACAACAGTATGGAACTGGCGCTGAACAATAGAGCGATGCCGATTGCGGCTATGAATATTAGAGTGACCAGCGCGCTGTCGGCGGCGCCGTAATAGTGATTTCTCAATAACCCCTTCATACCTTTTCTCCTTTCACAAGCATCAGCATAATCTCCTCAATCGAAACGGCATCCAGAGCGATGCCTTTGTATTTCCGCTCCGCTGCTTTTCTGTCGCTCACCAATACGTCAATCTGGTAGTCTCGCTTTTTGTATGCGACGATATCTGATTTATTCAGGCTTGAAAATTCATCTTGCTTACATCTCAAAACGGCATAGTTAAACTTCAGGTCATCCTTAGCAGCAGTCATTATAATTTTGCCATCATGAATGAAGGTGATATAATCGGCGACCTTTTCGAGGTCGCTTGTGATGTGAGACGAAAAAAGAATCGAATGATTTTCATCCAAAACGAAATCCAGGAAGAAATCCAGTATTTCATCGCGCATGATGGGATCAAGACCGCTGGTTGCTTCGTCTAGAATTAACAGCTTCGGATGATGAGAGAGCGCAGCCGCTATCGCCAGCTTCATACCCATACCTTTCGAGTAGGTAGATATCTTTTGCTTAGGGTTCAGTTTGTTTTTCGAAAGCAACTCTTGAAAAAACGAATCGTCCCAGTTTTTGTATAACCCTCTCATTACGTCAGCCAGCTTTTCTGCTGATAGGTATCCGGGAAAGTTATTGCCGTCATACACAACACCAATATCTTCCCGAACCTTTGTGTCGGCGTCGGCCATCTCCTTTCCGAACAGTTTGATGCTGCCGCTGTCTTTTGCCAATGTGTTCAGGATACAGCCGATTGTCGTTGTCTTACCAGCTCCGTTTTCCCCGACGTATCCCATAATAGATCCGGCGGGGAGCGAAAAACTTATGTTATCCAACACGAAATTCGACTTAGCATATCTCTTAGAAACATTCTGGAGTTCCAGTATATTATTCATGTTATTCCTCCTCGGTATAGAAAATGGTGAGTAAATCAATAAGCTTTTTAAGCTCAATATTATATATTCTCGCCGTGTCGGCAGCCTTCAGCAGATACTCTTCTACATGTCTTTGCTGCTCTTCCTGAACGAATTCCTGGTTGTTAGCAGAAACGAAGGTGCCGCGTCCGACAGTCGTCTCAATAAAGCCATCCCTTTGCAACTCCTCATACGCTCTTTGCACTGTTAGTACGCTGATATGAAGTGACTTTGCCAGGGCGCGCATTGACGGAATTGGCTCACCTGTTTTCAGTTCACCGCTCATTATCAGGGCTTTAAACTGCGTGGTAATCTGCTCTGTCAGAGTTTTGCTGCTGCTACTGCTTATGATGATATCCATGCAGTGTCCCCCCGTATCTTAATGCAGTGTACTTATAGCATGAGTACACTATTGCACACTCGGCTCGAATTGTCAAGGCTTCATTATCGTTTTTCTGTTCCTGTTTTTGGTATTTCTCAAACTGGCCATTAAGCTGCGGTTGTTGATACCGCTTCTTTACACACTCATCATGGAAACAGTATTCCATGAATGGGCTGGAGCAGATGTGATGTTTGCTATAGCGATACTGGTTGTACTCGTAGCTCTGTCGCTGGCCAGCGATATGGGGTATAAACTAGCGATGCCTGAAAATACAAAGAGAGGCATGGGTATCGGGTTTCCGGAAACCGTGCCTCTTATATTGCGCTTATTCAATATATTTAACTGTTGTGATATACTTTAATTAATACACGTCGCGAGAGTGTCGTTTTTTGTATAATACGCAGTTGCGTATGCAAGCAAATCATGCTGGCAAAGAAAAATTTGTGGAGTTATAATAAAAAACAAAATAAAAAAAGTATCGCAAAAACACATATATATATTTTCACAATTATTATTATTGTTGTGGGTGCCGGATGGCTAGTATCTGATAAAAGTAAGTTGAGCAACTTATCAAAGCCTTTCCAGAGTAAGAAGGAGCAAAGATATTATGAAAATACTGAGTGAGACAAATATTCAATTATTAATGGAAAAGATGAGTTTTGTTTGCAAAAAGTCAAATAATGAAGATGCGGACCTAAGCAAGTTTGTTGCATACATTAATTTTCTAGTGGATAGAAAAGATGAAATTATTAAAATAATAAATGTAGAACTTGAGGATGTTGCATATAGTCATTATTACTGGTTTTGGGCGCTAAAAGAAGTGTATTTCAAAAAACATGGCAAAGATGAAGGGCTTGAACAACAAGCACTTAAGATTTTAGAAACTATGAATTTTGAGTTGCAAGGGAACATTGATTGGGAAATAATTGAACAAATTGAAAATGGTTGCATAGAAGTACAATGATTGCTATTTACGTATTTCTGGAATTTGAACTGTATTGAAAAAGTGTAAAAGATAATATTTGAAATATGAAAATGGCAATTTCGAGTCCAAAAAATCGCACAAGGAAATCAATGTAATGCACCCTTAAGACATCAACTCTTTTTCTGTACAATATTATACTAGCGGATGCAAAATATGAGCAAAAAAAATATCTGCGAGATTGTAAAGGATATTCATAATAAAGCTTTTGAACACATAAATGGTGTTTGAGATTAAGAAAGAAGGAAAACTATGAAAATATGCGATATTATTGAGCAACTTGGAAACAACGTTACTGGTGATTTTATTAGCCATTGCTATAAAGCGATAGCAGATATTGAAGAAATGACTGAACCTTTTTTGGCAGTCGAACCATTGCTTGCGTTTATGGAGAGAAACCCAGATATAGACTATGGTATGCCAGGTCCACTTGTTCATTTTGTCGAAAAATTCTATGGTAATGGGTATGAGGAAAAGTTAGTTGAGTCAATGAAAAGAAAGCCAACTAACCATACACTATGGATGCTAAATCGCATTATCAATGTTAGCGATGAAACAACAAAGAAAGGGTACCTTGATATGCTATCCAAAATTATAAGTGACACAACTTTATATGATGAGGGGATTAGAAATGAAGCACAAACTTTTTTTGCTTCACATCAAGAATAGACTAGCAATTGGGTCATCAAGTTTCATACTGTTTCGCTATGTCAATGATATCGTGATTGAACACTTTTATTAGAACATAAAAAGAGAGCCAATTTACCCTAATCGTTATTAACGAAGGATGAAATCGAAACTCTCATTTTTTATTATTTAATTAGTATTATATTCATGGTGATTCTTTTCAACCGTCAACTGTTTTTGAGTTTGCATCTTAATCCATTGAATAATCTTTGTTGCAATTTTACTAGATGTAAATTCAGTTTGAATACAGTTTTTAAGTACTTAGCAATTCTCAGTGTTCTGATCTTGATTCGTAGTTTTCGGTTTTACAAGCAACTGTTTTTTCAAAGGTAGGTTGGGCTGGATGCCTAGTCCAATTATTGGTGTCTTCTGTTACTTGATAAGCGATTATTTGGAAAAATGGCAAGAAGCATAATGGCAATAATTCTGCTTTGATATCAGTATCAACTACTACCACCATTTTGTCATCTTTGTATGCTTTATTAGTTGTAATCATGAAGTTATTTGGGGTGGCAATTTTATTGGCATCGTAGATGTCGCAAATGCGTTTTGATGCTATACCAACATCAATCATAAAGATAGTTAGATGAGGTGCAATTTGAAGTGAAGGTCCATGTAGGTACTCTTCTGCTTCATAGGCTATCGAAGGAATCTGTACGGTTTCTCCAATCTTCAAAGCTGCTTCCATGGCGATTGCTTGGCCAGCACCAACACCACAACAATAAACTTTTGTCATAGAAGTAAGTGGCAAGAAATTGTTTTTGTAGAACTCATGAGTTTGTTTTTGAACCATTTCATGAACATCAGCAGTATTCCTAATTTCAGCCTTTAAGTCATTAGCAACTCTACCATCCATTATTCCTTTGATTAGTGCACTTTCAATAGTAAAAAGCATCAAATAAAGTGCAAAACCAGTTACTCCTTTGGTAACATAACCAACAGTTTCAAAACCAATTGCATAGTCAATTAGTAAATCGGCATGGTGTCTAAAATCGCTGTTTAAGTCCATGGTTACTCCTATTGCTTTTCGTCCTTTAGCTTTGATTACATTAAGAGCATCAATGGAATTTGTACTGTATCCGCTTTGAGATACTACGAAAATGAAATCATCATCAGTAAAGTTATTCTCAGTGTGAATAAAAGTAAATGGCGTAATTATTTTTACTTCAGTATTTAAGTATTTTCTCATGAAATTTCTAGCACAATAAGACCCATTGCTAGAAGAGCCTGAAGCTACAATCCAGATATTTTTGTATGATTTTTCTGTAAACTCCTTTACTAAATTAGTAGTGATTTTAAAACTATTATCTACATTTTTTCGAATTACTGCCGGAGATTCTTCAATATACGTAAGCATTGTTTCCTTAGTTTTCTCGGACATTTGACATTTCACCTTTCTTGTTATACTGTTATAACATAGATTATTTTTAGTAATTATATCACATATTGCCTGGTGCAATTTGCTGTTTATAACTAAATTGTACCCGATGAACATTGTGAGTTAATTCTCAATTTTAGGAGGGGAAAAAATGCCAAACATAGTTTTGACAAAAATTGATAATCGTCTAGTTCATGGCCAAATAGGAGTTAGTTGGGTTGGTTTTTGTGGTTGCAACTTAATAGTTGTTGCTGATGATGAAGTCGCTAATGATTCAATTCAACAATCATTGATGAAGATGACTGCTGATTCTACGGGAACGGGAATTAGGTTTTTTTCACTAGAAAAAACCATTGATATTATTCATAAAGCGTCAGAATCTCAAAAGATATTTATCGTAGTAAAAACACCAGCTTCGGCTAGAAAATTAGTAGAGGGTGGCGTACCAATTAAAACTATCGTCGTTGGAAATATGCATCATTCTCCAGGTAAAAGACTTGGGCCTGAAGCACATGTTTATGTTGATGATAAAGATATGGAAGATTTCAATGCGATTAAGGCTGCTGGCGTTGAGGTCTATATTCAAATTGCTCCTGGGGATAGGAAATTCGATATTTAGGGGATATAACTTTTGGCGTAAGTGGACACCGTAAGTTAATCAATAGAAAATTTAGTTAAAAGGAGGAACTAAGTTATGTCGATTACATTAGTACAAGGTATTTTACTTGCAGTAGTTGCCTTCATTTGTGCTCTTGATGGTGCAATTGAAGTATTCTTCTGGTTTAGACCAATTGTAGTTGGCTTCCTAGCGGGGATTGTTTTGGGTGACGTTGAACTTGGATGTAAAGCCGGCGCCGTTGCAGAATTATCTTATATGGGGATGTTAACAGTTGGTGGTACCGTACCACCAGATCCATTGATGGCAGGTATGATGACAGTTGTGTTGGCATACACAACTAATCAGTCTGTGGAGACCGCATTGGGTCTATCATTACCATTTGCTCTAATAGCACAATGGTTTGGAATTGCTTTTAACACAACGTTTGCAATGTTCTTAAGTCCACTTGATAAGGCTGCAGAGGCTGCTGATGAAAAGAAGTTCACAAGTATTATTATGCTTTCATGGGTAATCAAAGCCGGAACATACGCTATCCTAGTATTTGTTTCTTCGTTTGCTTTCCAAACGCAGATTCAGGATTTCGTTGGTGGTTTCCCACTTTGGTTGATTCATGGTTTTGAGATTGCGGGAGGTTTATTACCTGCGGTTGGACTAGCACTATTATTAGTTGTTATGGCTAGAAAACAAAATATTGCGTATCTATTCGTTGGTTTCTTAATGGCAACATTTACCAATGTTGGAAACGTGTTACCAGTAGCAATTGCTGGTGCATGTATTGCTTTCATCGATTATCTAAACGATGAAAAAATTAAAAAGACTAATGCAGTAGGAGGAGGAACAGCAGATGACGGTATCTAGAAACAAACTTACNAAACGCGATATTGACAACATGAGCATGCGTTCATTCCTTGAACAAATCTGTTTCTCATTTGAAAGAATGCAAGCCCCTGGCTTTATGTGGGGTATGATTCCGGGATTTAAGAAGATTTATGGTGATGATAAAGAAGAACTTGCTAAGGCAATGTCAGCATACATGGGTTTCATTAACACTGAACCACATATGGCTACATTCTTACAAGGCTTAACATTATCACTTGAAGAATCTGGACAAGATAGAGAAATGATCAAGAACATTAATGCAGGTTTATTTGGACCACTAGCTGGACTTGGAGATGCAATCTTCTGGTTTACGTTACTACCAATTTCCGCAGCTATTTCTTGTTCACTTGCTTCCGAAGGTAGTGCTTTAGGACCTATTCTATACATTGCGATTTGGGTAGTGTCTGCATTCTCTAGAATTTGGTTTGGTAGACTTGGATATAATATGGGTGTTAATGCTATTTCAACGATTAGTGAAAATGCTGGAGCGATCACAAAAGCTGCTGGTATTCTTGGTTTAACTGTTGTTGGTGGTTTAATACCTTCATATATTTCGTTTGCTTTCCATGAAGATTTAGTATTACCTGGTGGTGTATCAGTACAAGGAGTATTTGATGCAGTGCTTCCAAATATTCTTCCATTGGGATTTGTCTTCTTCTTATATTGGTTATTTAGGAAGAAAAATATTAACACGATTGTATTGATTCTTATGGTTATTGTTGTGTCAATTGTTTTATCAAGACTAAATATAATGTAAGAAAAAATAGTAGTTAACCAATTCGCCCTCAGTTTAGCTGGGGGCGATAATTAATTATAATCATTGGTTACAAAGCATTAGCGGGCATGTAAAGGGGGGAATAATAGATGATTGGTATAATTGTAAGTGGACATGGTAAATTTGGTAGTGGTATTTATAGTGCAGTTTCTACCTTAACAGGATATAGTGACAATTTCGTTGTAGTAGATTACGACACTGAAAATGATAGCTTAGAAGAATTGACAAAGAAATTTATTGTGGCTAAAACTAGTTTATCAAATTGTTCAGATATAATGGTTCTATGCGATATTTTAGGTGGTACGCCGTTTAAGATAGCGGTCACAACCTTCATCAACGATGATAACGTGGTAATAATGTATGGAACTAATGTAGGTATGTTGATGAAACTATGTATGAATTGTATGGTTTTAGCTGATGATTATTCAATTGATGAAATCACTGAACAATTAATTATTGAAGGGAAAAAGCATATCGGAAAATATGAGCTTGTTTTACCAGTTGAAGAAGAAGTCACCGATGGAATCTAAGAATATTAAAGCCATTATTTTTGATATGGATGGAGTGCTGATTAATAGTGAAGCATTTTATATGTCCGAGAATCGAAGGTTTCTAGCAGCACTAGGAAAAACAGCAACCGAGGAAGATTTATACAGAGTAGTGGGAACGCCTTTGCTAACCACTCAGAAAATGTTCCATTCGTATCTATCTGACAGCTATACTTTTGAGGAAGTAGCAGAACTATCGCATAAGCACTGGCAAACAGTAAAAACTAATTACAAATGCTTAATGAATGATGGTGTTGTCGAAGTCCTAAGTTGGTTGAAAAAAAGAAATTATAAATTGGCAGTTGCTTCTAGTTCAGGTATTAAACACATTCAACGAGTGATTGAACAGTGTAGCCTAGATAATTATTTTGATGTGTTATTAACTGGGGACATGTTTAAAAAAAGCAAACCGGATCCAGAAATATACCTTACGGCTGCCAAGATGCTTAAGGCTAAACCAGAGCAATGTATTGTAATTGAAGACTCTGTTTATGGCATCGAAGCTGGTAAAAGAGCTGGTATGAAAGTAATTGCGCTCAAAGAACCGTTTGGGCACGACCAGTCACTAGCCGATATTAAAATAGATGGGTTACTGGAAATTATTGATTATGTAAAATAGAAAAAACAATCCTCACGGATTATTTTTTTATGAATGTATTGTAAGTATCATAGATAGCGACACATAAACTCGCAAAAGCTAAAGCCCAAGACATATAGAAAATGGTTATATTATTGACTTGCATTTTTTGATCATAAGCATTTAGCACCAATAGAACACTGAAGGCTACGTATAGTATTATTCTAATTAGTGTTCTACCAGTAGTTTCTTTTTTTACTTTATTCGTGTTTTCAAAAACTAAATCCTCAACATTCACATTTTCCTTACGTGTTAATGAGGGTAGGAATTTTTTCCTAAACACAACATCTAAGGCAACAAAAATGACACAGCCAACGGCAATCGCTACTGGAGGTTGTAAAAACCATCCACCTGCTAACACAGCAAAAGAAACTGCAAACAGCCATCTATTAGAATACAATTTATATTTTCGCATATCAGTATCAGTGATGTAATAAGCAATTTTTGTATGGTAATCATAATAAACATCTCGATGCCTTTTATCTTGTAATAGATGTTTTTTAAAAGGGTTATAATTATCTAGAATCATTTCTCCACCTCGTAAAGGTATTATACAAGAAAATATGCTCTATTACACATAATTAGTATTGTAAATGAAAAAAAGGTTAAAAATATTGTTAAAAAGTGCAATATATAGAGTTTGAAAAGATGCAGTTTGACTAATATAATAGAACTGTATAAATAGAAGAAGAGGTAAAAATATGTTATTTAAACAAACGGAAGAGAAATTGAGAAGTCAAGATGCTCTGGCTACGGCAACAGAAATTTGCCAGCAACCAGATACTTGGAGCAAAACTATTGAGCAAGTTAAGGCGATGAAGGATGAATTACAAACCTTTATTAACCAAGTTATCAAACAGCCAGACTTTGATGTTATCTTGACTGGAGCAGGCACTAGTGAGTTTGTTGGAAATTCTGCATTTTCATTTTTGAATCACCTTTTAGATTATAAAGTAAAATCATATGGAACCACAGACATAGTATCTACTCCTGAAAACTATTTATCAAAAACCAAACCAACTTTGTTAGTCTCTTATGGAAGAAGTGGTAATTCACCAGAGTCATTAGCAGCAGTAGAAGTAGCTGATGCTGTTTGTGATAGTGTTTATCATTTGTTTATTACCTGCAATAGTGAAGGAGCATTAGCGAAAGCAACCTTAACCAGAGATAATTGTTTTGCGATTAACATTACTCCTGAGACTCATGATAAAGGGTTTGCGATGACATCAAGTTTTTCCAATATGTATCTAGCTACACTATTAGCATTTCAATTGGATAACTTGGACGAAGTTGAAGTAATTATGGATGATGTTAGATCAAAGGTAACTAGTTTTATTGATGAAGGCTTTGAAACAGTATTGGGGTTAGTAAATGGCTATAACTTTAATCGCATTGTTTATCTGGGTTCAAATGTCCTAAAAGGAATTGCTCAAGAATCGGCACTCAAAATACTTGAATTAACAGCAGGGGAAGTTACAACAATGTTTGATAGCCCGCTAGGTTTTAGACATGGACCAAAATCAGTTATCAATGCTTCCACACTAACTGTTCTTTACTTAAGTGACGATGCATATACTCGGCAATATGAAATTGATTTATTGGTAGAAATGAGCAAAGAACGAAAAGGTAATCAAATTATGATTATTGGTAACAATATTGGTGAAGAAGCTAAGTTAGCAGATGTAAGTTATAGTTTTGCAAGCAATAAAAGCGTAGACAATGCCTATTTAGGTTTACAATATATCGTAGTGGCTCAATCACTATCATTGTTTAAATCACTGGCATTAGAAAAAACACCTGACAACCCTTGTCCATCAGGGGAAGTGAATAGAGTGGTAAAAGGTGTTATAATCTATAAATACGAAGGAGAGAATTAGTAGAATGATTGGAATTATTGTAACTGGGCATGGAAATTTTGGTAACGGATTGACAAGTTCTTTGGAGCTTATTGTTGGCGAACAAAAACAACATTATGCAATTGATTTTACAGAAGGGATGACGACAGAACAGTTAGCACTACAGTATGAAGAAGCTTTTGAAGCAATGAGTGGTCTAGATGGTATTGTTGTACTAACAGACCTAGCTGGTGGTTCGCCTTTTAAAACTGCTGCAATTTGTAAACAAGACAAAAAGAATATTGAACTAATTGCTGGAACGAACCTTCCTTTATTGTTAGAAGCAGCAATGAATAAAGAGTTTACTGATGATGTGGTACTATTTGCTCAACAATTGGTTAATATTGGTAAAGAGCAGGTAATTCGATTTGAACTAGCAAGTCTAAAAACACAAGAAAACACAAGTGGGGATGGTATTTAGGAGGACATAATATGAATGATTTTATTAATAGCATGTTAGCATCAGCGGTGGTCATAGTAATTATGATAACGATTGGAGGGATGGTTTTTTACTTCATTAATCGTAAGCAAGTCAATGCTAGAAAAGAAACCTACGTGACAATACATCAGAATTTAAAGCCAAATACTAGAGTTGAATTTGCGGGTGGTTTAGTAGGCAAATTAGTAAAAGTTGGTGAAGAGTATTGTGAGGTGGAATTAACAAAAGGAATGGTTATCACAATTTCACGTTATAGTATTTCAAGGATTATTGAAAAATAAGTATGAAGTTATTAGGATATCAAATATCAAGTGATAAGTGATATCTTTTTTATAAATGGTGTTACTTGCTTAAATGGCGAGCCAAGCATTAGTAATTATTGGTTTGCTGTGTTAATCTAGAATAGCCTAAGTGATTAATGACTTTATGTTGTGGGGTGAAAACAGATGAGAGAATTATTATCATATCGTGACTTACGCCATCTAAGACTAGTAGAGATACTAAACTTACAAAGAGAAATGATACAGCTAAAAGAAATCAGCAAAATGCTGGATGTACCCATAAGAACTATACACTCAGATATAAGGAATCTGAATTATTATATTGCTCCTTTTTTTATTCTAACAACTTCAGCAGGAGTTATTCTAGAAATACCTGAGAATTACTCAATTCGTTACATTTATAAAAAAATACTAGAAAACAGCTTGGAGTTTAGGTTATTGCAATATGTTTTTCTAAATGAAGAAAAAACGATAAAGGAGTTATCAAAAGAGTTTTTTATTAGTGAATCTACTATTAAACGATTGATTAAGAGAATCAATAAAATTCTAATTAAGGAAAACATTGAAATATCTACTTCTCCCGTTAATATGNCTGGAAACGAGAGAAAAATTACTCAGTTTATGAGTTCATACTACAATGAGTTGTATTTCCAATTTGATTTTGTGAGCGTTGAAGAAAGAAAACTAATTGAAAAATTAGTGCAGAGTGTCTTTGATGATGAAAAAATAGAATTACATTTCAATCAACTAAAGAAGTATACTACATGGATTTATGTAAATTTAGTGCGGATGAAAAATGGTCATTATGCTGATGTAGTAACCAATAGATTTGCAAATGCTAGTGTTTTGGAAGATGAGGATTTTTGTCAGAAATTTAGTCAGGTTTTCACTGTGGAACTAAATGAAGGAAATTTAAACAGGCTTTTGTATGCAAGAAGTAGAGCAGGTTTTATTTCCAGTTATCAAGAATTAGTTAAAGTCAATTATGATAATAAAAAACAAGCTGAGTTAACTAAAAATGTCGAAACAGTATTAAACAAAATAACGGCTGATCTTTGTATACCATTTACTAGTGATGCTAGGGAATCATTGTTGCTTGATATTGTAAACTTAATCAATGTGCGAGGTTATATAACCTTTATTCTTTATGATAAAAGAGAGTATTTTCTAAAGCGATTATCTGACAACTATCGTCATGTTAGGGAACTAGTGCAGTCATATATTGATCGTTTAGTTGTGCCTCCATTTGATAACATCGAAATAAACGAATTGACCTATATCTTATTAACTCATCTTCCTGATTTATTTGATAGGCTTAGGTATATAGAAAAGAAAGTAGTGATTGCTATTTTAGTAGATAGTGATTTAGAGCACGCTTACTTTATAAAGAAAGAATTAGATAGTTATTCACGTTTCAATATTGAAACGAAAATACTAATGGGTTTTGATCTTGAACAAGTTCATGCATTAACAAAAAAACAAATCTTGGTAACCAATATTCCAGGAATAACAAATGTTGCTTGTAGAGTTTTGTGTTTTGCAGATTACTTTAGTAGTCGAAACTGGTCCCAGTTAAATGAACAAATAACTTGTATCCTTAATGCCTAGTAAAAAGGAATCGAATAGTCGATTCCTTATTTTGTGTCCAATATTGTTTATATTACTTTTTAATATCAAATAGAATACTATTTGTTGTTACTTTTTTCTCTTTAGTTATCTCAATTGTTTCGAAATCATTGGGGTTTGTAATAATAATTGGAGTTGTTACAGATTTACCAGCTTTTTTAATTGTTTCAATATCGAAAGAAATAAGTTTTGTTCCAACCTTTACTTTGTCGTTTTTTGCAACATGCGCACTAAATCCTTTTCCTTCCAAATCAACAGTATCAATTCCAACATGAACTAAGATTTCGACTCCTGTTTCCGATGTAATACCAATTGCATGGTTAGATGGAAGTAAGACTGTGACGATTCCATTTACGGGAGATACTACTTCTCCCGTCGTTGGTTCTATAGCAACGCCTTTGCCCATGTTTCCAGAAGCAAATACTTTGTCATCTACTTTGTCCAAAGGAATGATATCACCATTTAAGGGGCTATTTATTTTGGAGTCTTTTTTAGATGTTTCATCAAGTCCTAAAATAATGGTAAGGACCATTGCCACTACGAATGAAACAGTTAAGGCTAAAGCTCCGATTGTAGCACTAGATTCAATTCCATTTCTACCAATCATATGGGGAATAGCAAGGATGCTTACGCTGAAAGTGAATATTTTAACACCACAAACTCCTGCGATTGCTCCACCTATTGCTCCTCCAATACAGCCAGCAACAAACGGTTTTTTATGAGGCAAGGTGACTCCATAAAGCGCTGGTTCTGAGATGCCAAAGAGCGCTGAAATACTACTTGAGCTAGCGAGACCTTTTAAGGTAGGGTCTTTTGTCCTAAAGAATACCCCGAGGCTTGCTCCTGCTTGACTGATAACGCCACATAATGCCATAGGAAGCAAGGTGTCATAACCAAGAGTTGTAAGTCCCATAATAACTAATGGAACAAATCCCCAGTGAATTCCAAAGATAACAGTAATCTGCCAAAGCCCACCAAGAAGTAAACCTGTAATCAATGGACTGAAATTGTACAGAGCATTGATAGCACCTTGAGATAGAGCACCAATTATTGTTCCTAATGGACCAATAAGGATGTACGTAAGTGGAACCATTATTGATAATGTAACTAATGGTACAACAAAGAAGAGAATTTTAGGTGCGATTTTCTTAGCGAAACCCTCAACGTATTTTTGAACATAAACAGCGATAATAATTGGCAAAACCGCTGATGCATAACCAGCCCCATATATTACTGGGATACCAAAGAAGTTCAATCCATCAGTACTAGCAAGCGGAGTGTTTGTGATACCATTGAACGTTGCAAGTGGGTACACCATTGCCATTGCTAAGGCCATAGCTAGATATTGATCGGTTTTGAACTTTTTAGCAGCAGTGAAAGCAATAGCGATTGGTAAAAACATAAAGAAACCATCTGCTGCAGCATTAAGAATTGAATATGCTCCAGTTGTTCCAAACTCTGGTAAAACAAAGACGGTAAGGCTTACGAGACCTTTCATCATACCTGCTCCAGCTAATATAGTTAAAAAAGGTGTAAATATCGAGGAAATAGCATCGATAAAACTTTCAATAATCCCCTGCTTACTAGCAGGAACATCATCGCTAGGTGCCGATTTCATCATGTCTGTAAGTTCAACATAAACGTCAGCAACATGGGTTCCGATGACAACTTGATATTGCCCGCCCTTATTCACAACCTGAATAACGCCCTCAGTTTTGCTTAATTCTTCATTTTTAACAAGAGTTTCATCCTTAAGTCTGAAACGTAATCTTGTTGCGCAATGATTAACGCTAGAAACGTTTTCTTCATGGCCGACAAGTTCTAAAATTCTTGCGGCAAGCGTTGAATAATTATTCTTCATTTTTCTTTCTCCTTTATTTCGAAACTAACATAAATCTTGACCACGGTTTGATATAAGACCGTAGCCTCATTGATTCTTCAGTTAAATGGTCAACTACATTTAGACAATCAGGGTTTCCCATTTCCTTTAGTGTAACATGTAGTTATCCTTTATATTGACCAAGATTGCTATTCCCTATTAAAACATATCCTGGTTGAATCCTATTACAATTGTTGACAACGATTTTGTTTCCTCCTTTTGGTATTTTTGCGAAATAACCATTGAAGTTACTAATCATTTCTTCTGATGACTTATTTTTCTCCAATTTCACTATACAATATAAAAAGAAAAAGTCTAGGTCATTTTTTTCAATTGAAACGGCAAAAAAAAACTAGCATATTACACTAGTTTAGTTGTAAACGGATTTTGCATAATCAGTAGGCGTATATCCATACCTGCTTTTGAATTTTCTTGAGAAGTAGTGGATAGAAGTATAACCTAAGGCAGCAGCAATTTCACTAATGGTATATTTACCTTCTTTAATCATTAATTTACTCTTAGTAAGTTTCAATTCATTGATATATTGCTTTGGTGGCATATCAATATTGTCCTTAAACAATGATTGCAGTGATGAGCGCGAAATAACAAATTTCTTACAGATTTCATCAATAGAGAAAGCTCTAAAGATGTTGGTGTTGATATAAAGCATAATGTTGTTTAGTAACTCGTTATCTGATTGTTGCTGAATAGGTGCTTCAGTATGAGCGACCGCAATTAAATCTGGCGAAATCAATCGAATAATTAGTTCTTTGAGATAGATTAGTTGTAAGTCCTTAACATATGGTGAGGTTTCATCCGCAGCAGTACATTTGGTAAAATTGATTAAGACCGAGTGTGTTTCTTTATCAAGATGAAAAACTTTGTCTTTAAGTAAATCGATATTGGCAATATTCATATCAAACATAACAGTAAAATAAGAACTTGCAGCTTCAGCAAACGTTCTTTGCGAATGGAATTGGTGCGGAGTATAAAACATTAAGTCAAAAGGTGACAAATCATACTTGACTCCATCAACCTCTGTTTGTAGGGTGCCGTTATCTACATAGGTAAGTTCCCAATAGCTGTGTTGTTCTCCACTAAAGAAATAATCAGCATGACGGATTTGATAATAGTAAGCATATATTTCCTGTAAATCAAAGGACTCTACTATTCGTTCTTGTGAAATCTCATCATTAAAAGGGGATACTTCTATAGTGGGGTTGGGAAGCGAGTAAACATGAAGTTTTATTTGGCTAGATAATGAAATGAAATTAAAGTACACGCCTTTTTTAATTTTGGTAATCCGATGAATAACGAATTTTTGGGCACCAATAAGTGAAGGCTTGTCATTGACTACTAGTAATACTAGACCTGTTTTTACTTTTAAATAAACATCTGAATTGTATGATAACAATTGGTTAATTGATTTGTTGTTGCGATTTACAATGGTCTTTTTCATTTTGCGAAACGGGGAAGAACTAGTGTTTTGCAAAACGCTGCCATATTGTCGATATGCTATACTTGAAGTCTTATTGAACATATATTTCACCACCTATAGAATTTGATAAAATAAATATACCACATGCAGAGTGAAAATACCTATGCTTTCCTTGCTAAAAAGTGCAAAAATAAAGGAAAAAAATGTAAATACAGAACAATTCGTAGTAGTTAAGATAGAAATGTACAGTGGTATTAATACCACTTACATATTTAAATGGGAGGAGAGAGAGTATGCCAAATATTGTATTGACAAGAATAGACAGCCGCCTTATTCATGGGCAAGTTGCTACACAATGGACTAGTTCGATAGGGGCGAATCTGTTGTTAGTTGCCAATGATCAAGTCGCTGGAGATGAATTCCGTCAGGGGTTAATGAACATGGCAGCACCAAGTTTTGCTCAAACTCGATATTTTACTATCGAAAAAACTTGCGCAATTATTGGTAATGCCAGTGAAGCACAAAAGATATTTATCATTTGTGACAACCCGACAGATGTTTTACGTTTAGTTGAAGGTGGAGTACCTATCAAACATGTTAACATTGGGAATATGCATATGGCAGAAGGAAAGCGACAAGTCGCTACAGTTGTTGCTGTAGATGACAAAGATGTAGCAGCCTTCAGACGTCTTCAGGAACTTGGAGTTGAACTTGATATTAGGAAAGTTCCAAGTGATAACCCTGAAGATTTGAGTAAATTATTTAAATAGTAAATAGGAAAGGAGATTACTATAATATGGGTCCAATTCAAGTATTATTGATTGGTGTCGTAGGTTTTATTGGCGGTATCGATCAATTCAGTTTTCTTGAATCGTTGTATCGTCCGATAGTTCTATGTACGGTTGTAGGTTTTATTTTAGGCAACATTGACTTAGGGTTAAAGATTGGCGCTTCATACGAATTAATGATGGTAGGTAACATGCCTGTTGGAGGATCGCAACCTCCTAACGTTGTTATCGGTGGTATTATGGCAGTAGTATTTGCTAGTGCAAGTGGTAATCCAGATTTTGAATCAGCACTAGGACTAGCAGTTCCATTTTCTTTATTGGGACAATATGCTGTAAACGTAGTATTTACAGTTACATCTCCGTTAATGGCTAAAGCAGACGAAATGGCAGCTAAAGGAGACGCGAAAGGTATAGAATTATTAAATATCGGAACAATGTGTTTTATTGGTTCAGTATTTGCAATAATCGCCATGGTAGGTGCAGTATCTGGAGCCACTATTGGTGATTGGCTTACAGCTAATCTTCCAGCGACTCACTGGATCTGGAGAGGTCTTGGCGCAGCTGGCGGAATGATGAGATTTGTTGGTTTTGCAGTTCTAATGAAAGTTATGATTTCTAGCGATACTTGGACAATTTTATTTGCTGGTTTTGCACTAGCGACTATTATTGACAGAGTATTACCTGGACACACTTTAGTTATGATCGCATTAATTGGTTTAGCATTAGCAGTTTACGATTTCCAAACAAACATTAAAATGAAAAATTCTGGTGGACAAGGAGGTGTGAGTGATGGCATCTAATTTAGCAAATACATATAGTAATTCAACTCCATCTGCACAACTTGATAAGAANACTCTTAACAAAATGGCTTGGCGTTCAATTTACTTACAAGGTTCATTCAACTTTGAAAGAATGCAATCAGCAGGTTGGCTATATGGTATTTTACCAGGGCTAGAGAAAATTCATACTGATAAAGATGATTTGGCACTAGCTATGTCACACAACTTAGATTTCTTCAATACTCACCCATTCCTAGTTACTTTCGTTATGGGTATAGTATTAACTTTAGAGCAACAAAAGGCTGACATTACTACAATTCGTGCCGTACGTGTTGCTGCAATGGGTCCTTTAGGAGGTATCGGGGATGCTATCTTCTGGATGACTTTACTACCAATCACTGCTGGTATTTGTGCTAACTTCGCAAATTCTGGTGGTGCTATGGGTCTAGTTGGACCAGTATTGTTCCTTGTTATTTGGAATGCTGCACAATTTGGTATTCGTTACTGGTTGATGCATTGGTCTTATAATCTTGGAACAAGCGCAATTGGAGCATTAACTAAGAATGCTAAAGAATTTACACATGCTGCTACTTTGCTTGGAGTATTAGTAGTAGGAGCATTAATTTCTAATATGGGTGGAACAACAATTAATCTTGTTATTCCAAACGGTGAAAGCCCAGTTGTAATTCAAGCAGTTCTAGACACAATCCTACCTAAGATGATTCCATTGGTAATCACATTGACTATGTACTGGTTACTAGCTAAAAAGAATATGAAAGTTGTTAACTGTATTTTCATTCTTCTAGCAGTAGGTTTACTAGGTGCATTTATTCAATTCCCATTCATTGGGTCATTGTTCTAAGAATTCAATATTCAATTCTATAAATAATTAGTTTCTCTCAATCTCCCAATAGAATTGATGAGGTCGACACATATTGTCGGCCTTTTTTAATAATTAATCGCATGTAAGTTGTAAAAGGTGAATAAAAGAAGATTATCATGTCTATACTTAAGGTAAGAACAATTGACAGCGAAGTAGAGGTATTTTATTGTAGTCACAAAATGATGGTGTATAATAAAATTAGGTAAAGATTTAAATCGGTAAAAAACCTTTGACATAATCACAAAGGTTAAATAATAGACAGAGTATGGGAAGTTTTGAGATTTATTCAATTCAATTACGAAGAATTCATTGCATTAGATGATTACAATAAGAAAAAAGTAGCCCTAGAGTTGTTAATGCAGGGTATTAGAAGAGTCGCTAGTGATCAAGGGTGGAGCATGATACCATTTGAGGAAGCATATGAAGAAATAGTCGAAGCGAATTATGTTAACAGATGGGTATGGCAAAAAAGTGCTTGGAATAAAGAAGCTAAATTGAGAGCACGAATATTACTATGCCATGAGGTGGAACAAATTGATATCTATATGTGTATAGAGGATAGGAAAGGAAATGAGGTTTACAAAGAAAAGATTATAACTGAAAAACCTGATGAGTGGGAATATGCTAGATATTTAGGAAGTATTGATTGGGAAGGTAATGACAAAGTTGTTTTGAGAAGTAAAAGAGAAGATCAAGATTTTGTGGTTAATTTGTTGTCAAATAATCATATTGATTCATAGTGCATATATATACCTCTGATAATGCATAAAAAATGGTGTTAAATCTAGAGAGATTATGCAGAAAGTTCCAACACTAAAAGAAAGCGCCTTTCGTGATGCATCTGTTTTATATCATGATTGGTGTTTTTTTATTCTTGTTTACTCTGTAATAACATGTTTGAAAACTGAGTAGTTGCTTGGTGGAGTTTCGTTTTGTTGAAAAATGCAAACATTTCGAATAAATAGATATTTTATCTAATTGAGGATTTGATAAAATATAGGCATAGAAAATTAGGGGGACATAAAATGCATCCTTTACAGAAATTAGTACAGTTACAAAAACAAGGGAACAAAGTGGGGATATACTCAGCTTGTTCCGCTAATGAATATGTTTTAGAAGCGGTTATGGAGAAAGCAAAAAAGACCAATAGTGTGTGTCTTGTTGAAGCAACCAGTAACCAAGTAAATCAATATGGTGGTTATACCGGAATGAAACCCCAAGACTTCTATGATTTTTGTTGGCAATTAGCAAATAAAATTGGGTTACAGACCTCACAGTTAATTCTAGGAGGTGACCATTTGGGGCCTCTTACGTGGACTGATATGGTAGAAGCAGAAGCGATGGTAGAAGCAGAAGTGATGGTAAAGGAATATGTTATGGCTGGCTTTACCAAGATTCACATTGATACAAGTATGCGAGTTGCGGATGATGATACAAGTGTTGCTTTAGCAACTGCTGTGATAGCGACAAGAGGCGCAAGATTAGCTAAGGCTTGTGAAGATGCTTACCAAGAATTATTGAAGAGCAACCCTAGTGCGATTGCACCAGTATACATAATCGGAAGTGAAGTACCTATTCCAGGTGGTGCCCAAGAAGAGGAAGGTCTACATGTGACTTTACCTGAGGATTTCAAAGCTACGGTTGAGACTTTCAAAACAGCATTTGAGGAGTTGTCATTACAATCAGCATGGCAAAGAGTGATTGCTGTAGTAGTTCAACCAGGCGTAGAATTTGGCGATACTATTATTGATGAATACAATCGTGAGGCTGCTAGCGCACTAGTCGCGACATTGAGTGATTATGATTCATTAGTGTTTGAAGGGCATTCTACTGACTATCAAACAGTAAAAGGGTTGACAGAGATGGTTGAGGATGGAATAGCTATTTTGAAAGTAGGGCCTGGCTTAACATTTGCGGCTAGAGAGGCAATGTTTGCATTGGCCCATATTGAAGAGGAATTATTAAAAGATACTAGCATTAAAACTTCCAACTTTATTAAGGTGCTAGATGAAGCGATGCTGGCTAATCCTAAAAACTGGATTAAGCACTATCATGGTGAAGAGATTCAACAAGCGTTTAAGCGTAAGTATAGTTTCTCCGATCGATGCCGCTACTATTTACCAATTCCTGAAGTAGATGCTTCATTGAGTGTTTTGATTAAAAATCTCAAGGAAAATGAAATTCCGTTGTCACTATTATCTGCATATTTACCTATTCAATATACAAAGGTTAGAAATAAGGAACTAGCCCTAGATCCAGAAGCGTTAGTTAAGGATAGGGTTATGGATATGATTGATGAGTATTTGTTGGCTACCAAACAAGAAGAGATAAAGTTGTAAAGTTATTTATTCAAAAGAGAGTGGACGATGTTAGGCGAAAGTTTGATGCGTCCATTTTATATGAGTTTATTGTTTTTATGGAAATTGTAAGGCCTTTTAGATTGTGATATTCTGGTACTAGGTCTACAAAAGTAGAAAAAACACAAAAGTTTATTGCAAAACATTATCATTTGGGAGGTGATAAAAATGGCAGAAAAAAAAGAAAAAGTATTAGCAGAAGCAGTGAGTATTTTAAACAAAGAAGATGAACCATGGGAAGTGAGCGTTGAAGGGGATTCAATTGTTGCTCGCTGGAAATGGATGGATGCAGTCTTTTTTGCACCACATGAAGTAAACGATGAGACAAAGAAGTACACATTCAAAGTTAAGTTGAATAATAATGGCAAGTGGAAAGAATATGATAGTTATGACGATAAAGGGCTAGATGTTGATTTTTCCGATGGCCAAATAACCTTTGGTAAAAAGAAAGATGTTTTTAAGGGAACAAGTACCCAAAAATCTTTTGAAGTTGGAATTGGTGCTGACAAGCAATCAGGAAAAGTTGGTATCCTTGTGTTTAAGTTTGATACTGATAGAATAAAGAAACCGATGCGTGAATACCTTAAAAGT
>JGI994J12354_10001204_pt1 | contig 26252 bp, 20 predicted proteins | sample IntmicLarv3ML3BL_FD_12354 | JGI IMG/M metagenome (IMG submission 12354)
CCCGTTTGGATCAGATGCACGGGAGGGTGACTGTGCCGCAAGCTTACCAAGTATTTCGTCTACGATACTCTGGAGTGCTTGAGGATCAATGGAGTTTCCGCCTGCTTGCTGCCGTTTTTCTTTCATTTCTTCTACCATGACTTTGAGATACTTCCACCACTTGATAATAATACGGTTTGCACAGTTGCAGCGAACACGAAAATCAGTATCGTTCACCGCATTGTCTACCATGTAGATGCACTCATTGAGCTTGTCAAGGTATTCGCCGCTATATCCGCCCAAATTATTGATTTCACCTATGGCACAATACTGCAAGAGCAGGTTTCTCATAATAGAAAACTCATAGTGCTGCTCTTTGATTTCTGTTAACACAGAAGGTACTGTATCGACAAAACGTAATTGATTAAGTGCGATTCCCTTAGCAAATCTACCGGGAAACTCGACTACCATGCGCTCCTCAATATAGGCATCCTCTAAAATATTAACAATATCATGCACGGTTTCACAAATGATTTGTGCCGCAGCTTGGTCATCTCTGAGTACAGTGCGAAGCTCGGCGAGATTCAAATCCTCTGATGGCAGTAAATCCTTCGGTTCCTCCGGATACAGATAACCGCCCATAAGAGAGGTTATATACTGAACATCTGTATAGAAGTCCGTGAAGAAAACGTGCCCCAGTTCGTGTCCTTGCAAACCGGAAATACTAAGTGCTTTTAGTACACGAGTAGGCAATTCCTGTATCATTGGATGTCCGCAATTGATTGTGATTTTGCGGTTGTTCGTGCTTGCGACACTTGAGTACGGAGCTTCATCCCACAAAGTTGTGGTTAGAACCCGGCGTTTGTATCGCCGCCCAATCGCCTCCGAAATGTCACTAAGATAACCGGCATACTCAATAGAGCCAAAAAGCTCTTGGTCGGTTATTTTTGATTTCGCTTCGTTCACACGCGCCCTAATTCGTTTGTGATTTGCACGCATAAAATTCCTCCTTATTCATTTTTAGTTCCCTGAATGGCTTAAAAAACCGCTTTTACGCCGCAAGACGTTCTAAAGCAATTTCGTACAATTCTCTTAATTCATTCGCTATAACATTGACAGGCTTTTTGAACCGGCGAGCGATGTCGCCGTTGGAATAACCAAATTCCTTCATCCGCATCATGTTTGCCTCTCTTTGCTCAAAATCGTCATAAAACTCCGAGGCATATATTTCAGAAAACAGATTACAGCGTCTATCCGCAACGGTTTCTGAACGAATCATTCCATTATCCAAAATGTCGGATAAGCTAACCACTACCGCTTTGCGTTTTTGCCGATTCTGTGCCTCATAATACTTGCCGACACAGGACTGCATATCGCGCCATGCAATAGTAGTGAAGCTATACTGCCGGAGATCTTCACGTTCCAGATAATCGTAAACAGCTTGTAAATAGCCGAAAATGATGATGTCGTAAAATTCATCTTTTGGCAAGTGTTGTTTACGCAAAAATCTAAACACCAGTGTATGATGCTCCTCTGCAAAACGACGTTGCTCAGAATTCAGTTTAAAGTTCATTTAGGATTCGCCCCTCTCATTAATTTTTTCTTTCACCAATCTGTCTATGGACACATTGAAATAAGTGGAAATAAGGCTGACAAACCATTGCGGAGGAAGCCTGCGTCCGTTTTCATAACTGGCGTAGGTGCTTCTGTTAACTCCAATGATTTGTGCGAAATTCCGCTGTGACAGATGTGGTCTTGATTCTCTCAACATCTTTAAGTTTGCGGCAAAAATATAATTATCTGCCGACTCAGAGATTTTCTTTGCATTGAATTTCATTTCGATGCCTCCTTGCTATGCGGCAAATGCGTCATCCAAACAAGTAGATTTAATGTTCTCGCGGCTTTCGCTGTCGCTTGATGCACAGGAGAGAACTGTAATCTTAGAAGATTCCAATATGTCACCCGTAATCATATAAGACTGAATCCATGATACCAACTCACGGAAACCGCAAACACCATCTGTGATAGATTGGTCTTGACAGTGGTTCGCAATAGCAAGAACCGCCTGTGCCATACGCTCAACCATGATTTTGTCAATGCATTTGGTGATACTCATTGCACGTTCAACCAAGGTATTGAACTCAAGTCTTGCAAAATCAATGACCAAGTTCATACGAGATATGACGGATTGGTTCATGTCACGACACCCCGCATAATCAGTATTTGTGCTAATAATAACAACCGTTTCGGGATGACGCGTAATAACCTCGCCTGTCGGTAAAGAAATAGCACCGCAATTGTCCAAAAGCGAGTTTAACGCCACCATTACACCGGGCTTAGAAATGACTGAAGGTTCCTGCAGCTCAATTACCCATCCGTTACGCATTGCCTGAATAAACGGGGTATCCACATATTCAAACTTGTTTCCGCCTTCCATAACCTGCTGCGGTGTAATCGTTTTGCCTGCAATCAGATTAAACGCAACATCGCAAACGGACTCCCATGTGACATTTTCCTCATAGTCGCCCTGCGTCAGCTCAAAATAAGCGGTTATAGGATCGGCTTTGATTGCCTCAAGGGAGGGGATCATCATTTGCACAGCTTTGCTCTTGTTTGTCACCGGCATGTGCTGTCCAATAAAATCAAAGCGTTCGTAGTCAGCTGAACAGGTTTGAAAAACGTAAGGACGAGTTAATGCCGAAGCAACCGCTCGTGCGCCTTCTGTCTTACCCGTTCCGGATTCGCCGCGAAACATGAAGTTTCGCATCGGAATGCTCTGCTCAGTTGTAAGCTGAATATGCTTTGCAACCATAACAATTTCCTGCGGAATTTCATAGTATTCCGGAAGAACAGGTACAAGCTGCTTTTCATAGTCTGTCAGCACCCTGTTTGGAGATATGTCGTATTTACCGACAAAATCTTTGTGCGGGATGCTTTGGGTCTGATAGGCAGTTGCCGCCGCAGTAAACACCTTGAATTCACCAAAGGTGATATTCGTAGGTGTATAAGTTCCGGATGCCATCGCAGCAGGTGTCAATTTTGGAATTTTCCCTGTTGGCCTGACTTCTACACCAATACCTACACCGTTCGGCAATGTCACACCGCCGTTGATGCGTCGGTACATATTATCGCAGAGCTTATGTGCAATCTCGAGTAGTGCATCCGGGTCGGAAAATCCGTTGCCCGATTCATCCTTCAGCTTGTTATAATACTCACTGAATTCTGTTTCGCTGTTTGCGTGGGGAATGAGAGCGAACAGTATAGCTGAACCGCTGTCTCCGCCGTCAACAATCTTATACTCCTCAACAATACTCGGATCATTTGGGTCAACCTGCTTGCCGGCATACAGCTTACCGTTGTTGCGTGTAAATACAACCGCATGTCGAACGCCGCTGCCGCTTGGATATTCTGCAATATCCATATTACTGTTCTGCGAGCCTATCGCACCCAAATCATCTGTCGCTTGACCGTTGGTAAATGCGACGTCCAGATTCAGATATGCCATGATTGCTCGAAGTGTCGGTGCGTGCAGTGTTGATTTGCTGTCATTCGCAGAATTGTGGATAGAAGCGAAATCTGTTCTCACCTTATCCAATGCATCGAAGGGGGCGGGAATATCCAGTCTCCAACTGAAATCACTAAAAAGTTTTGATATAGCCATTTGTTTTTCAAGCCTCCTAAAATTTTTGATGCGAGGGAATTGTTAGGTTCCCTCGCTTAATGCTACCAATTTAATACGATACGTCCTTCCAATAGAGCTGCACCAAGCTGTCGCTCATCAATAAGATAATTGATCAGTTTGGACCACGCACTTTGATCGGGAAGGTTTTCAACCTTGCCCTGCACGACATCTTTACCATCTGAAACAATCGCCAGCTCACCGCCGGGTAGAATGCTCAATGTGCGGATACCGCGTGAGTTAAGGTCTGCAATCGTGTCGTCAATAATCTTTCCGCCGACATTTTCATACCATGCTACAATATCAGGCGTAAAATCACTAACTACCTCTTCAGCACCCGTTTGCATCTTAGCAATATCATCGAAAGCTACTGCGGTAATCAGGGTAAACCCCAATTGTTCGCGTTCATCCAAGCGAACTTCTGCGTAGTTATACGTTTCAGCGTTTATAAGCTTAATCCGTGCTACACCACCGTTCATAAGGAAGTTTACATTGGGTTTGCTGTCCCAATCCCATGATGCGCCCGGAAAACAAGTTTGTACCTTGTCGGTAATCCTGTGATTCACATGACGCAGAAGCTTTCGCAGCGGGTCATCCTCATGCAAGGTCGGCACGTTGAATGTAGATTTGTCCTTGCCTGCTTGAGGTTTGCTGTTGCGAATAGCTTGAATGCCTTTTTGTATCCAATCACGACCATAAAAACCGCAGTTTATGACTGCCCATACTCCGGCGGCTCCTAACAGGGTTCCTTGCCGATATTTGGCACTTACAAAAGCGGCAATGACTAAGCCCACCACAATCAGAATTTCTGTACTTTTTCTAAGCACGCTTTTCTTTGATTTTTCAGTTTTCATTTGGCTCATCCTCTCAAATTTTTTCTTATAAAACAAAAAAAAAGAGGAATTGCCAAGACTCCCTACACTTAGAGAGTCAAAACAATTCCTCTTCGGTGCCGCTCTTAATTAGAACGGCAAATCATCATCCAACATATCGACGGGCAAACCGCTGAAACCTGTGTCAGCTGTACTATCCTGCGTAGTTGCAGGTGCAGCACTGCCTGACGGTGCAGCGGACTCGCTCTTCTTGGACGATGCAGGTAAGTAATCCCAAGCCCAAACAACGACGCGAAGGTCAAAGCCTTTCTCGCCAGTCGGTTGCTTGCTTTGGTCCACTTTTTCATAAACACGATGTGTAAATTCACCGGTTATCTTGAGAAGCGAACCCTTTTTCACACCTGCCTTCTGAACTCTTTCCAGTTGTGATTCATCCAAAAAACAAGAATAGAAATTTGCCAGTTCGTTCGGATAACTCTTATTAACTGCGAGAGTTATCTTGCCGAAATTTTTCTGTGTTTTTTGACTTGTGAATACCTCCGGATCTTTTACCACCCAACCTACGAGAGTGATATCGCTGATACAATTGCTCATGTTTTTCTCCTCTCTGCTGCTTTGCAGCTTGTAATTTTATATATAAAAAAAGTGCCAACAGGGCATATAACCGATGAGAGAAAATCTCATACGGGCATAATACGCCTATTGGCACTTGATTACAAAATTAACCGTGTATGCTCACCGGACATGAAATCCAATTGGGGTAATCCCCGCGCATAAATAATTGATACGCAATCATTTTAACACAATATATTGTGTATGTCAAGCTAAAATATAACAAATCAATCAATATGTTGTGTTTTGCAGTGGAAATCCAGTAATTGTAATCACATAATATTTAAAAAATCAGCCGGTGACATTATGGCCGGGTCGTCAGGGAAGTGTTTCAGATTCCCTGTAATTAGCTTTGCATCGCAATGCTTAGCTACTTCATAGAATTTTTTATCGTCTTCATCTGTGAATGGTATTTCCACAGGGGATGGAATCACTGAAATTCCAAATGCTTCTATTAGACCCATCAACGCTGAAACTTCTGCGGATGAAAACTTGAGCCGAGGCCTTGACAACACATTTTTGTATTCCAACAAGATGCGAGAGTCAAAGCAAGGTTTGATTCTTCCGTTAGATACTAAATCCAATATTTTAGCGGGTGTTCCACTCTTAGACCACAGAGAAGAAACAAGTACGTTGGTGTCTATGACAACTAACATAATCTCGTCTCCTCGCGTGCCGCATTGATTTCTGCGTTGATTTCATCATCTGTCATAAACCCTGCTTCTGCCGCTTTCTTTCGCATAGTATTGATTGCCATCATCGCCTGAGCTTGTTTAACGGCTCTTAGGGTTTCCTCAAAGTTATCATCTGATATATCCAGCATCAATGCGGTAGGTTTTCCGTTGTTTGTAATAATGACCTCGTTTCCATCTGATAAGTTCTCCCAAATACTCTTTGGCATTACTCTTAAATCACGAACTGTGTAAAAATTCATATTCTTTCCTCCTGTTCTTAGTATACTCGGAATTAGAAACCATATCCTCACTAATAGTATACACAATCGTGAACGATTTGTCAACAATTTTCCTTTGGAATATTTTCCCCTTCTATTTCCTCGTATCCCAAAAAGCTGTCAGTGGCGAGGTGTGTGTCAATAAATTCACTGCCCACAAGCGGCGATGTTTGTTTGGAAAAATATAACCGATATTTGCGTTCTATGCTGAACTTGTGATTTTTAGGAAGTCGGACAGTGGCTTCAATGCCTTCATCATCTATAAATTTCACACCACGAAATTTTGAAAAAGGTTTACTAACGAAGCCGATACATATTCCTTCAACAGTTTCAAAACGGTTCGTTTTCACTTTATAAAGCAAGAGGCCTCCCTTAAACAGAGAGGCCGCAAAGACGAATATGCTCATATAAAGGAAAATCCGATCCTGACTGAAGCCAAAGTAATATGCAGTCCCGACCGCTAAAAATCCGATTCCCAGAAAAAGTGTGTATAGCAGCTTCGCAACAAGCGGCTTTGGCATGTTTGACATAATAACCTCTCGCTTTCTATTCAAAAATAATTTGTTTGTTCAAATACAGGTCAACCACAGCTTGCATAATTGGATGCTTCAGTGAACTGAACCGGGTGTCATTATGCAGATTTTCGTAGGTGAACTCACCTTGATATGCCGTATCTATCAATTGATCCTCTGACGGTATATTTACGGCTCCTTTTTCTATACATGTAATCAACTCAGCAGAGGACAAGTCAATGTGACCGCTGAGATTCAGGATGTTTTTTTGCAATTCGTTTGCAGGATACTGCCTCACGTTTTTTATAAGCGTGCGGAATGAAATCCCGTGACGAAATAATAAATAGCCTGTTGCCATAATTCGCCCAAACAGTGATATTTGAAGCGGATGGATACGCAGTGTACTAATAAGCTCATACATCGCATCCGCCGCCGTATATCCCATACCTGATGCGATCAGTCCGCGCTCCGCTAACCGAGACAGAACCTCGTTAAATGTTTGGTTATCCGGCATCGTGAGTTCTTGACATCTTTTTTGGTACTGCTGATGCAGCTTGTCGTATGTTTGAAAATTCCACGCAAGGAAACTCCAAACACAGAACTCTTTAATACTTAAATCATGTGCTTGCTTTTCCTTGTATATGACGGGCTGTTTTCTGTTGCCGCGTCTTTCAATCTCCAGTTTACCAATTGCAGTATAGTATGTTATCATATTGCCACCTCCAAATATAAAGACGGTATAGTACAGTTATTTTCAACAATGATTTGTGATAATCGTCTTGAAAACGCCTCATTGCTGTGTAAATGCTTTTTTGCTCGTGATATCCAAGCTCCCACATTGTTTGGAGTTACTCCGTAAATTTCGGCAATGTCGGTCACGGAAAAGCCGTTGATCTTATAAATAATAGAATCAATTCCTTTGAGGATAACGCCATTGCAGTTTTGCTTCGCATCGTTGATTGCAAGGAGTGCATCGCCTAAAGTGATACTGTCTAATATTTCTGAAGAAATGTCCTCGGAGCTGCTTAGCGTAGAGAAAACATCACATTGATTATCACATTCTAAGCAATCTGCTTTTTCGTGAATAAGCGGATCTTCAATCCTTTTTCCTTGCCGGCAACAATCTATAAGTCTGTTGCGAATGGCGATAAAAGCATAATCCTCAAAATTTTCTTTGTTCTCATCGTGACCGGAAATGATAAGCTTACACAAAGAGAGGCAGCCTTCCTGATACAGATCATCCGGGCATCGTTGGATACTCTGATTGCTGTATGGGACGCAGAGCAGAGCATTCTTTACGATATACAAATAGTCTTCAACTTTTTGTTGTTGCTTTGATGTCATCACAATCATCACATCCTTCAAATAATTTACGATGCCAATAAATCATACAAGCTGTCGCAGGTAATGGCATCCGGCATCGCAATACCGTTGTTTCTTAATACTTTTTCACATTCGCTGATTAACCGACCACACATATATTCTGAAAAATAGCCGATATGACCACGTTCTTCCGAAAGGCAAAACTTTTCGCGTATCCACCGATAAGCGTTGGTTCGACTCATAACATTGTTTTGCCAGATGCAATCAAATGCTTTGTGTGCCAAAATCCGCCAATGACGCAGCTCGCTGTTCGCCAGAGTTCCTTTCGGTTTTAGTGTGCCTTTGTGGACACTGACATACGAATCACAGGCAGGATACCGGGCGCAGGTGACAACAAATTCGTCGCCCTGTGTTACGTCCTTATAAACTTCACTTGCTTTTCGCAGTACCGTACCACAGCCGCAGTGGCAACGTAACTGTGGTTTCTTTTTCCCTTTTTTCAATTTTCATTCCTCCTCTGGTTCAATATTTTCTTCTGTTTTCAAGATTCGAGGCTTACCTTCCTTATCATAGTTCCAAGGCTTTGCAGCAGGTACAGCCCAACCAAAAATACTGCCGGCAAGCATCGCCTCTTCCTGAGCACGTGTAATACCATCCAATTTATTTGAAGTATCAACATAATCACGATTATAATCTACATCCAATGAGGTATATTCACACACATAACAACCGGATTCTCCACGTTTCAAAATAATGATTTTGCTATCGGATGGTCTCAGACTATAACACTCATCGGGTAATTCATGCATTCCCGCCAACTCGGGGAAGAGGTAGCTGTTATCGTATACAAAACAATAAATGTCATAATTTTTCGGACCCGGCTCAAAGCGGAAGTAGTAGCTGTAATCCTGTGTCCGGATTCTAAATCTGTTTACTTCAGGATATTCTAAGCACAGCTCCTGCAAGTTTAAGCGAGAAGCAAACACCGGTTCATCGCCATCGTCTCGCAGAAAATTTATAATCCCGTCAAGCTCATCCTTGAATATCTGCGATTTTAGGTGTTTTTGGATGTCGAACCATGAAGAATAAAATTCATTTCCGCTACTGCCAAAATCAGCTCGCAAATATCCGATAGCACCATGCCGTTCGGCGACTTCGCCGCCTAAACGATAAAACAAATATCTTTCTTCATGCAAGGGCAATAATTCATATGCCATATTCATATGCCTCCTTTTTCAATCTTAACCGGTAGATATGCGACCGGTATGCGTATTGCGTTGATTTGTGCGACCGGTGTGCGTATTACCTACTATAATTTTAAAAGGTTTCACACGAGAAAGATATAGGTTTTCAAAATGAGTGGCCTAAAAATGACACAAAACGGAAGTTTCCTCCGTTTTTAGTCCACATGAAGTATCTGCTGAAGCATCGGACATGTATGATTGTTATTGCTGTGCTCCTTGAGCCAACTGTCATATAAGCGTGTAAAGTGGAAATTACTAATTATAAAGTTACATTCACTCATGTCAATGAGCCTGCCGAAGATCACATCGGCGTCTTTTTCCGGCATAAGGATTGGTGTTCCGTCTTTATCTATCGCAAACAACAGATTTGCACAAGCTTCGGATTTTTCATGCTTGCACGCATTACATTGAATAAAGGCTGCATTACGCCATTGATTATCTACTGCACCCAAAAAAGCGTGTATTGCCTCCGGTGTGCTTTTGCATCTGTAAGAACTCATACTAAAAATCTCCTCTATGTTTTTTTGATGATCGCCGAATAAACGGTAATATACGAAGATGCCACGGGTCGGAGACCGTCGGCTGTTTTTGGCTCCGGCACTTATTGGTTCTTCTATGCTGATGTTTCAAGGATCTAAACCATGACTTTCCTCGGTGTACCAAATTGGTCACTTCCTTTACATTTTTGAATTTTGATAAAAATGCAATCAAAAAAGGGAAAGGGAGCACCCTGTGCGAGTGCCCCCAAACATGTCCCTGCAAATGTACGGCTTAATAGCCGGTTTTCGGCAACTTTTGCGGTGTCGGCTTGTTGTATATCACCGTCACCCAACGGTCATTTGCCATAATCCACTGACCCTGCCAGAGTCCGCCAACATCTGTCTTATTTGTGAAGCGATATTCATGAGCGAGCCACGATACGGTTTCACAGAAGATATATGGTGCTTCTACCTGTGAGAACCCGGATGGTACGGTCCCGAAAACGAACATGAATTCTGTAACACATTCGTTCGAGGCCAAACCCAATGCCGCATGTGAGGCATCCAGCGTATATACCTTCGATGTAGAAAGATTGTCCGCCAAGGTTCTGTAATCGTCGCCACTTAAGTTGGTACGGTAGACCACTTTATAGCTGAGTTTTGCATTCCACGTACCGGTAATGACTTTTGTCAAACGAACTGCGTCGGTCGGCAATGTGTCTCTCCAATAGAAACTTTCAAGCGGCACAGTGGAGTTATTCGCAATACTTCTGAAATCGTAGCGGATGCTTTGACTCGGCGAAGCTTGGGTATACCCGCGCTTGCTGACAGAAACATTGGTATAAATGCTCTTGTTCAGCACTTCCATGCGGACAATCTGCCCGGCGAACTCCAACTCTGCCTCAAACGTAGTATCGTTTAGTGAGTAATATGCCGGACTCTTGGATTCCTTGACATAGTAGCGGCCCAAAGGCAATGGCTTACTTGCCGCCCAACCGTTCTTGTCGGTTACGATGGTATCAACCACATTACCCGCTTTGTTGCGGATTTCAAAAGTAGCACCCGGTAGCAGCGTTCCTGCAGCAAATCCATTAATCGAATTTGCATCGGCAGATTTCTTGGTTATTTGGATTTGTCCCTGCTGCGGAGTGTTCTTCCAAGTGATTTCACTGGTTGCACCGTACTCAACATAGAAGGTCTTAACGGTGGTATCCAAAATGTAGCCCGGAGCTGCCTCGATCTCACGCCAGAAATATTTACCGTCGCTGAGAGTCTTATCAACTAATACATATCCGTTTTGGTCGCTTCTGTAGGTGCCGATTGGATTGTTCAATGCATCCGAGAGCAGGAAGCTAACCCCATAGATGCCTTTGCCTGTGAGACTGTCTACCTTGTGGATTAGGAAAGACGATGCCTTTCTGTTTGTGATAACCAAATCAGCAATCTTTCCATTCTTCACTTCGACGTCCCTCGGCCTGCTGTCCAAAATATAGCCCTTTCCTGCGCGTGTCTCTAAAACGGTGTACCAGCCGTCAGCGATGTCGTTTAGGTTTATAACGCCGTATGAATTCGTTCTGTACGAACCAACGCGCTCACCGTTCTTTTTAGTGACCTCAAACTCAACATCACGAATTGGCTGACGGGTTTCCTCGTCAAGTTTTGTGATGGTGAGTCCTGAAAGCGGTCTGTTTTCAAAAGTGACCATAACCGGCTTGCTTGTTTTGATTTCAACATTCTTAGGCTCAGAATCAATCAAATAGCCCGAGGGGCTGCGTGTCTCGACGATTTGGTACCACCCTGGCTCAAGCTCACCGACATTGGCAATACCGCTTGACGCAGTTGTGAATTCGCCAATTCGTTCGCCGTTCATCTTGGTTACGCTGAACCTTGCGCCGCCGAGCGGTCTGCCGTTTGTGGAATCCGTCTTATAAATCGAAAGTCCTGACATCGGTCTGTTTACAAATTCCACGAGTACAGGCTTTCCGGTCTTAATCTCCACATTTTTCGGTGTAGAGTCGATAATGTATCCATCCGGAGCCCGTAATTCTGAAATGACCAGCCAACACGGATCCATCTCGGGAATCGTGATGAAGCCATCGCTTGTCGTGGTGTATTCGCCTACAAACTCACCGTTCATTTTCGTGACTTTAAACACAGCACCGCCCAAAGGCTTGCCGGTTACGGAGTCGGTCTTATGAATTTGCAATGCCGCCAGCGACTTGTTGTAGAAGTCAAGCGTGTAAGCTTTGTTCGGCTCTACCTTCAGTGTTTGAGAGCTGTCGTCAAGCAGATATCCGTCCGGAGCCCTCAGCTCACGAATTATTAGTGTTGCGGAGGCGGGTAGATTGTAGAGCACAATCAAACCGTCCATGTCCGTTCTAAACTCGCCGTTGGAGCTTCCAACGACCTGCCCGTCAGATGTCGTGATTTTGAATATAGCATCTGCAAGCGGCGTCTTTGTGGCTGCATCCATCTTTTTAATCGTCAATGACGATAAGGGAGTATTGTAAAAATCCAATGAATGCAGCTTGCCTGCCTCAATTTCAATCGTCTTAGGCGTGTTGTCCAAAACGTACCCTGATTTTGTCTTGAGCTCCTGAACCACTACCGACCCCGGATTGATGTTGGAAATGCGAACGAATCCGCTTTCGTCTGTGCGGTATTCGCCATTGCTCTCTCCAATAACCGTACCGTTTGCATAGGTCACTTTGAAAATAACATCGGACAAAGGTTCTTTTGTCACGGCGTCCATCTTCTTGATGATTAACCCCGGTTGCGGTGTATTGTGGAAGGTCATTGTATGAAGCTTGCCTGCTTCAGCTATCACCGTCTGCACAGTATCGTCTAAAATATAGCCATCAACTGTTTTGATCTCTTTGACAAAGCATCCGGTTCCGGCCTTGATGTCGGGAATAAAGATACAGCCCGTCGCATCGGTTGTGTACTGCCCCTTGTTTCCGCCTATTGCATTGCCGTTTGCATCAGTTACGCTGAACACGGCACCGGCAAGAGGCGTTTTTGTTTTCGCATCGAGTTTCACGATTAAAAGTCCCGGCAGAGGTTTGTTGAAAAATTCCACGGTGTGAAGCTTTCCTGCCTCCGCATAAACTGTTTTGACCGTGTTCTCAATCGTGTAGCCCGGTTTTGCCTGTAATTCATGGATAAAATAATTGTTGCTGGGCGCGATGCCTTGAATATAGATGTACCCGTACTCGTTCGTCCTGTACTCACCGTTGTTTTCACCAATCGGAGTGCCTTTTCCGTCCGTCACTTTGAAAAGCACGTTTGAAAGCGGCTCTTTCGTTTCGGAATCCATCTTTTTAATCAGAATACCGGGAAGAAGCTTGTTGAAAAATTCGAGTGTGTAAACCTTTCCCGCTTCCGTGGTGAAGTTCTGAACGGTATCATCCAGTACATATCCGGGTTTTGCCTTGACTTCACGGGCAAAATAGGTCGTTCCAACTTTCAGATTGGGGACATAAATCATTCCCGTTTCATCGGTGCGGAATTCGCCGTTGCCGTCTCCTGCAGGTGCGCCGCTGCTGTCTGTAACCTTAAACGTCACGTCAGAAAGAGGCTCTTTTGTATCAGCACTCGTCTTCTTAATGTAGACGCTTGGCAGCTTGAGGTTATAAAACTCCATAAAGTGCTGTTTGCCTGCCTCGGTTACGATGGTTTTTACGGTGTCGTCAAGGTGATAACCGTCCTTTGCCTTCGATTCCTGTACTACAAGGGTAATGCCCGCTTCGAGGTCAGGAATGAAAACCAGCCCCAACTCGTCGGTTTTGTATTCGCCGCCATCGCTGCCGATTACGGTTCCTGCGGAGTCCGTAACCTTGAATAAAACATCGGATAACGGTTCTTTCGTCTGCTCGTCTACCTTCTTTATAAGCAGACCGGGCATCGGACTGTTTTTAAAGGTAACGACGGTGGGAAGAGCTGCTTTGACCTCCACAATTTGAGGAGTGGAATCCAAAACAAAACCCTTTGGCGACTGCTTTTCCGTCACGATTAACCACGTCGGTGTCATCGGAATAGATATCAATCCATCGCTTCCGGTGGTGTATTCGCCAACAAACTCACCATTTTGCTTGGTAACAGTAAATACTGCCCCGGCAAGTGGTGAACCGTCCACATCGTTCACCTTTTTAATCTGCAATGAGCCCATCTTTTTGTTCTCGAATACGACCTTAATGAACTGGTTATTGGTGATTTCCACGTCCTTCGGCGTTTCGTCAAGCAGATAGCCTTCAGGGCAGCGTGTTTCAACGATTTTCACCCATTGCGGATCTAAGTTTTCGATGAAGATGATGCCGTCCGCATTCGTCTCGTACTCTCCGATCAGAGCACCGCTTTTCTTATGAACGGTGAACCATGCGTGAGATAACGGTTTTTTGGTGTCCGCGTCGATTTTCACGATTTGCAATCCGCTTTTCGGCGTGTTATAGAAGGTCAAGCGGTGAACCGTGTTCTCCGCAATTTTCACGCTTCTCGGTTCTGCATCCATATTGTGGGTAACAGGACCTCGAATTTCTTTGACATTGACGGTTGAACCAATCTTTAGCCATTCGTCAATCTCAATCACACCGGTTTCGTCTGTGGTGTATTCTCCGTTGTTCGGACCTATCACCGCACCGGAAGAATCAGTTACAAGGAAAGTAACACCCGCAACAGGGAGATGCGTTACGCTGTCAAGCTTTGTGATTACCAAGCGACCCATTTTCGGATTGCCGAATACCAGCTCAACGACATCCTGCTCTAAGCCGGAAATATATGCGGTCTGAACTGACGGAAGCCCAATCTGGAACCCAAATGCCGGTATGGTCTCTTGGCAAATATAGGTGCCGGCTTTTAACCCGGTCAGCACGATGGTTCCGTTTGCCGATGTTGTGGCAGTTTTTATAAGCGTTCCGCCGCTGCCGGATGTACCGGCAAGGTAACGAATTTCAAATGTTGCACCTGCGACCGGCATACCGAGCATATCGGTTTTACGGATGACCAACGCCGATTTCGGAATATTTTCAAATGTCAGAGTCTTATCATCTCCGGCTTTTAAGAAAACCTCTTGTACGGTAGGCGCTTTCATGTTGTACCCCGAAACTGTCTCGATCTCTTCGCAGCGATACCAGCCGCTCAATTGGTTATTGTTAAAAATAATAAGACCTGCATCGTCGGTGGTAAATGTGCCAAGGTCGGTTACGCTGCCGTCTTGATTTTCAGCAGGTGAAAACTTTACGTTAAATTTCACCCCGGCGATAGGATCTCCAGTTACGCTGTCAACCTTCTTTATAGTGAGTGTCGGGCATTTTACATTCTCAAAAACCAGCGTTTTGTTGTCGCCGCCTTTGAGAGAGATGTCCTGCACCACAGGGTCTTGCATGAGGTAGCCGGGAATTGTCGCAAGCTCCGTACAGCGGAACCAGCCTGCCTGAAGATTATCGTCAAGCAGAATTTTTCCGTTCGCATCGGTGATAAAGGTTCCCATGTCAATCACACCGCCTGTAAAATCAGCGGCAGGTGAATACTTAACATTGAACTTTACCCCCTCAAGCGGTTTGCCTGTCGTTTTGTCTACCTTATGGAGAGTGAGAGTAGGGCATTTCAGATTGTCAAACTTAATTTCTGTTACCCGACCGCCAACAAGCAGCACATCACGAGATACAGGCTCAGAGAGCAAGTAACCCGGAGGCGGCGCCAATTCAGTTACAGTCACCCATTTCTCATCCAGATTCTCCAGACGAATGAAGCCTTCGGGTCCTGTCAAACCTTCGTATATAACTTCGCCGCCTTTATACGAAATGGAAAACTCCGTATTCGGCAACGGTTTTGCGGTTAGCTTGTCATACTTCCAAACGATAAGCCCCGGTCTTTTTGTGTTCGTGAAAACAAACACAGCGTTTCCGTCCGGCTCAATCTGGAATACGCGGACGCCATCGTCAATAAGATGATTCGGTCCTGCCGACAATTCAGTCGCTTGATATGCGCCCGGTTCCATGTTCTCTAAAACGATTTCGCCGCTGTCATCAGTCACGAATTCCTTAGAAAATCCACCGCCGACCTTTTCTATGCGGAATCTGACTCCGGCCATCGGTTTTAGTGTCTGCGAGTCAAGCTTCAGTAATCGAATCCCCGGCTTTAATTGATTGATGAAAACCAGTACCGCCGTATTGCCGCTGTCCGCCTTGACTTCGATTTGCTGAGGAACGCTGTTTACAATGTGAGAGCTGTCAGTAGCGACCTCTTTTACGAGGTACGTTCCTGTGGGGATACCCGTCAAATTGATCTCGCCTTTGCTGTCGGTCGTATATGTTCCGACCAAGGAGCCATCGTGCCAAACTTCAAAAACTGTGCCCGGCATGGGTTTCATGCTCTGGTTATCCAGTTTAATGATTTTCAAACTCGGCTTAACCTTGTTCTCCACAATAATTTGAGAGGTTTGCCCTGCAAATAATTCCACATGATACTCTTTATCATTGAGCTGGAATCCTGCCGGACTAACGATTTCCTGAACCGACCAAACTCCCGGAGTTAACCCCTTAATGCTGATTTTTCCGTCTGCTCCGGTGATGCGGTCATAATATACCGTGCCGTCACCGATGCGGCGAATGCGGAAGGTTGCTCCCGCAAGAGGCTTGTTTGTGTCAGCATCAATTTTCAGAAGCTCAAGAGTAGGCTCCTTTGTGTTAGTGAATACAAAGGTGGCGTCTTGATTCGCTTCTATGTTGATGACTCTGACAGTTGCATCATTCAAGTATCCCGACGCACTTGACTTCTCTCGGATTTCATAGGCACCCGGCTCAAGCGAGGTCAGTTCGATCTCACCGTAGCGGTCTGTCGTAAAGTCCTGTGAAAAGCTGCCGCCTATTTTGGAGACGGTAAACACTGCACCTTCAAGCGGGTCTAATGTGCTACTGTCAACTTTGATGATACGGACATTCGGTTTCTTATCATTGAAAAACACCAGAGTAGAGGTGTTTCCTGCCGTAAGTGCAATGGATTGCGGATAGCTGTTTACGATGTGCGAGCTGTCAGCTGCGATTTCCTTTGCGGTATAGACCGCCTCATCCAGATCAGTTAAGACAATTTCACCTCGACTGTCCGTTGTGTATGTGCCGATAGATAACGTATCCTTGAAAAGCTCAAAGATTACGCCCGGCATGGGTTTCATGGTTTCGCGGTCGTACTTGATAATCTTCAAGCCCGGTTTAGCCTTGTTTGAAACGACTAAAACGGGATCGGCTTCTGCTGCCGGATCGTAAGGATTGATGTAGATGCCATGACGGGTTTTATCTAAAATGTATCCCTTTGCAGCGGTCTGCTCTTCAACCTCCCAGTAACCCTCGGTCACATTAGGGATTTTCGCCATTCCTGCATCATTGGTCGTGACTGTTGTGATGAGTTTGCCATCCTTGTAAATACCAAATACTGCTCCGGAAAGAGAGCGATTTGTTGCGGCGTCAATTTTGATAAGTGTGAAGGAGGGAGTGCGAATATTTGAAAAATTCAGCACTATATCCTTTTTCCCATCCCATGTGATTGTCTCAACTCTGGTATCTTTTGTGTACCCTGCCGGAGCCGATTTCTCAAAAATTTTATAGGTTCCAAAAGGAAGCTCGCTACCTTTGAATTCAATGCCGCCATCATGACCGGTAGTGACCTCAGTTGTATATGAGCCATCCACCTGCTCGAAGCGGAAAGTTGCACCAAGCAAAGGCGAACCATTTTGAGCATCTATCTTGCGAATTTTGAATGTGCGGTTACTGTAATTGGTAACAGTAACATTAGCGGTTTGACCTTCCGGCACGCTGACATTCACAGGGTCTGCGATTTGATAGCCTTCCATCGCCTGCGTTTCGCGCAAAACGTACTGTTTATCGGGATCTAAGCGATCCCAAGAAACTAAGCCGTTTGCATCGCTGGTTCCGGTAAAACTACTGCTCCCATCAGTGCTAATCAATGAAAAAACAGCACCGGCAAGCGGCGTGCCCGTATCATTTACTTTATGGACAATCAACCGCCCGTATGGGGGGCTAACTTTTGTCCACTTGAATGTGGCCTCGCATGACATAGGTGCATACAAAGGATCCGCAATAACATAGCTTTGCTCCGAATGGTCAGGGTTGTTAGCCAAATATATTTTGTATTGTGTAATAGTAGAATACGCATGGAGCGTGATATTCCCGTTGTCACCGACTTCTCGTGCCGGTATACAAAGCTTGAATTCACCTGAATACTCTGAGCCATTACTATTCAAGCCTGTGTATTTTACTACAACGGGAACTTTATTGTCCGCAAAAGGCACATTGTCCAAACCGGTTATGAGTGTCCCTGCCGGTGCGTTTTCTGCCCAAACGTCAATAAAATACCCATGCTTATAAGTGCTGGTAGCACTGGACACAATGTACGGACGTGTGTAGTATTCCGTGCCGTTTATTGTTTCTTTCTTTAAATCATAAATGCCTTCATCGACAGCACCATGTAATCCGTCCCTGTGTGCAATGTCTAACAAAGGCGTAATTCTGTCGTTGTCTAATCGAATGTGCATACCGGATTCGAGCTGTTGATCCCAATAATCTGCAAGCTCTAAGATTATTCTGACAGCATTATATGTTCTGATTTTTTGTGCATCACTATATGGGATTGCTAAAGTAGCAGTACCTGCGTTAAAGGTAGTACCTTCTACAGCAAGCTGTCCCAATGTTGACCATATGGCCAGCTGAGTAGCGTAAGCATACTCGGCTTCGGTTAATCCTGCAAGACCGGGATTTTCCGGTACATAGAGATCCAAAAAATCTTCCAGCGAACGCTGCGGATAACCTGTCGCGAACGCTCCTGTAGTTTTAGGGTTAGCTGTGTACGGACCTCCAATTGTCAGTTCCTTGTTTGAAGGTACAGCTTTTAAGCCATGGTTGATACAGTAGGCAGGACCGGTAATGCCGGTATTTGTCTTGTATGACCACGCCATGCCGCCCAAACTGTTTCCGCTTGTGCTTGTCAGATATTCGTGTCGTGTTCCCTCCGAAATCTTGACCGTCTTGCTGTTTCCATCGGAAATGCTTTCTGCAAATGCCGGAATCATTCCGCTTGTCAGAAACATAGCCAGCAGAAGAAAACCTGCTGTAATTCTCCTTGAGATTGACTTCATAGATTTGTTCTCCTTCCAGATTCTTAAAATTTTTATATACAAAAAGGCATTCCATCGAAATTGATGAAATGCCTTGAAAAAAGATATTAAGTTTTTTGCTTTATGCTTCTCAGCACATATCTTGCACTATCTCACTTGTAAGATGGTACAAGTAGCTCCTTAGCAAATTCCGTATGGTTGGGATACTTATCCGTATAATCGGGATGGGTTTCCCAAAGGAAGATTATCTTGTATTCTGGCGGAGCTATCATATTTGCCGTTATGTCCACCACATACCAGTGACCATCCACATATACCACATTCCAACCATGGGTTTCACTTTGAACCTTAACACATGGGATTTCTGCACGATGGCACAAATAGTTGAATGCTTCTGAAAATGTACCACATGCACCGCCCACAGGTGTAATGGAAGTGAATATTTTATTTGTTCCGTTATGCTCATTAGCATCGTAATAAATCTTAGAACATAGATAAGAATTGAGCTTATCTATCTTTTCGCGATCAGACGCAAGTGCTTTCACTTCATTGATAAAGCTTTCGGTTGCTTGGTTAGCCGGTGCGTAGAAGTCATGTGTGACCACTTTACCTACAGCGTAACCCCAGTAGTCGTATATATTTTTAACATACGGCTCAACGCCCAACGTATACTGATAATATGCATTAAATGACCACAAAACTTTATCTATGGCACGATAGGTGTCGCCGGGGTTGGTAGTGGTGTAGGTTTTGTCGGTAAAGTTCGCATAGCGGTAGTAGAGATTATACCCTTTTTCATTGTTGTCTGCCAAGATGATGTCCCGGTCTACAATAGACTGCCGGATTGCATTGTAGGCTGCACGGGTGAGTATGCCATTGAAAATCGCCGGGTTTGCTTGTTGCGAAAAATCTTCTCTTGCCCATTCGGAGCCGTCCAATACTTTTTCGGTAATTGGCGTTCTGGTGTTTTCATCCAGATTTGGTTGCGTAACCTGTTTTGGAATTGCTTCAGGTCTTAGCATATCTGGAGACATATTGGGAAGGTAAGCAGTTTTTGTGTCCATGTATACGCTGTTGGTTGTCGGATCGTATGCCAATCCCAAGTTGATTGCACCGCAAACATCACGTAGCTGAGCATAATTGTTGTTCGCAATGTTAAATGCTGCAATATTAACAGGTACTCCACTCACGAAAAAAGATTGATTGGATACAACAGCACTTACAATGTTTCCCGGTGAGGGTAACACCTCGGTGTCACCCCCGGCATATGCATAGTTACGGTCAATGCGAACGCTGTTCATTGACGCATCATAGAACACACTGAAATTTACAGCCTTCCCGAGTTCCCGAACTCGTACATTGTTGAAATCGTTAATCGAATAAGCCAGTATATCCACCAAGCTACCGTCTACATAAAATTTTTGCGAAGACAATACTGCGGTGTAACTTTCCTCTGCGTGAACCGGCAAAATGCCTGTCAGTATCGCAATACAAAGTATAAGAGCTACTAAAAAACGCTTTTTCATACAAACCCTCCTCTTTTCGTTCTATATATATATAATACGATAAAAGAAGAGTTTTTTCAACAAGATCATTTATTCTCGTCTAAATTTCATGTGCTTGCACAATCCAACGCAGCGACGGAACATCGCGAACACAGGTGACTAAGCTGATAATATTATCACTTGTACGATCTAATCTGGAAAAATCACTTTCATTGATTTGACCAACAGAGTACACCTCGTATGTTCGTGTGCCCAACATGGTAGTGTAGACGATTTTGTCTCCATTTTGCAGGGTGTGAATTTGTCCGAAATGATTCGTCACACCTCTGTTGTGCCCGGCAAGACCAACATTTCCGTCCCAGACGGATGTGAATTTGAAGTGCCCGGCTCCTTTTGCAAGGCTTTCTAAGCTTTCATCTTCATATACCTTGACAGTTAATCCCAGCTTGGGGATTTTCAACGTTCCGAGACTGCCATCCGAATAGTATAATCCGTCCGGCACTGTAAATGCCGATGAGGGAGTATAGGATGAAGAAGGTTCTGTCGGCGGCGGCATAAAGATTGTTACTGCGTCATCGTTCGGATAAGCAACGCTGCCATCCGGATAGGTAATCGCACCGCCACTGGATGCCGTCACAGTCGAAACCTGCATCGCAATTACACCTGAAATATTCGGTGTTAATAATTCACCTGTTCCAGGTGTGTTAGATGCCGGTGACCCGAATGCCGGAGGAGCAAAAGAACTGTCTTTGCTACGGTTAATGTTGTTGTCTTCCTCAGTAGTAATAGGTGCTTCTACTGAAGTCGGATTTCCAAATGATCCGCCGGGCGCATCTTCAACGCTGTAAAAGGCAGCGGAAACGCTGATAAGTGAGCTTGCCATTAAAGAAAGCGTTAACGCTACAGATAATATAATTTTACGCATGTTTTTTCCCCTTTCTTTGCCATAAGAATGTCCAAACGAGTCCGCCCAGTGCAACTATTCCAACAGGTGCAAGAAACCATGGGTTGACGCCCGTAAATGGTTTTGGGATTTCGCTTCCCGTGAAAATAGCAACATAGCGTTCCTTTTCCACATATGTTTTTTCGATACTCCCTGTATAACTGGCTGTTATAGTGTATCCTTTCACATAGCTTGAGGTGCTGGTTCCTCCATAGGTGACTACAGCTGTGTATCTGTCACCGATTTCGTAATCATCTACGTTCATGGTGTTATCCGTTCGCCATTCAACATTCTGAAAATTAAGTGTTTTGCCGTTTTCCTCAGTTGTTTTGGGAATGTACTGCAAGTCAGCATTCGCCAAGTTCGGATAAGTGCGGGTTACGCTTATATCCTTTGTGCTGCTCCCGTATCCTGAAACCTCTGATTTGATGCTGGCAATATCCAATGTCAGGATTCCTGTGAATCCGTCTTCGGTCGTTATTTCTTTTGTGGGCTCCAAGAGAGATAAAACGGTATCCATATCTTTTTTACTGCTTGACACAGATACGTTTTCTTTCCAATCCTTATTTTCTGCTTTCCATATTTCCTCACGCAACAAATCAAAGAATGTGTATTGGAATTCCTTTTGCTTGAAGTCCGCTTGAATTGACACCGGCAATTCCTCGCCCGGTTGCAACTCGTAAATTTTTCGTATTTCCGTGCTGTCCTCATTACAAGTTACATCAATGGGATACACGCTTGCCGTCTGTGTTTCCGGAAGCTCCTCGGCATATGCTGATACCGAAAAAGACAGCATAATCATTAGCGTTATTAAAGCTATTGTTTGTCTCACAAACCTTCCTCCTGTCCATGGCTTTGAAGGGCGGCAGTTCGCTCATCATTTCGACCGGCAACAACGAACATACATAAGATTGCAAAACCAAAACAACCTCCGCCTGCAAAGCACAAAAAATGAGTTAAAAAAGTCATTTACATGTCTCCTTTTTTTAATAGCCGAAGACGGAGGGCAAGGATTGTCGCACCGCCTTCGCTAATAGTATTATCAAATGTTCTGCCGTATAATTTTTGTGATAAGGCCTTCTGCATCGTTGTGGTCCCAGTTGATACCGGTCACTACGAATGCGACTTCATCGTTAACGCCCGGATCCCGGCGGTCAAGACAAGTATGGGCGACTGCGTTAACGCCGTTCTTAAGCCGCAGGTATATCACACCATGGTTGATGTTGTTGATGGTTCCCATATATTTGCCTTGTACGCTGACTTTCAGAAGATTTTCGCGAACATTATTGGGGGTGAGGCTTCGTACATCTGCCTTTACCCGCAGCGTATCAATGGTGTTCCCATCAACACGGTTGATATTCACGAGTATCTTTTCGCCGACGCTGTATTTTTCAGATGCGTTGGCAAGCCATTCCCAGCTCAAATCCTGATTGGGGATCACCGTTTCGACACCGAATATGTCTACCCGAATGTTATACGCAGAAACGGATACAATACGAGCCTGCACCGTCCGACCTTCGTGAACTTGGGGAAGACCATAGTCGCCGGTAATCATATAAAACCTATGCCGCTTTTTCAACATCGCAGCTTTTCTGCTGGCGACGATACTTCGAGAACGCTTGTCAATGCCTGCAACGATAAAGTCAATATCACAGCCCAACATGTTGTTTGCGATTTTGCTAAGCCGCTCCAACTTTGAACTGCCGGTTACACTTGTTTCTTCAACATCATAAGGCAGTAGTTCGGACATTGGAATGACCACACGCTGATCATGATAGTATACAATAGCAATCAACTTTTTTGCTTCGGTCATTTCAAGACCGACCAATGTGCCGGTGAGGATGCGCCTCGTTCTTCTGGCATTTTGAATGTTATGCCATAATTCCTCGGCTTTGTCCTCATCTGTTTTGATTACCTCCCGGCTTTCAATGGTGAGTACCGGTGCATTCCGTAAAACAAGATCGTTTCCGGGCGGCTTATCAAAGGCTTCAGTTATAGGCTTTGTTTTTATATCCTCGCCGCTCTTCTTTTGCCTTCGTACCGGTTTTGTAGGCGGAGCCTCTGTTGCAGGTGCGGGCTCACCGGAATCATCATTCGCATCATCTTCATCCGAAACTGTGGAATCGCCTTCTGTATCGGCATCTTCAACTTCATCTGATTCATCTGAGTCGGAAATCAAAAGTGGAGCTTCACCGTCATCGGACTCGGCGATAACAGGATCTTCTGCAGGGGGCTCATCTAAGGGGTCCAAAGACTCCTCAACAGGTTCGTCGGAAGGCTCCTCAGATGCCGAAACTGTATCGACTGATTCTTTGTTCTCTTTTTCTGTGGATACAACATCTTCAACTGCGGCAGTTTGCTCTGATTCACTTGCTTCAAGTGCTGCGCTCGTTGCCGGTTCTTCCGGCACAACTGTTTTCTTTGCTCTTGGCATGGTATAATCCTCCTAATCAATTTATTTCCCTGTATTTTCAGACATCAGGGCTTGTCTATTCGTGGATACTGCTGTTTTTTTGACCTTTGGCGTCACATCCACATCGCCTCCTTTTGTGCTCTTATCTTCCTGCCTGCTTAAAGTGACAGGAAGTGGTGTTTCACATCTATCTTCAGCCCATTTAGGGACGTATAAGGATGCCTTGCTTTTCACAAGGTAGCGAGAGTCAGGATGATTGGTATAGTCAAACTTTTTTACTTTCATTACGTTTTGACCGCGTAAGATTATCAACGCTTCATCCAATGGAATTCTCAGGACTTCATCGGGAGTCAGGATATTGCGTTTGCCGACCGAAACAGTTTCACGATATTGCGGTGAATAATTTGATACCCGCCATGTGTTTAGCATTTTGGCTTTACTGTCAACTTTTACGGATGCCACTCCTGTGCGATCGCTCACATATTTTGCAGTAATCTCATCGGTTGCGCCCAAAAAGAGCTGCACGTCGCAATTTCCTAAAATCTCCTGCCACGCATTCATCGGATATCGGTTTTGAAGTTGTGCTAAATTTTGAAATATGCACGAAAGTCCAATGTTACGCGACCTTATAGTTGAAATCTTCTTTTGAATATCGGCCACGCGGATGTTTGTGAACTCATCTGCAATAACATTTACAAACACCGGCAGTTTTCCACCTTCACAATGCTTATCGGCGTACCGAACGAGTTTTATGAAGAGAAATGAAAAAAACAGCGAGGAAAGGAAATCAAATGTAGAATCCTGATCGCTGGTTATAACGAAGTAGGCACACTTTTCTTTGCCGGGTAACTCCAAGTCAATTTCTCTGTGAGAGGTAATGTCACAAATAAGTTTGTTTTGGAACACCTGAAGTCTTGAACCCAGACCAATAATAATTCCGCCGCGAACCGAGTCGGCTGCTTGGCGGAATATGTTATATGGTGCTTTGGCCGGATGCCCGGGCGGAAGCATGGCGAACATTTTATTGAGTGCTGATTCTGCGTCGCCGTCGAGTGAAATAAGCTTATAAACGTCGCTCATGGAACCGTTCGGATACTCAAAGGAAACGTACAATGTCAATGCTTTGAGCAAATTCAGCTCAGAATTGTCCCAAAAGTGATCACCTCTGTCAGAGCCGGTATCCTTGATAATTACATCGGAAAATATCTGTGCCATGATTTCGTTTTTTTCGATTTCAGCGAGGCAATCCCACGAGTCGGAGTTTTCGGGATTAACGGTATTAAATACTCGCACGGTGTATCCGCGTTCTTTCAAAAATTCCGCCGTATCTTCGTAAAGTTCGGATTTTGGATCGGTTATTACCATGCTCTCACAGCACTCATCTTTATCGTTACCGCGACGTGCTGCCTGAAGAATTGCATTCCGGCAAAACGCTCTGGATTTCATGCTTCCGGATGCACCGAACACGGCAATATTTCGGTTCATGCGAGTATTAGTCGGAACGAAAACCGTTTTACCATCCGTCCGTCCGAGAATAGTGCCTTTGTTGTGTTTCACATCATCAAAGTCAAGCACTTTGCTCGCATCCTTTTGGGACAGAAATTCCGCTGTTCCATATGTGCCTGTATCGGAATATGTCAAATTTCGTTCTGTGTCTTTCGCGCCACCTTCGCCATGTCCCATCCGCATAACCATAAACGCAAATATTGCAATTACAACTACACAAAAAATAAAGCCTTGAAATCCATACGGCATATGGAAGGCGGCTTTCAAACATTCAAAGAAATTTGGGGAAGGAAGGACGGGTGATGTTCCATCGCCTGCCTGTCCGCCGGTTGCTTGCCAAGATTGAAAATTATACAAAAACTGTGACACATAGCCACTGCTGTATAATATCGCAAATATGCTCGGGAACGATGCGATCAGTATCTTATAACTTTTTTTCAATTGTCTACAAACCTCCTTCTGTATTTTTCTGCGTCCAATGCTTCTAACCGAATGTTTTCACCGCAGAACTTGGTCAAAACATCCCGCTGAAAGTCAAAACAAATAATGGATCCCGTTTGATTATGAACGGACATCCATGCAGTGAAGTTTTTAATTCTCTTCAAATCCATAACATAAGCAAATAGGACAGGGTTTCCATCTTCATCGGCAGCGTCGCAAATTGAGACCGTTGCCGGGTGAAAGTCGGATGCCAACATAGACTCAGTGGATTCCCAGACCTCATGATTGCAAAGGATTCTCAAAATTAATTCTCCGTTTTCGTTATTGGGAATAAAATGGAGATTCCCATAAGAATCATCTACCATGCTATAACGGCGTTTTGCACCTCCGTCACTTTCTAATAGTTCCAGAGCCATATCCATAGAGTCGCCGATGATAAGACCACGGATGTTTTCCGAATCAAAACCGCTTACCTTTCTGCGGAATATTTGACGGAATAGTTCACGGGTTTTTATTTCTGAACCTGTCTCCCAGCGCATAAGAGTATGACCTGTATGATATGTTGCGAACAGTACGTTTTCTGTTAAAAGAACACCGATAAGTCGAGAACCGCGCACATTAGCCAAGGCAGCACCTATTTCCTTGATTTCCTTCGAATCATAGAATGCAGGAAATATAATGTCTTGGTAACAAATAGCCCCCACGTC
>JGI994J12354_10001205_pt1 | contig 26239 bp, 17 predicted proteins | sample IntmicLarv3ML3BL_FD_12354 | JGI IMG/M metagenome (IMG submission 12354)
GGGCGGTATCTGTATTTGCGAAAAGACGATAGACAAACAATCGAAATTGTGGACACCAAAGGCAGAGAGATGACGGCGATAGGCAATATAGAAGTCGAAGAAGGCATTACGGTGCTTGAGTTCTATATACAAGAGGACGTGTTGCTCATGCTGTGTAACAAAGTAAATATAGAGAGTAGCAAAGAAATGGTAGACCCTGGCTTTGGAGGTCCTGGTAGTGCGGGCTCTATGTATGATGTGGCTAGTACATTGCTTATAACATATGATATTTCCAATCCAGAGAAACCGAAACAAATAGGGGAAGTAATGCAAAGTGGCGATTACTATACTTCTCGTGTTGTGGACGGGTATGTGTACATTTTTAGTCAATATTATGCGAAAATGGGTGCGGCAAGAGAGGAAATAGAGGCGTATATTCCAAGAATCGGCGGTAAGGAGATTGCAGAGCAAAAGATTGTGATGCCCTTTATGCCAATGGGAGAAAAGTACATGGTTATAGCCTCGGTGAAGATTGATAACCCAACGGAAATTGTGGACAGTAGAGCGGTGTTTAATCAAGGCGGGCAGTGCTATGTGAGTGCAGAAAATATTTACATTTATCAATATCAGCATAAATGGGCGTGGGGTGAGGAATGGAAAACAAATGTAGACGGCATGACGAATATTCAGAAAATTGGTTATAAAGACGGTCGTTTCGAGGCAAAAGCGCAAAATACCATCTATGGATATTTAGAGAGTAGCTTTAGCATTGACGAATATGATGACCATTTGCGTACGGTTACCACAGTACAAAAGGGAGATACGCAGAGTAATGCAGTATATGTCATGAATCGTAACATGGAAATCACGGGGAAAATCGAAGGTCTTGCGAAAGAGGAAAGAGTATATTCTGCAAGGTTAATGGGTGAAATAGGGTACTTTGTGACGTTTCGTGAAACAGACCCATTATTTTCGGTGGATTTCTCAGACCCTAAGAACCCAACAATCATAGGCGCTTTGAAGATTCCGGGATTCTCTGAATATTTACACCCATATAACGACCACTTGCTCCTTGGAATTGGAATGGAAGTAGACGAGCATACACAGGTAAGCGGTGGTGTGAAAATCTCTATGTTTGATATTTCAGACCCAACACAAGTGAAAGAAATTGATAAAAAAGTGTTGGAAGGCGTTTATAGTGCGGACGTATTTTATGACTATAAAGCAGCTTTGATAGTGCCAGAGAAGGACATTGTAGGATTTAGTGCAGATACGCACAGGGGTGAAACCTATCATATCTTTGGTTATGAAGAAGGCGTAGGGTTCGAGATGAAACTGGATACACAAGTAAATGGAACCTCTTATGTTACGACGAGAGGGCTTTATATAGACGATATTTTGTATGTTGTGAAGGGGAATATTGTTGAGTCGTATAGTTTGGAAGATTATCAGAAAATAGATGATATTATTTTGTAGTGTTGTCATGAATATGAAGCAAGAAGCGAGTCGGGAAGTAAGTGCAAAGAGTTTGATTGTACGTATTGTTATAACTTCTTAAGTTGTACTGTAAGCAAAAAAAGAAACCATTCACAGCAACCCACTATGAATAGTTTCTTTTTGTATACAATAGAAGCACTATCTAAGCCAAAAGAGCCGCCCCTAATTGTTTACAAGCCTCCTGCGCCTCAGCATCAGGCGCTTCATTACAAATTACGAAATCATGTGCAATGCTAACGCCGGCCTCTTTACAATCATTTTCCCAGTCACGCATCCACTCGCCGTCGCCCCAGCCATAAGAGCCGAACAATGCGACTTTCTTATTATTTAGTTTTGGCAAACAAGACGAAAACATTGGCTCGAATTCTTCCTCTTCCAACACTTCAGCACCCATAGACGGGCATCCGAAAGCAATTGCATCAAAATCATCTACTTTATCAGGTGTAAACTCAGTTGCACGAAAAGTTGTTACCTCAGCGCCATTAGCGCTTGCGCCGGCTACCACGAACTCTGCCATACTCTCTGTGTTGCCAGTGCCACTCCAAAAAACTACTGCTACCTTGCTCATACACATTACCTTCTTTCTTTTTGAATTTTACGGTTAGTTATTGCTAACTATAAAAATCCTATCACGTGAAAGTGAGAAAGTCAAGTATAATAGAGTTTTACAACCACTCTTTAAAGCGTTTTATATAGGTACCTTTAAAAATTTGTGTAGCAAGACAATAAGAAAATAGAAGAATAACAAGCCACACGATATAAGAAGTTGGCAAGGTTGCAAAATCAAAGCCACCCGCAATATTTGTAAAGGCTAATAACACGGCGGCAACTCCTACGGTAAGTGTAGAAAGTAAGAGTGGTATAGAAGGCCAACTATTGAGGAACGGTATCTTACGCGTGCGTATCATGTAGACAACTAATATTTGAGACAAGGTTCCAAAGATAAACCAGCCGGCTTGAAAACTAGCTGCTAACTCAGGGGTATTCATCTTGAGAATCCACCATAAAACAGCAAAGCAAGCGATGTCGAAAATAGAACTAAGTGGTCCCATTAAAAGCATAAAGCGGCGAATACTCTGTGTGTCCCAGCGGCGTGGAGCTTGCAGATATTCTTTGTCGACATGATCGAAAGGAATACCAAGTTGCGAGAAGTCACATAGTAAGTTTTGCGTCAATATATGCACAGGTAACATTGGTAAGAAAGGTAAGAAAATGCTTGCAACCATTACCGAAATCATATTACCAAAATTCCCAGAAGCTGCCATTTTAATGTATTTCATAATATTACCAAAGGTGCGACGCCCTTCCACTACACCTTGCTCCAATACCATCAAGTCTTTCTTCAATAGTATAATATCGGCGGTTTCTTTGGCGATGTCGACACCACTATCAACAGAGATTCCAACATCTGCCTCGCGAAGTGCAGGTGCGTCGTTAATCCCGTCACCCATGTAGCCAACGGTATGTCCGGCCTTTTGAAATGCACGTACCACACGAGACTTTTGGGAAGGAGAGAGCTTGCTAAATAAATTGCAAGTTGCGATTGCCTCTTTTAAATCCCGGTCACTCATATTTTCAACATCTAACCCGGTGAAACATTTCTCAGAGGTGAGCCCCACCTTCTTGCAAACCTTGACAGCAACGCCCTCGCTATCTCCAGTTAATACGACCACCCTTACATGGCGGTCATGTAGTGCTTGAATCGCATCTTTTGCGCTTTCCTTTGGCGGATCTAAGAATCCGATAAAACCAATAAGCACCATATCGCATTCATCTTGTACGCCAAATACTTCCACGCCTGCCACATTATTCTTCTGTGCAATAGCAACCACACGTAGACCATCACGATTATGCTTTTCGTATACACGCAGTGCGTCAGCTAGATGTTGCTCGTCTAAAAGTTGAATGGAACCATCATGCTCCACGTATTTGCAAATAGAGATAATTTCTTCAACCGCCCCTTTGGTAATCAACTGCCGTTTGCCATTTTGGTCGGCAAGCACCACACTCATACGCCGACGTGAGAAATCAAAAGGAATCTCGTCCACACGGTGGTAGCGCGCAAGTTGATCATCAAGGTCATAAGCCTTTGCACGGTTGATAATCGCTAAATCAATCAAGTTCTTAAGCCCAGTCTGGTAATAACTATTTAAGTAAGCATGACGCAAAATACGCATATCGTCGCGACCATGCACGTCCATATATCGCTCGAGAATGATTTTATCCTCTGTAAGCGTCCCAGTTTTGTCTGTGCAAAGAATATCCATTTCGCCAAAGGTTTGGATAGCGGATAAGGTCTTCACAATCGTTTGGCGCTTAGCCATTGAGACGGCGCCGCGAGCGAGAGTCGAGGTCATAATCATAGGAAGCATCTCCGGAGTGAGCCCGACAGCTACGGTTACTGCAAATAAAAGCGCACTTCCCCAGTCTCGTTTGGTAATTCCGTTTGTGAAAAATATGATTGGCACCATGACAATCATGAAACGAATGAGTAGGGAAGAAACGGAATCTACGCCGCGTTCAAAACTATTTTTCGCTTTATCACCACTTAAGGTTTTGGCCATAGCACCCAGATAAGTAGAATTGCCAGTGGTTAATACGATGGCTGTGGCACTTCCGCTCAGAAGATTCGTACCCATGAACCCAATGTTGGCAATATCTGTCAGAGCATCTTCAGGTGTGTTACGAATATTGGAGAACTTCTCTACAGGAGCAGATTCCCCGGTCAGTGCCGACTGGGAAATGAAAGCATCTTTTGTTGCCAGAAAACGTACATCCCCAGGTAACATATCTCCCGCAGATAGTTTGACAATATCACCAGGAACTACTTCATCTAGGTTGATTTCTATAAGAGAAGCATCTCGCCAAACATCGGCTTTATTTGAAATCATCTTAGAAAGTTTACTTGCTGCGTTGTTGGAGCGCTCACCTTGAAAGAAAGCGACCGCACTTGACACAAAAATAAGCGCTAAAATAATAGCAGAGGTGGTCATATCCGCATCGGGCGCGATAATCACATCGGTGATAAATGTAATTATGGCGACAAGGAAAAGTACCAGGTTAAATGGATTAATAAGCGCGTCAAAGAGATGGCTTAACATGCTGTGTTCTTTGTCAGTTACGATTACGTTAAGACCAATTTCGTCTAATTTTTCAGTTGCATTGTCTTTTGAGATTCCCGTACTAGAAGATTCTAGCACAGTTAAGAGCTCAGACTCTTCCATGAATGCGAAGCGGCGAAGTGCTTCTTCACAGTCATTTTTCTTCTGAGTGATTGTTGTTTTTTTTCGTAAAAAAATCATAATGTCATCCTTTCATACTAAGTGTTGTGTACGAACAGGACAGTATGACACTATCTAAAATAGTGCGTCTATTACAGATGAAGCCAGAAAGCAAAAGCGAACCGCAGGATACGGGTCATCTGTTGCATCAGCTATTGAACAGACATTACTGCGCCTGTCCTCGATACTTCGACCAGTCATTACTTTCCACCTCCTTAAAATGTGATTTATATATTTTGTATGGTTGATCCTTTTTAGCTTAATCGTTTTCCGATTAAAAGTCAATCCCAAAAGTCAATCGCATTACTTGACAACAGATTAGAATATTTGCGTAGTGCCTTTGGATATGATGGACAATTCATGTATCACCGGTTTAATTCTAGTTCTAGGCATTTTTATATGAAAAACTTGACTTGAATACATGAATCGTGTACTATCTCAATAGACTTGAAAACGTTGAAAGAAAATATGACAAAAGGCTCTGCATTTAGCAGAGTCTTTCGTTATTACAAACCATTAAGAAAGTTAGAAGGAGCATAAAATGTCAAACTTTATGTTAGATATGACAAAGGGAAAAGAAATTTCACATTTAGTCAAATTTTCGATTCCAATGTTAATAGGAAATATTTTTCAACAACTATATAGCATTGTGAATTCTATTGTTGTAGGCAAACATATAGGAGACACAGCACTGGCAGCGGTGGGAATTGTAGGGACGCTGACTTCTTTATTTTTCTCGATTTGCATGGGACTGGCCATCGGGATTGGAGTTGTGGTCTCGCATTATTTTGGTGCAAATAGAAAAGAAGAAGTACAGAGAACCATCGGGAATTCGGTGTATCTGTTAGGATTGGTTGGGGTATTAATGGGGATGCTGGGAATCTTTTTTGCAGAACCTATTTTGATGTTCGTGAAAACGCCAGCAGAAGTAATGCCCTATGCGTTGCCTTATATGAGAGCCTTAAGTGGTGGAGCGATTTTCGTGGCGGGATATAATGGGATTGCTGCAATTCTAAGGTCTTTAGGAGATGCGAAGACTCCTCTGATATTTTTGGTGGTATCAAATATAATGAATGTACTATTAGATGTGGTGTTGGTAACTCGCTTAGATATGGGCGTAGTAGGGGCTGCGTGGGCAACGGTATTTTCGCAAGGATTTGCAATGGTTGGAAGCATACTCTTTGCAATACGCGTCAATCCCTATTTGCGATTAAGAAAAGAGCAGTTTTCTCTGCAAAAGAACATTTTCATGCAGAGTGTGAAGATAGGGATTCCAGTCGGCTTCCAATCGGCACTAATCGCCTCTTCTATGATTGCATTACAAAGTGTGGTAAATGGCTTCGGAACGGAAGTCATGGTTGCGTTCACCGCGACAAATAGAGTTGAGCAAGTAATCAGCCAACCCTATAACTCAATCGGGGCGGCAATTGCAACATTTACCGGGCAAAATTTAGGAAGTGGAAATATCAAACGTATACGAAGCGGATATATGAAAAGTGTGTGGATGGTTACTGTGTATTCCCTGTTTGTAATGGTGGCTGTTTTTGTTGCAAGTGAATGGATTATGGGAGCCTTTATCTCAGACCAAGATACGATTGCGTTGGCCGCCAAAGGACTTCGCATTACCACTTTCTTCTATGTGCCACTGAGCTATATATATGTGGTTAGAGGCGTGCTAAACGGAGTTGGAGACGGAGCATTTGCAATGGTACATGGGCTTTTTGAAGTAATCGGGCGTATTGGGTTTTCATTGCTTCTTATAGGAATCATTGGCGTAGGTGTATGGGGTGTATGGTACACGATGGGGCTGACATGGACAGCAACAGCCATTTTAGGTTTCGCCAGATATAAGCAAGGAAAATGGAAGAAGAGCTTGAGGTTTGTTACAGAGTAAGTTCTTCCATAACAAACTTATCCAAAATCACCCGCAATTCCTCCTGCGATACACCGACAGACAACAAGTAATCTTGCGCAGTTCCATACGTATCAGCTAGGTGCTGCAAGGTGATTTCCATATTCTTAGGTGCAGAAGAGAAAAGGAAATCCGGCACGTCTATATTCTTGCGCGCGCATTCTTCGCGTTGAGAAGCAAAAACCTCTTTCATGAGTTCTTCGGTAATTGCATAGTCTTCTATAATCAGCTTATCGGACACACCAGCAAGTTTTAATAAGAGCATAGCAATCGTCCCGGTTCGATCCTTTCCAACTGCGCAGTGAAATAAGCAAGAGTGCCCAGTGGCGAGAGTCTTCGCGAAAATATGAAAAGCCTCTGCAATGGATTCGCCCGCTTCATCAAGCAGATATTGGTAAAGCACAGCCATAGAAGAAATGTCCCCCTTCTTCGCAGCTAGGGCGGATAAGTCGCCTATCATAGGAAGCTGTTTGTAACTTAGAGAAGAGACATCGGTTACTTTTGAAGGGTGCTCGTCTACTTCATGATTGGAACGCAAATCTATCACATATCCAAGTCCTTTTTCCATAAGAAATGCAATATCTTCGGGTACAAAATTTGACGAACTGTCAGAACGAAAGAATACATTTTGCCTTGTGGCACGGTTATCCAAAGTAGGATACCCACCTAAATCTCGCGTGTTTGAAGTGCCTTGTAAGGGCAATAAATGTTCGGATACAGTTGAAAATATCATGAGAAAACTCCTTTCGATTCAGTAGAGTACATTTTACAGTTGCTGTGAGCCTCGTAAGGTGTGAACAATAACACATTTTGTAATTGATAAGCATAGTATATCGTATTTTAGAGTTGTTAGCACTATAAATATAGGTTATAATTGAAATGTTGTTATAATATAGTAAGAAAGAAGAGAAAAAATGTCGTACACTGCTTTATATAGAAAATTCAGACCAGACACATTTGACGAGGTAAAAGGCCAAGAACATATTGTCTCGACCCTTAAGAATCAAGTAAAAGCGAACCGACTCAGCCATGCGTACCTTTTCTGTGGAACGAGAGGGACAGGGAAAACATCTGTGGCTAAGATTCTCGCAAAGAACTGTGAATTGTGAGAACACACAAGAGGGGAATCCATGTGGTGTGTGCGATACTTGCCAAGGCATACGTCATGGTACATTGCTCAATGTAGTGGAAATAGATGCTGCCTCAAATAACGGTGTCGATAACATTCGTAGCATACGCGAGGAAGTAGAATATCGTCCTGCAGAGGGGAAATACAAGGTATACATTATCGATGAGGTGCATATGCTCTCGATAGGCGCATTTAATGCATTGCTCAAAACGCTAGAAGAACCGCCAGAATATGTTATCTTTATTCTAGCGACAACGGAAGTACATAAGATTCCAATTACCATTTTGTCTCGTTGCCAGCGTTATGACTTCAAACGCATTACCATTGAGGTAATCGGGAATCGATTGTTGGAACTGATGAAAGAAGAGAACCAAGAAGTAGAAGAAAAAGCCATTCGTTATGTAGCAAAGGTGGCGGACGGTTCCATGCGTGATGCGCTTAGTTTGTTAGACCAATGTATTGCATTTTACTATGGAGAGCGTTTGACATATGATAAGACGCTAGAAATATTAGGAGCAGTGGATACAGAAGTCTTTAGTAAGTTAGTCAGAGCTTTGCATAAGCGCGATATTGTAGCCGTACTTGCAATTTTGGAAGAACTGATTATGCAGGGAAGAGAACTTGTGCAATTGGTAACGGACCTTACGTGGTATTTGAGGAATCTGTTGTTGATGAAGAGTTCTGATAATATAGAAGGAATCTTGGAAGTTTCCGAAGAAAACCTCGCACAATTAAAAGAAGAGGCAGCGGAAATGGACTACGATACGCTGATATGTTATATTCGCATTTGCTCGGAGTTAAGCGGCTCACTGAAATATGCCACGCAGAAGAGAGTGCTACTTGAGATTGCATTTATTAAAATATGCAAACCAGAGATGGAAGTTAAGCAAGACGCCTTGTTAGAACGCCTTCGGGTGTTAGAAGATAAGATAGAGAGGCAACCAGCGCCCCAAGTGGTGTATAATACAGCTAGCCCAGAGGAAGTGATACCTGAGAAACCAAAGGTAGAGATGCCAAAGGCGGTGCCAGAAGAAGTAAGAAAACTTGCAAAAGACTTTCGAAGTATCGTGGGGAATATTGAAGGATTGTTAGGGGTGTATTTAAAGCAAGCGAAGCTCAGTGTGGGGAGCCACAACCAATTGTTGATTGTCATGCCAGATGAAGTGGGGGCAGGCGTGGTTGGAACGGCGGAACACGAAGTAGAGATTCAAAGTGCCATTGCAGATAAGATAGGCAAAGAAGTGGCGATTGAAGTGAAGCATGTACAAGAAGGGCAGCAGTTTGAGGATAGTTATATAGATTTAGAAAAATATATCAATATGGAGATTACGATAGAATAAAAGGAGGAGAACAATTATGGCAAAAAGAGGTGGATTTCCAGGTGGAGGCGGAATGCCAGGCAACATGGCAAACTTGATGAAACAAGCGCAGAAGATGCAGAGACAGATGGAAGAACAAGCGAAGGAAATGGAAGAAAAAGAGTTCACAGCTACAGCAGGCGGTGGCGCGGTAAGTGTTACGATGACTGGTAAACGCGAAGTGACGAAGGTAACGCTGAAAGAGGAAATTGTTGACCCAGAAGATATAGAAATGTTAGAAGATTTAGTAGTGGCAGCGATGAACGAAGCATTACGTCAAGTAGAGGAAGAATCGTCAGCAGGTATGAATAAAATGACTGGGGGCTTAGGCGGCCAGATGCCAGGGCTGTTCTAGTATGGATTATTATAGTAATCAAATTAGCCGTTTGATTGAAGAACTAGAGAGACTTCCTGGAATTGGCACGAAATCAGCAGGAAGATTGGCTTTTCATATCATTAATATGCCAAAAGAGCAAGTGGAGTCTATGGCAAATGCATTGGTGGATGCGAGGAATAATGTGCGTTATTGTACGCAGTGCCAGACATTGACAGATGGCGAATTATGTCCAATATGCAAGAATAGCGATAGAGATCCCAAAGTGATTATGGTTGTAGAAACGGTACGTGACTTGGCAGCATATGAAAAAACCGGGAAGTATACAGGTGTTTATCATGTGCTTCATGGAGCGATTTCCCCGATGCTTGGGATTGGACCGTCCGACATTCGCTTAAAGGAACTAATGGAGCGTTTACAAAAGGAAGTAGATGAAGTGATTGTAGCGACGAATTCTAGTCTAGAAGGCGAGACCACGGCGATGTATATTGGGAAGTTGATACGCCCAACAGGAATAACGGTAAGCCGTATTGCAAGCGGGGTTCCGGTAGGTGGTGACCTAGAATATATTGACGAGATTACGCTTTTGCGAGCTTTAGAAGGAAGAAAAGAAATATAAGATTTTACATATATTTTACAAAAAGAGGAATGTAGATTTTACATTCCTCTTTTATAGTTATGTCATAAACGAAAGAGAGGTTCATGACATGAAAAAAGCGATAGTAGGTACTTTATTAGTTAGTATGATGATAGCATTAGTAGGTTGTGGTAGCAACAAGGAAGGCTTTGATTTTGACAGAACGATTAACGTGATTACTCGTGAAGAAGGCTCAGGAACAAGAGGTGCATTTATTGAATTATTTGAGTTAGAAGAAAAGCAAGAAGATGGCAGCAGAAGAGACTTGATTTCCAAAGAGGCAAGTGTAGAGAGCAACACAAACACAATACTATCTACAGTGCAAAATGATGTTTATGCGATTGGCTATATCTCGATGGGCTCGTTAAATGATGAAGTACAAGCGCTTGATATTGACGGAGCGGCGGCAACACCTGAGAATGTGAAAAATGGAAACTATCAAATCTTTCGACCATTTCAGATTGCAACCAAAGGAGAACTAAGCGGTGTAGCCAAAGACTTTGTTGATTTTATCTTATCGGAAGAAGGACAAGAAGTGGTAGCGGGAAGTTACATTAGCATAGGGGAAGATGCAGCGCCTTATGCGGGAAGCAAAGAAAGTGGCAGTATCACGGTAGGCGGTTCAAGCTCTGTGGCACCACTTATGGAGAAGTTGATTGAGCGTTACGCAGAACTCAATCCCAATGCAAGCGTGGAGCTTCAAATTAGTGATAGCAGCATTGGTATGACACAGACGATTGCGGGTGCGTATGATATTGGAATGGCTAGTCGCGCATTAAAAGATAGTGAAAAGGAAGAACTTACGGACATACAGATTGCACTTGATGGGATAGCAGTGATTGTAAATAAGGAAAATGAAATGACAGGCCTTAGCAAAGAGGACGTGCAGAAAATATACCTTACAGAAGTGGAAACATGGAGTGAAATCAAAGAATGAAGAAATTAGACACAAAAGCAAACAAGGGGTTAAACGCGAAAGTGAACTTTAAAGAAAAAATTATGAGCGGCGTTTTTATGATGGTGGCATTGACTTCCATCTTTGCCGTTCTCTTAATCTGTATATTTCTTTTTGCAAATGGGATTCCGGCAATGCGCAAAATCGGCTTCTTCTCATTTTTGCTTGGTCAGGAATGGTCACCGTCCAATGTTCCGGCAGAGTTTGGAGTCTTCCCGATGATTCTAGGGAGCCTATATGTAACGGTAGGAGCGATTTTGCTTGGTGTGCCAATTGGGATTTTGACAGCGATATTTATGGCGAAAATGTGTCCGAAGCGCATTTACAAATATGTGAAACCAGCACTTGATTTACTCGCGGGCATTCCCTCGATAGTATACGGGTTCTTCGGGCTTATGGTTATCGTACCCGTTGTGCAAGAGTTGTTTGGCGGCACGGGAAAGAGCATTTTCACAGCATCGATTTTACTAGGTATTATGATTCTTCCGACGGTGATTGGCATATCGGAAAGTGCGATACGCGCTGTGCCGGACTCTTATTATGAGGGCGCGGTTGCGCTTGGGGCGAGTCATAACCGTGCGGTGTATTTTGCGGTGATACCTGCGGCGAAGTCGGGAATATTCGCTTCGGTCGTACTTGGCATTGGCCGCGCTATCGGAGAGACGATGGCAGTGATTATGGTGGCAGGCAATCAAGCGAGAATGCCAAACGGAATCTTTAAAGGGGTAAGAACTTTGACNGCAAANATTGTGATTGAAATGGGCTATGCNGCTGATTTGCATAGGGAAGCGCTGATTGCCACGGGTGTGGTTTTGTTTGTATTTATTCTGATTATCAACCTTTCTTTTTCCATAATTAATAGGAGGGCGAGCAACTGATGAAACATAGAAAACCATTTGATGTATTTTTGTCCATTATTACATATGGGGCAGCGCTGATTGCAGTATCTACACTTGTCTTTTTGATTGGCTATATCGTGATAAAAGGCTTGCCTAATATGAGGCCGTCCTTATTTTCTTTGCATTATACAAGTGAAAATGTGTCAGTGATTCCGGCGTTTATCACTACGGTAGAGATGACGATTCTCTCGTTGAGCATTGCGGTTCCACTTGGTGTATTTACGGCAATTTATCTTGTGGAATATGCGAAGCGAGGAAATAAANTGGTCGGGATTATTCGTGTGACGGCTGAAACGTTATCGGGCATTCCCTCNATTGTGTACGGNCTCTTTGGGATGTTGTTCTTTGTNAGTACGCTGGGCTTTGGGTTCTCCTTAATTGCCGGAGCACTTACCCTATCTATTATGATATTGCCNCTTATTATGCGNACGACGGAAGAAGCGCTTAAGTCTGTGCCAGATAGCTANAGAGAAGGCGCGTTTGGACTTGGAGCNGGAAGACTTAGAACTGTTTTTAGAATCGTATTACCGGCGGCAACTCCAGGAATCCTATCCGGCATTATACTTGCGATTGGAAGGATTGTGGGAGAAACAGCAGCTCTTATTTATACAGCAGGAACAGTGGCACAGACGCCACAACAACTTACGGATTCGGCAAGGACCTTGGCGGTACACATGTATGCACTGTCAAGTGAAGGGTTACACACAGATGCGGCCTATGCAACGGCATTGATATTGTTGATTATGGTCATCGGCATCAACGCACTTGCGTCCTATGCAGCGAAAAAGTTGACGAAAGGAAGATAGAATATGGTAAAATTTGATGTAGAAAAACTAAACTTGTTTTACGGTGATTTCCATGCACTCAAAGAGGTGAATTTGTCGATACAAGAAAATGAAATCACAGCCTTTATCGGACCGTCAGGTTGTGGAAAGAGCACCCTCTTAAAATCACTAAATCGCATGAATGACCTTGTAGAAAGTTGCAAGATTACAGGGAAAGTCTTACTTGATGAGGAAAATATATACGGCAATATGGATATTATGAGCTTGCGCAAACGTGTTGGAATGGTTTTTCAAAAGCCGAATCCATTTCCCATGAGCATCTATGATAACATTGCGTTTGGGCCACGCACACACGGAATTAGGCAGAAGCACGAACTGGATAACATTGTTGAAAAGTCTTTGCGCGACGCGGCTATCTGGGACGAAGTGAAAGATAGGCTTAAGAAGTCGGCACTTTCTATGTCAGGCGGGCAGCAACAACGACTTTGCATCGCGCGGGCATTAGCAGTAGAGCCAGAAGTTCTTCTAATGGATGAACCAACGAGTGCCCTTGACCCAATATCAACAGGGAAAATAGAAGAACTCACACTTGATTTGAAAGAAAAATACACCATTGTAATTGTCACACATAATATGCAACAAGCAGCGAGAATCAGCGACAAGACAGCATTTTTCCTTCTCGGTGAAGTGGTAGAATATAACACAACAGACGAGATGTTTTCGACACCACAAGATAAACGCACAGAAGACTATATTACAGGGAGGTTTGGATAATGAGAACACGTTTTGATGAACAGCTAAATGAGATGAACCATAGNCTTATACAAATGGGCGCCTTGATAGAAAATGCAATCAGCCTTGCGACAAAAGCACTTGTAGAGCAGAATGTTTTGCTTGCAAAAGAAGCGATTGACTGTGATAATGAGATTAACGAAATGGAGAAAAATATTGAAAGCCAGTGTTTGAAATTGATTCTTCACCAGCAGCCGATAGCTTCCGACTTGCGCCTGATTTCGACAGCACTTAAGATGATAACAGACATGGAGCGAATCGGAGACCACGCAACGGATATTTCAGAAATTACCTTGATACTTTCAGAGGCAGTATATATCAAGAAGTTAGAACATATTCCACAGATGGCGCAGGCCACAATGAAGATGGTGTCAGATAGCATTGATGCCTATGTAAATAAAGATTTAGAGCTTGCAAATGCAGTGATTGAATACGATGACATTGTAGATGACCTCTTCTCTACTGTTAAAGAGGACTTGATTGCACTGATACATGCTGATGTGAAGAACGGTGAACAAGCGATGGACTTGTTGATGATTGCAAAATACTTTGAGCGCATTGGTGACCATGCGGTAAACATTGCCGAGTGGGTAATTTTCTCAATTACAGGAGAACACAAAAACCAGAGAATTATTTGATGATACCAAGGTCAAAAAGTCATGTACCTCATGCTTGCATGAAGCAACATGACTTTGGGATCTGTAAAATATGAGAAATCCGTAGGTATCAGAAAGGTCATGTGCCTAGGAGGGTGAGATGCCACAAATATATATTGTTGAAGATGATGATAATATTAGAGAACTCGTGATGTATGCACTAGAAACTTCTGGCTTTGTGGTGCGCGGATTCGCGCGTTCAAAAGACTTTGATAAGGTATTAGAGAAGGAACTGCCGGCACTTGTGTTGCTTGATATTATGTTGCCTGACGAAGATGGGCTTTTTATCCTAAAGCGCCTGAAAAAAGGGAGCAAGACGAAGCATCTGCCCGTGATTATGCTTACGGCGAAGGGAAGCGAATACGACCGTGTGAAAGGTCTTGACCTAGGTGCGGATGATTACATTACCAAGCCGTTCTCAGTGTTAGAACTTGCCTCTCGGATTCGTGCGGTCCTTCGTCGCACAGGGGAGCGAGAACGTAAGCAGGTGTTATTTACTTGCAAGGAAGTAGAGCTCAACACACAGACGCGCACCGTAAAAGTAAGTGAAGAAAAGGTATCTCTAACATATAAAGAGTTCGAGATGTTGCATATCCTGATGGAAAATGCAGAATGCGTTTTGAGCCGGGATAGCTTGATGTCGATTGTATGGGGAACGGATTTTGAAGGAGAGACAAGGACGGTGGACATGCACATTAAGACGTTGCGAAAGAAGTTAGGAGTAGGTGGTGCGATTATCAAGACCGTTCGTGGTGTGGGGTACAAAGTAGGAGAATGATATGAGGAAACGAATCTATCTAAATATGCTTGTTCTAGCTTGTTGCAGTGTGATATTAACGACACTGCTTTTAATTATGACCTTTTATATGGGATTTTCAAGAGAAGTGAGAAGCGAGTTGGTGACGACGGCAGAATTTCTCCAAGCGACGCTAAACCTTGAAGAAGAACAGGGTGAATACCTGGAGAGCTTGCATTTATCAGGCTCAGAACTTCGCGTGACGTTGATTGAAGAAAGTGGCGTGGTTTTATATGATAATACCGTAACGGACGAAGAAACGCTTGAAAATCACGCAAGGCGAGGAGAGGTCGAGGCAGCGCTGAAAAATGGGTTTGGCGAGGACAAACGACGCAGTGAGACGGTGGGCAAAGAGACTTACTATTATGCAGTGCGCCTAGAGAGCGGCAATGTGCTTCGGGTTGCGCGAATGACCTCGAGCATATATGGGGTATTTGTGAGTGTGATTCCGCAGAAAGTGTTGATAATTGGAATCATTTTACTGGCGTGTCTCGCGATTGCGCGTCGCTTGGCAAAGAAGATTCTAGCACCCGTCAAACAGTTTGGACTTGGGCAAAATGAAAAAATTTATGACGAACTGTCTCCATTTGTAAAAACAATCAAAAAACAAAAGCTGCAAATAGGGGAAGCGATTGACGAAGTAACGAGAAAAAGCATGGTGATTGATGCGATTACAGGGAATATGAAAGAGGGAATGATACTCACAGATAAGGACGGAATCGTACTCTCGGTAAATAAAAGCGCAATGTCTATATTAGAGGCGAAAATCTCACCTGCCGGGAAAAATATTTTAGAGGTCACGCGAAACCGGGTGGTGCTTGAGAATATGAAAATAGCCTTAGCTGGGGAAGATAGCCATATCACCACAGAAATAAGTGGACGGACATACCACATTCTCTTCAACTCTGTGGATAACGGCGTGCTGATTCTCTTCTTGGACATTACGGAAAAGGCAAAGGCTGAGAAAATGCGACGCGAATTTACCGCAAATGTTTCGCATGAACTGCGCACACCGCTGACAACGATATCTGGCTATACGGAATTGCTGTCAAACGGCATGGTGCAAGCAGAAGATGTGATAAATGTATCAAACAAAATGAAGAGCGAGTCGGATAGGTTGCTGACATTGATTGAGGATACAATGAGATTGGCGGAACTAGATGAAGCGGACAAAGAAAAGAAGTTTGAAAGATTTGATTTGACGGCTTTAATTGAAGAAGTAGTGGATAATCTCAAGCTAAAGGCGAAGAAACACGGAATCGAAGTGCAGGTTCCAACTAAGAAATATATGCTTACTGCGAATCGCTCCATGATATTTGAGTTGATTTACAATCTTGTTGACAATGCAATCAAATACAATCGGTCGCAAGGTAGTGCCGAGATTACGGTACAACAAACCGAGTTAGAGACTAAGTTAGAAACGCAGATTAAAGTCAAAGATACGGGAATCGGGATTGAGAAAAAGCACCAAGAGCGCATCTTCGAGCGGTTTTATCGTGTGGATAAATCTCGTTCAAAAGAAATCGGGGGAACAGGCCTTGGGTTGTCGATTGTAAAGCACATCGTTGCTTACCACGAGGGAAGTGTTGAGGTGGAAAGTGAGCAGGAGAAGGGGACGGTGATTACGGTTCGTATATAGGAGTGTTTTGCGGTTGGATTGCATGAAATGAATAGAGAAAATAGCGAATATACCTAGATTTTTTCAAAAAGTTGAATAAATCTAGGTTTTTTTAATGTTTTTGTTATTTTGTGAAAATTTTTTGAAGAAGGGGGAAGTCTGGGAAGGTAGAGTTTAAGATACTTCTGGGTGTGTGTGGAGTTTTGGTGTTGAATGTTGTGGGGGAAAAGTGTGGCAAAATGTATACTTTACGCCACACCCTATTTTTTAGTGGTATTTTAACGTAGTTATCGCGTTTTCACCATCTTACCATGGGTGTGGCAAAAAGTATACTTTGTGCCACACTTTTTTGCGATAAATACGTTTGAGAAAGAACATATATTAATGAGGAAATAACGAAAATAAAAAGGCATAACGTTTATATTCTTACACACGATTCTGATGAAAAAAGCATATTTTTAGAAAAGGGCAATTGAAATGAAAACGAAAATATTAACACTAACTGTAGTGCTTTGGATTGCGCTGTGTGCTAGGGGAGAAGAGGTGTGCGCAGAAATGGTCTTGGAAGACTTACATTGCCCGGTGATTACTCGCGCTTGGGTGTATGAAGCCCCAGTTTGGCAAGACGGTCGCTGGTGGGGATTCCACTTTGGAACAAACTCACATGACACAGTTGCCTGCCCCATTTTGCTACCTGGATCCTTGTGGTTCCGTGTTAATGCTGGAATGTCTTGGGGAGTGCGGCCGCCTTTTGCATTAAGCTTTAATAATGTTAATCAACAGGGGATTGGTCAGCCAGGGTGGTCGTTTGCAACAGTAACTGCGCCGGGCTGGACGTTTGAATTCACTACAGTACAACTTAATACTTACTCAATTGAGTTTGATCTTGGATTTCCTGGTCATAATTCCGCGGTGGTCTTAGCACCAGGTGACGAGTTGTCGTTGATGAAAGAAGTTCTTGATTTCACTGATGGCATTCGGACGACTCGGGATATTGTTCGTATTAACGATACAATTATTCACAGCTCGGTGAATGGACAAGTATTCTCGCAAAATATGCCGTTGGTAGATTTGACGTCAGGATGGGAGTTCACTGGTCAGGTCTGGAGTCATTATGCGCCGCTTCCGGATAGCCTCATAGATTTAAATGTGCTCTTGGGCGATCCGGCTAATCGATTGTACGACGGTGCTTCAGCCACATGGGGATATACAACCACGAATACAATTCCATCGATGGGAAGTGTGACGAGTTCGCTTGTGTCGGGTCCTGATCTTATCGGCGAGTCGGCGGTATTTAGCTCGCTTGGTTACTCGCATTATAATTATACGTTTCGAGACAATCATAGCCTGTCTACAGTGGAACCGTATCTATCCGATGTGACCTTCGCCGAAGCAAGTCGCTGGATAGCCGTGCGAACGAGTGCCGCACCTATTTTNCGCACGACCTACAACGCGAGTGCACGAGACAAATCAGGTGACCTTCTATCCCCATTGACTCCAACCTATACTCCTCTTGGCAATACGGCTACCGGCGGAGAAGATGGCTGGACAAACCAACCACTGGACATAATCGTAGAACACAACAACGAACCTGGAACATATGACGTTGTATTAAAACTTCCAGGTGAAACAGCGGTTGCAGTGCCGGCACCTGCCTATGCAACACGAAATGCTTATCAGGTAGATTCTCCGATTGTGGAAGGGGAGACTGAGATAATCGGTGTATTAACGGCAACCGGCAATCCCAGTGTCGAATTATCTCCAGAAGTTCGAGGAAAAGTGAAGATAGACACCGTGAATCCCGTTGCAGCCTTTCAACATCATGGTGGCTGGAATTTTACCGATAGTTCCACGGATGCCTTAAGTGGCATCTCGCCCCCAGTAGGCGGTTTGGCGCCGACACGGATGGCATTTGTTCCGACAGGCGGACCCCTGCCAGCCGATGCAGAATACGAAGAGCTAAACTCGATTACGCCACAAGCACTTGGAAACTACGACATCTACATGTGGGTTACCGACCGTGCGGGAAATGAAGTAAAGGGGATGATTCAGTCTGACTACTTTGTTGGCGGAGAAGTCATTATAACCAAGGATTCCAACCGAGGTGCGACCTTACACCGAGAGGCCTGCCCCGATGCAAATGCATTTGTAGCTCTTGCGAGCTGTCTGGGTTGTAGCACAGGTCTTGGCGTAGAAATAACAGAGAATACGAACCTTACCTATACCATCAAGTTAGAAAATGCCGACCCTACGAACTCGGCTCACGGTACCTTTGAAGATTACTTACCACTTGGAATGCTCCCCGCTTCTCCAAGTGCAACGATAGCAGGTAATCCCTTGTCACTACTTGTCAGCCTTGAAACCATGGGACCTTATGCCGGTCAGTGGAAGATTAGCGGAAGTTATACAGGTCTGATTGCAGGCTTCGGAAATGAAATCGAGATTACAATTCCAACCGCTGCCCCTACGTTTGATGCGAGCATCGGAGCTACCAATATCATTTCCAATCAAGCAAGTACAAACTGGAACATGATCTCAGGCGGTCTGCCAATCTCTGGAACAAATGTATCCGCACATGTTGTACATCGCGTGAATCAGCCAGCAAGTGTGAGCAAACGAGCCAACTGGGGTGCAGCTGTACACGGAGCAACCTCAAGTACCCACGATAGTTTAACTGACGGCGGAGCTACCCCTGGATTTGTAGCGGGAGCTACGGGCTATGTCCAAGTCGGCGATGTGATTAGTTATGAACTTACCTTTGCCAATCCTTCCAATCAGCTTCGCTACTTTGCAAGCAATACCTCTGGTATATACGATGCCTTGCCAACAGGTGTCAGTATCGCAGGACAGCGTTGGAGCGTNGAGCGAGTGGACGCCGTAGGCAATGTTATCCCTGTTTATGCGGGCAATATCCCACTAACTGGAATAAATGCACTTCCACCAAGTGGAACACCAAGCCTAAGCGGAACGCTCCTTGATGGCCTCGCAGTCAATGCCAGTACCAATGCCCTTATCCAGACAGCCGGAACCATTAGTCTTGGTGCAGGAGAACAACTGATTGTCACCATTCAAGCCAGGGTAAACGGCGATGTAGGTGATATTTTAACTAATCAATTGATAACCGGCTATGCAGATGCATTTGAGAATCCGGCTGGAAATGCAGCGACCTTGCGTACACTGGATTCAGGCGTAAGGGGAGTACAAAGTAATTACGTGACCCATCAAATCGAACAAGGAACCACTCTTCGTAAGTGGGCCTACAGCAATACATCAGATGCAAACAATCCAACGCTGCATAGTGTAGGTTGTCCAGACTCTGGAAATCTATTCGTTCCAGGTACTTGTCTTGGCTGTACACTAGGGGGCGCTAAACTACAAAAGGATACTGTGATTACTTATAGCTTAACTATGGATAATACCAAGAACCTACATAGAGGAAGTAACCTTGCAGGCAACATAGCAAGCGGAACTCCGATACCTGGCGGCTATACCGACAACAAACACGCAGATGTTGTCATCCCAGAAGGACTTACTGTAGACCCAAGCACCTTACGTGTTTACATAACCGATCGAAACGGAGACTCTGTGCCCATCAGCAATGGAAGTGGTATATTCAGCACTCCGGTGATTGTTAATGAAAACGGCACATCAGTCACAAGAGAAGTTCTAAATATATCTGGAACTAACGTAGACATCAAAGACACCGGAGAAGGAAGCACTATCTTTACCTTATCAAACATCAGCCTTGCAGATAACGGAACACGTTGGGAACTAAACCTAGACAACCGTGCCTACGCAAGTGGAATGATAAATGACTACACTGGCTATTCCATCACTTACTTATTCGATGCTACCGTAATTGGCGAACACGATAGCGTGGTATCAGTAAACAACGCTTGGCTCAATCACTGGAAACAAGACAATGGGAACCGTGTACACAACCCAGAGAACCCAGTAGTTAGTGCAGTCGTTCCAGCGAGTATCCTAAGTAACTCGGTGGTGCACGCAAGACTATCTGACGCAGTAGATACTCTTTTCACCAAAGTAGGAGCAGACGATATAATCACAGGACTAGCCGGCGCTGAGTTCGCTCTTTATAAATGGGAGGGAAGCAATCCACCAACAACTGCGCAGGCAAACCACATAGTCGACACAGCGGTAGTCAATGACACATCGACCATGCCAGCCGGCCAGTGGGTGAGAGTCAAAGCAAACGCAGCCCTTGCAACCTTGAGCGATATATTCACATCCTCTAACATACCAAGCGAGCGTGGAGAAGTAGACCTAGGTAAGTTGCCAAGCGGAACCTACACTCTTATAGAAACAAAAGCTCCAAGCGGTTACACCTTGCCAGTTGGTCAATGGGTACTCACGATAGACTCTGATAAGACAGACAGCGGAGCTAGCAATTGGAAGATAGAGATAGCCGGCAAGAGCAACTCCATCGCTCCACCGGCAGCTATTCGCGATGAAAGCGTGCCGAATGCGCCGACTTATAAGTTAGTCAACGCAGAGCCATTTTTAATCGGACTTTCTGGACTTGGCGGAACCACAGGTATGCTTCTAGCTGGATTCGTCATTATGGCAATCGCAGGGAACATCTATCTTGTGAGGCGGTATAAGCGTAAGGAAAAGCAAGAAGTGGAAAATATTTCAGAAAAAAATAAGAGAAGATAAGTCTACAAATGAGAAACAAGAAATAGAGGAAGTGTAGAGAAGAAAGCCTAGAATAGAGCATTGGAAGACTCTTATTCTGGGCTTTGTGTCGTTATAGGATTCTTAGAGCAAAGTCTGCGTGCTGTTTGGGATTTATGTGCGAAGGATGTGTGAAATTGTTTAACAAAGCACTTGTTTTTCGATTTAGAATATAGTATTATAATTAAAGTGATTGCGTTACAGAAACCTGTGAGGCCTGTGACCAGAGGAGAACCTGCGGGGGCTCCTCTTTTTTCTTTATATGTATAGATGAAAGTGAAAAATAGAAGATAAGAATATGAGTGAGGACATGAATGAGCAAAGAATTTATGACATATGATCAGCAAATTAATAAATTGAAAAATGAAAAAGGGTTGTTCATTGGTGACGAAACTCATGCTAAGGAAGTTTTAAAGCGGAATAGTTACTATTCACTGATTAGTGGCTATAAGGAAATATTTAAAAATAAGATAACCAAAAAGTACAAAGATGGTGTTTGTTTTGAGGATATAGAGTCTTTATATGAGTTTGACCGTGCTTTGAGAGAAGTTTTTTTGAATTATATTTTAAAAGTGGAAACCCAGATTAAGTCATTAATATCATATTCCTTTTGCGAGAAGTATGGAGAGCAACAACAAGAGTATCTTCAGCATAGTAATTATGAGTATAGGGGAAGAAATAAAAAAGATATAAACAAGCTAATAGGAATCTTGGGGAGATATGTTAATGATAATGAAGAATACACATATATTAATCATGCGAGGAAAGCACATAACAATATTCCACTATGGGTATTGATGAATGCATTGACATTTGGCAATGTTTCGGTAATGTACAAGAATTTGACACAAGATTTAAAAATAAAGATTAGTCGTGAATATAAGAGTGTTAACGAGAGTCAATTGGAGTCTTTATTGAAATATGTTGTACGGTATAGAAATGTCTGTGCGCATGGGGAAAGACTATTTTCATATAGGAATCGAGAAAGTATTCCGAATTTTCTTTTGCATGAAAAAATGGCAATAGAGAAAAAGGGTGCACAGTATAAATATGGAAAACATGACTTGTTTGCGGTAGTTATTGCGCTTAAGTATATGCTTGGTAAAGAAGAGTTTGTAATATTTAAAAATAAACTTGCATACTTATTGATGAAATACTTTCAAGAAGAACATGGGATAGCTAGGGAGAGGATGTTGGCATATATGGGATTTCCAGAAAACTGGGCTTCAATAACGAGGTATCGTAAAACATAGGTTAAAATGGTCTTTTTGTAATGAGAGAAGAAACAAGGAGTTGGCTATAGTATGGCTGGCTCTTTTTGTGTTGTGAAAATAGTGGATAAATCTATGTAATTGCTATTCGGAATTGATAGAAGTGTCAGTGGAAAATAATATGAAAAAACAGATTTTGCAAAGATTGGTGAATGCTCTTGTTTGTTGGAAGGAGTAAAAAGTGGAACAAAGTGTGGCAAAAAGTAGAGTTTGCGCCACACCCCAATTTTTGCAATTTTTATAACATATTTACTGGCTTTATAGAGTATAACATAGGGTGTGGCAAAATGTCTACTTTGCGCCACACCTTAAAAGCAGTGAATATAAGGGATTGCGAGAATATAAAGTAGGGAAAAAGCGACATAAAAAAGAAGGGCGAATGGACATGTTGAAATAACTTGAAACGCTGATGAATGCGCAGTTTGAGGGAGTGGATAAAGATTCTATTGCTGGTGATTATGGTAATGATACTAATATTTTTTTGAGTATTGGTGTGGAAAAATGACAGGATAAAGGAAAATAAGAGGGGAGATATAGTGGGAAGAAATGCTTTGAATTGAAGAAATGTTATGTATACGATTTTTATATGAAAACTTATAGCATATTGTAAAAATATTTAAATTGAAAGGAATGACTACAAATAGGTGGAATCTTTGTTTGAAACGATACCCCTTTTATAGTTGATGAAGACTTATGAAGAAAAAAAATAATCATGTTATATTAACAATAATTGTAATCTGTACACTTGTATTAATGAGTTTCCCCGCAGACGCTGAACAAGACCCCGTAGTTTGGAGTAGCTCGGGAAACATAAATGCACCATTCTCACTCTTTTTAAATCACTACCACAATGGGCTAGGTGGTTTGCTTACGCAAAGGTGGTATGAGGTTCGCGGTCGAGCATCTCATGGTGCAACCGTGGGAAGCCCTTTGTTGGTGGAAATACCCCGTGGCACCTGGGCGGTAACGTATCATTCGCCTTATATGACAATTGGGGGGGCAGGCAGTGGATACCGGTTGGGCAACTCTTTTTATCGACGGGTACGTGTGGAAATCGTTGATGTGTATGAAACGACCTTTTCGTACTATGTTGGGTTTGAAATTGCATACCGATTTGTTTACGATCAAGAGGTGAATGGTGGCGCTACGGCATATTCTTCACTTCAATATGCAGTGTACCCTGGAATGCTCCCATATCGGGCTAGTGCTCAATATCTATGGAATCTGAATGCAAATTTGGTAAACATAACGCAGTCAGGTGGAACAACTCATTTCGCCCCTTACATTAATGGAGAAGTAGGCTCGCCACAACCTTTAAGTACTCAGCTAACACCGGCTACTTCGTTGTGGAGTACACCTTTAATTAAAACGTGGTATGAATCGGAAGGAGGTGCAAACTTTATAGAACGGGGGAGTAGTTGGTATACGGGTTATACGAATACACCGATGACCTTTGTTCCGCCTCATGGAAATCCAATTGGGGTGGGTACCCTAACATTTCCAGATGCTAATAAACGACCTCAACATGTAGCCGATACGTTTGCTGGAATAGGTTATTATCAATGGAATGAACGGGCACGAGATTATCAAAATAGTCAGACAACAGTGGAGCACAGAGCTATTGTTAAGACACAAGGTAATGCCGATTTGTATAAAAAGTTACCATCTAATATTTTTGCACCTTATGATTTAGGGGCAACATGGTATTCTAATCATCCTTCGGCAGATATTGAAAGAAATTTACCTACAGAATTTGCAGTAGGGAGTGAGTATCGGGGAGATTATAGTTTGTCATTAATTGTTGATGATTCTAATGTAAATGTTGTGACATTTGATCAAATCGATCGAACAGATACAACACTGAATTGGATTGGATTTATTGACAATGGTTTTCAAGATTCCCCAAGTATATTAGGAACAAAAATAACATTTTCTTTGAAAAGTCTTTCGGGAGTTTATGAGCTTTCAGAAAGGAGCGAGGAACATTATCTCAAAGTTGATAATACGCCACCAGTGGTAAATGTTGACAATGACTATATCTCGTGGGATGTGGGAGCTTCCACTTCTGCAAATGATCTTTTGAGTGGACTTGCTAGTATCTATTATAAATTTGTGCCAGTTGACGCACCAGAACCTGTACGCGATGGAAGCTGGGAAACTGATTATTTGACAGCGTATGAATCGCTTGGGAATGGTATATGGGATTTGTATGTATATGCAGAAGATAATGCTACAAATCGTAGTAATATAACAAAAGCAAATCCGCAAGCTGTGATCGATACAGGGAGAATAATACTATCAAAAGATAGTACGGTAGGGGCAACACTTCATAGAGTGGCTTGTGATAATAACACAAGTGTAAGTGTAGAGGCAAGCTGTGATTTGGATTGTCAAAATGGAGCAAATATTGCGCTTTATGAAAAATCTTCTTTAACATACAAATTAACATTGGAAAATATCAGTGTTGCAAATATTGCAAAAGGAGACTTCCTAGATTACCTTCCCCTTGGCACCGAACTAATCGGCACGCCAACAGTCACCACCTCAGGCGGCGAAACAGTAAACATTCACACTACAACCAGAGCAAGCGGTGGCACTTATGATGGCCGTTGGCAAATTGCTGGTGACTACGAAAACCTGGCACCCGGTGATAGCTTCCAAGTCGACATCACCTGTAGCGTCCCTAGTTATGACGAAGATGCCGGCGCAGCCAACATCATTAGCAACCAAGCTACTGGTACCTGGGAATTGGCAGCTGTAAGCTCCGGAACCATGACGTCCAACTACGCAAACCACCGCGTGAATCCTTCTCCAATTATTGTGAAAGCAAGTAACTGGGGAAATGCAAGTCACACCGAAGACTGCACAAGTTCCACAAGCCTTGCCCTTACCGGTAGTTGTAATTCAGACTGTGTAGCTGGTAACAGCGGCTACGTGCAAATAGGAGATATTCTAAGCTACCAACTAACCTTTGAAAATCCATCAAATATCTTGCAATATTTTGCAACTGGTACAGGCGCAAGAAACTACGACGTGCTCCCAAGCGGCGTTGATGCCACTGGACAAGCTGTTACCATTGATCTAGTAGACGAAGGTGGTATTCGTACCAACCAGTTCACCGGTGTGGTAGCACCTGGCGCCACCGGCACCATTTACACTGGCTCATGGCCAGATAGTGACGGCAATTACCTAAGCGGCCTAGCGGTAACCAGTAACCGCATTTACCAAAACGCTGGTACCATCAGCATCGCACCAAAATCAAAACTAATTATAACCGTCGGCGCAAAGGTCACCGGAAACATAGGTGACACTCTAACCAACCAAGCCATCACCGGTCATAGCGTAAGTAGCAACAACAGTAGTGCACTAGCCATAACCGATACCGGTGTGACTACCATAAGAAGTAATCACGTCACCCACCGAATCGAGCAAGGTAGCACATTGCGTAAGTGGGCATACAGCGCTACACCAGACGCAAACAATCCAACAGTACATAGCGTAGGTTGCCCCGACTCCGGTAATCTTCTCGTCCCGGGTACCTGCCTCGGTTGTACACTTGGAAATGCAAGACTACAAAAGGATGCTGTCATAACCTATAGTTTAACCATGGATAATAGCCAGAACCTACACAAGGGAAGCGACCTT
>JGI994J12354_10001207_pt1 | contig 26229 bp, 20 predicted proteins | sample IntmicLarv3ML3BL_FD_12354 | JGI IMG/M metagenome (IMG submission 12354)
CATGATTTTTGGTTGTTTATTATTCTGAAATTGTGCGTAGCGCAATTTCTAAAAGTTTTTGGTCAAGCTTTTTTCAAAAAGCTTGTGGGGTTTGGGGCGTTGCCCCAAGGCCATGCCCCGCCTATACAATAAAGGAGGAAATCGTTTGTGATTTGGCAAAATGGCGCGCGCAGCGCGTTTTCCATGGGCTTTGATTTGGATGGCGACACCATCTGGAATAACAAATCCCGCCGCATGCCGGGCGGGGAATGGTATATCAAGGGGCCGTCCATCGGCCAGTACGGCACCAAAAAGGGCGCCCTGCGGGTGCTGGATGTGCTGGACGAGTATGATTTAAAGGCCACCTGGTTTGTCCCGGCCCTCATTGTACAAAAACACTGGCGGCTCATTGAGGAGATCCTCTCCAAGGGTCACGAGCTTGCTCATCACGGCTATGACCACACCGGAGAATATGGCAGCACCTATGAGGCCCAGCGGGCCCATCTGGAGCTGTGCCAAGAGATTTTCATGCAGGTGGCCGGGCGGAAGGCCGTTGGCCTTAGGGCTACCGGCGCGTTGTTACCCGAGACTGAGCGTTGGGCCATCAAGGAGGGCGGGATTACTTACATCAGCGCCGGGCTCAGTGGCGAGGCCTGCGCCCTCTACGAGATTGAGGGTGTACCCACCGGGGCCTTGAGCATCCCCTGCCGGGATGAGCAGATGGACGACTATGTCCAAACGGTCTTCCATTCTTATCCTCCGGTGCTGGAGGGTATGCCCCGCATCGCCCCCTATGGCAACGCCTGCGCCAACTGGATTCACGAGATTGAGGCCATGGTGCGCTTTGGCAGCTCGGGGTCGAGCGCCTTCCACCCCCAGATTGCCGGAACGCCGGGCCGCGCCATGATTCTGCGGCGGTTCTGCGCATACCTCCGGGGCAACCCCCAGGTGTGGGTCACCTCCTGCGAGGAAATCGCCAAGCACTACCTGCAACACAGCGGAAAGGAGGCGGAGCAGCATGCCCATTAAACCCATGACCTGGCCGCAGGGCAAGGCCTGTGCCGCCATGATTAGCATCAACCTGGACGCCGAATACTTCGCCCGCATTTACTACCCCGATTTGGATGTGCAAGAGGGCGACATGCGCCGCTTGGGCGAGAGCGGCATCCGCTTTGGCCTGCCGCGGATTCTGGATACCCTGGACACCTACGGGGTCAAGGCCACTTTCTTCATCCCGGGGGCCGTGGCCCAGGGCTACCCCGACGCAGTGCGCGAGATTGCCCGCCGGGGCCATGAGATAGGCTGCCGGGGCATGGCCCACGAGGTGCTGGCCAACCTGTCGGTGCATCAGCAGCGGCAGTGCCTCTCCCAGGCTCGAGACTGCCTGACGGCCCTCACTGACAAGGCCCCTCTGGGCTTTCGGATGCCTGAGGGAGAGATTACCGAAGAGACTCTCATTGTGGCAAGAGCCCTGGGATTTACCTACTCCAGCTCGCTCTCCGATGACGACACCCCTTACGTGCGCCAGCCCGCAGGGCTCATGGAGCTGCCGGTGCACTGGGAGCTGTTCGACCTGCCCTATTTCGCCTTCACCTTCGACCCTCCCATCCCGCCCGGCCAGGCCCGTGCCGCCGCCATGGACGATGTTCTGGGCAACTGGCTGCTGGAACTGGAGGGGGCGCGGCGCTGGGGTACCTTAATGACCCTTCAGCTCGACCCTCAGGCCACCGGAGAGCAGGGGCGCATTTTTATGCTGGAGCGCATGCTTGAGGAAATGGCCCGCGGGGGCGATGTCTGGCTGGCCACCGGCCAGGAGATTGCTGAACACTGCGCAGAGCAATTGAAATAGCCCCTCCACAAAAACAAGGAAACGAGGAAATATTCATGTCGGAATCCGCTCTTAACGCCATGGCCCAACAGTTTTTGGACCTCACCCTGTGCAAAACCCGTTACGACCCCTGGGATCTCCAGTGGTACACCGAATCTCCTTTCTGGCGGCGGACGAGTATGAAATACTCCCGGGAGTACAAAATCATCCCTGATTATGAGATTGGCGAGGCCAAGCACGGCAAGGCCATTCATGATATTCTGGACGAGGCGGCCCATCTGCTGGAGCATCTGGCCCTGTACAAAAAAACCGCCCATCAGGGCGAAATGCAGCGGGTCGATTACCTCATTGAGCATGTGGGCAACCTGCACTTCCGCACCCGGATGCTGATGGGCGAGCGCTGCACCTATGACCAGATGACTCAGGCCCTCTACACCCTCACCGCCCCGGCCTTCGATCCCACTCATCTGGAGAGCATTGTGGCCGAGCTGGGCCAAGCGCTGCCCGGCAGCGGCACCCCGGTGCAGAAAATCCGGGGCTTCCGCAAAGCCGTGACCTTGCCGCGGGAGTGCCTGCTAGAGGTACTGACCGGCACCACCCGGGTCTTCCACGATATCACCTGCAGCCGCATCAAGGTATCGGGCAACAGCATGCCCCGGGTTCGGGTTCGCGAGCTGGCGGACGAGCACTCGGTCTTCCTCTCCGTCCTATTCGGCTACGATTACAACCATCTGGAGTACGAGCGCAACTTCAACCTGCTCTACCCCTGGACAGCCGAACGGGTGGTTGAGTTCATCGGCCACGAGCAGGAGCCGGGGCATTTGACATATTTCGAGAAGCGCCTTCAGACCATGATTGACACCTGCTGGCCCGAGATGGCTATTGTGTCGCAGTATTCCTCCTCCTCGGCCTTCTCTGAGGGGGCGGCCCGAATGGTCATCGACCTGTGCTTCGACAAGTCCATGGATAAGCTGCTGGATTTCGAGCGGGAGTACATCTTCAAGCCCGCCAAGCTTGACCTTGGCCTCCTTGGGCTTATGCCTCTGTGGCACGCCTATTTCGAGGCGGCCGGCTACGCCCAGCTGGAGGTGACCCGCAAGTTCTTCGACGGTGTGTGGGATGAGAGTGCCTGTCTCAAGTTCCTCGACCAATACGGCATCACCGAGGAAAATGCTCAAGCCCCCACCATCCACCGCATGATGGGCGACCCCGGGCACTATGTGGCCCACGACTACGCCCGAGACATCGTGCGCGAGTATTTTGACCATATGGAACCCACAGTGGACGGCCAGTGGCAGCTTTATGCCGACCTGTGCAGGGCCCACATCACCATGGGCGGCATGCTGGACAGGACGGTCTATCAGATTCCGCGGTAGAGCGGAAAATGGGCATAACAAAGCTCGCCGGAGTCATCCGGCGAGCTTTTATCAGCGCTGCACCCTGCCCGAGCCATCGCCGGCCATGAGCTTTTGCACATCGTCCACCGAGACCCGGTTGAAATCCCCGGGGATGCTGTGCTTGAGGCAGCTGGCGGCGACGGCAAACTCCAGGGCCTGCTGCCTGTCTTGGCAGTGAGTCAAGCCGTAAATGAGCCCGGCAGCGAAGGCATCACCGCCCCCAATGCGGTCGACAATGTGGGTGATGTCGTAGCGGCGGCTCTCGTAAAACTGCCGTCCATCATTGAGGCATCCGGCCCAGCCGTTGTGGTCGGCGCTGACACTCTCCCGCAGGGTGATGGCAATCATCTTGAGGTTGGGATAGGCCAACAGCACTTTTTCGGACAGCGCACGGTATTTCTCGCGGCTCAGGTGGCCGCCCGTCACATGGGTGTCCCCCTCGATGTCCAAGGCCTGCTGGCAGTCCTCCTCGTTGGCAATGGCAATGTCCACATAGTGCATCAGCTCTCCCATCACCCGGGGGGCTGATTTCCCATATTTCCACAGATTCTTGCGGTAATTGAGGTCGCAGGAGACGACAATCCCCCGCTTTTGTGCAGCCTGTGCGCTCTCCAGCGAAACCTCCATGGCCCCCTCCGAGATGGCCGGGGTAATGCCGGTGATATGGAAATGGGTGACACCCTCAAAGGCGGCGTCCCAATCGATATCACCCGGCCGGATCTGTGCGATGGCCGACTCTGCTCGGTCGTAGATGACCCGGCTGGGCAGCTGATTACCGCCGTTTTCCAAAAAGTAGAGGCCCAGGCGGCCATCGGCCCGGACAATCTTGCCGGTATCCACCCCAAAGGCCCGCAGGGCGCTGACACAGCCATCCCCCATAGGCCCGTGGGGCAGCACGGTGAGGAACTGGGCCGCCACCCCGAAGTTGGCAAGACTGACGGCCACATTGGCCTCACCGCCGCCGAAGGTGGCCTCCAGCACGGGGCTCTGAAAGAGCCGCTCATGCCCCGGTGCTTTGAGGCGCAGCATGATTTCCCCAAAGGTGAGCACCTGCATTATGCGATCTCCCTCCCCCACGCGGCCCGGGCCTGTTGGCAAAGGGCCGTGATTTTTACAAACCGTCCTGCGGCGATGTCGGCCTTGGCACACATCCAGCTGCCGCCCACGGCCAACACCGAGGGCAAAGCGCTGTACTGGCCGATGTTTTGAGCATCAACACCGCCGGTGGGCACAAAACGAACATCGCCGAAAGGCCCTGACAGGGCCTTGAGCGCCTGGGCACCACCATAGACATCGGCCGGGAAGAACTTGACGGCACGGATGCCCAGCTCCAGGGCTGCCATGATGTCGGTAGGGGTTGCACAGCCCGGCAGGACGACGACGCCGTTCTCTTGACACCAGCCGACAATCTCGCGGCTGAAACCGGGCGAGACAATGAACCGTGCCCCGGCCCCGACGCTACGCTGACACTGTTCCAGGGTCAGGACAGTTCCGGCCCCAACCAGCATCTGAGGCCGTTCCCGCGCGACTGTGGCAATGGCCTCCAGAGCGGCCGGGGTGCGCAAGGTGATTTCCATCACCTGTACGCCGCCCGCCACCAGAGCATCAGCCGTGGGCAGCGCAGGGGCGGCATCATCCAAAACGACCACCGGGACAATGCCGGCTGCTTCAATCAATTGCATTTCGGATGCCATGATTTTATCACCTCAATACTGCAAGTTATAAACGAGCCCCGGGTTTCTCAACGGAACACCGGGGCTCGCCTTGCAGTGCTAAATATGGGGTGCGATTACTCGGCCCAGCTGTAGTTGGAGATTCTGTCGGGCTCGGTCTTGGCGTAGACATCGGCCAGCTTGACCACGGTGGTGTGGGCGCGGGTATCGATGGTATAGTAAAAGGGAATCTCAGGCACTTCGTCGGCGTAGAGCTTGATAATGTCGGTATAGAGGCTCTTGCGCTCGGCCAAATCAACGCTGGCACCGGCCTTCTCCAGCATACTGTCCATGTCGGGATTGACATAGCGGCTCCAGTTGCCCGGAGTACCGATATTTTCCGAATGGAGGTGCTGCGACATGGTAAACATGTCATAAACATCGGCCACAAAGCGGCAGATACCCACCTGATAATCGCCCTTGCCCAGTACGTCGGAGATAAAGGCGTTGCGCTCCATCTGCAGCACCTCGACGGTAAACCCGGCCTTGGCCATATCTTCCTGCATGGAGGTAGCCAGCTTGGGATAGGCGTCGGTTGCGTAGGTCTTGATGGTGATTTTCTCACCGTTATACCCGGCCTCGGCCATGAGAGCCTGAGCCTTTTCAATGTCGGTGGTATAGCCCCAGGTTCCGGTCATCTGTCCGGGGTGGCCTGTGAAATGGTCGGCACAGGGGGAATCGGTGATGAGGCCGCGGCCCTCGCTGCCTACCACCATCATCTTATTACGGTCAATGGAGTAGGCCAGGGCCTGACGCATACGCTTATCGGCAAAGATACCCGACTCGTTGTTAATGATGGAGAAGAAAAGAGTGGCACCCGGATAGACCTTGAGCACCAGCTTGTCGTTGGCCTCAATGGCATCCAACGAAATGGCAGGCACATCGCTGATGTAGGCATCAATCTCGCCGGTCTCCAGGGCGATAACCGCCGAGTTCTGCTCGGCAATCTTAATCAGCTTGAAGGATTTGATGGGGGGCGGGCCCTTGAAGTGATCTGGGTTGGCCACATAGGTGCTTGACTCACCATAGGCCCACTCGGAAACCTTATAGGCACCGGTACCCACGATGGCCTCAAGCTTTTTGCCGTACTCATCGCCCCATTGGTCATAAGCTTTTTTGTTGACGATGGAGGCAAAGGGGCTTGAGACCAAGTCGGTGAACTGCATCCCAGGGGTATTCAAATGAATGATGACGGTGTAGTCATCCACGATTTCGCAGGAGTCGACAAAGGCCCAGGATGAGCCGGTTTGCAGCGAATTAATGGCTTGATCCACCGAGAAAGCGACATCGACGCTCTTGAGCTCTTCCCCATTGGTGAACTTGACACCCTTATGCAATGTGAAGGTGTAGGCCAGACCGTCATCCGAGACACTCCAGCTCTCGGCCAGATGACCCTCATAAACGCCCTGGGCATTGGGACGCAACAAGGTATCATAAATCTGGATGGTGCCGGCACAATCGCTGCCATGGGAGGTATAGGGATTGTAGTCAGTGATGTATTCCATGAATCCGACATTGAGCACCCGCTCTTCGCCGGAATCGGCCTTGTCGCACCCCAGCATGAGGCCGGCCGAGAGTACCATCATGGCAACCAATAGCAAGGCAATTTTGCTTTTCATGTGTAGAAGCTCCCTTTTCAGTAATAATTTACGCTTGGGTGGCGGCACCGCTGTGCAAGGTACAGGCCACATAGTGGCTGTCCCCAATATGCCGCAGGGGGATATCCTGGCCCTCGCACGCATCCTTGCGGAAATCGCATCGGGTGGCGAAGCGGCAGCCCGGTGTGGGGTTAATCGGGTTCGAAACCTCCCCTCGTATGATATTTCTTTCTTCATACCGGCTGCTTAGCTTGGGTACCGGGATGGCCGAAAGCAGCGCCTTGGTATAGGGGTGCAAGGGGTTGCCAAACAGCGCCTGCGAGGGCGCCCGCTCGACGCACTGCCCCAGATACATGACGGCAATCTCGTTGGAGATGTGCTTGACCACGCTCAAATCGTGGGTAATGAACATATAGGTCAAATCGAGCTCCTCCTGCAAGTCCATCAGGAGATTGAGAATCTGGGCCTGAATGGACACATCCAGCGCCGACACCGGTTCATCGCACACAATGAACCTCGGATTGAGGGCCAGAGCCCGGGCGACGCCGACACGCTGGCGGCGCCCGCCGTCCATCTCGTGGGGATAGGAGTTGATGAAGCGCTCGGCCAAGCCGACCATGTTCATCAGCTGGGTGATGCGGCGGTTGAGGGCATCACGGCTCAGCCGGTCGTGATTGAGCAGGGGCTCGGCGATAATCTCATAAACCGACAGCCGGGGGTTGAGGCTGGAATAGGGATCTTGAAAAATAATTTGCATCTCGCGGCGCAGATGCTTAAGCTCATCCTTCCTACACTGAAGCAAATCCTTGCCATCGAAGAGCACCTGCCCCGAGGTGGCCTCCAGCAAGCGGATGATGACGCGTCCCAAGGTGCTTTTTCCGCAGCCTGACTCGCCCACAACGCCAAAGGTGCTGCCGCTGTCGATGGAGATATCCAGGCCGTCAACGGCGTGGAGAAAGCCATCGGCCACCGGAAAGTATTTTTTAAGCCCAACGGTGCGGATGAGCTCAGCCATGGTTTTCACCTCCCGCTGTGCCATAAAGATGACAGGCAATTTGATGCTGGCCCGAAATGTAGACCGTGGGGCCCTCGGTGCGGCAAATGTCCATACACTGGGTGCAACGCGGATGGAACTTACAGCCTGCGGGCAGGTCGGTGGGGTCGGGCATCAGGCCGTCGATGGGCGTCAGTCGTCGGGCCATGACCTCCAAATCGGGGATTGAGTTAAAAAGTCCCTTGGTGTAGGGGTGGTGGATATCGCCGCTGAAGATGTCCTCGATGCGGCCCTTCTCGACAATTTCGCCGGCGTACATGACGGCCACCTTGTCGCAGGTTTGGGCCACAACCCCAAGGTCGTGGGTAATCATAATCATGGAGGTACCCAACTGGGTCTTTAAGTCCTCCATCATCCGCAGCACCTGAGCCTGGATGGTGACATCGAGGGCGGTGGTCGGCTCGTCGGCAATGAGAAAGGCCGGGTTGCAGGCAAGAGCCAGGGCGATGACAACACGCTGCTTCATCCCGCCCGAAAACTGGTGGGGATACTCGTTCTTTCTCCGGGCCTGGATGCCCACCATCTCCATAAGCTCCTCGACCCGCTTGTCCAGCGCATCGGCGGACAGACCGGCGTCGTTATGGATTTCAAGGGATTCCTTAATCTGGTCTCCCACAGTGATGATGGGGTTGAGTGCCGTCATGGGGTCTTGGAAAATCATGGATATCTGGGCCCCGCGGATTTTGCGCATTTCGGCCTTGGTCTTGTTCAGCAAATCTTCCCCGCGAAAGAGGATTTCTCCGCCGGTGGTTCGGCCAGTTCGTCCGGGGAGCAATTGCAGGATAGAGAGGGCCGTTGTCGTCTTTCCGGCGCCGGTCTCGCCCACCAGACCCAGCGTCTCGCGCTCGTCCACATCAAAGCTGATGTTATTAACCGCGCGGTAGATGGCTTCGTCGGTCTTGTAGATGACACTGAGGTTTTTCACCTCGAGCAATTTATCAGCCATATTCCCTCACCTCAATCCCGTAGTCTTGGGTCGAGGGCATCGCGCAGCCCATCGCCCATCAGATTGACCGACAGCGCCGAGATACAGATGGCCAAGCCGGGGAAAACGGCCATGTACGGCGCGTACCGCATATACTCACGGGATTCCGAGAGAAGGGCCCCCCACTCGGGGGCAGGCGGCTGGATGCCCATGCCCAGGAAGCTCATGCCCGCAGCGTTGATAATCATACCGCCCACCGACATGGTAGCTCGCACGATGATGGTGCCCAGAGCGTTGGGCAGCACATGCTTGGCGATGATTTTGGTGTTGGAGGTGCCGCACGCCTTGGCGGCCTCGATGAAATCCTGCTCGACCACCGACAAGATGGACGCCCGGATGATGCGGGTGTAGTCGGGGATGTAGGAAATCATCAAGGCAATGAGCACATTGATGAGCCCGGGGCCCAGCGCCGCCACAATGGTCAGGGACATGAGCATGAAGGGAATGCAGGCCACGGTGTCCAAAATACGCATGATGACACTGTCGACTATACCGCCGAAATATCCTGCGGCGCAGCCCAAAATGCCACCCAGGCTGATGCCCACCGCCACCGCGATGACCCCCATGGCGAAGGAGTTGCGCGAGCCGTGGATGACTCGGGCAAAGGTATCGCGCCCGTAGAGGTCGGTGCCGAAGGGATGCTCCTTGGAGGGGCCTTGAAGCCGAATTTCCACATGATGGTCGATGGCCTTGTCGTAATCGACGATGACATCGGCAAACACCATGCAAACGAGAATGACGCAGAAGAGTGCCAGGCCCAGCAGGGCCAGCTTATTCTTGCGGTAGCGCTTCCAGGTCTCGCGGAACTGGCTTTTCTTCTTGTAGGTGGCGAAGCCCTGATCTTGAATGCTGCTCATTTGACACGCCCCCTTCTACGGAAAATCGGGGAGAGCTTGCGGCCCTTGCTCTTGTACCGTGCGCGCAGGCGTGGGTCGATGTAGGCGTAGAGGATATCGACAATGAGCATAATAATCATAAAGAAGAGCGCCAGCAGCAGGGCACAGCCGGTGACCTGGGGCACATCCTTCATCCGGATGGCGTCGACCAGCAAGGTACCCACGCCGTTGATGGAGAAGACCTGCTCGATGACGATGGTGCCGCCCAAATGGGCGCCGAAATCCATACCGATAACGGTGACCACTGGCAGCAGCGCGTTCTTCAAGGCATGGCGGAAGATGATTTTGCTCTCGCGCTGGCCCTTGGCGTGGGCGGTGCGCACATAATCCTGCCGGATGGTCTCCAGCATGTTGGTGCGCGTCAGTCGCAGCAGCACCGAAGCGCCCGGGATGGCCAAAGCGATAGAGGGCAGGATGTAGTGCATCCAAGTCGAGCTCCCGGTGGAGGGCAGCCAGCCCAGTTTGAGGCTAAAGAAGAGCACCGACATCATGGCCAGCCAAAAGGGTGGCATGGAGGCCAGAAGCATAGCCGAAACCGTGCCGATAATGTCGCCGATGCTATATTGCTTAACGGCCGACAGCACCCCCAGTGTGACACCCAGAAGGGCCGAAAGGGTCATGGCCGAAAAGGCCAGCTTGACCGTGGTGGGGAAGCGCAGCATAATCTCCTGAAACACCGGCCTGCGGCTGCGGTAGGAGTTGCCCATATCGCCGTGAAACAAATCAATGACATAGTTGGCGTACCGCACGATATATGGCTTGTCATATCCAAGCTCGTGATTGAGTTTCTCAATGCCCTCGACGGTGGCCTCTTGGCCGAGAATAATCTCGGCGGGCGAGCCGGGCGTCAAATCCATAATGGTGAAGATGATAAAAACAATACCCAGAAGTGTCGGAATCAATAACAGTACGCGCCGGACAATGTACGCCAGCAATGGAATCACCCTCTCTCAAACGTGTCTATTTTCCGCCTCTCAATGCCCTTGGGGTCACCCTCCTCGCGCGGCTGCCGTGCGTTGCAATTCTCTACGAGCGCAGCGGCAAACGCAAATCAAATCACTGTATAATATACTGCATATCTATACTTATGTAAATCCGTGGGGCCATACAATCTGAAAATAAATCATATCAGAAACTTTTATATGTGCGCCGCACCCTCCGGAGCTGCGGGCAAGGTTACGCGCTGACTCCAGCCCCCGGTGGGGAACAAGCACCCAAGCCCTCGTTTTCAGCACAAGCTGCGGCGGGTGTCCCCCGCGGCTCAGATGCGAGAAGTGCAGCCGTGCCCACAAAGCCCCACCAGCTTTTTCAGCTCGGCTTACACATCGGCACCACCGCTCATTGAGGGTATGCAGGTGAGGCCGGAGGGATGGTTTTGTCACCCGGCCTCCTTGTAATCTCAAGTCAAGGCAAAAAAGCATCCACACACCCACGATACTCTTTCAGTATAAAATAGTCTCCACGCAAAAACAACATATAAGGTTTTGTTATGGGGTCATCAGAGATTTTGCATGGTTCTCGAGCCCCTTTGAAATAGCAAACAGCCACGGCAGAAAGCAGTGGCTGTTTGCTGTATGGGTGAGGCTAAAAATCGATTTACCCGACGATATGAGGGCAACACACGCGTCCCCTATTTCCGATACTGCGTGTAATAGCGCTCTACATGGCCGATGAAGTCCCGGGCTTGGGGGGAGTATGGGGTGTCTCGCCGCTTAATCCAGCCGCGGCGCTCGGTCAAATCCCCCAGCGTACCTTGAAGCCGGACGATACCGCTGTTTGCCGTGGCCTCGCCGTGGTAACTCCACGCAGCAAGCACACCAACAGCCATTGTCTCCTGAAGCAGCTTCATCCACGTGTACACATCAATGGCCTGCACCGTCTTGAGGGGGGGAAGCTTGTCCGACAGATCCTCACCCAGAGCAAGCTCCATGGCCTGGATGGTATTGTCGAGAAAATCGCTGTCGGTGTAGATGATGGGATACTGGATGAGGTCCTCATACCTAATGTGCTCGGCCTTGACCAAAGGGTGATCCTTATAAACCGCAAGGCAGAGTGGAAACTCAAGGAATGGGTGGAACTCCAAGTTTTTGTGGGCAAATATGGTGTCGACAATCTGGCCGAAATAGTTCTTAAAAGCGACGATGCCAATGTCCGCCGTCCCCTTTTCGACACTGTCCACCACATCAAAGGCAAACTGGTTGACATAAGAGATGCGAAAACCTTCACCGCTGTCGTGATTTTTGTTGATTATCTCGATAAGGGCCATAACCGCGGCGTCAATTGACGGCCCGGCCACCCGGAGTGAGCATTGGGAAGGCTCATAGGTCTGGCTGTAGCGCTTGCCCAGAATCTCGGCTTTTTCCAGCACACCCTCGGCGTCCTTGATGAAGGAGCGCCCCACTTCGGTTGCCTCAACACCGGCGGACGTGCGGATAAAGATTTGGATTTTAAGCTCTTCCTCAAGCTCCTTAATGGCGGCACTGACGCCAGGCTGCGAGACAAAAAGGCTTCTGGCGGCTTTGGTGATGGATTTGTGCCTGGCCACCTCAACAACATACTTCAGTTGCTGCAGGTTCATACAAAATCGCCCCTTACATCATGACAGAAGTGTTCTGCGGAATGGTCTGTCAAAGCATTGATATTAAAGCATTGATTAATAAATCACCGCAGCGCAGCTGCGATGATTCGCGCCAGCGAAATGATATAGCCTAACTAATCTATAATAATGGCTTTATAGAAATTATTGTATCACACAGGCTTCCAAAAAGCAAAAAAGTTGTCGGAGGCGCGGGCATCATATGCTCAGTTTATGGGGATATAAATGTTTTATATATAAAACGCATAAAAATAAGCTCATTTACTGTGAGTTTTGGTGTACTATGATTATATGTTGCCGGGTCTGTTCATGCACCAAAGGGCCGCGGCAGTGAAGAACCCCACCCGAAAAAAGGAGATTGAGCTTATGTTGATTGCCGCTAACACCATGATTGTCGGGGATGGAAGCACCGTCCTCAAGCAGGCCGCCCTGCGCATCGGCCATGACGGCCGTATCTGCGAACTTGGCCCTCGGGAGGCCGTAATGTCCGCCCACCCGGAGGAATCCCTGCGCGATTACGGCGAGGCCACCGTGATGCCGGGGCTCATCGATATGCATGTCCATCTGGGCTACTGGTGGAGCAAGCCGGATAACCGAAAGTATAACGACCATCTGATTGCGTATCTGGGCATGCACAATGCCCAGCGATCCCTCTTTGCCGGCGTCACCACTGTGCGCGATGTCAGCAGCCCCCACATGCTGTGTCAAAAAATGCGGGAGGCCGGCCAAAAAGGCTATGTGCGCTTGCCCCGCATCATCCACTGTGATTCGGCCCTGTGCTTCACCGGCGGCCATGGCTGGGAGCTGGAGGGCGGCATGTACGAGGTCGATGGCGAGGCCGAAATCCGCAAGGCTATCCGGCGCAATCTGCGGGATGGGGCTGATTTCATCAAAATTATGTCAAGCCACCGCTCGGACATCTCGGAGTACACTCAGGCCGAGTTGGACGCCGCCGCCGACGAATGCCACCGTGTGGGGCGCAAGCTGGCTGTCCACGCCGGAACCCAGCCCTCCATCCAAATGAGCATCGACGCCGGAATTGATACCATTGAGCACGGCACCTACCTCACTGTCGAGCAGTGCCTGCAAATGCGAGAAAAAGGCCTGGTGTGGGTACCCACCATCATCGCCTACACCTATATCTACGAGACGGTGACGGCGCAAATCGAATCGGGCACACTGGATGCAGATAATCTGGTTAACAGCGGCCTGCTGCGCGAGCTGGGCTATTTTGAAAAGGCCGCCACGACCTACCGGATTAACTTCAAAAAGCTGTACGACACCGGCGTCACCGTGGTGGCGGGAACCGACATGGTCATGGACGGCGCTCCCGGTGCCCCCGTGGCCCGAGAGCTGCAATATTTTGTCGACTATGGCATCACCCCGGTGGAGGCCATCGGCACAGCCACCGGCAACAGTGCAAAGGCTCTCGGCCTGGAAGAAGAAATCGGCACACTCAAGGGCGGCACCCTGGCCGACCTGCTGGTGGTCGAGGGAGACGCCTCTGTCGACATCAAAGCATTATCATCCATTCTCGATGTCTATCAGGACGGCAAGGCCATTCATCGGGAGTTTTGAATGTGCAGCAGCACCCGTGTAGTCTGTTACATCCCCCGAAAAAGCATAATGCCCTCGCTTGCCCGGACGATTATACTGAAATCATCCGAGAAAAAGAAAGTCAGCCGCCACGCCGCCGTGGACGTATAAATACTCTTTGCTAAGAAAGAATAGGGGCCGAGGGCCGGGTGGCTTGGTTATGGCCGGGTGTGGAAATAATGATTGAAAAATTGCAAAAAACACTTGTGATTTGTTGCGCCTATATCGCAAGGTGTCGCTGACCCCACTCCCAAATCCCCGTCTCCGCCTTGGAGGGAGACGGGGATTTTCGCTCTCGCGGTGCATTTCCCCCGAAAATCATCCCTGGGGGGATAGACCGCGGGGGGCGCGGTGTGGTATTGATAGAATGGTTTCTTATTTAAAGAAAATCATCGATTGGAATGGGTCTGTGCGCGGCACACACGACACCCGCCTTGCGCCACTCAAAGTATCGCCGTTGCGGCAGCACCCGCTGGATGCTCCATTTTTCCTATTTGCCATTTTGCCCGCGGGATGGTATGCTGAATAAATAAACGTATTTTTCCCCACAGAAGGAGGCCGAACACCATGCGGCAACTGAGAGAGATTCCGGGCAGGCGCGTGTGCGCCGTGATGATGGCGCTGCTTATGCTGGTGCTGCCGGCCTGCAGCGATGGCGGTACCCAGGGCACCGTTATGGGCAGCATCGCGGCCACCACCACCCAGAGCATCGTCAAGGCCACCGAGGCGACGACGGCTCCGCTGGTGCAAGATGCACCCATTTTGCTGGGCCTGGGTGAGGAATACCTGGCCGGGGCCATGTTCGCCCTCTATTTCGGCAAGCCGGAGCGCTTGGGCACGGCCGCCGCCGTCATCGACAGCCATGACCGCGACCTCCATGTAAGCAATTTTTCCTTCTGCCTCATCCCCCTGCGGGACAGCGTGGCCATCAACATTGAGGGCGCCTATGAGATTGAGGCCGCCTTCTCCGACCCGCCCTACACACCCCGGGCTGAGCTGAATGCCAAGCTGGGCGAGTTTTACATCGTCAACGGCTACGCCGACCACGAGGAGGGCTACGAGAACACCCTGGTGCACATCGTTGCCCGGGATGGCGACGAGCAGGGCGTCTTTTTGCTCAACGCATTAGAGTTCAGCGGCGACGACCCTCACGTTGTCTATCCCGCCACCGCCGCACAGGGCCTGGATGAGAGCAAAATTCGCCTCTTCTCGGGCATGGCGGCCGGAGCCGTGTGGCAGTATGGCCAGAAACTCGGCTGGATTGACGAGTACGGCGAGTGCGCCGCACCCATCACCCCGCAGCAGCTGGCCGTCTCCCGCGCGGCGGTCGAGGACGCCATCCAAACCGCTGTGGCCTATACGCCCGACCCGGAGGAGGCCGCCGCGGCCTGCATGGCCGCTGTCTTCCCCGGCGTCAAGACGTCGGCTTTGCCCAAGAGCGACCCGGTCTCGGCCTCGGGTGAGGCCCTCTTCCACTGGGCGGACAACACCCGGATTTTGCTCAACACCCCCTCGGCCGACGGCAAGGGCGGCCATGTCATCGTCAGCATCTCCTGGGAGGGCGACTACGGCGTAGTCGACAACTTCTACCGGGTCGACTGGGAGGCCGACGGGCCCTACGACATCTACCGCCCCTTCAGCTACAAGCTAACCGGCGTTCAGCCCCTCATGCGCTATATGCTGCGCGATCGGCCCTACGACGAGTTCGTCAAGCAGTACATCACCCCCGACCTGGAGGCCGCCCTCAAAGGCTTCGGCCTGACGCATCCCATGGGCTATCTGAGCACCTACGGCGTCCACGGGGCGGGCACCACCCTCTTCTTCATCCTCAGCGGCGAGGGCGAGCGGGAGCATCTTGAGGACTACGCCCTGCTGGATGACGACGGCGAGACGGTCACCTACCTGGGTGCCGCCGGCAGCTTCACCCCCCTGTGGATTACCCTGCAGGAGCACGATGCTTGGCAGGGCTCGGGCACCGTATACGTCCCCGATGGTTGGATAGACCTGGGCATCCTGTGCCTGCCCGAGGACTGGCAGTACGAGGTGCACATCCTCAACGACCTGACCATCGAGGGCACGGGCTCCTCTGGCGCGCCCCTCACCCTGTGGGCCGGATGGCTCATGGCCGACTCGGTGGAATCGACGGTGGCCAGCGCCGGCGAGTCCGAGCCCTTCGTCTTCAACGACGGCCACGTGGGGTATATGCTCTTCTTCGACGGTAATGTCATGTGGCTGCGCAACGACTGGATGTCCCTCCAGCTCCAGCACGGCGGCGATGTGCTGCTCTACACCGAGAAGCCCGTCCTCGATGTCGCCCGGACGCTGACCATCCCAACCGAGCCCTAAAGCCTAAAAAAAGAGCCCGGCAGCACAGCTGCCGGGCTCTCATTTTGAAGGGGAAGACTATGCCAGATAGGAGCAGCAGTAGTCGGCAAACTCGGCCACCTTGACCTTGAAGGCCGAGTTGGCGGGCACATTGAAGCTCTGGCCGGCAGCGAAGGTCTTGAACTCGGTCTCGCCGGGCAGCAGGGCTGCCATCTCGCCGGAGAGCATCTCCATGATTTCGGCGGCGCCGGTGGAAAACTCATACTCGCCGGGCAGCATAAAGCCGAGGGTCTTGCGCTCGCCGGTGGGCAGATAGAAGGTGCGGGACGAGACCTTGCCGCCGTCGTAGACATTGGCCTTGCCGATGAGCTTTACATTTTCAAATTCCATGGTGATGCACTCCTTATAATTCAAAATGGGGACGGTTCCTTGTTGACCAGTATATCAAATAATCGTCCCCACATCAAGAGAAACATCAAGTTGCACTGTGTGCAACATTGCTTTATTTTTGCCATGGACGCGGCGTGCCGAGATCGTCACGCCCTGCGAGGGGCAGAGCCCCTGCCCTACTGCTCGTCTAAGTCAAAGGTGACATCCGCAGTCGGGGCCTTGAACAGCTCGACATTCCCGAGCACGTTTTGCAGGATGGTGTGCAGGTCGATGCCCGACACCGCCTTGACCAGCGGAGGCACCTGGGTGAGCAAATCGGTGGACAGCTTGGCCACCTTGGAGGCGCCGGCACCCTGGCCGTCGCCGCTGTCGACGATGGTGATGGAGCCAATCTTGCCCATGGGCTCGGCCATGGCGGCGGTGATGGAGCCGGTGATTTCGGGCAGCACCTTGACGACCATCTCCATCATGGCGGCCTCGCCGTACTCCTTGTAGGCCTCGGCCAGCTTGCGCTTGGCCTCGGCCTCGGCGAAGGCCTTCTCGCGGATGACATTGGCCTCGGCAAGGCCCTCGGCCTCAATGGCCGACGCCTTGGCGGCGCCCACCGCCGTGGTGGCCTCGGCCTCGGCCAGGCCGCTCACCCGCACGGCCTCGGCCTGCGCCTTGGCGTCCAGGGTCTTTTTCTCAGCCTCGGCCTGGGCCTTGGCAATCTCCTCGGTCTTGGCGGCCTCGGCCTCCTTGGTGCGGCGATAGAGCTCGGCATCGGCGATGGTGCGGGTCTTCTCGGCCTGGGCCTCGGCCTCCTTCTGCACCTCGGACTGCAGCTCCTCCTGGCGGCGCAGGGCCTTTTGCTTGGCCACGGTGGTCTCCGACTCCTCACGGGTGCGCTGAACCTCCATCTGGGCCCGGGTCAGGTCGACATTTTTGGCTTCCTTGACCAGCTCGGCGTCCATCTGGGTGGTGATGACTTCCTTTTGCACCTTGTTGGCCTCGATTTGATAGGCCGCGTCGGCCAGCGCCTTTTTGCGCTGGGTCTCCTCGAGGTTTTGCAGCACGATGAGCTCCTTGGACTTGTTGGCGTTGGCGATTTTCACATCGGCCTCGGCCTGGGCCTCCTGCTGCTCCTGCATGGTGATGGCCAGGCGGATGGACGACAGCTTGCGGGCCTCGGCGGTCTGGATAGCCGTCTCGCGGTCGTTCTCGGCAATGGTGATCTCCTGCTCCTTGCGGGCGTTGCTCTCGGCGATGGCGGCGTCCTTCTTGACCTCGGCCACCTGCTTTTTGCCCAGGGAGTCGAGATAACCCTGGTCGTCCTTGATTTCCTTGATGGTAAAGGCCTTGATTTCGAGGCCCATGTCCTCGAGCTCCTTGGCGGCCACTTCCTGCACCGACGAGGCAAACTTTTCGCGGTTACGATAGATTTCCTCCACCGTCATGATAGAGAGAATCTCGCGCAGCTTGCCCTCGAGCACCTCGCGGGAGGTTTCCTGGATATTCTTGATGGTGCCGTTGAGGTTGCCGGTGTTGAACTGCTCCATGGCGGCCAGGATTTTTTCGGTGACGTTCTTGATTTTGATGACGGTGAGGGCACCGACCTCGATTTCAACACCGTGGGAGGTGAGACCCCGGACATTGACCGAGATTTGCATGTTTTCCAGGCTGATGGCGTCGGTGCGCTCGAAGAGCGGGATGACAAAGCCGCCGCCGCCCGAGATGACCCGCTTGCGGGTGCCGGTGACGACCAGAGCCTTGTCCTGGGGAACCTTACGCCAGATGAGGCTGAGTCCCAGCAGCAAAAGCAGCAGGATTCCAACGACGATGATGGCGAGGCCGAACGGGCCGGTTAAGATTTCGGGCATGTGACACACTCCTCTTTTATCATAATTTTGTGGATTTTAGTTATCAATCAATCTCCCGGTGGCTGTTGGTTGCGAATACGCTCGAGGTAGATTTCCAAATCCTCCACCACGTAGTAGACATTGTCCTTGACCTCCAGGATGTAGACCTTGGCGCCCTTGGCCACACCGTCCCCCGGCTTAATCTCCTTGGCGGCCCCCGAGAGGGTGGTGTCGCCCAGCAGGAAGGAGATTTTCCCATAGCCGCCGGGCATGATGCGCTCGACCACCTCGGCCCTGGTCATGATGGCGTCCTCCTCGCTGGGGGCGATGGCCTCATAGCCCATGAGCTTGACATAAACCAGGCTGTAAAGGGCCCAGGAGGCGACAAAGCCCAGGATGACGGCGGGCAAAATAGCCCAAAAGCCCGGCAGCAGGGGCTCGAGTATCAGCCCGACGCCGCCGAAGACGGTGAGGAAGACCATGACGGTAAAGGGCTTGATGGGCAGCGTCAAGTCGCCCAGATCGAAATCCAAATCGAGGTCGAAATCGAAGTCCAGGTCAAAGTCGAGCCCGCCCAGGCCGCTGAGAACCAGCGAGACGACGCTGTAAAGGCCGCCGATGATGAGGCAGGTGAGAAAAACGGCGTGCATAAGGCACTCTCCTTTTGGGCGGATTAGCGGATATGGCGCTTGCAGCGCGTGCAGTAAATGGGCTCGCCCTCGGGCTGCTTTTGGATAAAGCGGAGGGTGGGCGCGCCGCAATAGGGGCAACGGTTCTTGATGGCATCATAGGTGAGGACGGCAAAAAAGATTACAATCCCGGCGATGAAGAGAGGCGTATGCCAGGGAGAGTCCATAGGCAGCACAAAGGCCGCGAGCATCACCCCGGCGGCCACCAGAGGCAGCTTGCCAAGGATTTTAGCAAGGGTGGGCTTCATGAGAACCACCGCCTTTGGGGGGATTACTCAATGCGGATTTCGGCCCCGCAGTGGTTGCAGTAGAAGGCGCCGCCGTGGGATATTACACTGTGGGGGATGACATCCCGGCCCCAGCGGCGCTCGCAATGGGGGCAGCGGGAGGCCTTTCCTATCACAAACGCGGCGGCAACCACGAGGGCAAGGCCGAGAAATACCGTGGCGAGCACGAACGCTCCACCGGACTCTTGCCCAAGCAGCAGGTTCACGGTCCACATGGGAAGCAAGGCCAGAGCGGCGCCCAGGCCGGCCAGCCAATTGCCCCGGCGGAACTGCTTGCGGTCGATGGTAAAATGCGGCGGCGGCACCGGCAATCCCTCCCTTGTGTTTGTGATATGTGCGTTGCCCTTTCGTAGGGCGTGACGACCTCGGCACGCCGCGTACAGGCACAGGGCCAGGCGGCAAGGGCAGAGCCCCAAGGTCTACTCGACGCGGTAAGTCATCCCGCAGTGGGGACAGAGGGGCACATCCTTCCCGAAGAGGGCTCCCATGCGCAGTACAAAGGGGGTGTTGCACAGGGGACAGTTGATGTAAAACCCGAAGGCGGCCCGCACCACCAGGAGGAAGGCCCCCACGTAAAGGACAATCTTAACCCACTCCACGGGAATGTATTTCGCCGCCACCAGCATGGCGACCGCCACGAGCGGCGCGAACAGCCGCCGGCGCATCTTGGCCTTGTTGACGATGCCGTTTTTCATGGCGCACCCCTTTCAGGCGGCGGGCGATTCATGAATCGCCCCTACAATCCTATTTCTACAATCTCATTCTACACCTTATACCAAGTGGAAGGTCAAGGGTTTTCACAAAAAAATTGCACGTTTCCTCAAAACCTATCAACGCCAAGGGCGCAGGGGGATTCATTCCCCCGAAGCCCTTGTCCAATAGCCGCCCGCAGGCGGCGAGACCTGCCTGTGGCAAAAAAACCGCAGTTTTTTTGCCAGGGGTTTTACCAAGTGGAAGGTCAAGGGTTTTTCAAAAAGAATGCAAAAAATAAACCCTCCACGGGGTGGAGGGTTTATTGGGGGGATGTCATTTCAAATATTTGTTTAATTGCTCAAACACCTCCGACAGCTCGAGGGGCTTGCCCACATGGCTGTCCATGCCGGCCTCAAGGCAGCGGTCGATGTCCTCGCGGAAGACGTTGGCCGTCATGGCGATGATGGGCACCAGCTTGGCCTCGGGCACATCCAGAGCGCGGATGCGCCGTGTGGCCTCGTAGCCATCCATCTCGGGCATGTGGATGTCCATAAAGACAAGGTCGTAGGCGTCGGGGTTCTCGCTGAACAGCCGCACGGCGATGAGGCCGTTTTCGGCGCAGTCGATCGTGAGCCCGGTGGGCTCCAAAATCGACTGAACGATTTCGCGGTTAATTTCGATGTCCTCGGCCAGCAAGATGCGGCGGCCCTCATAGCGGCCCGACATGTCCTCCATGGGCGCGCCGTCCTCCTCGTCCCGCACCGTGATGCCCAGGCACTGGTTGATGCAGTCGGCAATGATGGAGGGGAAGAGCGGCTTGGCCAGGTATTTATCCACACCGGCCGCCTTGGCGTCGTCCTCGATGACGCTCCAATCGGAGCTCGAAATCATGATGATGACCGTCTGGTCGCCCACCAAGGTCTTGATTTTGCGGGTCAGCTCGATGCCGTCCATGCCGGGCATGCGCCAGTCGACAAAGATGATGCCGTAGGGATTGTCGTAGGTGGCGGCCAGCAGGCGCATGGCCTCAAAGCCATCCTTGGCGGTGTCGCACTTCAAATGGAGCGACTGGGCAATGGAGGTGAAATACTCGAGCACATCGTCGGCATCGTCCACCACCAGCACCCGCAGGTTGTCCCAGCTGACGCCCTCGGGCAGGATGCCCTTGGGCGAGCGGCGGCTGCGCCGCAGGGCGATGCTGAAGATGAAAGCCGCGCCGTGGCCCAGCTCGGACTCAATCCAGATGCGGCCGTCCATCATCTCGACGATGCTCTTGCTGATGGCCAGGCCGAGGCCGGTGCCGCCAAAGCGGCGGGAGATGCCGCCGTCGGCCTGCTCGAAGGACTTGAACAGGCGGCCCTGCTGCTCCTCCGAGATGCCGATACCGGTGTCCTTCACCGACACCCGCAGGCGCAGCACGCCGTTTTCAAGCTCCTCCTCCACCGTGGCGTCCACCGTGATGGAGCCCTGCTCGGGGGTGAACTTGCAGGCGTTAGAGAGCAAATTGGTGATGACCTGGCTCAGGCGCTGCTCGTCGGCCACTAAAAACCGCGGCAGGTTGGGGTCGACATTGAAGGTGAGGTTCTGGTGCTTTTCGTCCGCGCGGAAGCCGATGACGCCGGCCACCTTCATGAGCATACGCTCAAAGCTGAACTCGCTCTCGCTCAGCTCGAACTTGCCCGACTCGATTTTGGACATATCCAAAATGTCGTTGATAACGCCCAGCAGATGCCTCGACGCCCCGGCCACCTTGTCGAGGCAATAGTCCTTGCGCTCGATGTCGCTCGCCCCCTGGGCGATGCCCGTCATGCCGATGATGGCGTTCATGGGGGTGCGCATCTCGTGGCTCATGCGGGAGAGGAAGTCGCTCTTGGCTCTGCTCATCTCCTCAGCCTGCTCCTTGGCGGCGATGAGCTCAAGCTCGACCTTGTTGCGGGACAGGGCCCCCGAAATGACGCTGACGATGAGCCGCATGAGGCTGATGTCGCTGTCGGTCCACACATAGGGGCGATCCATGGTGTCGATGTTGATGCAGCCCCACAGGGCGCTGTCCACATAGATGGGCAGCATGAGGATGGCGCGCACCTTGAAGGGGATGAGATAGTCAAAGCGCGGGTCTTGGCTCACATCGCTGCAGGTGATGACATCGCGGCCCTCGGTGATGAATAAATCGTACATGGCGTTGCCCGGCCCCCAGGGCATGACGGCCTCGTGAGGCGGCTCGACGCCCTGGGCCGCGTTGTGCCAGCCATAGCGGAAGGCGATGCTCTGCTTCTCCTCGTCCAGGGCGGCGATGACCAGCTTGCCGGCATCGAGAAACTGTCCGGTCATCTCCAAAGCACGCCGGATGAGCAGGTCGATGTCCTCGAGGGTGATGAAGCTCTGGGCCATCGTGCTCATAAGGGCCTGCTGCTCGAGGCGCCGCCGCAAGTCCTCCTGGGCCTGGCGGACGTCGGTGACATCGAGACCCATCTGCATGTGCACCGGCTGGCCGTCGGCCCAGGTGATGAGGCGGTCAGCGTTTTCATACCAGCGCCCGGTGAGGGTGTTGTGCTCCTCCCAACGGACGACCTCATCGGGGCTTTGCCGGTTGGCCATCAGGTGGGGGATGGGGCAGAAGGAGCACGGGCCGTCGAATCCGGCCTGAAGCACCTCCCAGCAGGGGCGGCCCACCAGCTCGTTGTCGCTGCCAAAGCCCTCCTGCATCTTGTTGTTGACAAAGAGAATCTCATGGGTCTCGGGGTCGGAGACATAGATAAAGGCGTCGATGCCGTTCAGGATGCTCTCAAAGGCGCCGATGGAGATGCTCGACTGCCGCATGACCTGCATGAGGTTCTCGACAGCGACGCACAGAGTGGAAAACTCCAGGCTGTTCGAGTAGTGGGCGGCGTCAATGCCGTCCTCTATCGCCTTGGTGGAGATGTCGCGGCTCAGGGCCTCCACCGGCCGCAGCAGCTGGGCACTGATGATTCTGTAAAGGGCCCAGATGAAGATGAACATGGCCAGAATGAGCAAAATCGAGGCCCGGGACGCCTGACCAATGCCGCTTTGGAACACATCGCGGCCATGGCTCATGGTGAGGGAGACCGGGTGGCCCTGCCAATCGGTGAGAGGGATGGTGGTGACCACATGGCCGTCGTCCTGCCGCGCCACCGAGGCGCCGTCTCCGTGATTGGCCGTGATGGTGAAGTCGATGTCCTCAAGGTGGGTCATCTGCCGCAGGAAGCTGCCATCGAGGCGGTGGCCCAAAATGACCGTGCCGTTGGACGGCCCGACGCCTCTGGCATAAACCACCGGCATGGCGGCGGCATAATAGGCCACGCCCTCGTGGAAGATGATGCCGCCGGTGCCCAGGGTCTTGATGTCGGTATACCCGATAGGCGCGCCGCTGTAGCGCTCGGTCAATGCATGAGCCATGGGCATGACGGCCTGGGCAAAGCCGCGGGGCTCACTGATTAGGGTCATGGTCTCGGGGTTCATGAACTCGGAGTAGATGGTCTCGCCCCGGAGGTTGAGGAAGAGGATGAAATGGAAGGCATAGGCCTCCGAGATGGTGGTCTCGGGCCAGTTGTCCTCTGCATAATCGTCGTTTTCGCCCCGCACAAAGGCCACCGTCTCATCCCAGGCCGTGATGTCGCAGGCCAGGATAAAATCGCTCTGCACCGTGTCGGCCAAAAAGCCCTCCACCAAAATGCGCTGCTGCTCGAGGTATTTGTCCTCGGTGGCGAAGAGGATGTCCCGGGTGGAAAACTGCACCACCACCAAAAATCCCGCCAAAAAGGCAAAAAGCAATGGCCCAACCATGGCCATCACGGTAAATCTCAAGGAGCGCTGTCTCCTGTTTTTCTTCATAGCCGTCTACTTCCTCTATGGGCCCGGGCCCGAATACTCAACCACACCGGGGAGGTACACATTTGTCATTACATTGTACCCTATAGGCGGGGTATTTTCAAGTATAATCTATGGGTGCAGGGCGTAGGGTGGGTTTGACCTTGTCGGGGCGATTATGAATCGCCCGGCTCTTGACCTTCGTAGGGCGTGACGACCCCGGCACGCCGCCCCCCATTTTATGGGCAGGGGCCTTCCCCGCGAAAAAACAGAGGGGGTTGCCGGGCTTTCGGCTATGCCTCGAAAGCCCACGGAGAGCCATTGCCGCAGGCAATGGCTCTCCCCCAAGAACTAAAAAATCCCCCTCCCTTTAGGGAGGGGGGCAGGGGGGCAACCCTGTACAGGCTCATCAATAAATCTTAAAAAACAGCGACGCCATCTCGGCCCTGGTAATGGTCTCGTTGGGCATCACCTTATTGGATGCCCCGTAGCCGTTGACGATATCCATGCTGTGCAGCAGGTCGATGTGATCCCGCGCCCACAGGGGGATGTCGCCGTAATCCTCAAAGCCGGCCTGGGGATAGGCATAGCCCCGCGGGATGGTGCGGCCCAGAATGGTCATCACCTGGGCCCGCGACGTAGACACCCGGGGGCTGAAGGTGCGCACCCCCCGGGAATCAATGCTGCCCACCATGATGCCCTCGTAGTACATGGCCTTCACATGGTCCCACGCCCAGTCGGAGATGCGGTCTGAGTCGGCGAAGGGCATCTCCATGTCGGCGTACTTGCTCACATCGGCACCGACGAAGCGGGAGATCATGGCGGCGGCCATCTCGTTGTAGACCTTCTCCTGGGGCCCGAACTCGGCATTGCTCAGCAGCACGCCCTGCACCCGCAGGTATTCCACCGAATCCCGGGCCCAGTGACCGGCCATGTCCTCAAAATAGGTGCCGGTGGGCTCGCCCACATCGAGGCTCCGGCGCGCCGTGTTGAGGAAGTAATCGTGCACCGTCAGGGTCAGGCGGTGGATGCCGGGGATGAGGGTGTCGACCAGCGCGCTGATTTGCCCGGTCTCGCTGTTGAAGGTGACGGTCAGCGGCTTGGCATCCAGGGTGAGGCGCACCATGTCCGCCGAAATGGGCATGGGATAGTTGTCGCTGATGGTGGCCGTCAGCATCAGGGTCTCGGGGTCGAAGGCCATATCGGTGATAACCGGCGGCACGGTGTCGTTGCTGGCCGTGCCGTAGTGGGCCATGAGCTGGTCAATGTGCACCGCGCCCGTGAGGCTGCGCGCGCCGCTGGCCGAGAACCCGGCCACCGCCGTGGCCCCGGCGGGCACCGGAACCGTGACATACTGCCACTGCTCGGCGGCCTCAACGGGCACGCGCTGATAGCCGCCCGGCGTCACAAAGTCGATGCCGAAGTCGCCCTTGCCCCGGATGAGCAGGCTGACAATGCTGGCCCCCCCGGTGAGGGGATAGCTGGCGGGCGCGCGGAACTGCACGGCCTCGGCGCTGGCGCGCATGTCGTAGGTGAGGTAGAGGGAGCCGATGCCGTACCGGGCGTTGGCCGGGTCGAGGCTGCGGCTCGCCTTGCCGTTGGCGGTGTTGACGATGGGCTCCGCCGTGTCGCTGACGATCTCGGGCACGGCCACGGTATAGGGCTCGCCGCCCTCAAAGGTGTCGAGCACCGCCGGGGCACGGCCCACGGTGACAGGCAGCGTGATGACATACTCCCGCCAGGTGGCCGTGATGGTCCCGGTCAGGCCGGGGGCCGGGCCGGCGGTGAAAACACCGTTGGCGTCAATGCTCCCGATACCGCCCGACACAGCGAAGGTGAACTGGGCATCCTGGGCCGCGATGGGGTACAGCCCGTCGGTGAGGTAGACATCCAAATCGGTGACGCTGTCCATGGCGGCGGCCAGGGCGGTCAGCGGTGTGGTCGTGCCGGCCCGCACCAGATGGCGGGTGGCCGGGTGCTCGACCGTCTCGATGCTGGCGGGTATGTCGGAAAGTCCATTCTCGGCGGTGCCCACCAAGCTGACACCGGCGTACTCGGGTGCGATGAAGACCGCGCCATCGGTGTAGCCGCCGCCGCTCAGCACGGCGAAGCCGTCGTAATAGGTGTGCATGGGGTAGTAGTCATCATTGATGCTGCGGCCCTCGAGGCCAAGGCTGGCCCCGGCCAGCACCAGCGCGCTGGTGGGATATGTGATGACCGTGCTCTCGGGCCCGTAGGCGTTGCCGCTGTTGACAAAGAGCAGGAAATTGGCGCACTTGCGCAGCGCGCCCTCGGAGGGCGTGTTGCGCACGGGCACCTCGTGATAGCCCGCCCGGCGATAGCTCAGGGTCGTGCTGCCGCCGCCATCCATGTTGATGACATTGACGCAGCCGCGATTCAGCAAAATCTGGGCGGCCTCCTGGAGGCTGATGCCGTCGCTGACGCCGGCCTGCCGGCCATCGCACACCAACACGGAAACCGAGCCGTCCCGCTTGACACCGATGACGGTGCGGGGGTCGCGGCCCGCCGTGGCGGCGG
>JGI994J12354_10001208_pt1 | contig 26221 bp, 20 predicted proteins | sample IntmicLarv3ML3BL_FD_12354 | JGI IMG/M metagenome (IMG submission 12354)
TCCCGCCCGCCGTCAGGATGTGCTGGCGGGCGTTGCCGGGGCGTCGGGCATTTTGAGCATGCTTTCGGACGCCGTCAATGACGAGCTCTTTGACGCGGCGGGCGCGCAATTGCAGGTTTGCGCCAACTATGCCGTGGGGTACAACAACATGGATTTGGCCGCCGCCCGCGCGCGGGGCATTGTGTGTTCCAACACCCCGGACGTACTGACCTTGGCCACCGCTGAGCTGGCGTGGTCGCTGTTGTTTGCGGCAGCGCGGCGCACAGTGGAGGGCGACGCCATGATGCGGCGCGGCGAATTCCATGGCTGGAAGGCCACCATGCTTTTGGGCGCCGACATCACAGGCCGCACGCTTGGCATCATCGGCGCGGGGCGCATCGGTCAGGCCATGGCCCGCATGGCGCGCGGGTTTGAGATGCAAGTTTTCTATTACAACCGCACGCCAAAGCCGACGTTTGAAGCCGCAACCGGCGCGAAATTTGTACCGCTAGACGAGCTTTTGGTGTCGAGCGATTTTGTCTCGCTGCACCTGCCCTACACGCCGGATTTGCATCACCTGATTGGTGCCGACGCCTTTGCAAAAATGAAGCCTTCGGCCATTTTTATCAACACCGGCCGGGGGGCGTGCGTGGACGAGGACGCCCTGGTTCAAGCCCTGCGAAACGGCCAAATTGCCGCCGCCGGGTTGGATGTTTACGAACGCGAGCCCGCCATGGCAAAAGGTTTGGCCGACCTGCCCAACGCGGTGTTGCTGCCCCATCTGGGCTCTGCCACAGTCAATGCGCGCACCGCCATGGCCAAGATGGCATGTGATAACATTCGCGCCGTGCTGACCGGACAAAAGGCACCGCAGGGGTTGGGTTGAGGCGGGGATTTTTGTTCCCGGGCGAGGGCGGACGATTGTGCGGCGGCGGGCATGGCATTGGCAGCCCCCCACAATGGCGGGCGAACACTGTTCGCCCCTACGATGATTTGTCCAGTGCAGCTTGCATGGGCATTTCCTGCCTTCGCGGTGGCGGGCGAACGCTGTTCGCCCCTACGATCGTTTACCCAGCGCGGCGTGCATGGAAAATGCCGCCTCCGCAGTTGCCGACGCATCATGCACGTCCCTACGGTGATTTGCCCGCGTTTCGAGCCAAATTCCATCAATAAGGAGTCTATATGTTTGTCTTCCAAACCCCCGGTCTTTGCACTGCGGATATCCTGATTCCCGCGTCTGCGGTGGATTTGCAAAAGTGGGCAGTGGTGGCTTGCGACCAGTATGCCGCCCAGCCCGCATATTGGCAAAAGGTGGCCGCGTATGTGGGGGACGCCCCCTCCATGCTGCATTGCATTTTACCCGAATGCTATTTGACGCCCGAGCAAATTCCACCCCGTGTTGCGCACATTGTGCAGCACCTCGACACCTATTTGAAGGACGGCACCCTGCAAAGCCTTGGGCATGGCGTGATGTTTGTGCGCCGTCGCGTACCGCAAGGTATTCGCGAGGGACTGGTGCTGGCCGTTGATTTGGAAGCTTACAACTATTCGCCCGATTCCCAAACCCCTATTCGCGCCACCGAGGGCACGATTTTGTCGCGCATCCCTCCCCGTATGGAAATCCGCAAAGGCGCAGCAGCCGAAGCGCCTCATATTATGCTGTTGTTTGATGACCCGCAGGATGACGTGATGTCAGCGGCACGGCAGGGCGTGTTGGGCCCTGCGTGCCAATGTCCGGGAACCCCGACCGCGCCGATTGGGCCGGCCTCGGCTGATGAAGACGCGGCATCCGCTACCGTCCAGATCGCGCCATGCTCCGCGTGTGAGAACGCGACACCCCCCACCTACCAAACCGAGTTGATGATGGATTCCGGTTCCATTGAAGGGTTCTTTATTCAGGATAAGTCACTGTTGGCCCGGTTGGACGCGGCGCTGCTGGGCGTGATTGGCCCCGGCGAATCCCCCATGCCCTTTGCCGTTGGGGATGGCAACCACTCGCTGGCCACGGCCAAGGCTTGCTGGGAAGAGATTAAGAAAGGCTTAACGCCCCAAGCGCAAGCCACCCACCCCGCCCGGCATTGTCTGGTGGAGCTGGTGAACATTCACAGCCCGGCCCTGACCTTTGAGCCGATTCACCGCGTGGTTTTTGGCGTTTCGGCCGAGGCGCTTGTCCGCGCGTTAGGGGAAAGCTGCCGACAGACGGTGGCGCAAGGGCCGGAAGAGATGTGCCAGCCCGCGTCGGCGGAAAGCTGCCAGCCCACATTGCTGCTTACCCCGCTTGCGCCGGGAGCCGCCCCCGCCGTGCCCTTGAATGGCTGGCATATGGTTGGCGATGGTCTCTTGGAAATTACGCTGGCACGGACTGGCGATACTTCCCGGCCCGCAGGCGTCCCATTTGGTAGAGGCGAGGGGAGTCGAACCCCTGCGTTTGATGATGTCGCCCCGCCTGACGAAGAATCCCTCCTTGACTCAAGGCACGCCGCCCACCCCGACGACGCCCCCCGCCTTGGCGTACTGCAATCGCTTTTGGACGCCGCCATTGCGCAGTTCCCAGACGCCGAGGTGGAGTATGTGCACGGACGACAGGATTTGCTGGACATTTGTCGCGAACGCAACGCCGTTGGCTTTTTGCTGCCCACCCTGCCAAAGAGCACCCTGTTTGAAGCCGTGCGGCGCGACGGCCCCTTGCCCCGCAAGACCTTTTCGCTGGGCGAGGCCGATGACAAGCGCTTTTATTTGGAACTTCGGCAACTGATGTAGCGCAAATGGCAAGCAGTAGCTTGTGCAGTGCAAATAGCGGACAGCGGCCCCCGCATATGGTGCGTGGTGTTTTGCTCTGCGCTTGACACAAACAGGCGAGAAACAATCCCTTATGGTATAATTGTAGTAGAATTTTTTTGCGGAGGTACCCCATGAGCATCCGACGTGTCTATGTGGAAAAGAAACCCGGCGAGGACGTCACGGCCCAGCGGTGTTTGACCGAGCTTCAACAGATTTTTCACATCAAGGGTTTGTCCCGGGTGCGCATGCTGGTGCGGTATGATGTTGAGGGCCTAACCGACGCCGCGTTTGAGCAGGCCGTGCATTCCGTGTTTAGCGAGCCGCAGGTGGATGTGGTGGTTTTGGGCCAGCTTTCCCTTCGGCGCGAGGACTGCGTGGTTGCCGTGGAGCTGCTGCCCGGCCAGTACAGCCAGCGCGCCGACTCTGCCGCACAGTGCATTCAGCTGATTACCCAGGGCCAAAAACCCCCGGTGCAAACCGCCACGGTTTGGATTTTTGAAGGGGCGCTTACTTCTGAAGAATTACTTAAGATAAAAGAGTTCTTAATCAATCCCGTGGAGAGCCGCGAGGCTTCGATGGCCATGCCGGAAAGCCTGGCGCAGGCCTTTACACCGCCCGAGGATGTGCCGGTTTTGCAGGGGTTTATCCGTGCGGACGCGGATGGCCTGCAATCCCTGCACGCCGAGCTCGGCCTGGCCATGGACATGGCCGATTTGCGCTTTTGTCAGGCGCATTTTCGCGATGAGCAGCAACGTGACCCCACCCTGTGTGAGCTGCGGATGCTGGATACCTATTGGTCGGATCATTGCCGTCACACCACCTTTTTAACCAAGCTTGCGCCCGTGACCTTCGACAACCCGCTGGCGGCGCGGTTGTATGACGAATACCTTGCCGTGCGCGAGCGAACCAACGCAAAAAAAGACATTTGCCTGATGGATTTGGCCACGTTGGCCGTGCGTGATATGAAAAAACAAGGCCTTTTGACCAACCTTGACGAAAGCCAAGAGATCAACGCCTGTTCCATTAAGATTCCCGTGGAGGTGGACGGCGGTTCAGTGGATTATCTGTTGCAATTTAAGAACGAAACCCACAACCATCCCACCGAAATCGAGCCCTTTGGCGGCGCGGCAACCTGCCTTGGTGGGGCCATCCGCGATCCGCTTTCCGGTCGGGCGTATGTGCATCAGGCCATGCGCATCACGGGCGCGGGCGATCCGCGCGTTGCGGTTTCCGATACCCTGCCCGGCAAATTACCCCAACGGCGCATTGTACAAACCGCCGCCGCGGGGTATTCGTCGTATGGCAATCAGATTGGTCTGGCCACCGGGTTTGTGCAGGAATATTACCACCCCGGGTTTGTGGCCAAGCGCATGGAGCTGGGTGCCGTGGTTGCGGCTTGTCCGGCGGCCAATGTGCGGCGGGAGGTTCCCGACCCCGGCGATGTGGTGATTTTGCTTGGCGGTGCCACGGGACGGGATGGCTGCGGCGGCGCGACGGGTTCTTCCAAGGCACATACCGAGGATAGCCTAACCTCCTGCGGTGCCGAGGTGCAAAAGGGCAACCCGCCTGAAGAGCGCAAGCTGCAACGACTCTTTCGCAACCCCGAAGCCACGCTTTTAATCAAGCGCTGTAATGATTTTGGCGCGGGCGGTGTTTCGGTGGCGGTGGGCGAACTAGCCGACGGCCTGTGTGTGGATTTGGATTGCGTACCCAAAAAATATGAGGGCTTAAACGGCGTGGAACTGGCGATTTCCGAAAGCCAAGAGCGCATGGCCGTGGTGGTGGAAGCCGACCACGCGGCACAGTTTATCGCGTTGGCCAATGCCGAAAATTTGGAGGCCACCGTCATTGCCACGGTAACCGAAGCCCCCGAATTGCGTATGCTGTGGCGCGGAAAAACCATTGCCTGCCTGCCGCGTAACTTTTTGAATTCCAACGGCGCGGCAAAAACTGCCGCAGCGCATGTGAAGGCAGCAAGGCTTGGCGTGGCCGGCGCTGGAGCGGCCGGTGCTGGCGGTGGCACAGTTGGTGCCGACGCGGCCCAGAATGAAAAAACAATGAATCCGTCGTATCCGCCGGAGGCCTGCGCCGACCTTAAAGCCCGCTGGCTTGGCGTATTACAGGATCTCAATGTTTGCAGCCAAAAGGGGCTGGTGGAGCGGTTTGACAGCACCAACGGCGCGGGCAGCGTGCTGATGCCCTTTGGTGGTAAAAATCAAAGCACACCCGCCCAAGCCATGGTGGCCAAGATTCCGCTGGAGCGCGGCCGAACCGATACGGCTTCGGTGATGGCGGCGGGATACGACCCGGTGCTTTCCTCGCAAAGTCCGTTGCATGGCGGGACGTACGCCGTGGTGGAGGCGCTGGCCAAGGTGGCGGCTTCCGGCGCGGACACCCGCAAGGCTTACTTTACTTTTCAGGAATATTTCCCCAGGCCCGGCACGGATCCCGCCCGCTGGGGACAGCCCTTGGCGGCGCTGCTTGGTGCCTTTTGGGCGCAGGAACGGTTGGGCTTGTGCGCCATTGGCGGCAAGGATTCCATGTCGGGCACCTTTGGCGACATGGATGTGCCCCCCACGCTGTGCGCCTTTGCCGTAGCCCCGACGCTGGCTTCGGCCACCTTGACCCCCGAGCTCAAGCAAACGGACAGCGCGCTGTATCGGCTGTATGTACAACGGGACGCCGATGGTCTGCCCGATGTGGATTTGCTAAAGCGGCAATACGCCGCGGTGTATGCGGCGGCCAGCCGTGGCGGTATTCGCGCCGCGTACGCGCTGACCATGGGCGGCCTAGCGGCGGCGTTGCCCCGCATGGCCTTTGGCAATGACGTTGGCGTGGAGTTAGACGCTCTGCCCACTGACTTCTTCGACACCGCGTATGGCGATTTGATTTTGGAAGTAGCCGAACCGGGATATGCTTCGCCGCAGTCTGACGATGCTTCGCCGCAAGCCAAGGGCACCTCGCTACAGGCCGATCGTACCGCGTTGCAACCGAGAGGCGCTGCACCGCAAGTTGAAAATAGTGTTCCCAAATCCGAAGAAGGGGCCGATGCGCAATCGAATGCCTGCGCCGTGTCGCAATCCGACTGGGCCGCGCTGCATATTCTGCCCATTGGACGCACGATTGGCGATGCGGAGCTTCGGGTTTTAGATGATTCCGCTGCCGCGTCGACACTTGGCGTTTTCGGGGATTCTGCCGGCAACCCAGCCATTCGCATTTCGCTGGCCGAGGCCCACGCGGCTTGGGAATCGCCTTTGGAATCCATCTTCCCTACCCACGCGCCGCAGCCTTCGGGCACGCCCGTCAATGCTGTTAACGCGCTGCCCCGCACCCTGTTCCGTACCGCGTCCGTGGCACAGCCCTTGGTCGTGTTTCCTGTTTTTCCGGGTACCAACTGCGAGTATGATTCGGTTCGGGCCTTTGCCGATGCCGGGGCGCGTACCCGCGTGGTGTTGGTGCGCAACCGCACAGCGCAGGATATCGCAGAAAGCGTGCTGGCGCTGGAAACCGCCATTCGCGATGCGCAAATAATTATGATTCCCGGCGGATTTTCGGGTGGCGATGAGCCGGACGGCTCGGCCAAGTTGATTGTGTCCCTCTTCCGCAATCCCCGCATTGCCGACGCCACGCATGATTTGCTCAAGAATCGCGACGGCCTGATGCTGGGCATTTGCAACGGATTCCAAGCGCTGATTAAGCTGGGGCTGGTGCCTTACGGCGAAATCCGCCCCCGCATGACACCTTCCGACCCCACCCTGACCTTTAACCGCATCGGCCGGCATGTGTCACAGATGGTACACACCCAAATTTGCACGGTGCGTTCCCCGTGGTTTGGTCTTGCCACGCCGGGGCAGATTGACGCCGTGCCGGTTTCCCATGGCGAGGGCCGCTTGGCGGCCTCACCCGAGGACGTGGCCGCATGGCTGGCTTTGGGGCAAATCGCCACCCAATATGTGGACTTAAACGGCCAAGCCACCTATGATGTTCGCTTTAACCCCAACGGCTCCACCCACGCCATTGAGGGACTGCTCTCGCCCGATGGCCGCGTGTTGGGCAAGATGGGCCACACCGAACGCGCTGATTTGAATCTGTATCGGAACATTCCCATGGAAAACCGGCAGGGGATTTTTGCGGCGGGGGTGCTGTATTATCAATAGGAGGCAATGCGGCATTTTCTTTTGGGACGGCTATTGTACTTTCTTTCGGAGCGGCTGCGACGTTTTCTTTCGGACGGCTGCGGCTGCTCTTGTCCGCGGCTTGACCGCCACAATGGCAGTATCTGGCAAATGATGATGAATACCGTGCGGACATGGTGGTTCAAACTAGGCCTTGTCTGAAAAATCGCTTTGGAAGTGAAAAGGGTCGGAAATAGGCGAGTTTGACTGGCGAGGAGGGAAGGAATATCGGCTATATTTCGACCGATGAGACGGGCAAAGACGCCTATTTCCGTCCCTTTTCAACCCAAATTGGATTTTTTAGACAAGGCCTAGTCACACCGGGCAAGTCTTGCAGGTGGGCCATTGTGGAAAAAACCTTATCAACGTCGGGCTCTTTGTTCTTTCGGACGAGACGATTGCGTGGAACAAGTTCATCGATAGGGTTGCGCTCCGCAGCTTGGACAAATTGAACCCCGCGCAACGAAGCGCCGCCATTGCTTTTCTGTATGACGCCGAAGTAAACAGCGGCGGGCATAGCGCATTTAGCGAGCATTGTCCGGCGACGGTGTCGCCCGCAGTGGTCGAAGCAGCCCTGCGTGAGATTGGCGCGGATGCTTTTATTCCCAACTTCCGGGAAGCCTGTGCCTTTGGCGCGGACAGCGGCTATGCAAAAGTGGATGCCGCTTTCTATGCGATCAAACCATCCACAACGGATATTCTGCAAGAATATGTTTGGGCACATCGCAAGGATATGTTTGAATAGGTGGCTCCGTTCAATCACACGCGCCATTTTTTCCTCTCGAGTCTTTCCTTTGATTTCTTACCTTGATTTTCACTGCAAACGCACACCGCAATTTTGCCGCACATTGATTCCAATACTGCTCACCCATTAAACGCATCCCACAACGGTGCAGCGATTTCTAACTGTGTTTAGGTTGCGTCGCCGATTTCTTGGCAAAGCGAAAACCAGTCGCATTCACCGCATAGCGCGGCCAAGGTGTGTTGCGAGGGAAAATCATCATCACGCGGCGCGCCCGGCAGACGCTGGTAGCGCAAAGGGTGTTCATCCGCAACGTCCGAAGCGCTGGTGGGATGCAGCAAGGCCTCAATTCCTTCGCGAAGGGTCTGCCATGTGCAGGTTTGCCCCTCCCGCAGCCCAAGGCGCTCCAGACAGCGCATATCAAAAAGCAAGGCTTTTTCATGCGTTTTGCATTGTCCGCCGATGTTGTTTGGGCAAGGTCGGCAGATGTCATCCACCGCCGATTGCAGAAGAATCGGCTGGTGCGGATGCTGCTCCAATGCTTCCATGATCTTTTTCATATTTTGCACAAAGGCCGGGCTATACCCCCGGCCAATAAAATGTGCCATACATAACCCATGATGAGGGCGCAAACAAATGCGCGACGCCGCCTCCGGGTGGTACGAGCGCCTACACAACAGCGGGCTCGGGACGAATAGCGCGGCGCGAAAGCGACGTGCGTGCCATTGAGGACGCAAGCAAATGCGACGTGCGAAACGCTTCACAACAACACCCCTCGCTGCACCACTGGCCTCAATCGTGGAATCAACAACGCGCACAATAGCATTTTGGCAGCGTCGCCCGGCAAATAAGGCACCACGCACACGGCCAGCCCGCCCGTGAAGGTGTATCCCTCCATCACGTGCACAAACCACAGTACGCCGGGCAGATAGGTCACCGCCATGCCGCAGACCATGGCCAACACCATGTGCCATGCTGCGGTGGTGCGTGCCATCAGCAGCCCGCTTATCCACGCACAAGCGATGTACCCAAAGATAAACCCTCCGGTTGGCCCCGCGATGATGCCCATCCCACCCGAAAAACCGGCAAAAACCGGTAGTCCAATTGCGCCCATCGCCACAAAGGCCGCCACGCTGAGGGTTGCATACCGCCGTCCCAACAGCCCTGCGGCCAAAAAAATGGCAACGTGGGTCAAGGTGATGGGCACCTGCCCCAATGGAATGGCCAACTGCGAAAGCGCCCCGCACAGGGCCGCAAACAACGCGCATAAACAAAGCACAAGGGTTTTGTTTTTTTTCAACAACGTATACCTCCAATGTTCGTGCATTGAATTATAATGGTTTACAATTATGCTGTCAAGCCACTTTTAGCATTCAGACAAGGCCTAGTAGAATGTGATGATAATCAAGCATGATGATCATTGTGCGGCACAGCACGCGCCGGGACGAGCTTTTGTATCATTATGTGCGAAAAAATACATTTATTTTGATTTTTCTTGACATCATAGTCAAGATTTCCTCCGCATTTTCCTTTTTGATTATTTTCGCATTTTTCCATAACATTTTTATATTGATTTTTCAAAAACGCACCCTTGAAATCTTCGCCGCCGAATGGTAAACTATACAGTCCAAGCAAGCGTTCGGACAGCACAACAGAACACGGGGTATCCCCTGATTCATGGCTGGCACGCCATCTTCGGCGTCTTTTGTTCCAAGCAGCAGGTGGCAAAAGCTTTCATATTTCGTTGAATATGCGCGTTTTTGCCACGCACCACCTGGAACCAAAATCCGCGCGAACTTGACGCACCCCCATGAATCAGCGGGAACCGAGAGCAAGCGACCCACAGAAAGAGGTACCTCATGCGGCAAGAAAAGATTTTGATTGTGGATTTGGGCAGCGTGGAATTGGCCCGGGTGGCGCGGGCGGTTCGCGCCTGCGGCGTCTACTCGGAAATCGTGGCCCACGACCTGTCCGCCGAGCAGCTGCAAGCCCTGCAACCCGTGCTGGGGTTTGTGGTGTGCGGCGGGCCCAATCATATGCTGGACGGCTGCGCCATCGATGCCGGTGCGGCTGTGTTGCAAAGCGGTTTGCCGATCTTCAACATTCAAATTCAACACACAGGCCGCGCCTGCGATCTCGAAGCCTCGCCCGACAATGACGTCGATCTGGCGACGGCGCTTTCCGAGTTCGTGGACAATGCCTGCCGCGCGCAAAAAACATGGACGATGGACAATTTCATCGAACATCAGGTGGCGGCCATTCGCGCACAGGTGGGGCAGCGGCGGGTGTTGCTGGCGCTGTCTGGCGGCGTGGATTCCTCTGTGGTGGCGGCACTATTGCTGCGTGCCATCGGACCGCAACTGACCTGTGTGCATGTCAACCATGGCCTAATGCGCAAGAACGAAAGCCAACAAGTGTTGGATATGTTCAGCGAAAAGATGGGCGGCAACCTGGTGTATGTCGATGCCACCGATCGCTTTTTGAACAAACTGGCCGGCGTGGCCGATCCCGAACAAAAGCGTAAAATCATTGGTGGCGAGTTCATTCGGGTGTTCGAGGAAGAGGCCCGCAAGCTGGACGGCATCGCCTTTTTGGCGCAGGGCACCATCTACCCGGACATCATCGAAAGCGGCACCAAAACCGCCAAGGCCATCAAGGCGCATCACAATGTCGGCGGTCTGCCGGATGATTTGCAATTCGAGCTGGTGGAGCCGCTGGCCCAGCTGTTTAAGGACGAGGTTCGCGCATGCGGCGTGGCGCTGGGGCTGCCGACTGCCATGGTCTATCGCCAACCCTTCCCCGGCCCGGGGCTTGGCGTGCGCTGCCTTGGCGCCATCACGCGGGACCGGCTGGAGCTGGTGCGCGAATCCGACGCCATCCTGCGCCAATGCTTCGACGAGGCCGGATTGACCGGAAAAGTCTGGCAATATTTCACCCTGGTGCCAGATTTCAAATCCGTAGGCGTGCGAAACCACGCGCGGTCATGGGAGTACCCGGTAATCATCCGCGCCGTCAACACCATCGACGCCATGACCGCGGCCATCGAGCCGCTAAACATCGATTTCCTATCCCAAACCGCCGAAAAAATCCTAAAACGCGTACCCGGTGTCAACCGTGTGCTGTATGATTTGAGCCCCAAGCCGCCCGCGACGATTGAGTGGGAGTGATGGCGAGAAAACGGAAAACCGTTTTTCGACAACGGGATTCCTGATGGTCTATCGGTCGTTGATACTGGTTTGATACTAATTTTACTCCCATCGAATATTTAGGCAGAGTGAAAACTCCCGTCTGAACGCCAAGTTCAGACGGGAGTTTTTTGTATGTTCGGGGGTGGTTTATTGTCGTAGTTCATCAAGCGCGGTCTTTGCCCGCTCCGCTTCTGGCCGAGGATAATTGTATCTCCAAGTGTTGTATTCGTCTGTGGTAATTTCGCCACGCTTTAGCTTCTCGGCCTCCTGCTGCCATGCGGTGAACAGGTCAAACATGGAGAGGTATGTCATGCCTTTGGATTTATCGAGCGTCAGGCACAGTTCGCCGTCAATGTTGTTCATCTTGAAGCCGTACAAATCTTCAAGGGCAAACAGTGTGTGCGCCAAGCTGGTGTAACCGCCTATGTCAGGAACGGTTAATGCCTGTGGGGTGACTCCCAAGACATTTGCGAGGTCAGCAATCATCTTTGCCTTGGGCGTCCGTGTGCCGGATTCATATTGCGCCATACGGACATCGGCGGTCTTTTCATCAAAGCCGATAGCCATCCCCAAATACTTTTGCGTCATGCCCCGCAGATTGCGGATATAGCGGATTCTCTCTCCAATCGCCATGGTATCACCTCCAAAAAGTTTTGGCGAGAGCAGTATAGCATATATGTTTAGAAACAGTCAAGAAAACTCAAACGAAAAAGTTTAGCGATTTGCGAAAAACGGGTTGACTTAACTATATTGGTTTAGTATAATGAGTGCGAGTTAAACTAAATAGCTTAACTCGCAAGTCGAATGATCGTCCGAAGGGAATACCCATCAGGCTAAGTGCGCCATGACCCGCCACAAAGAGCGGTGAGCGCGCCAATGGTGGCGCATACGAGAAACCGCCGCGCAGGGTAGGTTCTCAGGAAAGCCTGAGGGGAGAACGACATCATCAACAACGACAACGAAGGAGGAACACATGAGTAATACCTTTTTGAGGGTTGAGGAAGTGGCAAAGGAACTAGGCGTTTCCAAACCATACGCATACAAACTGGTACAAAGACTCAACGATGAACTCAAACGAAAAAACTTTATCACCATTTCCGGGCGGGTGAGCAAACGCTATTTTCAAGAGCGGATTTATGGTCTACGGGCCGACAATGAAGGAGGCGAGTGATAATGCCGGCTTATAAAGACGAAAAGACCGGGAAGTGGTATGCGGCGTTTTACTTTACAAACTGGAAGGGGATAAAGGAAAAGAAAATGAAGCGGGGCTTTGTCCTAAAACGCGATGCGCTAGAGTGGGAACGGGAATTTTTGCAGAAGCAAACCGCGGACTTGGATATGACTTTTGAGGCGTTCGTTTCGCTGTATGTTTCGGATATGAAAGCCCGGTTGCGAGAAAACACATGGCAAACAAAGGCTCATATCATCAAGACAAAGTTGCTGCCTTTTTTCGGGAGTAAACGCATGAGCGACATCGCTGCAAAAGACATCATCCAATGGCAGAACGAGATGATGGAAGCGCGAACCCGCGAGGGCAAGCCCTTTTCATCGACTTATCTCAAGACGTTGCACAATCAAATCAGTGCAATCTTCAATCATGCGGTGCGATTTTACGATCTCAAAAGCAATCCTGCCGCCAAGGCAGGAAGCGTTGGCAAAAAGGAATCGGACGAAATGCTTTTTTGGACGAAGGATGAGTATTTGAAATTTGCCGATTCCATGATGGACAAGCCCTTGTCCTTTTATGCCTTTGAGGTGCTTTACTGGTGTGGCGTTCGACTGGGCGAAATGCTTGCGCTCACCCCGGCAGACTTTGATTTTCAAAAAGGCACGGTTTCTATCACCAAATCCTATCAGCGGATAGGGGGACGGGATGTCATCACAAGCCCCAAAACACCCAAAAGCAGACGGGTTATCCCGATTCCCGAGTTTTTGAGCGAAGAGATACAGGCGTATATTAAATCGCTTTATGGGTGTGCGCCTAAAGACCGATTGTTCCCGGTGACGAAAAGCTATCTGCACCATGAAATGACGAGAGGGGCAACAGCGCAGGGTATCAAGAGAATCCGCATCCATGACATCAGACATTCCCATGTATCGCTTTTGATAGAGATGGGGTTTTCGGCAGTTGCCATTGCCGACAGGGTCGGGCACGAAAGCATTGATATAACCTATCGGTACGCGCATCTCTTTCCGTCCCGACAGGCGGAAATTGCAGACAAATTGAACATTCAAAGGAGTTCTTGAAATGTCAGAAAAGAATCTGGACAACAAAAACAGATGGCGCGGCATAACGGTCGGGTTTCGTGTGTCACAGGCCGAAAGTGAAGCGTTGGATCGCAGGGTGAGGCTGTCAGGGTTGAGCAAGCAAGAGTATATCCTGAAACGGCTCTGCGAACAGGCGATTATTGTTCACGGCAACCCTCGCGTCTACAAAGCCTTACGGAATGAAATGGCGGCTATTTTATCAGAGCTTCAGCGCATGGAAAAATGCGGCGATGCAAGCGATGAGTTTCTTGCAGTTCTCCGGCTTGTAACGGAAACTGCAATGGGAATGAAGGAGGACTGTCTATGAGCGCGGGAGCGAAAACAACGCTGCCGGATGCACCGGTTAACAAGGATGAACTCGACAGCTATTTTGAAGAAATGCAACGTGAAATGCGCCGTCAGATGGATCCGTCCTACCTGCAAACGGTGTCCATGAATGAGTTGTACGACACGATTTATCAAAGCAAACCGCCGCTTGTTGAAGGCTTGCTTTATCCTGGGACATATCTGTTTGTGGGTGCGCCAAAATTGGGCAAGAGTTTCTTTATGGCACAGCTTGCCTATCATGTCAGCACAGGACTGCCGCTTTGGGATTATCCCATCAACAAGGGAACGGTACTATATCTTGCGCTGGAAGATGATTACAAACGATTGCAAAAGCGTCTGTTTCAGATGTTCGGAACAGAAAGTGCCGAGGATTTGAACTTCGCCATTTCGGCGCGGCAACTCGGCAATGGGCTGGATGAGCAGCTCAAAAGGTTTATGCAGGAACACCCTGATACAAGGTTAATCATTATCGACACCTTGCAGAAAGTTCGTGAGCTTGCCGGTGATAGATTCAGCTACGCCAATGATTATGACATCATCACAAGATTGAAATATTTTACCGACAGCTATGGGATTTGCTTACTGCTGGTACACCATACACGGAAGCAACAGTCCGATGATAAATTCGATATGATTTCCGGGACAAACGGACTGCTTGGAGCGGCAGACGGTGTATTGCTTTTGCAAAAGGAAAAGCGGACAAGCAACAGAGCAACGCTGGATATTTCCGGGCGCGACCAACAGGATCAGCGATTGCATCTGACGCGGGATGTTGAGCGTTTGACATGGCAACTGGAAAAAGCCGAAACCGAGCTTTGGAAAGAACCACCAGACCCGCTGCTGGACGCTGTGGCGGCAATCGTGGCAGCGCCGCACCCAGAGTGGCGTGGAAGTCCAACAGAGCTTGTAGACAGGCTCGGAGTGGATATGAAACCAAATACATTGACGATGCGGTTAAATGTGAATGCAGGACGACTGGAAAATGAGTACGGCGTCTTTTATGAAAATCAGCGCAAGCATGATGGGCGGGTAATCAAACTGACGCTTGGTGTACTGCGTGACGATGGTGTCGGTTGTGACGGTGTTTAAGGGAATGGGCATGGTGTTCAAAACACCGTCACCATCGTCACGGCCGACACAGGGCGCGGGCGAAAAGTCAAGGGGGCATACTTGCGGGTGGAGATTTCCGCAAGGAAATACAACCCGTACCCCTTTGCTTTTGGTCACGGAAAAACACTTGCCGACAGAGAGAAAGCAGCAGCTTCCTCTCCTGCCTAACGGCGAGTGTACAAAGTTTAGGGAAGCTATGCGGCTGCCCTTTTCAAAGGACATTGAGCATTGGGGGGCGTCCGCAGACGGCGGGGCAAAGCCCCTTCCCTCTCGGAGAGCGCAAAGCACTTTTGATACGGAGTGTCGAAAGTGCTTTTGCGTTACTTTTGACAAAAGTAACAAAACCCCGGCTGAGGCCGGATATCTGGTGAAACAGCAAGTAAGGAGGATTATTAATGCAACGGACAATCAGCGTCATGGTCGGAAAAGGTTCTGTCAGCCATAACAACCGTCAATTTCACGCCGCCAATACAGACCCGTCACGTGCGGGCTTAAACCGCTCGTATCTCCACGAGAACATTCTCCAAGTGTACCGCGAACTGTTCGGAGAAGCCGTCACCCGCTACAATGAAAAGCAAACCCGAAACGACCGCACGATTGCCAACTACTACGAGAAGATACGCTCCGGCAAACAGGAAAAGCCGTTCCATGAAATCATCCTACAGATTGGTAACTGCAATGATATGAACGCCCAAAGCGATAATGGCAACCTTGCCGCAAAGATACTGGATGAATATATGCGGTCATTCCAATCGCGAAATCCCAATATGCGGGTGTTCTCGGCACACCTGCATATGGATGAAGCCACGCCGCACTTGCACATTGACTTTGTACCATTCACCACGGGAAGCAAACGGGGATTGGACACACGGGTGTCGCTCAAACAGGCTCTTGCCTCGCAGGGCTTTCATGGCGGGAGCCGTCAGGAAACAGAGTGGAACCAATGGGTGGCCTCTGAAAAAAGTCAACTTGCGGCAATTATGGAGCGGCATGGTATTGAATGGGAGCGGAAAGGCACACACGAAAAGCACTTGTCGGTATTGGATTATGAAAAGAAAGTGCGGTCTGAGGAAGTTGCTGAACTGGAAACGCAAATTGAAGGGTTGCAGGACGATGCTCAAATATGTCAAGAATCACTTGATAAAGTCCATGCCCGATTAGAATCGTTGCAAAAACGCGAAAGTTTGATAAATCTGAACATGAGTCGCTATGAAACTGACCCCAAATGGCAGTTGCCGGAGCCAACCATGCTTACGACCGCAAGTTCATACAAGGCCAAGACAGTTGAACCATTTGTTCGCAGGCTAAAAGCCGCACTGCGTAGTATAGTCGCCCAGTATTTGAATCTGAAAGCGATAGTGGTTGACTTGCAAAGCAAACTGTCTCGCGCCAATGCAAAGATTGATAGATTGATGGATAGGGTTGATTGTGAGCGACAGGAAAACGCGAAGCTTATTGAAGTGGTTAGGGATTACGAACAGGTGCGGAGAATGCTTGGTGAAGAACAGACTGACGCCATTGTTGCGAGAGCAAAAACAGTAGAACCGGCGGTACGAACCGGAAGTTATAATGAAAGATAGCATAGGAGATACAAGCGGATTCAATAGAGTTGATTTTGGTGGATATTTATACTATAATGTATTTGTTGGGGGGGATGCTGATTGTTTAACGCAGATACTAGTGTCAAAAGAGACGAAGTACTTAGGCGCGTGTTGCTATTGCATCCGCGACCAGATGCGTCTATGTCGCAAGATGATAAACGTGCTTTGATAAACGTTGTGACGGAACTTCGCGGTATTGTTCGATCCGCAAATAAGAAGTTAAAGGATGTGTTATCCGCTTGGACTTGGGGAGCGGAGCCGCCGTTGGTTGTTGTTGAGCCAGTTTCGCTACTTGCATATAAAGGCGCGTTAATAGATGAGGATATGCTTGATGATCAAGCAGTACTTTTAGATGAGGATAAAAAGGGGGTGCGTGTTTGTCTCACGAACATTTTGAACCATCCAAACAGCAAGCGTTATGAAGGCTTTTTCAATAAATTCTCTGGTGTCTTTAGGAAAGAACATTTAGAGCCGAATGATATTTCTCATTTGGTTTCGTTGCAAATTGATTTTTCAACACAAGAAACAATTTGGTCTCGTGTTACGCCAGAAGGTGCTCCATTCGATGCGCAAGTCATTGCTAACATGAGGGGCTTGGAAAAGGTCATCGTTTGCATCGGGCTTGATATAGTTTTTTATCATGCTTTCGGTTTGTGTGCATCCTACGAAAAAAGGGTGGCGTTTAGACGATTCAAATGCGACTATATCCGTTCACATAGCGGGTTGATCTATACAGAAAGCGCCAGTCCATTGGTCGATATTTATGGTTCATCAGAATTGCCTGTGGACGGATTTCTTCCTCTTAGTTACGCTTATATTGGTGACATGGTTGGGATTGCCCAATTTAATGAAGATATTGAGCGTTTTCAAAAAGCTTTCAACTTGCTGGTATTGGCATATAGGAACGCTAGTAATGAGGTGACCATACCAATTTCGGGGGGCAAGTTTGAGGTGGCAGTTTTATCCAATGATCAGACGGCTGCAACTGCTGCGATTTCGAATTATCTTAAAAGGAATGGGGAGGTTTTGTTCGGCAAGTATCAACAATTCAAACTCGCTAATGAGGGGGCGGAGGTGTGGCTAGTGCTGACTCAGGCATTAAATGCTGAATTTTCACATACATTCCTTCGTAAACACGAATATCCAGAAGAGGCTTTGGGGTATGATAACCCTTCGGGGACAAGGGTTTTTGCCTTGAAAGTTAGGGAGGTGCAGTCGTGAGCCCACATCGAGAGATAAGGCAGAATTACATAGCTTATTTGGATTTGTTGGGAACAAAGCGATTTGCTGAGAATGCAGAGGATTACCACAAAAAGATTGAAGTTTTTCGCGATTCTTTGAGATTATGTGTGCATTCATTTAGTAATGCCGAGCCGCGAGGCAATAGAACGGATAATGATCCATTAGATACCCAAGTCTGGATTTTTAGCGATAGTGCATATGTAGAAACAAAAAAGCTAAGCGAAATGGTGCATTTTATGATGCACTTGAGGGATGTTCTTTTGCAAGAACAACTCTTTTTTAGCGCGGCCATAACGAAAGGGGAACTAGGCGTTGTCGATCCATCCGCTGATGATCTTTCGTTGCGGAAAGGGATTCTTTCTGGATTTGCTTTTGCAGGAAATGACGCGGCAAGAGTTTTTGTGCTACAAGCCAATTTCAAAGGTATGGGTATTTATATTGATGCTAGTCAAAAGGGTGATGGCTTGGGTAAGACATTAAAGGATGAGTTTTTAGCTGATCCTGAACTTAAACCGCTTTTGGTGAAGAGTTACTTTTTCCCTGATGCTGGCAATAATGGTGTTGACATTTCAGGTGAAATTCAGCCATATTGGGACTTGCTTTTGGATTATAAGGCAAATAAGGTCTTGGAAATCATATTGGAAGAGTGTTTTTCTGCATACCAAAAATCAACTCGTGCCGGAAGATACTACTTTTCGTTAATGTGCAATCTAATTAATAGTTATGGTGAAAGTGAGGAGTTGCTATGGGATTCACAAACCAAGTCTCCTCAAGCAGAGTCGAAGATTTTTAAAGCGGTCTTTGCTATGCTTAAACGTGCTGATGAATTGCCTTACGAGTATGTTCTCGGAAAAGAGGTGTTAGGATTTTTAGTTGTAAACAAACTGTATAAGCGAACAGCAGAACGCAAAAAAAACAGAGAGATCGCGGAAGCAATAATGGATTTTCCAGTGGTCGCAAAGACATATGCGCATAAAGTAGAATCAATCCCCGACGTTTTTGATAAGGGACTGCGCGAACTTTTTATGGATGTTTACCGAGATTGCTTATCGCGTAAGGCAACACTTGAACTTTTAGGTGAGTACTGACAATGAAAGATACACCCATAGAAACAAGAAGGCAGGACAAGAAGGTAAAGAGAATATCTAATCCGCTTACAATGCTGGCGGTTTTCGCAGGTCTTGCGGAGACTGCTGGTACCGTTGTTATGCCTTTTGTTTCCGTGCCCTTGCAAAAATTCTTCATATGGTACGTGATGGGTTTCCCCGTGTTGTTGGTTTGCTTGTTTTTTTACGTTCTCATCCGTTTTCCGCAAAAGTTTTATGCGCCAAGTGATTACGATGATGAAAAGCTCTTTGTACAAATGCTAGGAGCTATGAACGCAGCGGTAATTGAAACTGTACAGAATAATCCAGCTATCGAAGAGAAAATCACTTCAATTGATTCGGTGATTACGCTTGCTGCGAGAGACATAGTTTCTAGTTCAGAGCAAACACTTGTCTGCAATAACATTCCCGTGACGGCTACAATAGCTGCTGAGGATAGCGCCGTTTTGAAAACAAGAAATAACACTTACTACCTAAATCGTCTAGAGATAAGTGCAGGCCGCTCACCTTCGTCCGATATTCGAATAGAAGATAAGACTGTTAGCCTTCGGCATTGCTCTTTGTCGCTTAAGTCAAAACAATGGTGCATTGTAGATTTGGGCTCAATCAATGGTACATGGATAAATGACACAAAGCTCTCCCCTAACAAAGTAACAGAAATAAACGATAACGATGAAATCAGAATCGGGAATGTCCACTTTGTTTTTTGTGCTAACAATGCTCGACGAGAACTGGAGTGAAGCCAGATAGCATGTGAACTGTCCGGTTTCTATTGGCGTTTAAGGAACAAAGACGAGGCATTTCTAAGCAGGGGTTGCCAATACTACCGTGTCCCTGTAATGGCGTTTCGTTGAGTTTGTTAATTTCTGATACTGATTTGATACTAGAAAATCCTCGCGCCCCAAACAGCAGAGTGAATGAGGATACTTGAGGGGAAAATACACAGCGATCTCTAAACCAATAAGTTTAACATCAATATGAACTTGGCGAGTGGGAATGACGATTATACGCCCCGCAACCCGCATAAACAGTGTGGTTGCGGGGCTCGTCCTTTTTCGCGAGCACATAAACGGTACACAGTAAAGGTCTAATATAGGCTTTGCAGCTTCTCCGCTACCTCCGCCTGCTTGTTAAGATTGAGGTGAGAATAAGTTTGCAAAGTCGTTTTTATGTCTTCATGACCAATACCAATGATTGCTTTTTTGACTCAGATGTCCTGAAATCACAATAATTCAACTCCTTTATTTTAGCTATGAAAAAGCATATAATTATATTTGATGAGGTTTTTGACTCATTTAGATGCAGAATGCCCATTTTAGAAGCAACCGAAAACAATTTGAATGACTTAACTATGCGGTTTTTCAGCCCGGTTGTATCATCAGAGAAAGCTCTTAAGTGAAACATGTAAATAAGACGTTATGAAATAAAACTGCTAAGTATGGTGATGAAAGTGAAGGAGCATATGCTGTATCCCTTTGAAGTCCAAAAGATAGTAAAAAAAAACGGAGCTCATATTAACGAAGATACCTTCATAAGTTTGTTGCTTGCACGACAGGTTTCAGAAAAGCCGCTTCCGCTGATATATCAGATAAAGATAGAGCACTTTGTGAATGATATTAGTCTGAATGAGACTGGTCACGCGACACCATGGGATATTATCGTCAGTAAGCAAGGTGGCAGCTATGCAAATGCGATAATGCATGCTATGATATCTATGGAATTCCAATTTCCGTTTGTTCGTTATCTTATAAATGAAAACGCATATCGCGAGGTTGAAGAATCCCAATTGCATGGCCTTATTGAAATGCTTTCTGATGTTTTGCCAATGCAGCTTCCTTTGTCTTTTATATATGAGGATTTTATGAGAAGAAAGCTTCAATTACCCTCCAGTGAATGTGGAAATTTCTATACTCCAAAAGGAGTAGTTCAATGTATTAGTGCGCTGCTAAACCCACGGAACGGAAGCTTATATGATCCCTGTTGTGGGAGTGGAGCGATGCTTCTCGGTGCATCTCAAAACATGCTAAAGAATTCAGATTCAACCCTTTGTGGTCAAACGCAGGACGTAGAATCCTACAAAATATGTAAGATGAATCTCATTTTGAACAATTTAGATGTTGATTTAGGCGAGCAGCCCGCCAGCTCATTGACACATGATCAACACCCCAAAAAATCTTTTGATTATATTATTGCAAATCCTCCCTTTAATCAATCTGAATGGTATGAGGATTATTCTATCTGCAGAGACAGCCGATGGCGTTATGGCTTTCCTCCGCGTTCAAATGCGAATTTTGCCTGGTTGCAGCATGTGCTTAGTCATCTAAAGAAAGATGGGTGTGCCGCCGTTATAATGCCTAACGGCACCCTCACCAGCCGCACTTTCAGTGAAAGCGCTATACGCCAAGCAATACTATGCGATGGCAGGGTAGAAGCGATTATCACTTTTCCCGCCGGCCTTTTTTATTCAACTAAAGTTCCGTTCTGTGTTTGGTTGATAAATGGATCGGATAAAAAACAAAACAATATACTGCTGATAGATGCTGAGAAGCTTCATTCAAAGATAAAGAAAACCATTACATCCGAAAATATTGAACACTTAAACCGGCTCATAGATCAATATCGCAAAGGCGGCCTTCATGATAGAACTGAATTATACGCGGTAGTATCCTTGGAAGAAATTGCTCAAAAAGAATACATATTAAGTCCCAATTTATATACAGCCGCCGAGCATCTGGAACCGTCAGCCATTCGCAAAAACAAGCCTCGCCTTGAAGCGTGCATTCATGAACTTCAGGCCATACTGACAGATGATGACCTCCTTGTTTATTTAACACAATGGCAACAACGCGAGATGACATCTTCATGGGAAAAAGCGACATTGCCGGAGTTATATCACGTATTTGGAGGATTATCCAAAAAGAAAGAGGCGTTTGGTCAAGGGTATTCGCTGCTTGACATTAAAACAATTATACGCAACTCATTTCTTCCTGATGCTTTGGACGCCTACGTGCAGGCGTCCGAAGCAGAGGCCATAAAATACAATATCCAGTATGGTGACATATTATTAAATAGAACCAGTGAAACCATTGACGAACTTGCTTGTTGTTGTGTTGCGGAAAAAGATAGCGATGCCATTTACGCAAGCTTTGTTAAACGTCTTCGGCCAAAGGATAAACAAACAATCTATCCACTATATGCTGCGGGCTACTTCCGTAGCATCGTCTATCGCCGAGAGATTGCTCGTGTATCTACTGTATTTACCACTCGTGCAAATATTGATAATACCAAACTTTCAAAAGTATCGATCTATTATCCAAAGCTGGATATGCAGCGTAAAATCGGCGATACACTATTTGCGATTTTTCGATATCGGCAAGACAATACAGATATGAAACAACGTGAATTACTTTTGGAATTTGAGCGTCTATTTATAGAGCAATATATTACTTATCCGATTTTGCGCCTTTGGGAAACGGAGGATCTAGATAAATGAATCAGCAAGAACAAAAGTGGCTGGTATTGCTTTACTCGCTTATCGAATTGGATGGCGGCTCCACAAGAAAACAGGTGTTACGTCATATACAGGAGCAAAGTTATTGGTATAGAAATGATCAAAATGACGACTCAAGGACAAGTCGTCATGAAAAGGTTTGGAGAAATGATTTTTCATATGAACGTCTGCATTTAGTAGAGCGTGAGTATATGAAAAAGGGAACACACGGAACATGGAGCATAACAGAGTCTGGGAGAAACTGCTTCTATTCTCTTGCTGAAAAAGCCAAGCAACTTGAACCCAACGATGCTTCATGCTTTACAGCCTCCTTTTTTCAAAAGCTTTTTAATGTACAAATCTATCCTGAAATAGTAGCAGACCAACTTCTTTTAGAGCAGCTTTCCAATTCAAATAATGCTGTAGAGTCTCTGCTTGTTCCCTCTTCGGATGGACCGTTGCCTAAGGGGCCTGTATCAAACCGTACAGGCAATAAAAATACTTATCTTCGATATCCATCAATCTCAAGACTTGCGCTCAGTAAGGCTGGATATCAATGTGAAGCGAACATAGAGCACTCGTCATTTTTAAGTAGAAGAACTTCGGAACAATATATGGAGCCGCATCACCTTATTCCAATGTCAATGACAGATTATTTTAATGTAAGTTTAGATCGAGAACAAAATATATTTTCTCTTTGCAGTAACTGTCATAACCAAATCCACTATGGAACAAAAGAAGATGTTCAAAAACTTATTGCACAACTATTTTCCGCAAGGAAAAATGAAATATGTTCCGTTTTAGGAAGAGCCATAACGCTTGAAGAAATTTATAAAATATATTTTGTGTTGTGAAAATCTTCAAAAGTAAACGCTTTGAAAGACAAAGAATATTTAGGCATGCATGGTAATGCAAGTGAATATTTTGAAAACATAAAACAGGAGTGAGAGGTGTTTCCCGTGCTCTTGTCCAGCCACAGGCAAGGCTATCCGTCAGTTTCGCTGACGCAAACGTCATGACTGTCCTCCAACTCCAAATACTGAATGTAAACCACGCCGCCGTCACAGTAGGTGTAATGCTCAACGACCTGCCCAGTTTCGCCTAAAACATGAAGGGTATAGCGAGCAATCTCATTTTGGGACGTCATAAACCGCGTAATGCGGGCACCCTGCGAAGAGATACCCTCAACAATTCGAGTCTCAACAATAAGGGTTGTGGCCGCGGGCGGCTCGACAACGATATCCATAGCAATCAGCTGGCGAAAACGTGACAACCCCGCAGAAACCTTTGGCGCATAAGCGTCGTATGTTTCGTTTGGGCACGCGGTATTTTGCGATACGGCGTGGGAACTGGCGGGGAAATCGGTGGGCGGCGGCGTCGCGGAGGGCCCGCAGGCAGCCAACGCAAACAAAACAAAGAGCATGCAAAGCGCGCCGATGCACTTTTTCATTTCGAAGGCTCCTTTTCAGAGAAAAGTGGGTTGTGCAAAAGGGTGCGCGGTGCGGTAGCGCAATTCTGGCATTCCCCTTGAATACGATAAATTAGAATATGGCACGTGCGATGTCCGGCCATGTTGCCGGAAGGGTGTGGTCACGGTTTTGGGCGGGAAGCGGCGCTCCCTCTAAAAATTAAACCATTCACAATTTTTGTACAACGCAGGAACATCTGATTTTGAAGCAGTCCAGCCAAGTGTTTCGATTAGCAGTGACGGAGTCTCGGGAAAAATCCATTTGTTTAGGTATTTAATGAAATCTTCTTCGTTATAACCAACACCATCGCCCAGCTGATATTCCTTGGCGTCTGGACTTTCATGTAACCAATGATCGCAAAACGCAATGCAGTATTCTCTTAAATTATCAGCGACTACATCCGGCACCAGGTAGACAGATGGCGCATTGTCTGCGCTCAACAAAACATATTTCACATTATACCCCTTTTGGATTATAGCAAGAGCCTGCCAGAAAAACAACTCGACAGCCCGGTGTCGGGGCCCGAAACACACTTGACCGCGGGCGTTAAAAGCAAAACGCACACCACAGCAGGTGCGCGTTTTGGGTGTGGGCCCTGCCCACTGGTGCCGCTGGCCGGACTCGAACCGGCACGTTGTCACCAACAATGGATTTTGAGTCCATCACGTCTGCCAATTCCATCACAGCGGCATGAATGGAACGCGCAACGAACAAACGTCCGTGCGCTTTTCCAGTATAGCATAAAACAGGGTGGCGCGCAACAAGAAAAATATTGAGTTCCCCCATATTAAACCCCAACGGGACGAAACAGCGGGTAGAGTTCAAAAAAAGAAAGCTGCACGGAATGAGGACGGAGCCGAAGAGGCGGGAAAAGGTGACGAATGCCGCAGGTGATATATAGGAGTGCGCGACGGAAACCGTCGGCGAGCAGGTAGTGAAAAAACGACTGTTTTTTCTTGGGAATATGCTTGGCTGCGCGGCATAACTCGAGCTGAAAAGCGTCATCCATGTTGTGAGAAAGCAACGCAAGGAAGCCGGTTAATAAGCTTACAAGGGTGTGAAGTGTGCGGATGGCATTCAGGGAGCGAACGCGAAAATCCTCAAAGTTGTATTGCTGTTTTTGGAAGCGGAAGGTGTCCTCAATACGCCAGCGCAGTAGGTACACGCGGGCAATCGCCCCAGCCAACCGGGTGTCGGGGTTGTCGCAGTTGGTCAGCAGGAGCATGGGTTTTTCGCCGAAGCCATGAATGACTACCAGGTTGAACGGCGTTTGTCCAAAGGCAGGGAGAGTGATGGGAACCGCAGTCATTTTCAGACGAATGGATTTTCCTTGCAATGTGCACGTCATGGCGATTTTTCCTTTGAATCGACCGGCTAACTCCCCGATGTTGATTGAACTTCCTTTGTAATGCACCATGCGGTTGTTCTTGACACGCAGAACGAAATGTTCTTTGTTTTCAACGAAATATTTGAGGTACACATTGGCATCAAATCCGCGGTCTATCACCCGCACGCCGCCATGCCCAAAGCGGTTTGATATAAACCTCAGCAGCGTCAACACTTCATTGTCTTCACTGACAAATCCCGGCTCTGCCGCTGAAAAAACCCTTTCATATACGGGAATCGGAATCTTGTGCGCGCGGGTCATTGCCACGCATTCCATAGTCATGTATCCCGGCACATACTTGCCCGTACTGCCATCGCGCACTGTGTGCAGCGCTTCCATCGCCGTGCTGCACGGCTTGGCGATATCCGACCCGTCAATGGCAAATATCGTTGTGTTATCTATGTGCTTGTTTGCCAAATCCAAATAATTGTCTTGCAGCGTTTGCGTATTTTCAAAGTCACGCAACCCCCGGCGAAGCCGCTCTACCGTTTTCTTCACCGAAATGGTTTCTTCCAACGCCCTAGCGATTTGCGTTAATTTGCAATTATTTGAACGGCTTACCCCAAACAAAATATCCGCAACCAACCGCGTTTCCGGCCGCCCCACACCCCGACAAATATTTTCGACATATTTCTTTAGCCGTGCTTTCGCTGCGCCTGCCAACGTGGTATAATTCTTCATGAAAAGCGCTCCTTTTTCCTGCGGTATGCTTTAGTTTCAGCAACTTTATTATACCACATAAAGGCGCGCTTTTCTTTTTGTTTATAACGGTTTTTTCACTATCTTTCTTGGCGTTTTGGGGGAACTTAAGGAAAAATGCGCGCAAAATGAGGCGCAAAATCGCCGGTCACCTCAGCCGCAACGCAACAAGAAAAAACAATCCTGCCCCCGGCAAAAACCCGTGTAAAAAATCCCAGAAGGCCTCCGCCATTGTTTGCATCCCATCTTGGTCTGTGCTATACTGTCTGTTGAGGTGAACTGCGATGAAAAAAAAGAGTTTTCTGGCGGTCTTGGTTGGCCTGAGCTTGCTTTTGACTTGCGCGTCCGGGTTGGTTCCCGCATTGGCTGCCCTTGACTTATCCCTGCGCGAGTTGGGGGATGTGAACGGCGATGGCGTGGTGGATATTGATGACATTTTGGCCATACGCGGCCAAATGTTCGGCCAAATTGAGTTGCCTGATGACGATCTGCTGATGGCCGATGTCACCGACGACGGCATCATCGACATTGACGATATTTTGCAGGTGCGAGCCATTATGTTTGGCACAATTTCCCCCACCCGCCGGCCCTTTGCCACGCCGGGCACGACACTGACGCCGGATACTACGCCCAGCGCAGAGGTTACGGCGGCACCCA
>JGI994J12354_10001209_pt1 | contig 26216 bp, 21 predicted proteins | sample IntmicLarv3ML3BL_FD_12354 | JGI IMG/M metagenome (IMG submission 12354)
GTATCATCGACAAGTACGGCTTTCGCTGGGGCTTGATGACGGAGCGGACGGCGTAATTTCCACGGCCTGTGCTGGCGCACAGGCCGTGGGGGCACTTTTGCTTATCACCCCACAAGGGGGTGAACGCAAAAGTGCCACATTCGCACAGTACGCGAATGCGAAACCCGCAAGGGTTTCGGGCTTGCGACATCGGCAAGTTTTTGGTGTCGCGCCGCCGTAGAGGGGATCGCCAAGCGGCCCATACACAAACCAAATACCCAACCATAAAGGAGGCAATTAAATCATGGAAATCCCAATTTTTCGCTGCAATACCGTTATCGTGGGCACGGGCTGTGCCGCTTATAATGCCGCCGATACCCTTTATAACCTTGGCCGGACAGACATCGCCATTGTGACAGAGGGCATCAAAATGGGCACATCCCGCAACACAGGTTCGGATAAGCAGACGTATTACAAGCTGACTTTGGCGGGCGGCGGGCAGGATTCGGTACACGATATGGCGGACACTTTATTTGCCGGCGGCAGTATGCATGGTGACATTGCCCTTGTTGAGGCGGCGATGAGTGCGCGCTGTTTCTATAAGCTTGTCAATCAGGGTGTGCCATTTCCGCATAATGAGTTCGGCGAGTTTGTCGGATATAAGACCGACCATGACCCGCGTCAGCGCGCGACGTCCTGCGGCCCGCTTACATCCAAATACATGACGGAGCATTTGGAGATGAGCGTCATGCAAAAGGGTATCGCCATACATGACGGTTACCGCGTGGTGTCTGTATTAACGGATGGCTGTGGTGACGGCAAAAAGGCGATAGGCCTGTTGGCGGTGCGCACAGACGCGGCCGACGATGCAGCCGAGCGTTTGGCCATATTCTCCTGCGTTAACGTGATTTATGCCACGGGCGGCCCGTCTGCGTTGTATTACTCCTCCGTGTATCCCGAAAGCCAGAGCTGCGCCACGGGTGCGGCGTTGGCGGCAGGCGCGAAGGGCATCAACTTGACGGAGTCGCAGTACGGCATTGCCTCCACAAAGTTTCGCTGGAATTTGTCGGGTACCTACCAGCAGGTCATACCGGCCTATATCTCCACCGACCAAGACGGCAACGACGCGCGGGAATTTTTGGACGATTACTTTGAAACCCCGGGCGATATGGTGAACGCCATATTCCTCAAGGGCTACCAGTGGCCGTTTGACCCGCGCAAACTGGAGAAAAACGGCTCCTCCATTGTGGATATTGCCGTTTATACCGAAACCCGCGTGAAAGGCCGCCGCGTGTTTATGGATTTCCGCGTGAACCCTACAAAGGCGGGCAGCGGCGCAGGCCTGGATATGTCTATCATGAGTGAGGAAACCCGCGACTATCTTACCAAATCGGGCGCTGACCAAGCCACGCCTTACGCACGCCTTGATAAAATGAACCGCTTGGCCATCGATTTGTACAAGAACAACGGGATTGATTTGGCGACGGAGCTGTTGGAAATCGACGTTTGCGCACAGCACAACAACGGCGGGCTGATGGGCAACACCTGGTGGGAATCGAACCTGCGCGGCTTCTTCCCTGTGGGCGAGGTGAATGGCACCTTCGGGGTGTACCGTCCGGGCGGCTCGGCGCTGAATTCCACACAAGTGGGGTCTTTGCGCGCCGCGCAGTACATCGCCCAGCATGGGGGCGGCACGCCCTGTGAGGATGCGTGCGTCAGAACCATTGCCAATGCGGAAATCACGAGGATAAACGCCTATCTCGATGAAATTGCGGTTTCCCGTGAGGGCAAGCTTTCCCCGTTTGCGTTGCGCGAAAGGTTTCAGAAAACAATGGACAATTGCGGCGCGTTCATCCGTTCCCGCAAGGCGGTGGGCGAGGCGCTTAACGCCGCGCGCGAAACGCTGCAAAATTTGGGCACGCTGACTTATGCGCCAAGCAAGCAGGAAATTATCGCCGCCCTTGTTAACCGCGACATATTGATGGCGCAAATCGCATATTACGCCGCCATTGCCGAGTATATCGATCAAGGCGGGCAAAGCCGCGGCTCCTATCTGATTAGTGACGGTGCGCTTGTGGTGGACACCGCCGCACAGGAAGGCATCCCCGCCGATTTGGATGGCGACCGTTTTGCGGGGCAGGTGTGTGAGGGGGCGTTTGACGCGGAAACGCTGGAATGCAGTTTTGAATGGAAGCCCGTGCGCCCTGTGCCCGCCGGGTATGACGACTGGTTTGAAAATGTGTACAACCGCTATTTGCAGAAGGATGTTATTAAATAGGGGAGGGATTTGCCCGTGAATTACCTTATTTGTATTGATTTGGAGGGGTGTGCCGGGGTAAACGGCGAGCCGAACCAGACTTTGGGCAGCGCGCGTGACTATGCTTTTGCTTGTGAACAGGGCGCACGGGAGGGTGCTGCCGCTGCGAAAGCGCTTTTTGACGGCGGAGCCGACCGCGTGGTGGTTTGGGACAATCACTCCAGCGCCTTAAATTTGGCGTATGACGTGTTCCCGGAGGAATGCGAGTTTTTGAACGGTGTAGGCAGGATGGGGCGGTTTAGTTTTATAGATGGGCTGGACATTGATGCGGCTTTGTTTATCGGCTATCACAGCCGCGACAACACCGCAAACGCCGTGATTGCACACACCTACAGCTCGATAGAGTATCAGTACGTCAAGGTGAACGGGGTGGAGCGCGGCGAGATTGAGATAGACGCGTTTTTGCTGGGGGAACGGGGCGTGCCGCTGATCTTTGTGGCATCGGACGACAAGGCCTGTGCGCAAACGAAGGCGTTTTTGCCGGGCTGCCACACGTACCGGACCAAGCAGGCCATATCGTTTAACGCATCGCTGTTTAAGCATCCCAAGCGTGTGGCGGCGGAAATCTATACAGCGGCGGCACAGGCGGCCAAAGCATTTGTCGAAGATGCGACGGCATTCCCTGTAGCCGTTTATGACGGGCCTGTCGAAATCGAAGTGCGGTTCAAGCGCCTGGAGTTTGCGCAAAATGCCGAGCGACAGGGTTATGAACGTTTTGAGCCATACTGCGGCAAAAAGACATTCCCGACACTTGGGGACTACATGATGTAAAGGCTTAAAGATAGGACCGTGGGGCGCAGCCCCACACCCCGCAAGGGGACGCGTCCCCTTGCCCCCTTCCTATGAAGATTGTCCAGGGAAGGGAGCAAGGGGCAATGTTTCCCGCAGGCTTGCTTTTATAGCGGGTATAAAAAATACTGACAAAGAGGTGACTGGGTATGACATATGCAATCGAAATTGCAGGAATGCATTGCGCACATTGCGCGCGCGCAGTGGAAAGCGCGTTGTCCGGCTTGGCTGGGGTAAGCGCTGTAAGCATTGATTTATCTGGCCAAACGGCTTATGCGGACACATCAGAGGCGCTTGATGAGGGCGCTGTGCAGGCTGCGGTTGACGATGCCGGGTTCGGCGTTATTTCCATACAAATAGTATAAATATGCAAGTTTTACGATGCGCATGTTGCAATGCGTTGCAATTTGCCACTTGAAATCGTTAAAGGGTATTGATATAATACTTCTTATAAATCGAGCCGAACAGGGTCAGTTCTTCCCTGCGGCGAAGGAGGAGATACATATGTCCCATAACGACACATTAAACCCGTTCTTGAACGCACAAATGCAAGTAAAGGCCGCCTGCGACAAATTGGGTGCAGATCCAGCCGTTTACGAAATCTTGAAGCAACCCCAGAAAGTGCTTGAGGTTGCCATCCCTGTGAAAATGGACGACGGTACCGTCAAGGTGTTCACCGGCTACCGCGCCACGCATAACAATGCGGTCGGCCCCACAAAGGGCGGTATTCGCTTCCACCAAAACGTGACCCGTGACGAGGTTATGGCGCTGTCCATCTGGATGACGTTCAAATGTTCTGTTACAGGCATCCCCTACGGCGGCGGCAAGGGCGGCATCATTGTTGACCCCAAAACGCTTTCGGCGGGCGAGTTGGAACGCCTGTCCCGCGGTTATATCGCTGCCATTCACAAACTTGTCGGCGAAAAGGTGGATATCCCTGCACCCGATGTAAATACCAACGGCCAGATTATGGCGTGGATGGTCGATGAATACAACAAGCTGGCAGGCGAAAGCGCCATTGGCGTTCTTACCGGCAAGCCGCTTGAGTTCGGCGGCTCTTTAGGCCGTACCGCCGCCACAGGCCTTGGTGTGGCCATCTCTGTGCGTGAGGCAGCCAACCGCCTTGGTATCGATATGAAAAAGGCAACCGCAGCCGTACAGGGCTTTGGCAATGTGGGTCGGTTTGCCGCCCTTTGCACACAGCAGCAGGGTGCGAAAATCGTGGCCATTGCGGAATACGGCTACAATATCTACAACGCAGACGGGTTTGATATCCCTGCGCTTATGGACTATATGCAGGCAAACGGCACGATAAAGACATACCCGGGCGCAAAGGAAATCTCGATAGAGGAGTTCTGGGCACTGGATGTGGATGTAATGCTTCCCTGCGCACTGGAAAATGCGATCCCGCTTGATGTGGCAAAAACGATTAAAGCCAAGCTTATCGTGGAGGGTGCAAACGGCCCCACCACCAACGAAGCGGACGAGTATCTTTTCGACAACGGGGTGACTGTGATCCCCGACATTCTTGCCAACGCGGGCGGTGTAACCGTTTCCTACTTCGAGTGGGTGCAGAACCTTTACGGTTACTACTGGTCAGAGGCCGAGGTGGCCGAGAAGGAAGAAACCGCTATGGTCAACGCCTTTGACGCTATCTACAAGGTCAAGGAAGAGTACAAGGTGTCCATGCGCACGGCCGCATACATGCACTCAATCAAAAAAGTGTCTGCCGCTATGAAGATTCGCGGCTGGTACTAAGAGATTAAACGATAAGACCTTGGGGGCGCGGCTCTACCTCGGCGGGGAAGAACACCCCGCCTGCCACCCGCAAGGGACATAGCTCCTTGATCCCTTCCTAAGAAATTTTTTAGGAAGAGGGTTGAGGGGCTTTTTGTGTATGTCTTGACAGCGGTGGGTTGCCGGCCTATACTGAAAAGGCGGGAGGGGGAATTATTATGCATACATTGAAGGAACGTATCAAGCAGTTTCCGTGGATGTTTGAGGGGCGGCAAATTCGGCTGGGTGTGGGTTGTTCTCCGCTGGGGCAAGCAGGGCAAAATGGTGAGGATGCCAAGCTTTTGCGGGCTTGCTATGCGGCTGGGTTTCGGTATTTTGATACCTCGTGCGACTATGGGGAAAGCGAGCTGGTGGTGGGCGAGTTTTTGGCTGAGATCGATCGCCAGACGGTGTTTATTGCCACCAAATCCAATTTCCCGTTCCAACAGCCGGACGGGTTTGATGTGTTTGTCCGTAATTTTTACGAAAGCTTCACACGCTTGCAAACCGATTACATCGACCTCTACCAAATCCACGACACCAACCGCTACCGCGTTTGTGAGGCCGAGGTTATCCCGTTCCTTATGGAAAGGCAAAAGGAGGGGATGATAGGCGGCTTCGGCATGGGCACCCGTTCGCATACCGCGCATAAGCGGGCCATTATAGACGGAAAAATGCAGTCGAACTTGAGCTTTCTGGATTATAATCTGCTGAAAACCACGGCATCGTCTATCATTGAGCTGTCGCGCCAATATGGCACGGCGTTTATTAACGCCTCCGTTTTGTATTTTGGGGTGCTGCAAAGTGAAAACCCTTTGGCAATGGACTTTCCGCAGGGTGTCCTTGCGTTCGCGGTTAAAATGCAAGAACTGTGCAAGCGGTTGGAGATAGACATTTGCGCGGCGGCGTTACAGTTCTCGTTATTAAACCCTGATATCGACATGACGCTGAACGGGATGAAGGAACAGCAGAATTTGGAGGATACCATGCGCGCCATGCAAAATCCTTTGTATCCGGAGCAATGGGAGGCCATTTTCGTACTGCAAAGGAGCTGTGCGTCCATCCAAGTAGAGGATGAGTGAGGCGGCGAGGTTAAGCCGAAGGGTTAAACAGCCCGGTTGACAAATACCGTTCACCGCTATCGGGCAGCAGGGTGACCACTGTTTGTCCTGCAAATGCCTCGTCCTTGGCCAAGCGCACTGCGGCGCACAACGCTGCGCCCGATGAAATACCCGCCAGCACGCCCTCGGTGCGGGCAAGCAGGCGGCCTTGGCTTCTTGCGTTGTGACGGTGAACACATCATCGTATGCGCTTGTATCGAGTATGGCGGGNGACCCGTCTGAAAGTACGGGGGCAGAGATCACGTGGATGGCGAGGTTTTGCCCTTTTAGATATGTGCCTGTGCCTTTGATGATGCGGCCTGTGCCGGCACAGGCCGCAAACGCCGCCAAAGCACCGCCTGTAGCTTGCCAGATTTCGGGGCCGGTGCTTCGGTAATGTGCCGCGTGGTTTGCGGGGTGTGGTGAACCGGCCGGGCGCAAACGCGCCGGGGTTCTCATGCAGCAGGTGGCTGGCCGCATCAATCGCACCCTGCATACCCAGGCCGCCGTCTGTCAGCACAAGCTCCGCGCCATATGGAAAGTAGGCTGCGGCGTTCCGTGCTCATGGTGTCGGGCATGGTAATATAAGCCGATACCCGCGCGCCGCCGCCACAGCCGCCAGCCCCACGCCTGTGTTGCCGCTTGTTGGCTCGATAATCAGGCTGTCGGGTGTTAGTTGCCCGTCCGATTCGGCTGCATCAATCAGCGCCAGCCCTACCCGGTCTTTCACGTTGTCGGCGGGGTTCAAAAATTCCAATTTCCCAACCAGCCCGCTGACGCCGTAAGCTGCACCAAACCGCGACAGGCACACCAACGGCGTGTCACCGGTCAGTGCTGAGGCGTTTTTGTACATCATGTAATCGACCGCCTTATGTGCAAGATAAAACTGAGGGGTGTGTATTTCTATAAATAGCTTAGAGGCTAGGGCAAATCGTTAAGATTTGCCCTAGCCCGTTAAATTGTCTTAACAAATAAAACCTGCCAAGTAAGTCCCTTATCTCTTATTACCCGCTTCCAAAAGCGCCTGTTTAAGATCGCCCTCGATTCGGTTAAGCTCCTGCTCGGCGGCGGCACGTTCTGCACTGCCTTTGCGCTGGATATCCAGCACCTCGGTAATGGTGGAGATCAAGTTCTCATTGGTCTTTTTCACTGTTTCGATGGACACAATGGCGCGTTCGTTCTCTGTGGCCACTTCAATCGACCCTTGCTTGAGCATCTCGCTGTTTTTCAGCAGCAGCTCATTGGTCATATCGGTTACCTTTCGCTGCGCCTGCAATGCCGCACGGCTGTTGGCCAGGCCGAGAGAAATCACCATCTGGTTCTTCCACAAGGGGATAGCGTTTACGATGCTTGACTGTATCTTTTCGACCAGTTGCGCGTCGTTGTTCTGTATCATGCGGATTTGCGGCGCCATTTGGATGCTGATGGTGCGGCTGAGTTTCAAATCGTGCAGTTTTTTATCAAACCGTTCTGCCAAACTCATCATATCGTTCAGCTTTTGCGTTTCCATCTCATCCGAGGCACGCTCGGCAATTGCGCGCTGGGCGGGCAAATCCTTCTCGCGGTATTGCGTTAAACGCTCCATCCCCGCGATGATGTACATGCTTAGCTCCTTAAAATACGAATGGTTGCTTTCATACATGGCATCAAGCATTGCGATGTCTTTCATTAACGACCGCTGGTGCCCTTCCAATGTGGTTACGATTTTATCGATGTTTTTCTCTACATTGGTGTAGCCTGCCATCATTTTATCAATCGATTTTTTGATTTTGTTCCCGCCGAACAGCCCGAGAAACCCGCCTTTTTCGTCGCCTGTGGAGTCAAACCCCTTAATCTCGGCAACGAGGCTTCCCAAATCTTTGCCAACCTCGCCCATGTCCTTTGTGGTTACGTTTTTTAACACACTGTCCGAAAATTGGGCAATTTTGGCTTGTGCAGGCGCGCCGAACTGCATGACTACGTTGCTGTCGGATATATCGATTTTTTCTACAAACTCCTGCACCACCTGCTGCTCCTGCGGGGTCAGCGAACTCATTTTCAATGTAGACTCTGCCATTGCAGGCGCGGGCACATCGACAAGCGTTGTTTCAGCCGTTACCACGGCAGGCTGCGGGTTAATTTCCAATACGGGTATGTCATCGCTCATGGTGTAACCATCCCTTCTTTGTGTGTGATTATGATTATAAATTCATTGTATCTCCGAATCCGGTTGTGTGTCAAGGCATATACAAAGGACTCAATCCATTCGCCTCTGCCTATCCGCTGCCATCAACCCTCTTTAACCAATTTTGACAAATGTGCCATAAACTTCTTAACCCCAATCCCGGGAAACTCAATCGTTACTTCATAATCTGCCCCCGCGGGGCGAATGCCCAGCACTTTGCCCACGCCGTACTTCATTTGCCGCACCATATCCCCTTCGGCATAATCGGGCGGCGCGATATTTGCCGCCACAGGCACGGGCGGGGCCTCGCGCTGTACGGTGCGTTTTGGCAAAAAGGCATCGCGGGCGATGGTGCGCGGCCCTGCATCCTCCTGCATCCATTCCGTTCGGGTTCGCGCTTGCGCTTGTTTCTCTCGCACTAGGCCCTCTACCAATTCCGCCGGTATTTCTTTAAGGAATCGCGAAGGGGCATTGCACACCATTTGTCCGTGCATACGCCGCTGGTTGGCTGATGTAATAACAAGCTCCCGCTCAGCGCGGGTGATGCCGACATAGCACAGCCGCCGCTCCTCCTCCATCTCGTTTGCGTCCGTGCTTGTCATGCTGCGGTAGCCCGGGAAGATACCTTCTTCAAATCCTGCGATAAACACCGTCGGAAACTCCAACCCCTTGGCGGAGTGTAAAGTCATCAGTACAACTGTGTCGTCATCCTCTGTGAAATTGTCGATGTCTGCCACTAAGGCTACATCCTCCAGAAACGCCGACAGCATTGGGTCTTCCGCCATTTTTTCAAACTCGATGGCTTTGTTTATCAGCTCCTGCACGTTTGCTGTGCGTTCCTCAGCATCCTCGTCGGTGGCCTGTAAATCAAGCAGATAGCCTGTTTCCTCCAGCACAAGGGCCAAAAGCTCCGCCACGGGCAACTCCGTACTTTTTGCGCGAAAGCCGTCCATCATGTCGGTAAACTCGTAAATTTTTTTGTTTTTGGAGGCCGAGTCCGATATGCTGTCAATCTCCTTTAATGCCTGATAAAACGAGATGTCCGCGTCACGGGCATACAAAGATATGCGGTCAACCGTGGTGCCGCCGATGCCGCGTTTGGGCACGTTGATAATGCGCCGGGTGGCGATACCGTCCAGCGGGTTTGCAATGGCTTTCAAATACGCCAGAACGTCCTTAATCTCGCGGCGCTCATAAAACCGCACCCCGCCGAAAATGCGGTAGCGGAGGCTTTTATGTACAAGCTGATCCTCAATCGCGCGGGATTGCGCGTTTGTGCGGTACAATATCGCGAAGTCGGAATACTGCTTGCCGCCATCTACCCCGACCTTAATCGATGAGGCAATGAAGTTCGCTTCCTCCAAATCCGAATCCGCACGGAAATATTTGATGTTTGCGCCTGCGTTTTTCTCTGTCCAAAGGGTTTTGCCTTTGCGTGTGCGGTTGTTGGCAATTACGGCGTTGGCCGCGTCCAAAATGGTGCCTGTAGAGCGGTAGTTTTGTTCCAGCTTCAACACCGAGGCCCCCGGAAAATCCTTCTCGAAATCAAGAATGTTGCGGATGTTTGCCCCGCGCCAGCCGTAAATGCTTTGGTCATCATCGCCCACCACGCACAGGTTTTTGTGCGCCTCGCTAAGCAGCCGTACCAATTCATACTGCGCCGTGTTGGTGTCCTGATACTCGTCCACCATGATATATCGAAACTTCGCTTGATACCTGGCCAGCACGTCGGGCAAGGTGGCAAAAAGCTCCACCGCTTTGCTGATAATGTCGTCAAAATCAAGGGCGTTGGATTGTCTGAGCGAATGCTGGTAGGCGGCATAAATTTGCGCCACCTTCTTTTGCTTGAAGTCGTCCAGCGCCAGTACCGCGTATTCCTCCGGGCCAATCAGCTCGTTTTTCTGGCTGCTGATAATCCCCAGCATGGATTTTGCGGGGAACATCTTGTCGTTGATGTCAAGCTCCTTCAAAACGGATTTCATCAGTTTTTCCTGGTCGTCCATGTCGTATATGGTAAAGCTGTTGTCGTACCCAATCTTCCCAATCTCGCGCCGCAAAATGCGCACGCACGCAGAGTGGAAGGTGCTGACCCACATATCACTGCCGCCTTCGGGCACAAGTGCGGACACCCGCTCCTTCATTTCGCGGGCGGCCTTGTTGGTGAATGTAATCGCCAAAATATGGTAGGCAGGCACGCCTTGCTCTACCATATAAGCCATTCGATGCGTCAAAACACTCGTCTTGCCCGAGCCGGCCCCCGCCAGCAAAAGCAAAGGCCCGTCAATCGTCATGGCCGCCTGCTTTTGCACCGGGTTTAATCGGTCTAATAATCCCATTTCACTTATTCCTTTCGTCCCAGCACAATAGAGTATCCGTCGGCCCCATAATGCAAGGAGCGGTTTACACGGCTGATGGTTGCGGTGGAGGCGCCTGTCAGCTCTCCGATTTCGATATAGGTTTTGCCTTGGCGAAGCATGATGGCGACTTCCAGCCGTTGTGACAAGGCCTGTAGTTCGTGCACTGTGCAGATGTCGTCAAAAAAGGCGTAGCATTCCTCCACCGTTTGTAAGCGCAGGACGCACTCAAAAAGCTGATCCATGGCGCGGCTTTTTAGTTTCTGGTTCATTGATTCACTCCCTTGCCGATTATAATGTATACAGTGTATCCATTGTAACATTATACAGCGGTAAAGTAAAGAAAAAGGATTGAGGCAAGCAGGCAAGAGCGCACCTGAAATTTTGCATCACCGCGCCTATCTTTGCGGCGGTAATTTGTATTGCGCAACGCCGAAACTTCGGATATAATAAACAGCAGAAGCAACAGACGATGAGGAGGTATTTAAAATGACGGTATCACAAAAGGATCGCGAAATACTGCGCGCGCGCGCGGCGCACCAGATGGAGCTGGCAAACGCGCCCATCATGCAGGCGCGCATCAAGGATTGGCAGGCCCTTAACAATTTCCGTATGAACCGCCCCATGGTGTTTCTGGAAATGGACACCTTTGTGCATGAAGTCATCCCCAAACGCCTTACCTGCGAGGGCGAAACCGCCCGCGGCATCGAGGCGCAAATTTTGCGCAACACCTTGCAAAGCGAGTTGTTTGACGACGATTTTGTGGTGCCTGACCATTTCCCTATCGGGTGGCATGTCGGTTTCGAGCTGCTGGGGCAAGAATCCAAGCGCGAGTATGCGAAGGCCGAAAGCGGCAACAATGCCCTGGGGCATCAGTTTATCCATACCATCAACGATTTGGAAGAAGATTGGGAGAAATTGGGCCATTCCACGTGGCATGTTGACCGCGCAGGCACGGCCGAATGGCAAGCCTTTATAGAGGACATCCTTGGTGACATTTTGCCCACCAAAATGAAGATGCACGGGCTTGGCTCCTGCCCGACGCAAAAGCTTGTACATATTATGGGTATGGAAGCCATGTTCACCAACATGATGGATTATCCCGAGCTGTTCCTGCAATTGATGCAGCGCATCGCGGACGAAACCATCGCATACTACCGCTTCCTGCAAGACGAAGGCCTGCTTATGCCCACCACGCACGACAATAGGCTGGGGCAGGGCACATATTGCTTTACGGAGGAGCTGCCCGCAGAAGCGCCGCAAGGCGACCTGCAAGTCAATGACGTGTGGGGGTATATGGACTCGCAGGAAACGGTGGGGTTGTCGCCGGCGTTGTTTGGGGAGTTGGTATTCCCTGCCTACAAGGCCATTTCTTCGCAGTTCGGCTTGCTTTCATATGGCTGCTGTGAGCCTGTCAGTGTGTTCTGGGAGTATATTTCGCAGTTCGAGAACCTGCGCAAGGTGTCTATCTCGCCATGGTGCGACCAGGCCATGATGGCGGAGGCGCTCTCTAAACGCAAAACCATATTTCACCGCAAGCCCAGCCCCAACTATCTGGGGGTGGACGTAAACCTGGACGAGGACGCGTTTCGCGCACATATTATGGAAACGGTCAACCATGCCCGCGATTGCACCTTGGAAATCACCCAGCGCGATGTGTACACCATCCATAACAACGAGGCCAAGGCGCGCCGCTATGTCGAGATTATCAGGGAGTGTACGCGGTAGGTTGAACAGCACCCAAGCAAAAGCGGCGATGCTTTTGCTTGGGTGCTGTTGTCTTGAAATGAGCCATTGTCCTGCGATGGTCGGCCGCACTGTCCTCCGGTGATAACAGGCTCACCTTGATCATTCTGAGCAGAGCGAGGGAGCTGTTCTCACGTCGCGGAATGAGATTTGTCGCTTCGCTCAGAATGACAGGCTAAGGGTGCTGTTTTCATGCCATCCGTTATCTGTACGTCAAGTTACAAAAACAGTTGCGGGTGTAATATATACGGTGCAACGTTATAATGTAAATGGGGTTGACTGCGCAACCGACCGGGATGGTGCTTATGAGGCCGGTGAAACCCGCGCTGCTGCGCTCTCTTTTGGGCGTGCGCCGATTGTCATTCTCAAGAAAAATACAAACGGCGCAATGTCGTTGAACGACTTTTCCGCGGCTGAAAGAGTTTTGCAAAGTCTGTATGCGCTATGACAAAAGCGATATCATGGTTCCTTAAATATTTTCAGGATAGAAAATGCATCCCCAATATAAAAAAACAACACAGGGGTTTTAGAGTTGTTATGCAATAACGGACCATATGATTCTTCCGGGAAAATAAGAACGACACATGCTAATCCACAACCACCTGAGTTTGGTGCATGTGTACAACAACACAAATTATACAAGGAGAATCGAATGAACAAAATAAAGTGGGTTGTGTATTGACCGAAATGTCCGATTGTGTGGTTCGTATATCTTCAAGCTCATCATGGGCAATTCCTCTGCTTGTGTATTCTGAAGCAATTGGTATAACACGAAGCGCTTGTTCAACCAACTTGTCATTTTACAAAAAAATATATGCTTTGGTCTTATGGCTCCACCACCCGCACGATCTGTCCGTTTGTCAAAAATTCGGATGCGGATGTAACAATCTCCTCATGTGCGCCCATTAGCCGATTGTCAATTGCCATATTAAGGTTGTTCTGCGCAATTGCTTCAATGTAGAGTTGCTGTACATAGTTTTCGTTGCCCCACAATCCATCTCTATGCTTTAAGACGTATACAAACAATCGTCCCTGTGCGTCCTCATGCACTGCGCTAAGAGGAACAACCGTATCATGCATCGGCGTTGTTTGTGTTAACCGCACAGAAATTTCTTGCCCTTTAAAGATTTGCGCGCTTTCAATCGACGCATAATACAGATAGTGCTGTCTATCGACGTCAAATCGTTTTTGTGAAATGGTGGCATCACGACTTACCGGCATTAGCCGCTGTAGGCCATTGACATCCATCTCTTCCGAGTACATTAGCGTAACGCTGTCTTTTTCTTGATAATGCATGGCCTCGTCAGGCGCTAAGGCAAACACAACCTCGGCTGTTGCGTGGGAGGGCAGTATTTCACAAATCGATTGGCCTGCATACAGCGCTTGCCCTGTTTCGATGAAAAGTTGTGATAATATGCCTGCGCATGGTGCCGTGATAATGCCGTCAGATGGGTAGTTTTCATTATAAAGCCTTTGTTCTTCCAAAAGGATTTCAAGCTGTAATCTCAGCTCTTCCCGCATCGTTTTCGTTCCCTCGTAATCATCCAACTGGTTTTGCAATTGCAAGATGGACAAGCCATAGCGTTTGTTTTGCAAAAGATATTCGCTGACATCGACCTTGCATAAGGGTGTTCCCTCTAGTACATGGATGTATTGCGCTACAAATACTTCTTCCACTTTGAAAGCTCCTGTGGATGCGATTTTTTGCATCGCTGAATATGTTGCTATGCCTATCAAGTCGATGGACTCAGTCAAGCTGGCAGCGCGCGGCAATGCCGTGTTCACAGTAGGGCGCATACTGACCGCGATGGTACGCGACAAAAACGTAAGAAGTACAAGCATAATGAAAATCAAGATTGTCAGCCGTGTAAGCACGACATGGCTTCTGGGTTTATCAGTTTTCATTTGAGTGGCTCCTTTACAAATTATATTTGATTATTTCAAGTTGGAATATTCAATGCCCTGAATCAACGCGTCTTTCAGATGCATGAACAGCAGCACCGACGGCAACATGGCAAGCAACCCGCAGACAAACGCTGTGTCAAGCGCTTGTGCATTGATGTTCGCCAGGAATACCGACAACGGATACATCGTTCGGTCTTTCAGAAAAACAAGCGGTTGCTCGACCATATTCCAGTTGTCGATAAAACACAGTATCATCAGCGACGCAATACCAGCACGCCCGTGCGAAATGACGATGCGGAATAAAATCTGTATATGGTTTGCGCCGTCGATTTTGGCGGATTCCATAATGTCATTCGGCAAGGCGGAAAACACTTGTGTCAGCAGAAACACGCCAAAGGCAGAAAACACACCGGGCCATATCAGCGCCGCATACGAGCCAATCCACCCAAGCCAGTCCAGCACGATATAGTTCGATACAAGCGTTACCTGCTGCGGCATCATCATCAAAATGACAAGCAGATAGAAACATACATTTTTAAGCGGAAAGTTGAATTTTGCAAAGCCATAGCCGCTGAAACAAGCGACCAACGCTTGCCCCAGCACGATAGCTGTTGCGATCAGCAAGGAGTTCCAGAATTTAATGAGGTAATTCGGCGTGAGCACAAATACTTCGGCATATCCCTGTAATGTGACAAAATTCGGGATAATATGGATATTCATTTTTCCCGTGCCTGAAAGAATGGCACCATAGCTGTTCAGCACCTCGCTTCGCCCCATGAAGGAGCTTGCTGCCATGAACAAAATCGGAAACAGCGTCGTTGTCGCCAAGGCAATCAGGACAATATAAATTATCCCATTTTTTACACGTTCTGCAAGTCGTTGTTTCGGTGTCATTCCTGCATCCCCCGATTCTTCCGCAGTTTGAACAGGAGCAACACAAACAGGAAGATAACTGCAAACACAATCATCGCACCTGTTGAGAGCCGTGTGTAGTTAAGATTTTGGAAGTTGTTGTTTATGAAATGCTGGAGCATATAAATGCTCTTGTGCGGGTGATTGCCGCATAGGATAAACGCCTCGCGGAACACTTTGAATGTGTTGATGATGGATATAATTACAATAAAGAAAAAATGGTGCGTAATCAGCGGCAGAGTGATGCGGAACAGCTTTTGCCTGTTTGTTGCGCCGTTAATGTCGGCGGCTTCATAAAAAGCAGTTGGCACAGAATTGAGCGCCGCGAAAAACAATACGACATTGTAGCCTGTGTTCTTCCAGAGATACAGCACCACCAGCACAGCAAACGCGCCTGAGGAATGCAGCCAATCCGCAACAGGCAGATGCAGAAACGCCAACAGGCTATTCAGCGCACCTGCTTGATGGAATACAATTTGGAATACTAAAATCACGGATGCGGTCGGTAACACCAACGGTAAAATGAATACGGTGCGAAAGAAATTGTACCCCCTCAGCTTACGGAACAGCAGAAACGCGATGCCGAGTGAGCAGGCAAGAATCAGCGGAACAGCAACCGCGATGAACTTTGCCGTATTGACGGTTGCCAATTGGAATGCCGAGTTTTTGAACAGTTCCGTATAATTCCGAAAGCCAATAAATGTGCCGCTCCAAACACTGTCTGATAAGGAATAGTATATACTCACCATAAACGGAACAATGAAAAACACAAATAAGCCAACGATGGCAGGGAACGCGAACAGGAATCCGATCAAGGATTCGCGCCGTTGCAGGTGATGTGTGTTTTGCATGGGAATCCCTTCTTTCTATTGCGTTACTATTCCGCAATGTATAACTCTAACTTATTTTGCAGCTCAGCAATACATGCTTCATAGCTTTTTTGACCCTCGAAATACGGCAGCATAGCCTCCCAGACATATTCATTCGCCCTTGTGCGGTGCTGCGTATAGGTGACATCTGTCAGCGACTGCACATAGCTCGTCGCCATTTCCCCGGAAGGCTTTGTGTATCGGATACTGCCGTCCCCATTCCCGCCGCCGGTACGCGCGACAATCGTATTCGCTTTTTTGGTGAGACTTTCTGTGCGCACCGGAATATTGAGGCTGTAAATCGTTGTACTGCTTTGCACTTCGTCAGAAAGCAGAATTTTGATAAATTCATATGCGTTTTGTTTGTTCTCGCTGTTCTTGCGTATGCCAACCGAATGATTGATGTCCGCAACGGTTTTCCCACCCGTGATATTGGGCATTTGAATCAGCATAGGTGTTTGCGTTGTTAATAACCCGGCATATCTGTCGCTGAGCAGCCAAAGGGCATTCCATTCTCGGCTAAACAGAAGGCGATTATTCATGATGAGCTTTTCGGTATCCCCATTCCAATATGGCTGCGGCAACGCTACACCTCTTTCTTCACGTTTGAACAACATATCATACATCACTTTGTAGGTATCCATCGCTTGCTTAAATTCCGGCGTGTCAACAGATACTGTGCCTGTTTCGTAATCCAGATAGGTCACCCCGCACCAGGGCAGGAACAAAGCAGTCGAATAGCGGAATGTATCAATAATCCATTTATTATTATCCGCCGCATACTTCTGGCAGTATTGTGTTATCTGCTCGGTAAATTCCGCAAAGGTTGGCGTTTCGGACAAGGTAAGCCCTGCGTTTTGCAATGCCTCCTGTGTGGTGAGCCATGTGCTTACGGAATAGTCAAGCGGCACAAAAAAACGCTGGGTTTTGTATATGCCTGCATCAAATATGGCGGTTGTAAACTCATCCGTATGAAATGTTTCATCCTGTGCAAAATAAGGCGCCAGATTCTCGAAAGCACCGGCCTCCATTGTTTTGTAAATGTCGGGGATTTCGAACCACCACATAATGACGTCAGGGCCCTTCCCTGCGGTTAGGTCGCTTGTCAAAACGCTGATAAAATTGTCAACATTCTGTTGGTTATCTGCCCCGCTGTTGAAATCTCGTACCTCCACCTCGACCTCAGGGAATTTGCTTTTGAATATGCGAATGGCAACATCCATAATGTCCTGCTGTGGGGCATTGTATAGAATCAATTTGTTAGTTTTCGTCGGCAATGATGTGCCTGTATCCGGTGATGATACGGGCAACTCGGATACGACGGACGCATCAGGTTCATTTGTGGCTGTCGGAATGACTGCATCGTTGTTGGTGCAAGCTGTCAGCCCGAGGAATACAAGTGCCAATAATGCAGCTAATATAGTGCGGTGTACAAGCCGGTTGTTTTGCATCATAAATAACACGTCCTCCTTGATTATACAACTACATTTGTAGTGGTTTTGAACAAAAACGCCAATCAGTATAAGCATACGCGGCGGATGCTCATTGCATCCGCGCAAGCCATAAAATTTGTGTCCCGTTTGCATATATCTCATCTGACGATCCGCAAGTGAAAGTTGTGCCGCCAAGATACCGCAGTGCGCGCGCCTCGGACATGGCATCATCTACAAAGTTGAGCGTTTCTTTATCAATCAATACATAATACGACGGATTCGGCTCGGAGAATACGCCAAAAGGCAATCCGCAAACAGAGAAGGTTTCATCGCCCAGTCCAAAACCAAATCCAAGCAGCGGCTCCGTTGTAAGCTTTTGCAATAAGTTTTCTGCTTGATTATTGCCATATGCATCGGCCATGTAGCTTTGTAATGCTGCGCGGGTCGTAAATGTCTTTTCAAGTACGTACCGCTTCCCAATTCTGTCATCTGCGGTAGGTTCAAGAAAGACTACTTGGTACAATACATAAGCACAATCCGTACCGTCTGAAGCTTTAGTTGACAATGAAAGTATTGGTGCATCAGCCGCTTCGACATGCGCCATAATGACGGTTTGTATGGGATTGGTTGCAAATGCCATAAGGAGGGCAAGCGCCAACGTCATCGACGCAAGGCGTGCAATCTTTGTCACGGGTCGATATGATAATATTCGTTTAATACGGTCGCTGATTGAAGGCGTGCCGAATGCAGTCGGAAGAATCCCCTCATGCTGTATACATGCCATGCTCAGTAATGTTTGTGCATAATCTGCGCGATGCGGTAATCCTATTTGTGCGACAACTTGCGCATCACACCGCGTTTCCATATCACGGCGCAGCCATATCCACCCAATCCATACCAACGGGTTAAACCAATGGATGCATAGCGCACTGAGCCATAGTCCATTCAGCAATGCGTCGAAGTTGCGGATGTGTCGGATTTCATGGCGCAGCATGTAGTCTAAGGCCGCATCTTCCGCCAAGTTCATCGGAAGAATAATGCGCGGGCGAAATATACCATAGGTTATCGGGCTTTTGATACGAGCAGAACTGCATATGTAAACCTTGCGCCGCAATCCCATCGTTGTGGTTGGCACATCCTTGCGGGGAACCGCGCCTCTGAACTTCCACCGAAGTTGTATAAACGTGGCAATCCCGCCGCATAACATGAGGCCAGCACCCACAAGCCATATAGGTGCAATGAGATCCGCCGCGGAGCGATTCGCTTTTACAGGTTCGCCATGCAATGATTCCAACGGCCGAATGCCGCCTTCCGATACCGCCCCTGCCATCTCGTTGTCGCCGTGAAGCAGTTGCGCAATGGCGGGCAGATTCTGCGCGGCATTATAAACACTGATAGGGGATGAAGGGCGAAGAGGAATCAAAAACATCAGCAATGCGGCATACCATAGGAACATCTGGAAGCCATGCGTTCTCCAACGCTTCATCAGCGGACGCACAGTCATAATGGCCGCAACCATGATTCCGCCCGTTGCGCTCATTTGCAAAAGCATTCCAAGCGTCATGTTGTCACCTCCATGTACAAAAGATGGTTTGTAACAAAACGTGTATTACTTTTTCGTATCTATTAGCTTTTGCAAACGCTCACGTTCTTTTGCTGAGATGGGTTTACCGTCAAGAAATGCCTGCACAAACAATTCGATTGAACCATTGTATAGCTTTTCCACAATACCTTGCGCTTCCTGTGATAATACAGAATCGCGTTCGCAAGCGGCTTCGCAGTGGAAACCCGGATCGTGCCGTGTGACAGCACCCTTCTTAATCAAACGGTGCAAAAAGGTATACGTCGTGTTCTTTTCCCAACCTATTTGCTCCTTCGCCATGTCTGCGATGTGTGTGGCACGCTGCTTGCCATGGCTCCAAAGGATTTGCATGATGGCCATTTCGGCGTCGCTCAGTTTAGAAGTCATTTGGTTTCCTCCAATCTAAGAATGAATATATCTAATGCGCTCATTACTTTTGTAGTGATATAATAGCACGATTCACTACAATTGTCAACAAAATCAACGGAAAGCTTTGCACACCTCGCAATATTAAGCGGATGCGCATTTGCCGAGTTGGCTTCTTCGCACTGCGATACACCGGCACCGACTTTTCCGCGTGTTGTTTCCGACAGGTTCCATGACAGCACAGCGCTGATTGTCAGCATTTTGAGAGGGGAGAGGAGCGCATTTAGAAAACAATGAAAATGAACTGGTTGACATAGTTATATATCAGTGATATAATTTCAGTAATATATCACTGATATGTGGAGAGAGTGTTTTATGCCGGAGCTTACAGATACGCAGAAAAAGATATTGGCCGTTGGCAAAAAGGAGTTTCTACGCAAAGGCTTTAAGGACGCATCATTGCGTGGGATCGTCAAGGTAGCCGGGTTTACGCAAGGCGCATATTATGGCTATTATTCTGATAAAGCCGCGCTTTTCGAAGCTTTGGTTGAGCCTGCTGTCGGCAACCTTATTGCACTGTTTAAGCAGGCGCAAGAAGCTCATTTTGATTTGATCCAAAGTGATAGTACCGACAAAAGCCGTGAACTTTCTACCGAATATCTTCGGCAGTTTGTGCAATATATTTACGATAATTTTGATGCGTTTAAGCTGGTCATATGCTGTTCAGAGGGCACTAAATACGCAGAGTATATCCATGACTTTGTTGAGGCAGAGCTTGCCGAAACAGAATTGTATTATGCCGAGTTGAACAAAAAGGGTAGGGCATTCGGGCATGTGAGCCGTGAGTTTCAACACATGATCACCAGCGCCTACTTCGAGGCTGTTTTTGAAACCGTGCGCCATGATATGAAACGGGAGCAGGCAATGAAATATATAGAGGAATTAGCGGCCTTTTTCAACAGTGGATGGGACGCCATTTTAAGGCTATATTAGCCTTAAAATTTTATCGACGAGTTAGCTTTGGCTAATCGCTTTGTTTAACCCGTTTCAAAGTATAGCGATTATATCGCTAATCCGTTTCAAAGCGGTGCTGTCTTTCGCAATTGAGGCATTTGCGAAAGACATAAAACGCGCCTTCATGCGAGATATGTTGAATTGCAACCGGATTAGCTCTACATATAGGCATCAAAATAAAATGCTTTAGGAGGGATAGTATATGAACACCGAAAACCGAAAGTCCGGCATGGCGCGGCTGTGGCAGCTTGCTTTTACCAAAAAAGCGTTGGCTGTTTCCGCTGCGGCCTTGTCGGTTATCAGCACCATTGTGTCATTTGTTCCATTTATCGCCATCTACTACATTATCCAAGAACTCGTGCTGCATATGAATGACATTGGCGCGTTGGACGGAGGATATATGGTCCGCTTGGGCTGGCTTGCGGGCGGCGGTGCGATTGCCGCAGTTTTTTTGAATTTTACGGCGCTGATGTGTTCACATCTTGCAGCATTCAAAACTTTGTATCAGCTCAAGCTGGAATTTACGCACCACATTGCCTCTTTGCCGCTTGGCTTTCACACCGCCAATTCCACCGGCAAACTGCGCAAAATTGTGGATGAAAACATTGAGAAAATTGAAGGCTTTATCGCCCACCAATTTCCTGATATGATCGGCTCGTTTACCACGCCTATCGTTGCGCTTGTTGTGCTGTTTTTGTTTGACTGGCGTATGGGGTTGGGCTGCCTTGTGCCTCTTATCGTTTTATTCATTATTCAAGGGATTGCCTTGGGCGGCGGAAGAAGTCAGGAGCAAGTCAAGCAGTATCAGGATGCATTGGAGAGCATGAATAACGCCGCGGTGGAATATGTCCGCGGCGTGTCCGTGGTCAAAGCGTTCAATCAAACCATTTTCTCCTTCCGCAAGTTTTACGAAACCATCAAAAACTACGGCGACTGGGCGCTTGCCTATACCAAAGGCTTCAAAGCGCCGTATGTGCTGTTCATGGCTATTCTGCACAATATTTATGTTTTCCTAACCCCGATTATCATTTGGCTTTCAGGCGGTGTGACTGATTATACCCAATTTGCGCTCTCCGCCATATTCTATCTGATTTTTTCGCTGGCACTTCCCGGTTCAGTCCTAAAAATTCTCTTTGTTTCTCAGATGGGCAAACAGATTGCGGACGGCGTTGACCGAATGGATAAAGTGTTAAACGAAGCGCCGCTGAAAGAAACCGCTTCCCCCAAAACAACAAAGAACTATTCCGTGGCATTTGAAGATGTATCTTTTTCTTATCAAGGCTTGTCGTCGGCAGATGAGGCAAACAGCACAGAAGCGCTTTCGCATATAAGCTTCGCCGCAAAGCAGGGTGAAATCACCGCGCTTGTCGGCCCGTCCGGCAGCGGCAAAAGCACCATTGCACACTTGATTCCGAGGTTTTATGATGTTGCATCGGGCCATATCAAAATCGGCGGCGTGGACATTCGAGATATGAACAGCGATTATCTGATGAGCATTGTCAGCTTTGTGTTCCAAGACGTATTCCTGTTTAAACAAAGCATTTTGGATAACATTAGAATTGGCAACAAAGATGCCGGTCGGGAGGACGTTATCGCCGCCGCCAAAGCGGCGCAGTGCCATGAGTTTATCGAGAAGCTGCCGCAGGGTTATGATACCGTCATCGGCACAAAAAACGTGCATCTATCCGGCGGCGAACGCCAGCGGCTGGTGATTGCCCGCGCGATTTTGCGGGATGCGCCGATTATTGTACTGGACGAGGCGACTGCCTTTGCTGACCCGGAGAACGAGCAAAAAATACAGTTGGCCTTTGAACAGCTTATGAAGGACAAAACCGTTATTATCATCGCGCATAGGCTGTCTACCGTTCGTGGCGCGAGCAAGATTATTGTGATTGACGGCGGCAACGTGGCAGAGGAAGGGCGGCATGATGAACTCGTTTCAGCCGGCGGGCGGTATAGCCGAATGTGGACGCAATACACCGGTGCCGCAAACTGGGCTATTAAAAAGGAGGTGGCGGATAATGCTTAAAAGAACATTTGGACTGACGGACAAAGGCACAAAAAGTCTACAAACTTCAATCGTGTTTTGCATCATAGCAAACCTGACTCAATTTTTCCCGTTCATGATTCTGATGCAGGTGATGCAGGTAATCATTGCCCCGCTGGTTCGCGGCGTGGAGCTGGACACAGCAAAGCTCTGGATGCTTTGCGGCTTTGCCGTTTTGGCGGCGATTGCCTATGCCATATGCTATGCAATCGAATATGATAAGACCTATACAACTGCCTACAGTGAATGCACCGCCATCCGCGTTGAGGTGGCTGAGCATATGCGAAAGCTTCCACTCTCTTTCTTCAACCGCAAAGATTTGTCTGAGCTAACCACTAATATCATGGGCGATTGCAACTCCATCGAGCAGATGATAAGCCACACCGTTCCGCAACTTATCGCCAATTCGTTCACCGTTACATTGGTTTGCGCTATGCTTGCATTTTACGATTGGCGCATGGCACTGGCGCTGTTTTGCGTGCTGCCTATTTCAGTGGCATTGGTAACGGTGAGCAAAAAGGTGCAAAATAAGCTGGGTGAACGCCATGTGCAGGCAAGGCTGGGTGTATCAGATCAGGTGCAGGAATATCTGGATGGCATGAAGGTTGTTAAAGCGTTTGGACTGTCGGGCGAAAAAAGCGAAGCGCTTGAACATTCTCTGCGCAACATGATGAAGGAAGCTATCGTATCCGAAGCCGCTGCCGGTTCGTTTGTCACGCTTGCTTCTATGGTTTTGCAGGTGGGCGTTGGCATCGTCATACTGGTCGGCATCAATTTGCTGACGGCGGGACAGATAGAGGTCGTTCCCTTTTTCACATTTGTTATGATTAGCACCAAGATTTTTGCGCCAATCACTACGATTCTCACGATGCTGCCTGAATTAATGTACTTCCTTGTTTCCACCAAGCGGATGCAAAGGCTTAGGAAAGAGCCTGCTATGTCCGGCAAGACGGATGTGACCCTTCAGTCCTTCGCCGTTGAATTTAACGACGTTAGTTTTGCTTATAATCAGAATACAGTCATTCATAGCATGAGCCTTACGGCCAAGCAAAACGCCATTACCGCGCTCGTCGGCCCGTCCGGCAGCGGCAAAAGCACCGTTTCGCGGCTGATCGCGCGGTTTTGGGATGTGAGCCAAGGCAGCATCAAGGTGGGCGGCGTGGATGTGAGAACCGTTGAACCGGAGTCCTTGATGCAGCATATGTCCTTTGTTTTCCAGGATGTGGTTCTGTTTAACGATACCGTTATGAACAACATCCGCATCGGCAAAAAGAATGCGACAGACGAAGAGGTCTATAACGCCGCCCAAATGGCTCGCTGTGATGAATTTATACGCCGTATGCCGGATGGCTACAGCACACTGATTGGCGAAAACGGCAACACTCTCTCCGGCGGGGAACGCCAGCGTATCTCTATCGCGCGCTCACTGCTCAAGGATGCGCCGATTGTTCTTTTAGATGAAGCGACAGCCTCTCTCGACCCCGAAAATGAAGTTTTGATTCAAGAGGCTATTTCCGAATTGGTCAAGGGGCGCACTGTTATCGTCATCGCCCATCGGCTGAAAACCATCATGGGCGCGGATAATATTGTGGTTTTGGAGGCGGGGAAGGTGGCCGAGCAGGGAACGCACCAAGAGTTGATGGAGAGAAACGGATTGTACAAAAGGCTGTTTAGCATCCAACAGGATAGCCTGGGTTGGTCGGTCGGCAAATAATGAGCTTTGCCTGAAAAACGGCTATAAATTAATCCGCCGTGGGAGATTCGCTTGTTTTTGAGTTATTTAAACAACTTCATAGTCAACCCGTCTGCTAAGTGCAACATAACCTAGCGCAAAAATCTGCAACCACGGAACCATCCGCACTGTACCATCGTTATAACAGATAGGGCGATTGTCCGGCGGTGGCGGCATGACTGCTGTCGAACCTAAAAAAGCTTCGCCGCATCGCATAAGACAACCCAAATAAAGGCATACTATCCATGCAAAGTATGCCGACAGAGAGGATGACTATTCTATGAAAAAGCACTACCCCGCAACAAAGACAATGGCGCTTGCCGCTGCTGCCGTATTCGCTTTGACTGCGCTTTCGGCTCCCGCGATGGCCAGCTATGATCCTGAGAACCCCATCCCGTCCACAGATGGCCCCACCGTTCTCGTGGCACCAATCATACCGGGCTTCACCGATGCAGTTGCGCCCGACGGCGCTTACCAAGGCGAGTTGCCGAGCCGCGCGCCCATGCTTATTGTAAACGGCGAAGCGGCGACAGACGTGCAGGCGTATCAATTGGACGACGGCACATGGATGGTGCCCCTGCGTGCGGTGGCTGAGGCCGCCGGGTTCAGCGTAACATTCCGCCCTGATATTGGCGGCGCGGACATTGCGCTTGACAACCTGTTTACCACCATCTATTTCGGCAACAATTCCTATTTCTTCAACCGAGTGGCTCCGTTTGAACTGGAAAGCGAGCCTGTTGTGTTCGATGGAGTTACCTTCGTGCCCCTGTCGTTTTTTGACCGCGTGATGAAGCTGTCTATAGATGCAAATGAAACAGAAATCACCATCGGCTGGGACAACCGTCCCGTTTCCATTGAAGCAACCGCGGGCGGCTCTTTTGTTATCGAGCTGGAGGAAAATGCCTCCACCGGTTATACTTGGAGTTACAGCATTGAGCCGGAGGACGGCTTGACTGTGCTTGCCAATGAGCTTATCGCCATAGATACCGACGTCATCGGCGCGCCCGATATCCGCAGCTTTACCCTTCGGGCCGATGAAGAAGGCGTATACACGATCACTTTCACCTACGCCCGCCCCTTTGAAGCGGCCGAGGTGGAAGCGGATGATGCGGCAGATGCAGACGATGTAGCAGAGGTTGAAGATACAGTTGATGCGGAAACCGCGAAAACTGTTGTATATACAATCACCGTGACTAACGCTGCGGAATAATATACGAAACCAAAATAACCGTACAACCGGGCGGATAATAGCCCTCTGTCTTAAGAAATCATTGTGTCATTCTGAGCGAAGCGAAGAATCTTTTCCTTATGATTCTTCACTTTGTTCGGATGACCGTTTTTTTTGCAGCAGAGAGGCCAATACCGCCCGGCTTGCGTTTTGCCGCACGTATAAATGAAAGGCTGTTTGGGCGGGGTATTGAAAATTTCGATGGATATGGTATAATTGAGAAATAAATCATCGGCGTAGAAACACTTCAAGCGTTTCCGTTTGTGATTTACTAAACTTATTATCATGGTATAATGAATTTTAGAGGCACACGAGCGGGCGAGCTGTTCACGCAACGTTCCAAGCGGGAATAGTTCGTCCGCGATGATTTGCCTCTTAATTCATGGTATAATGAACCTAGAAGAACACGAGCAGAGCCACGCGATACGCGGTCTTAGGCGTTCGCGGGGTTCTGCGCCGATATTCTTCTTGTTCATGATATAATGAATTGTCAAGAATATAAGCACACAAACACTCGCGAACAGCGAACCCGGGAGGAACACATATGAAATACATAATTGTAATCGGCGATGGTATGGCAGACAATCCCGTACCTATCCTAAACGGATGCACCCCGCTGGAAGCGGCGCAAACACCTGTGTTTGACGAATTGGCTCCGCGCAGTACCATAGGGTTGGGGCGTACTGTTCCGACGGAGGTTCCGCCCGGCAGCGACACAGCGATTTTAAGCATCTGTGGATATGACCCACGCCGTTATTACACGGGTCGCGCGCCTTTGGAGGCGGCGGGCGCGGGTGTGCGTTTGGTGTCGGGGGATGTGGCTTATCGTTGCAACATGGTCAGCCTGGACGGCACGGATGTGCCGTTTGAGGAAACGGTTATCAGTTCGCACAACGGCGGGTC